>CAJIAT010000196.1_pt1 | contig 20709 bp, 13 predicted proteins | sample 9199161 | NCBI WGS metagenome assembly CAJIAT01 (sample SAMEA7708281, study PRJEB35096) | sediment metagenome | biome: marine neritic benthic zone biome [ENVO:01000025]; feature: sediment [ENVO:00002007]; material: shallow marine sediment [ENVO:03000034] sea grass bed [ENVO_01000059] ... | reverse complement strand
AGGGAGCTGCCCGGTTGCATGGCGCTTCAGAATCGATAGCGCATGAAGCCGCCGGCGAAGAACCGGATGTTGTCGTCGAACTCGCCGGCCACGCGCACGCCCCGCGAGGTCTGGTCGACCGCGCCGTCGCCGGCGTAGATGGCTGCTCGAAGCGCTCGAGCAGCAAGAGACCGACCGAGCGGATCATTCGTCGGCTGCAGCAATGGGCAGTCGCCGGATCCGGATGCTCCCGGGCTCAACGACAAAGACTGGCCCGTCCGCGAGCGCCGATTCGATCGCGCCAAAGTGTCGCCAACAGACCGCTGGCAGCATCTGCCATGGTGCAGCGCAACTCGGACGATGATGAACTTCGTGCTCGGCGTCAGAGAGGTCTCCGCAGTAGACTCTGTTCCATGATTGACTGGCATGTGCGGCGTTGAGCGTCAACCCGGGCGGGTTAGCGGCGCTTGGGTGTTTCGTGGCACTCGAGTGCCGGTCGCAGCCCTGTTCGAGAACCTCGAGGACGGTGCTGACGTATCCGAATTCCTGGAGTGGTTTCCCGGGGTCTCTCGGGAGCAAGCTCGGCAAGTACTCGATCACGCGGCCGAGAGTTCGCTGGCCCCCGTTTGAGTGCAAATTCTGTTGACCAGGGTACAGTGGGCTGATGTTCAGGCCGCCGTGGCGACATTCTCGCGGATGATCTTGGGATGCCGCGCCGCGATGCGCAGGAGCGCCATCGCAGGACCTTCGGGCCTTCTGCGACCCTGTTCCCAGTTGCGCAGGGTGTAGACGCTGATACCGAGCGCTTCGGCGAACTCCGCTTGCGTTAGCCCGACGAACACGCGTAGCGCGGCAATGTCACCCGGCTCGGCCTGGCCGTTGATCAGCCGGTCGCGCTGGCTACGCTTGATCGCCCGGCCGAAGTCCCGCTCGGTCAATTCCGGGATGTCGGTCATCTCGTCTCCATGTGCTTGCGATAGAGCGTTCTTTCAAGGCCGGTCGCCATCCGTGCGCTGATGATGCGCACCACGTCCTCCTCGACCTCCGTAAACACCACGAGCACCACGCCTTCTCTGATCGGTCCAATCGCCAGGAAGCGCTCGTCTACCGTCGAATGCGCTTCATCGTAGATCTCGAGATAGTCCACGCCAGAGACGAAGAGCTCGCCGGCCTGCTCGAAGCTCACGCCATGCTTGGCCAGATTCGAGCGAGCCTTGTCGGGGTCCCATTCAAGGCGCACGATATGCTCGAGTGTAGGCCATTGACTTAGTAAGTCAATGACTTAGTAAGAATGCTGAATGGGAGGGTGGATGCGAGCGTCCAAGAGTCTCAGGCGCTTTTGGCACGGGCAAGCTGAAGTCACTTCTCGGGAACAGGGCATCGCGCCGACGTGCGGGAGTTTTGCGTAGATCAGCCGTGCACTGTTGTGCATCGTCGGGCGCTCAGAGCAACGGGCGTCCCGGTAACTTAATGATAAATAAAGGTTTACCGTTCCTTGTCAGGATTGAGAATCCGCGTGTCGGTGGTTCGATTCCGCCCCTGGCCACCAAATAGAGAGTCCAGCACGACGCGCTGCGGTCCACGGAGCGCCGTCGCTGCCAGGGTGCGCTCGCACATCCCGCGGTGGCCTAGCCCGCATATTGCACCAGGCCGGCACCGAGCCCGCTGCAACTCGTTGAGCAGGCGTGAGAAGTGGTGCGTTCGGCGCGCCCATGGGAGCGCATTTCGCGCTGGGCTCGCTGCCTATCGCGGCCCTGGCTGGTCCATGCACGCCTGGGCTTGCTGTTCGCGCGAGCGATAGCGACGGCTATCACTCGCACTCCACAGCGGCGCCCACACGCACCTGTCCTGCGCCAGGATCCACGATGCCTGATGCAATATGCGGGCTAGCGAGCGCCTCGGGGCCTGTTGGTGCCCCCCACGTCGGCCGCCCCCGGCCGTCGGCCACATCCAGCGTCCGCACGCCGACGTTCGAGAGACGGCAATCGCGGGCAATCCGGGCGCTCGAACCTCCCCTCCGCGGAGCCAGAGGCGCCGCCGGCGCGCGCGTAGAGGCTTTGTGATCGCGCCGATCTGAGTCACGGCGCGCTCGACGCCCGACGCCCTATCAGGGACGGCCAGGGAATCCCCTGTCTCGCGAAATGCGATCCATTCATCAGCTTCGCGATTCGCCGCTCAATAAACCCCGCTCACTGCCGATGAGTCCCGTGACCTGAATCCGCGATCGATGTCGATGGCAGCGATCGAGGCTCCAGCAACGGGTGGCCTCCGCGCGCCGTCACGGCAAAGAACGTGTGCAGGTCAATGGTGACTAACGTGACCCTTGACCATCGGGTGAGGCCAGTTGCGCTACGCTTTCTCGAGTACCGTTCTTCGCATCGGTGAGTGTCTTCGAGCACGCGGAGCTCTGTGTGCTGGTCTTCTGCTCACCGGTCTCGCAGCGCCACTCGGTGCAGCGGAGCACGAGGTCGTGGACGATGCGACACTCACGCGAATCGTGCAGCGCTACGGGGAACCGGCACGCGCGCGAATCGAGGCCTGGCTGGAGCTCGTGCAGTCGCACCGTGACGATTCCGAGCTCGACAAGATCAACCGAGTGAACGACTTCTTCAACGCTGTCCCGTATGCGGACGACTCGGAGCTCTGGGGCAAGCGCGACCACTGGGCGACACCGCTCGAGTTCCTGTCCACCGGCGCAGGCGACTGCGAGGACTACTCGATCGCCAAGTTCGTCACCCTGCTTCGGCTCGGCGTGCCCTCGGACAAGTTGAGGGTCACGTTCGTCACGACGCCGCGGCGGCCTCACATGGTGCTGGCTTACTATCCGTCGGCAGACGCCGACCCGCTGATCCTCGACAACGCCGTCACCGCGACGCTGCCGCACTCGCAGCGCCGGGAGCTGCGGCCGGTCTATGGATTCAATGCGGACAGCGTCTGGATATGGGAGGAAGAGGGCCAGGCCCAGCGAGCGGGCAGCTCGCGCCAAGTCGAATCTTGGCGCAAGCTGACGGCGCGCATGCGGCGAGAGATCTAACGACCCGCAATCCGGACCCGGTTATCGGCGGATCTGATCTAGGGGATGGGTTCACCCCCGGTATCACCGCCGGTGCCACCGGTATCGCCGCCGGTGCCGCCGGTATCGCCACCGGTGCCGCCGGTGCCACCGGTATCGCCGCCGGTGCCCCCGGTATCACCGCCGGTGCCCCCGGTATCACCGCCGGTGCCCCCGGTATCACCGCCGGTGCCGCCACCACCAGTGCCGCCGGTGCCGGCAACGACAACGATGTCCCCGTCGTCGCCGTCGTCGTCTTCCACGTCATTGCCAGGGACATCGTCGAAATTGGCGGGGTCCGCGATCACTTGCTGCCCGAAGGGGGAATCGAGAAGTGCCACGAGCTCTGGCAGCTTGCAGAGGTCGGGCTTCTCGAGCGCCGCGGTCGTTCTTGCCGCGTCGGTCGCGCCGCCCGTTTCGGGGAACATCGAGAAAGGAGCGGAGCTGTCGAGAATCTCCGCTGCAGAGGCGCTATCGAAAGTGACCCCGCCGTCATCGAAGACTCGAATGACTCCCCCGGGCGCATCGGTCTGTTGACAGCGCGAGCCGATTCCGAAGCCGCCGGTCGTCGCGACGAACATGCTGCCGCCTTCCAGCAATGTCGCCGACACCACCGGAATCCGATTGCCCCTTTCTTGCTCTTCTCGAACGCGAACCTGATCGTTCATCTCGATGACGACATTCGAGCAGCGCAATCCGATCACGACGGGCCTGACGGAGGAATCGGTCTTGATCAGCGTCGGGTTGTCGCAGCTCGACTCGCCACCCTTCGCCCTGGCATTTCCGATGCAATCGGAATAGTAGATTCCGCCTCGGACCGTCTGGTTGAGGACACAGGATGAGTTGGGAGCGAGCCCGAGTGCCGAGCCATCACTGTGCTCGACCTGCAGCCGGCCGCCACGGGACGTATTGAGGCGCTCGTCGAGATAGACCTCGGAATTCTGGTCGACGTCGAGCGCCCTTGGGTTCCCACCTTCCAGGGTGCCACTCGCCGAGGGCGTCACGAAGGTCGTCGTACCCACCACGTCCGACTGCGCAGACATCGCAACGGGACAGACGGCAATCGTCATGACCGCCGCACATATCAGATACGGTCGCACCTGCTCCCCCTCGTTCGCACGGCGACCCAGGTCGACTATTTCTTCTACGACGGTCCCGCCGGATCCTGCGAACTGTAAACTGCCCCTCAACGAGCCCGCAGCAAACCACCTTTCCGGGCTCTTGGAATCCTAATCCCTAGTAATGATCTTTGTCTATCCCGACTCCGTACGGCACCATCTCGCGTGTGCGACTCGGGTCGCGCTGAAACGCAGCATACGCTACGTCGCAGCATGACCAAGGCGCAGGGTTGAAGCTCTTCGCGTCGTCTTGGAACAACGCATGTCTGTTCACTGCTGAAAGGCAACCGATGTGCCCAACGTTGCAAACGCTCTGATGCAGGTCTTCTCGCTCGACCTGCGGGCTCTCGCGGTCATGCGCATGGCGATGGCCACGACGCTCTTGCTCGATCTCGCCATTCGGAGCACTGACCTCAGCGCATGGCTTTCCGACGGGGGCGTGCTGCCCCGTCACGTGCTGCTGGACGACGCGAGCCCGTGGCGATTCTCGTTTCACCTCGCCAATGGATCGACGCTCTGGGCGGCTTTCCTGAGCGGCACGGCCGCGATCTTCGCGGTGATGTTGCTCATCGGCTGGCGGACCCGACTGGCCACCGTCGTCAGCTTCCTGCTGCTCATGTCGCTGCACAATCGGAACCCGATGGTGCTTCAGGGAGGCGACAATCTTCTCTTGCTAATGCTGTTCTGGAGCATGCTGCTGCCGTTGGGGGCCCGATTCTCCGTGGACTGCGCGCTCGCGCGACAACAGCTGGTGCCGAATCGGTACGTCTCCTTCGCCACCGCGGGCATCTTGCTGCAGGCGATGTCGGTCTACTTCTTCTCCGCGTTTCTCAAGAGCGCACCGGAATGGTTGCCCGACGGCACGGCGATCTACTACGCGTTGCAGCTCGACATGTTCGCGACCCCGATCGCGCACCTCTGGCGCGACGAGCTCTGGCTTTCCCGCCCGCTCTCGATATACGTCTGGTTCCTGGAGCTGGTCGGACCGGTGTTGATGTTCACGCCGGTCTTTCGACTGCCCGTGCGTACCATCGTGGCGCTGTGTTTCGTCACGCTCGAAGTGGCGTTCATCTTCAATCTGCGCATCGGGTTGTTTCCGCTGATCTCCTTGACCTCCCTCGTCCTGTTCTTCCAGACGGAGATCTGGGATGCGATCGAGCGGTGGAGCAAGTCCTCCAAGGGCGGAGGGCTGACGCTGTATTACGATCGTGGATGCGAATTCTGCGAGAAGACCTGTCACTTGCTGAAGACATTTCTCTTGCTGCGTGACGCAGAAATCGCACCCGCCCAGTCCGTGCCCGAAATCGGCGCGTTGCTCGAGAAGGAGTTCTCATGGGTCGTGACCGACCGCGACGGCGGACGTTACACCAGGTCGGAAGCATTGGCGGTGACGTTCTCGCACTCTCCGTGGGGTCGGTTGGTCGCACCTCTCATCAGGTCTGCACCATCGATCGGCGACCGGGTCTATCACTGGATCGGCAACAGGCGCGGTGCATTCGGTGCCTTTTTCGCCCGCGCCTTGCCGTGGCGGGAATCCGTCTGGCGACCCGGTACGCTGGCGCAAGTGGTCGCTGCTTTCTTCATCGTGTACATCGGATGGTGGAACTTGACGACGGTCAGGGACTGGAATCCGTTCCCGGGCGCCAGAGTCGAAGCACTCGACGGTCTGCGCGCCAGGTTCCCCGCTTCACTGCTCACGCTTCGAGACGCACTCCGACTCGACCAGAAGTGGAACATGTTCGCCCCGTCACCACGAACGGTCGATGGATGGCTCGTACTGCCAGGCCTGCTCGAGAATGGACAGCTCGTGGACGCCAAAAACGGGACGTCCGGGCCGCCGAGCTTCGAGAAGCCCGAGTCGTTCTACGCCACGCAATTCGGCAACTACCGCTGGCGCAAGTACTTCGTCCGGCTCACGCTCGAACGATTCACCGAGCGGCGCCGATACTACGGACGGTGGCTCTGCCGACAGTGGAACGCGTCGGCCGCTGGAGATGCACGGCTCAGGGCGTTCAATATCTACTTCGTCGTGGAGCGAACGCCGCCGCCGGGTAAACCTTTCACCGTCAGTAGGCGAAAGCTCTGGCGGCATTTCTGCTTCGAGCTCGTGGACGACGATCCGGTTGAACGCGCGATTGGGCATTCGTGATCGGTTAAGCGGCTAGCCGGGCGTCGGCCGGCCCGGTGCGGGCTGCGGGGACACGCCGTGAATACGTCCATGTAGGCTCGACGGCCGCATCCCTGCGGCCGACGGTCCCCGCAGCCCGCACCGGACCGGCCTTATCCGAACACCGATGCGCGATTGGGGGATAGAAGCCGCAGATGTGCGGTGAATCGTCCGACCGAGCGGGCGGACCACGGTCACAGCCATCGAATCGCGCGCGCTGGCCAAAGTCCTGTTCCGAGTCGCAGACACCCTGGAGGTCGCGACTCGGAACGGCTATTCAGCCCGTGCCGACCTCTGTCAGGAGCTGGCGGGCAGCTCACCGAGGAACAACGCCCGGTCCTCGGAACGCCGCTCGACGAGCTGCGCGCTCTCCACCAGCTCCCCATTGCGGCGGACTTTCGTCCACAACAGGAATCCGTCAGCGGCGGCCTGACGATCGCCCTCGTTGAGCTTTCGCAGCACCGTCGAGTCCCGGAAATTCCCCGTTCCGATGTTGTAGGCGAGGTCCACCATCGCGGAGAACTCGGCCACGTTGATCGGCACGACGACCACCGACTTGATGACCCCTTCGACGGCGCCGACGTCGGCTCTCAGCAGCGCTTCCGCTCGGGCCCGGGTAATCGTCGTGCCGGGCTCGACGTCCCCGCCATGGCCATAGCCGATCAGCCACTTGCCGGACGGGCCCTCGTAGGCCTCCACACAGGAACATCTCCTTCTCGTCGAAATCGTGCAAGCGCGACGTCGCACCGATGGCGGCGCCGAATGGACCTCGTACCGGGATGGTCAGGCCGAGATAGTCGCCACGAGCCGGGCGTGTGGCCGAGTACGCGTGACTGTCGACCGAGAACAGGGCGATCCGAGGCATGAGAGCGAGCTCGAGGTCCGCCCGGAATGGCGCGCCGTTCAGAGGTCGTACCCGCAGCCCGCCAGTCGCCGGCACGAGATGCGCCTCGAACTCCTCCGGCTCGGCGAAACGCAGCGGCGGAGCAATCGCCGCTGACGGCTTCGCCGAAACGCCGGGCTCGACGCTGGAGCTCACGGCGCTTCCCTGCCCTTGTCACTTTCGGTCAGGAACTCGCGAATGCGACGCTCGATCTCGTCGATCAGGCCGCGGTACTCTTCCTGACGCTCCGCGGCATTCGTGGTCGGTTAAGCGGCTACCCGGGCGTCGGCCGGCCCGGTGCGGGCTGCGGGGACCGTCGGCCGCAGGGATGCGGCCGTCGAGCCTACATGGACGTATTCACGGCGTGTCCCCGCAGCCCGTACCGGGCCGGCCGACGCCCGGGTGCCGCTTAACGGATCACGAGTGCCCGCTACCGCGCCCGTCGACCCTCAGGCGGTCACGGAGGCCCTCACCGGACTCCTCTCCGATCCCGCGTTCCGGGCCAGCGACCGCCGCCGACGGCTGCTCGCGCACCTCGTCCGCGAGACCCTCGCCGGTCGTAGATTGTCAACGCCCTGCGCAAGGCCGGCCTCGAGGTCAGTTCCCGAGGCGATATGACGAGGCGCTCAGGGCACGGCTGAGCTGCATCGCGCGGTTCCTCAGAGCGTCGCGCATCGGCGCTGGCTCGAGCTCGTCGGTGAGATGCTGCAGCGTTACAGCTGACGCCGCGTTCTTTACTGGGATCGAAGGGGGCACGAATCCCAAGAGCTGGCATCTACCCGGGTCAGCTTGACGACAGCTGTGGGTCGACTACCCCGAAAGGCGACTCCGCAACCTCGCCGGTCGCGGTGCGCCGCGCTATCGGCCGGTGTCCCGCTCGGTCAATTCCGGGATCACGCTCGCCGCGAACGGATAAGGACGGCGCCGAAGGCGCCGTTCGCGCCGTTGACATCACCGCACCACAACACCCACCGCATCCGGGGGCGCGGGTCCACACCCTCATGCGGCGCGCAGCCGCACGGGCTCCTTGCGGCGCTTGCCGCCGAGCAGCGCGCTGTGCTCGCGCGCCTCCTCCTCGAGCTCCACCGACAGACGCGATCGTGCGGCCCGCGACATCCGGGCGGTCGAGACGCCGATGGAGAAAGCGAAGGTGCCGGCCGCTATCGCCGCGAACAGGGTGTTGCCGAGCAGCGAATTCGATGTGTTCAGGTCCTGCAGGTGCCCGGCGATGCCGGCGACCCCTGCACACACGGCGACCTGCACCGCCACGACGCCGGTCGTCCATCGCTTCGAGCGCTCGAGGTAGGCGCCGTCGAGGAGCACGCAGACGAAGAGACCAACGACCGCCGGCGTGATCGCGAAAGGCGCGACCGAGCGCACCCTGTCGGGCAGACCGGCGAGCGTCGCGCCCTCCACTCCTCCCCGCACACAGAGGTCGAAGGCGAACAGCGCGACGAGCGCACCGACGAAGGCGACGACACCCACGCGCAGGAAGTCGGTCGCGAGCGGCGACTCCGGATAGTCCGACGTGCCGCGGAACCATCGCCGCTGCCTGAGGTGCGCCCGGCGAAGCTTCAGCGCGATCAGAATCGCCGCGCCGAAGCTGAGCAGAGCCGAGATCGCGTACGGCATCGCCCACTGGGGATCGGCCGGCCAGCCTGCCTGATAGGCGCTGGGCAACCACTTCTCGACAGAGGGCGCCACGAAGACGAGCACGAAGAGGATGAAGACCGACAGCCCGATAGCGCGCAGCGCGTGGTCGGTCTCGCGCGACCAGTCCTCCTCGGTCATCGGGACGAAGCCGAGGAAGATCTTCGCCTCGGCGAGGGCGCCCGGATGCGGGCCGCGGGTGACGAGCGCGCAGGCGAGGAACAGATAGACGCGCTCGAGCAGCGCTGCGATAGCCGCAGCGTGGGCCTCTGCAACGGGTGGAATCGCATCATCGCCCGCGCCCGTGCCCCGTTCGGTGCCGACGGCCCGCGCCAGCTTCTCGTACTCGCCGAGGATCCGGGCTCGCTCGCCGACGTGCCGGTCGAGGAAGGCGGTGTCCAGATGGTCGTCGGTGAGCGGGTCGGTGTCGAGGCTGTTGAGCCGCCCGACGAGCACCGACAGGCGGACCCAGGCGTTGGCGGCCGTGCCCGGGGATGCCTCGAGATCGGCGGCGACGACCGATCCGTCGCCACGCTCGCCGGCCCTCGCGACGTGCGCATCGATCGTCTCCCGCGCGAGCGACAGGTGACGGAGCCCGCGGACAATCTGCAACGACTCGCCAGGGATCGCCGCCCGCCGATGCATGAGCCGACGCCAGGACACCTCGATGTAGTCGAGGAACCGCACGCGCGGCAGGACGCCGATGAGAACGAGCGCCACCGTGAGCGGGACCGTGGCCGCCGACTCGATACCCAGAGCCTCCGTGCCCGACACACCGGCGAGCAGCCTCGGACCCAACAGGCAGGCGGCGACGTAGAGCACCTCGAGCCCGGCCACGTAGAACACGAACGATGTCAGGTACTGGCGCTGGGTCGTGAGCTCTGCGGGCCGGAATTCCCCGGGGAGATCCGGCGTGGCTTTCTCGAACTCGTTCATCGCGAAGATCAACGTCACGACGCAGCCGAGCCCGATAGCCACCCAGAACTCCGTCTGCATCTCGAGCGCGCTGAAGAACGGATCCCCCGTGATTCCCGTCTCGATGGTCGAGCCGTCCGTGTGCGTCTGCATCTCGGGCGCGCTGAGGAACGGATCTCCCGTGGTTCCCGAGCTCTCCGCATGCGTCTGCGTCTCGGGCGCGCTGGCGATCGAACCGTCCATGATTCCTCCCAGCTCGACGGTCGAGCTGTCCGCAGTGGTTGAGCGAGGGTGTGGGGCCGGGAGGGCTCGCGCCGCTCCCGGCCGGTCATCGGTCCGTGGAGGACCGGTACGAGATCACGACGACCTTGCCCCAGGACCCTTCAATCGCACTTCCCGTTAGGGCACGGGCTGTACTGGGCGAGGACGATCGGCGCCTCCGACGGCGCACCGACGAGCCCTGCCAGCCGATCGCGGATCGGGTCGTGGAGCTGCGCGCACGAGAGCGCGAGCACGGCGAGCACGCCGAGGCGCAGCGACCATCCGGGAATCGAACGAAGGTAGTCGGCATCCATGTCAACCTCCTTGGGTGCCCGCGGCGTTCGCGGGGCTCGTGCTCCGCTCGCCCCGCTCCGTCGTGGAGCGGTGGCGCTCCGGCTTTCCAGAGCTCGTACCGTACGCCGGGCCGGTGGGAATTTCCGTGGTATCTCGCACACGTGACCGGCTCTTCCTGGCGCGGGCGCGTGTGTACGGCGTCACACGACAACCGTTCACGGCCGGCTCATCGCGCGCCGTGCACCGGAGCCCGCGAGGAAGGTCGGGGCGCAGTGTGAGGAGCTCGCGCGCAGCATGGGATGGGGAGGTCCGGCGGCCGAGCTAGAATTCCGCCGACCGCCGCGCCGCGAGCGGGCGGACCGCACGACGCGGGTGATCCGATGGCCGACAGGGAAACGAGGAAGGCTATGCCGATGCACATCAGTCGCTCGAAGGGGAGGTGGGGACGGGCGCTGATAGCGGCGCTCGCGCTCGCACCGTCTCTCGCCTGCGCGCACACCCTCGGGCAGACCTACCTCTACCTCACGGTCGCGGAGCACGAGCTCGGCGTGCGTATCGAGGCGACGGCGGCCGACCTCAACAGCGCGCTCGGCCTCGACCTGGACACCTCGGGAGCTCTCGAGCCCGAGGCGCTCGAGCCCCACCGCGAGCGCATCGCCCGCTATCTGCAGGACAACGTCCGCCTGGCGCCCGACGGCACGCCCGCAGAGCTCCGGTTCGTCGCTCACTCGCTGCGAGACCTCTCCGAGGCGCAGTACGTGCTGAGCGAGTTCACCATCGGCCCGCGGGAGGCACCGCCCCAGTTCATCGACGTCGAGTACGCCGTCATGTTCGAGGTGGACGAGAAGCAGACCGGCGTGCTCGTCATCGAGAACGACTGGCGCGAGGGCACCTTCTCCAACGAGTCCTCCATCGCCCTCGTCTTCGACGCGAGCGACCGCGCCAAGCGCCTCGAGCTCGCCGACTCGTCGCTGTTGGCCGGCTGGTGGGGCATGGTGATGCTGGGGATGCATCACATCCTCGAGGGAGCGGACCACGTGATGTTCCTCGTCGCCCTCCTGCTGCCGGCGGTTGCGCGCCGCGACGGGCCCGGCCCCTGGGAGGCGGTACCTACCTTCGGCGCCGCGTTCTGGTACGTGGTCAAGATCGTCACCGTCTTCACCATCGCACACTCCATCACCCTGAGCCTGGCGGCGCTCGAGCTCCTCGCCATGCCGTCGCGGCTGGTCGAGTCCGTCATCGCGGCCTCCATCGCGCTGGCCGCCGTGGAGGTGTTCCGGCCCGTGTTCGGCCGCTGGGTGGTGCTCGTGGTGTTCGCCTTCGGGCTGTTCCACGGGGCCGGCTTCGCGGGCGTCCTCCTCGACATGAACATCCACTCCGACTACACGGTGCTGACCCTGTTCGGCTTCAACCTCGGCGTGGAGATCGGCCAGGTGCTGATCGTGTGTCTGGTCTTCCCGGTGCTGTTCATCCTGCGCACCTGGACGGTCTATCTCCGGCTGGGGATGCAGTCAGCCGCGTCGGTGCTGATCGCGGTATCCGTGTACTGGTTCGTGGAGCGCGCCTTCGACGTCGACCTGCCCGCGGGCGAGTACGCGCAGAAGCTCTTCGCGCTGATGGTCTGAGATCCGATGAGCGGCACAGCGGGGACGGGCGGGCGCGAGATCTGCACGCGCGGAACGGCCCTTCGACCGATGGGCCCGCGCGGACGAGGTAGCGCGCGGGACGCGCGCTGACGTCGTGGCAGCCGGACGCGCGGGAATCGAGGACGCCTTCCGGCTCGCGCCGCTGCAGGAGGGGATCCTCTATCACTGTCTCGAGAGCGGCGACCCCGACCTCTACGTCGGGCAGTACACCTGCGTCCTCGACGGACCGCTGGACGCCGACCGCCTCCGCCGGGCCTGGTCGACGCTGGTGTCACGGCATCCGGCGCTCCGGACCGCGTTCGCCTGGGAGCGGCAGAAGGTCCCCATGCAGGTCGTGCGCCCGACGGTGGAGCTCCCCTGGCGCGAGGAGGACTGGCGTGGCCTCGACGCCGATGAGGTCGGCCGGCGATGGGAGGCGCTGCTCGAGGAGATCCGGGCCGGCGGCCTGAGCCCGAAGCGCGCGCCGCTGCTGCGCGTCGCACTGGCGCGCGAGGGGGATGCGCGCCATCGCCTCGCCATCTGCTATCACCACCTCGTCCTGGACGGCTGGTCCCTGCGGCTGCTGCTCGACGAGGCGGCGGCGCTCCACGGCGCGCCCGGCGACCGGCAACCCACCGAGCTGCCTCCGACGGGCCGCTACGGCGACTTCGTCGAGTGGCTTGAGAGGCGGGACTGGAGCGCGGCGGACGCGTACTGGCGGCGCGCCATCGGTGACGTCGCGTCGCCCACGCCACTCGAGCTCCCGGGGACCCTTCCGGGGGACGACACGGCGCAGGGCACGCGGACGCACGGCGCGCGAACGGTGGTCGTGCCACGGGACACGGTGGCGCGGGTCGCAGCGCTCGCGAGAGCGTGTCGCGTCACCGCGAGCACCGTCTTCAGCGCGGCCTGGGCGCTGACGCTGGGCCGCTACTCGGACCGCGACGACGTGCTGTTCGGCACGGCCCAGGCCGGCCGTCCGCCTTCCCTGCCCCGGGCTGCGAGCACCGTCGGGCTGTTCATCAACACCCTCCCCACCCGGGTTCGACTGCCGGCGGAGCGCGCCGTCGGAGACTGGCTGCGCAGGATCCACGACGAGCAGCTCGAGGCGCGGGACTTCGAGCACATGCCGCTCGCCCGCATCCAGCGCGCGAGCAGCGTGCCTGCCGGGCACCCGTTGTTCGAGTCGCTGCTGGTCCACCAGAGCGTGCCCGAGGGCGAGGCGCGGGCGCCGTGGACGGTGAGCGAGGAGCGCTACCTCGAGTACGGGAACTATCCGCTCGCCCTGCTCGTGCGTCCCGGCCACGAGCTGCTGGTGAGCGCCGTTCACGATCGCCGCCGCTTCTCCAGCCTCGCCGTCGAGGCGATGCTGGCGCACTACGAGAGCGCGCTGGGGGCCCTGACCGGGGACCCGGCGCGCCCCCTGGCCACGGTGGACGCGCTTCCCGGGGCCGAGCGCGAGCGGCTGTTGAACGAGTGGAGCGGCGCGCGCGCGTGCGCGGGCTCGAGCGGCTGCGTGCACGGGCTCATCGACCGCGCCGGCGCGCGCGCGCCGGGCGCGCCGGCCCTCGAGCAGGACGAAGAGACGGTCAGCCACGCGCTGCTCGGCGAGCGGTCGTCCCGCCTCGCGGCCTCGCTGGCCGCGCGCGGTGTCGGGAGGGGCGGCTTCGCCGCGGTGTTCCTGGAACGATCGCCAGCGGCGCTGATCGCGATGCTGGGCGCGCTCCGGGCCGGGGCGGCCTACGTGCCGCTCGACCCGCACTACCCCTCGGCGCGCATCGCGGCGACGCTCGCCGATCTCGCCGGCGCCGCGCGGTCGGCCGGGACCGCGGCGGCCGTCCTCACCGACCGGCGCCTCGCCGTGGGCCTGCCGCAGGCCGACCTCGACACGGTGCTCGTCGACGAGGCCTGGACCCACGGGGCTGCTGTCCGCACACGGGCCGGCGAGCCGAAGCCGGATGACGTCGCCTACGTGATGTACACGTCCGGGTCTACGGGAACGCCCAAGGGCGTGATGGTCACGCACCGCAACATCGTGAGCTCCAACGGCGCGCGAGCCCGCTTCTACCCAGAGGCGCCAGACAGATTCCTCATGCTGTCCTCCCTGGCGACGGACAGCTCCATCGCCGGGATCTTCTGGACGCTGTGCGCCGGGGGGACGCTGGTCCTCCCGCGCGCACGCCAGGAGCAGTCCCTCGAGGACGTGGTCGCCCTGATCCGCGACCGGGGCATCACCCACATGCTGTGCCTTCCCGCGCTCTACGGGCTGATCCTCGAGCACGCTGCTGCCCCGGACCTGGCGTCGCTGCGCTGCGTCGTCGTCGCCGGCGAGGCCTGCCCGCCGGAGGTCGTGCGCGCGCATCGCCGGCTGATGCCCGCCACGGCGCTCTACAACGAGTACGGTCCCTCGGAGGGCACCGTGTGGGTGACGGCGGCGCGTGTGGACGGGGGGGCCGAGCGGGACCTCGTTCCCATCGGGCGGCCGGTGGCCAGCGCGCGAGTCTACGTGCTGGGCAGCGACATGCGCGTCACCCCCGCCGGTCTACCCGGAGAGCTCTACATCGGAGGGCCCGGCGTCGCCGCCGGCTATCTCGGTCGGCCGGAGCTGACCGCCGAGCGGTTCGTGACCGATCCCTTCTGCGATCCGGGCGCGCAGCTCTACCGGACCGGCGACCGGGTGCGCTTTCTCGCCGACGGCGCGCTCCACTTTCTCGGCCGGGTCGACGATCAGGTCAAGGTGCGGGGCTTTCGCGTGGAGCCGGGGGAGATCGAGCGAGCGCTGCAAGGGCACGAGGCCGTTTCGGAGGCCGCGGTGGTGCTCGCGCCGCGCGGCAACGGACCGGGCGCCGGCGACGGGCGCCTCGTCGCCTATGTCGTCGGGGGCGCGGCAGACCCCACCGCGGCGGACCTGCGGGACTTCTGCCATCGCCGGCTGCCCGAGCACATGGTGCCCCACGCCTTCGTCACCCTCGAGGCGCTGCCCCGGACCCCAGGGGGCAAGGTGGACCGGCGGGCGCTCCGGGCGCTGGCGCCCGAGCACCCGCGCGGGAGCGCCTACCGCGCGCCGGTCACGCCCGAGGAGATCACCCTGGCGGCCATCTGGAAGGAGGTCCTGGGTCTCGCGCGGGTGGGAGCGGATGACGACTTCTTCGAGGCCGGGGGCGACTCCCTGCTCAGCATCCGCATCCTGGCGCGGGCACATCGCGCGGGGCTCGAGATCAGCGCCGCGGACTTCTTCGCGCGCCCCACCGTCGCCGAGCAGGCGCGCGCGGCCACTCGCCACGACGCCCGGCCATCCGGGGAGCCCGCTCCCTCTGACGCCGAGGCCGGCGACGCCCCGGCGCCCTTCGCGCTGTCAGGGCTGGATGCGAAGACCCTGAGCGCCGTCGCCCGCCAGCTCGGTGCCATCGACGACGACGACAGGACGGGCTAGGTGCGGGCGACGGCGGCCGAGCGGACGCCGTGGTCAGACGCTCTCGGGCAGCCGCCGCTCCTCGGACGGGATCTCGTCGATCCACCCGCGCAGCGCGTCGGCGATCGCAGGCGCCTGGTTGGTCAGCGCATCCCCGGTGTCGGTCCCGGGAATCCGGCGCGCCGGCGCACCCGGGCTCACGTGGGAGAGCCATGCGAGCCTCGGATCGCTCGCGGGGTCGAGGTCGCGGTCGGAGGTCAGGAGCACCCGCACCTGCCCGGCGTAGCGACGCGGCCGGTAACGCCGGGCCGCGGCGAGGTTCGCCGCCGCCACGCGCCGGCGGCGGAGCTTTCCCCGGTAGCCCGCCAGCAGATCACCCTGGCGCAGCTTCTCGGCCCACAGGCGACCCTTGCCCGCGAGCCACTCGCGCCGGCTGCGCGCGTCGAGCGCGCAGTACTGCCTCCAGTACAGCCGAACGCGATCGATGAGGAACCCCGAGACGCTCCGGGTCGCGGCCACGCCGCCACCCTGCGCAACGTCGCCAGCGACCGGCACGTCGTCGAACACGGGATCCAGGGCCACCAGCAGCTCCGGCGCGCGGCCCGCAGCGGCGAGCTGGTGTGCCATCTCGAGCATCACGCTCGCGCCGAAGCAGATCCCGAGCAGCACCACCGGCCCGCCGCGAGCCTGCTCGCTCTCGGCGAGGAAGTGCGCGGCGATGCGCTCGACCTCGTCCGCAGGCGCCGTGTCGTCGTCCAGCCCCTTGGACTGGAGCCCGAAGAAGGGCTGGCTCTGTCCTAGGGTGCGGGCGATCTGCGCGAGGCCCACCACGTTGCCGCCGATCCCGGAGGCCGCCAGGACCACCGGACGCGCCCCGAAGCGCTGGATGCCCACGAGGGAGGACGGCGGAGCCGGCGGCAGGTCCAGGGCCTGCCCGAGCTTGCGCACGCTGCCGGCCTCGAACAGCGTGGCGAGCGGCAGATCCTTCCCCAATCGTCGCTCGATCTCCTCGAACGCGATGGCGGCCTGGATGGACGTGCCGCCGAGCGCGAAGAAGTCGTCGTCCGGGCCGACGTCGGGATTGCCGAGGGTGCGGCGCCAGATGTCCAGCAGCACGGCGGCTGCACCGGCGTTCTCGGCCTCGATCTCGGGCTGGGGAACCGCCTGCGCCGGGATCAGGGACGCCGCGACGCGGGGCGAGGCGACCGGTGACGCCGCGTCGCGGACCGAGGGCAGCAGCTCAGCCACCGTGGCATGGGGACGCTCGGCCAGGGCCCTCATGGATTCGACGATGGAATCGACGAAGACCCCCGCTGCGCCTGCGCGCACCAGGGCGGGGTCGTACACCGCGGTGAGGGCTACGCCGCCCGCGGGCTGCTCGATGGCGAGGGTCATGGGCATCGCGGAATCGAAGGGCCCGGTCACGGGCTCGACGCGCAGGCCCGCGTCCGCCGGGGCCCCGGCGGTGGGCGACTGGAGCAGCACGAGCAGGTCGAACAGGGGAACGTCTGCGGGCAGCCCGCTCCAGCGCTGGATGTCCGTGGCTGAGACGTGCTCGAACGCGAGGCGGGCAGCCTGCTCGCGCTGCAGCCCCGCCAGCGCCTCTGGCATCGGGCGCGCCCGCTCGACCGCGAAGCGCACGGGCACGTTGCTGATGAACGAGCCGAGGGTTCTCTCGACCTCCGGCACGTCTCTCGGCCGGCCCGCCACCGTGAGGCCGAAGACCACGTCGTCGCGCCCGGTCCACGCCGCGACGGCGAGCGCCACGGCTCCCTGGAGCAGGGTTGCGCGGGTCACGCCGAGCGCGCGGCTCGCGCGCGCGAGCGCGTCGCAGCTCGCGCCGTCCAGGCTGCGGGTGACCACCGGCTGACCGGCGGCGGTCCACTCGCCGCGGCTCGCCGACGTCGTGAACACCGGGGACGGCCCTGCGAGCCCTGCGAGGTACTGGCGCCAGTGCGACTTCGCGAGCTCTGGGTCCTGGCCCTGGATCCACGCGACGTAGTCGCGGAATCGTCCCGGCTCGGGGAATGTCCGTTCCGGCGCGTCGTAGGCCGCGAACACCTCCTCGAACAGCACCTCCACGGACCATAGATCCAGGATGAGGTGGTGCCGGGTGAGCAGCATCAGGTGCTCGCGCGGACCGAGCCGCGCGACCGTTACCCGCAGCAGCGGCGCCCGACGCAGGTCGAATCCCCGGGCCCGATCGTCGTCCATCAGCGCCCGGAGCCTGCGCTCCCGCTCGTCGTCGGCCACTCGCGACAGGTCCACGAAGCTCACCGGGAGCGAGACCGAGCTTCGGACCACCTGGAGCGGATGCGGGACGTCCTGCCACAGGTAGGCCAGCCTCAGCGCCTGGTGCCGGTTCCCCGCTCCCTGCCACGCCGCCTCGAACCTCGCGACGTCGAACTCGCCCAGGACTCGGTATCGGAACTGGTTGACCAGCGCGCACGACCCCCGGGTCCGCAGCGAGTGCATGAGCATCAGGTGCTGCATGGGCGTGAGGGGGAGAATGTCCTCGACATTCTTCATCGCATGCTCCGCGGTCCCTGGCGGGCGCCCACGAGCCCGGCACGGTCGGACGGGATCCCCGGTTGGCGCAGCGCGGCGCTCGCTCCGGGCCGAGCGCTCAACAAGGCCTCCACGGCCTGCTCGACGGCCCGCTGCTCGGCGTAGCGCAGCATCGATTCGCGCATTCGACCGAGCCGGCCGCCTGTCTCCTCGCTCGTCAGCGCTCGGTCGATGAGCCGCTCGATCTCCGCCGGGCCGTCGCGCGCGCGATCCCCGACCAGGCCGAGCCCGTGATAGCGCACCCGGCTGGCGGTGCCGAGCTGGTCGAAGCTGTCGGCGTAGGGGTAGAGCACCATCGGCACCATCGCGTCGATGCACTCGTACACCGTGGTCATGCCGCCGTGGATCACCGCGCAGTCGGCGTGCGCGAGGACCTGAACCTGTGGCACCCACCGGAACGCGAGCACGTTCTCGGGCAGCGGCCCCAGCGCAGCGGGATCGAGCCGCGCCCCGAGCCCCAGGATCCCGATCCAGTCGGGCCGCGCCGCGATGGAGCGCACCAGGGCGCCCCAGAAGCCCCGATCGTCTCCCCGGTAGTAGGCCCCGGAGGTGCAGTAGACGAGCTTCGCTCTGCGCCCGGCGCTGAGACGCTCGCGCGTCACCTCGGCCAACGCGTCGAGCGTCTTGCGCTCACCGCCGGAGAACGCCAGGCGGCTGCGGTCCTTGCCGACCATGGGGCCGACGTAGGTGGACGCGGGATGCGGGTCGTGGGGAAATTCGAGCTCGCGCATGTTGAGCGTGAGCACCGGCAGCCTGCGGTAGACGAAGGGCAGCAGCGCCTGGCCGTAGTCCACCTCCTCCTCCAGCGCGAAGCCCACGTGGCGCGCGTAGGCCTCGAGTAACGTCGCGTAGTCCCGCGGGTTCGTTCGTGCACGGAGTCGCTCGAGGATCCGCCAGGCCCTGTAGCGCAGCCACGCGAGCTCGATCCCCGCACGCGTTCCCGATATGCCTGATCCCGGCGCGTTCGCAACGTGCAGCGGCGGCATCCCCGGCCGCTTCCAGAGGTTGAAGAACACGCTGACGAGGGCGACGCGATGGTTCGCCCGGACCACGGCCATGATGTGCTCGTGGGCCTCGATGTCGACGAGCACCAGCTGCGGAGCGAGCCCCGCGAGCCGAGCCTGGAATCCGGCCACGTCGAGACGCTCCGCCTCGCTGCGCGGCAGCTCCCGGGCAGACCACAGGGCCTCCCACCGCTCGCGCACGCGGCCCACGAGGCCGGCGGGCGCCGTCGACGGGCGGGCGGTGAGGTCCGCCGGCACGAAGTCGAGCCCGGACTCGTCGAGGACCGGTCCCGGCGGGGCGACGAGGGCGACGTCGTGGCCGGCAGCCTCGAGGCGCGCGCAGAGCGCCATCGTGGTGATCAGCTTGGACCGGATGGTCCCGGGAATCAGAACGATCCTGGCCATCCGCCGCGGCGCCCCTCAGCCGTCGTCACCGTCGAGCTCGGAGAGCAGATCGTCCAGCTCCTCGTCGCTGAGACGCCGTCCGGCCCCGGAGGGCCCCTGACGCCCCTCGCTCCCCGCCCCGGCCTGCGGGGCCGGCGAAGACGTCGCCCGTGCCTCGACGTCCCGGGCGAGCCCGGCGATGGTCTGCGACTCGAAGACCTGTCGCGGGCGCAGCGCGATCCCGGCCTGGTGGGCGAGCGCCGCGATGCGAAGCGCGGTGATCGAGTCCCCTCCCAGATCGATGAAGTGGGCGTGCACGCCCACGGCGTCGAGGCGAAGGGCCTCGCACCAGATGGCCGCGAGCCGGGATTCCTCCGGGGTGCGCGGCGGCGTGCGATCGTCGCTTCCGGGCGCCTCTCCCAGGGACGGTCTCGGGAGGGCAGCCCGATCGATCTTGCCGCTGCTCGTGAGCGGAAATGCCTCGAGGACGACGTAAGCGGCCGGGATCATCGACGCGGGGAGGTCCGCCCTCAGGAACTGGAACCACTCGGACGCGGAAATGTTGGGCGTGTCCCGGGTCACGAGGTAGGCCACCAGCGCTTCGCCGCCGCGCCCGTCGTCGACGGCTGCCACGAGCGCGGCGCGAACCGCCGGATGGCCGACCAGCCGGCTCTCGATCTCACCGGGCTCGATGCGCGTGCCGTGCAGCTTGATCTGGTGATCTGCCCGGCCGAGGAACTGCAGGTTGCCGTCGTCGAGGTAGCGCACGACGTCGCCGGTCCGGTACATGCGCTCGTCCCCGGCAGCGAAGGGGTCCGGCACGAAGCGGGCCGCGGTGAGCGCGTCGTCGTCGAGATAGCCGACGGCGAGACCGTCCCCGGCGACGTAGAGCTCCCCCGGCATCCCCAGCGGAACCGGCTCGAGCCGCTCGTCCAGCACGTAGGCACGGGTGTTGCGGACCGGGCGGCCGATGGGCGTTCGCCGGTCTCCTCCCGCCCCGGGAGCAACCGAGTACAGGGACGTGCAGATGGTCGCCTCGGTGGGACCGTAGCCGTTGACGATGCGCAGCCCGGGCGTGGCGGCCGCCAGCGCGGCGAGCGTCGGCTCCGGTATGGGCTCAACGCCGACGAGCAGCCGGCGAAGCGCCATGGGCTCGGGGGCCAAATCGGCCAGCTCGCGGAATCTGCCCAGCATGAACGGCGGGATGTAGGCGCTCTCGATGGACCGCTCATCGAGCCAGACGTACAACGCGTCCGCGTCGGCACGAACCCGGTCGGGAACCACGTGAAGCGTTCTGCCGAACAGGAGCGCGGAGTACATCTCGTAGACCGAGACGTCGAACCCCTCGCTCGTCCACCAGCTGCACGCGGCGCCCGGGCGCAGGGGGGCGCGATCCT
>CAJIAT010000648.1_pt1 | contig 20878 bp, 17 predicted proteins | sample 9199161 | NCBI WGS metagenome assembly CAJIAT01 (sample SAMEA7708281, study PRJEB35096) | sediment metagenome | biome: marine neritic benthic zone biome [ENVO:01000025]; feature: sediment [ENVO:00002007]; material: shallow marine sediment [ENVO:03000034] sea grass bed [ENVO_01000059] ... | reverse complement strand
GATCACGAATGCTCATCCGGGCAGTGGACCGTGAAGCTGCTCGACCCTGGCCTCGGAGGCGGGGCTCTGCTCCGCGCCGCTCGATGCACTGTGAGACGAGGCAGGCGTGACGTGGACCGTAGGCAGTCGGGGAACCTGCGCGCAGGCGGTGACGTCGACGCGTCGGTCCTCGGGACGCTTGCCCGAGTGGGTCGGCAGGTGAAAGCGCTCGCCCCAGCCGATCGCCTTCAAGTCCGCTTTGCCGAGGCCGAGTTCGGCGTCGATGAGCCACTGCTTCACGAAATCGGCTCGACGTCCCGAGAGATCCAGGTTCCCGCCGTCGGGCCCCGACTCGTCCGCGAATCCCTCGATCAGGATCGTGCAACCGTGCTCACGTGCGAGCTCGATGATGCCCCTCAGCGCGCGGAGCTGCGCGAGCTCGGCTCCCGCGAGGGTGTCGCGACCGTGTCTGAAGAACACCGACGCGCAATACGTCCCATCCGGCAGACAGGACTCGCGCGTGCCGCCCACCGACAGACGCTCGAGCCATGCTGCGGTCCGCTCGAGTCTGGCCTGCGCGACCCGCAGATCGACGTCGCGCTCGATCGTCACGTTGATCGGTCGTTCGAGCACGGCCTCGGTGAGGCTCGCGAGCTTGGTCGACAGCTCGGTCACGTGCGCCAGGATCTCGTCGTTCTCCGCGTCCTTCGGGCACGCCGTCGGGGAACCGTCCTCGTCGACGATGTGGGCGTAGCTACCGTCTCCGTCGGGTGTCGCGTCGCGAGTCCCTAAGACCTCGATTCTGGTGATCGCCGGTTCGCGGATGGCGCGCGCGGTGCCGTTCGAGGTCTCCTCGTAGATGAGCACGTGGCTCTTGGTGCTGCTGACGAGCCGGACGAGCTCGAGGCATTCGTCCGGATCCTTCGTGGCGAGGTTCAGCAGGGGGAAGACCCTGGATACCGCCTCGGGCAGCCAGCGCCCGGTCGTCTGCGAGTTCTCCTTCCCCGCGCTCGCCCGTATGTACTCGTAGTCCTCCTTCGCCACCCAGACCATGACCCACGCGCCAGCGGCGAACGCGAGCACCGCGAACGCAGCGCTCTGCAATCCCGGATGGGTGAGCCCGTCCACGAACCGAAGAGTGGCCCGCTTCGACCAGAGGAGTGCCCGCTCTCCCCGACTGAGCCCCCCAGACGGGGCGGCGTCAGGCTCGCGTTCGGGGGCCAGGAAATCCGCGAGGCTGTGCGCCAGCCAGCGCCAGAACCAGCAGGCGACGATCACGAGCACGACGCCGACAATCAGCAGGGCGAACCAGATCAGTGCGAGTGGTTGCCTCAGCCCTGGAAGCAAGAACTCCTTCACATCGATGAACTGAAAGAGATCGACCCCGAAGCTGCGGAGCAGGTGGTACTCGTAGAAGACGCCCATGAAGCACAGTGGGAAGTAGACGAGGGCGGAGGCCATGGCCGGATGCTCACGGGCGAAGGCGATGAGCTGTTGCCAGACTGCGCGCTTGCCGTCGGAGCCGTCTGGCGCGCCGGCGCTGGCTGACGTCCGTGCGCCCGCGTTGGCGGCTTGGCGCTGATCCGTGGAGTGCCAGCGACAGTACTCGCCACCCTCTGGGACGTGGGCCCCGCACGACTTGCCACGATTGTTCGTGCCCTTGCAGGGAGTCCTTTCCGTCATCGTCCGATCCCTCCCGCCGGCTTCGAGTGTCCTCGGACCCCCGGACCCGCGCCGCCCGTAGTGTGGCTGGACTCTAGATCCAGGGCGCGCCCGGGAAGGTGGCATTTCGCACGACGAGAAGGAATTTCCCGAGGCCGAGTCCCGGGCCGGCCGAGCGGCCACGCCGACCACTAGGGAACCTCTGATCAATTCGTGGACGGGCACCTCGGGCGCCCAGCGCGCGGGCTCTGCGTTGCGAATCTTGCCGATAGCGACGGCTATCGGCTGCGATCCGCGCCTCGACCCCGCGCACCGGGCATCCCGATCCGCTCCGCCCAGAATTGATCAGAGGTTCGCTAGCGCCCTGCAGCGGTGCTCGCCCTGGATGTCGCGGCGCCCGATCGGTCGGGTATATGAGGCACGGCCGCCGCGCTCACTTGCTCTCGAGCAGCAGCAGCAGCTCCTCGGAGACCCTGCCGGTCGGCGTGATCCCGAGCGAGGTCTGAAACGCCCTGATCGCATCCCGGGTCTTGATGCCCATGAAGCCGTCGACCGGGCCGGTGTCGTAGCCGAGCCGGGTGAGGTTGGACTGGACGTTGCGGATCAGCTCGCTCTGCGCCTTGATGGTCTGGGACGGGTTCTTCAGGTGAGCGAAGCGGCTCACGAAGGCGACGAGCTTCTGCTCGAGCTCGAGATCGAAGCGCCGCGAGAAGTTGTAGAAGCTGCGCTTCGGGTCGTAGGGGACCGCGCTCAGCCGCGGGAACTTCTGTCCCCCGCTGTCGCCCGTGTTGATCGCGACGACCTGCGCCTCACCCCCTTCGAAGACCACCAGCGGGCCGCCCTTGGCGGGGCCGAGGAAGTCGCAGTCGTGGAGGATCATCTGATCGAGCCCGTCGTCGCGGCGGCGCAGGGTCGGATAGGCCCGCTTGTCGTCGAGGCGGCACGAGGAGGACACTGCGATGACACCCTCCTCGTCGTCGAGCCCGATGGCGCGGACCTCGACCTCCCCGGGGGTGTCGAAGTCGTAGACGTCCTCGAAGGCGATGCGCAGGCTGCCGAGCTCGTACTTGCCCTTGTCGAGCTTCGCGAAAGCCCAGTCCCCGCCGTCGGCGTTCTCGGGCGCATCGGTACCCACCAGCCGCTCGCCGAGGTCACCGATCTCCAGGTGCACGCCCGGGTCGCTCGCCGGGCGGAACGCGCAGCGGCCCCGGCTCTTGCCCGACTCGGGATTGGTCAGGGACCGCGCGGCGGTGGCGACGACATGGAAGTCGACCTCGTCGACCACGTAGCCGGAGACGTCCACGACGAAGCCGGTGCCCTCGTGCCGGTCGAGGCAGGTGATGGTGCCGACCGCGCTCAGGGGAAGCCCGAGGTCGAATGCGGTGGTCGCGTCGAAGGGCTTGCGCCGATCCAGCCCGAACACCGCGGCGCCGGCCTGATGAACAGCGCCCGTGAGCAGCAGCGCGGCGAGGCCACGCACCAGGTGATTTCGAGACATTCTGCAGACCCGCACTCCCGTGACCCGAGTCTACGCGATGGCCGCATCGTCGGCTCGGGATGGTGGACTCAGCGTTCAGAGGTGGACCGCGTGGGCGCTCATCCCGGGGATGGTGAGGCAAGTGGCCGGGCGATTGCTCGACACGTCGCGCCGCGAGTCCTCGCTGGGGCACTACCCTCGGACGCGCTATCATCGGCCGATGTCTCCGCCCGGTGGCGCGCTCGTCGTCGGCGCAGGGCCCGCCGGCCTCGCGGCGGCGGCCTGCCTGCGGGCGCAGGGCGTCTCCTTCGAGGTGCTCGAGGCGAGCGAGCGCGTCGGCAACGCCTGGTTCGAGCACTACGAGCGGCTGCACCTGCACACGGTGCGCGACCAGTCGCACCTGCCCTTCGCACCGATGCCGCGGAGCTATCCGCGCTATCCGTCCCGCGACCAGGTCGCCGCGTACCTCGCATGGTACGCAGAGCGCTTCGACGTGCACCCCCGCTTCGGTCAGCACGCAACGCGCATCGAGGCCGACGCCGACGCCTGGGTGGTGACGACTCGAGCGGGCGATACGTTTCGGGCACCGTCGGTCGTCGTCGCCACAGGGCTGAATCGCGTTCCGCACACCCCGCGCTGGCCCGGGCTGGACGGGTGCGCCATTCCGAGCATTCACAGCCGCGACTATCGAACGGCCGAGCCCTTCGCCGGCCGGCGGGTTCTGGTCGTCGGCATGGGCAACACGGGTGCGGAGATCGCGCTGGACCTCGCCGAGCACGGTGCCCGGCCGAGCCTGTCCGTGCGAGGACCGGTGAACATCGTTCGCCGGGACACGCTGGGGCGACCGGTTCAGCTCACCTCGCTTCTCCTCGACCGCCTCCCGCACCGGCTGGGCGACGCCGTCGGCTCTGCCCTGCAGACGCTGACGGTCGGCGATCTCTCGCGCTTCGGGATCGCCCGCCCGCACGTGCCTCCCGCCCGGCAGCTACGCGAGACCGGTCAGACCCCGGTCATCGACGTCGGGACCCTTGCGCTGGTCAAGAGGGGAGCGATCGCGATCTTCCCCGGTATCGAGCGCTTCGAGTCCGAACGCGCGGTGTTCGCGGACGGCAGATCGGAGGCGTTCGACCAGATCGTGCTCGCGACTGGGTACGAGCCCGCCATCGACCGTTTGCTGCCGGGCGTCCGCGATCTGCTCGACACCCGCGGGCTGCCGCCGCTCGCCGGCGCGGGCGCGAACGACGGCCTCTTCTTCCTCGGCTTCAACGCCTACGCGGCCGGGGGGTTGCTGCGCAGCATCAGGCTCGATGCGCCGCGTATCGCCGCGAGCGTCGCGTCTCGCCACCACGGCGGCGACGAAGGCCGTGGTGGCGATCGCTGAACGCTTCGACAAGGGCGGGCGCCGACGCTTGCCGGAGGCATAGCGCTCGGAGGCGCGGGGGATGTTGCTCCTGCTCGGGGTGGATTGGCGATGGGACCCGGCCCCGGCGGCCGCACCATACCGCTCGCGCCTAGCCCGGATATCTCGCCGATTGCACGAGCGCTCGCTCGTCCCTGGACTCGTGGAAATCCAAGGTACTGCGCGATCATCTCGCGGATCGGTGAGATATCCGGGCTAGACGGGCTACACTCCCGGCCCGTGCGAGCGGGTCCCGCTCGGCTGACCTCGAGACGACCAGGCGCTGCCATGCGTATCGTCGAGATCACCGCTTTCCCGACCTCCTTCCCGATCCCGGAGGGCAAGGGCGTGACGCTCGGCATCGGTCGCGCGGTGAAGCGCGACGCGGTGCTCGTGAAGGTCGTGACCGAGAGCGGGATCGTCGGGTGGGGCGAGTCCCACGCCGGCCGCGCCCCCGGCGCGGTGGCGCATCTGACCAACTCGACGCTGCGCCAGCTCGTCGTCGGCATGGATGCGAGCGACGTCGTCGGGGTCTGGGACCGGGTGTACCGCATGCAGCTCGCGAGCCACGGCATGGGCGCCGGCGCGGCCATCGCCCTGAGCGGGCTCGACATGGCGCTGTGGGACGTGCGCGGCAAGGCCGCCGGCTGGCCGCTCTACCGGCTCCTCGGCGGAGCGTCGCGTCCCATCCCGGCATACGCCGGCGGCGTCTCGCTCGGCTATCAGAGCCCGGAGGCGCTCGTGGACGAGGCCGGGGCGTGCGTCGGGCGCGGCTATCGAGCGCTCAAGCTGCGCCTCGGCGACACGCCGGGCCGCGATCTCGCACGGGTCGCGGCGGTGCGCGCGGCCCTCGGCGATGGCGTCGACATCCTCACCGACGCCAATGCCGCCTACTCCCTCGACGACGCGCGGCGGGTGATCCCGAGCCTCGACGAGCTCGAGGTCGGCTGGCTCGAGGAGCCGTTCCCGCCCCACGATCACCGCCGCTACGCGGAGGCCGCGACCTTCGGGCGCACGGCGCTCGCGGCCGGCGAGAACCACTACACGCGCTTCGAGTTCCACCGCCTGATCGAGGACGGCCACGTGAGCGTGATCCAGCCCGATCTCTCCAAGACCGGCGGCATCACCGAGGGGCTACGCATCGCGGCGCTCGCCTCGGCCTGGAAGCTCGCGCTGAATCCGCACACCTCGGTGACCGGGCTCAACCTGGCGGCGACCGCGCACCTGCTCGCCGCGATCGACAACGCCGGCTACTTCGAGGCGGACCATTCGGCCTACAACCCGTTCCGCGAGACGCTCTGCTCGGCCAGCTTCGAGCTCGACGCCGACGGCTGCGTGCGCCCGCTCGAGGCGCCTGGACTCGGCGTCGAGATCGACGAGGACTTCCTCGCTGCGCACCCGGTCATCGACGGTCCGGGTTACGTGTAGACACTCACGAGCAAGGGGACGAGCATGACGACGGTCGGAGTCGTGGGAGTCGGGGCGATGGGCGGCGCGATGGCGCGGAATCTCCTCCGCGCCGGGATGCGCGTGCGCGTGTGCGATCTCGACCGTGACCGCGTCGGGGCGCTCGTCGCCGAGGGGGCGGTCGCGACCTCGACCCCGCGCGAGGCGGTCGCGGGCGCGGATTTCTCCCTGACGATGCTGCCGACGGGCAGGGACGTCCTGAGCGCGCTCACCGGCGAGTACGGCATCGCCGCGGCGCTCGACCCCGGTGCGATCCACATCGACTGCAGCACGGTGGCGCCGCGCGAGAGCCTCGAGGCCTGGCGAGTGCTCGAGGCGCGGGGGCTGAGGATGATCGATGCCCCGGTCGGCGGGCAGTCGACGCATGCCGCCGACGGCACGCTGCTGTTCATGGCCGGCGGGGACGCGGCCGACATCGAGCGCGCGCGGGTGCCGTTCGGCGCGATGGGCCGTGAGGTCGTGCACTGCGGGACCCACGGCATGGGCGCCACGATGAAGGTCGTGAACAACTACATGGGAGCCGTGATCGGTGTGCTGACCGCGGAGACCCTGACCCTCGCCGAGGCCGCGGGCCTCCAGCTCGACCTCGCGCTCGGCGTGCTGCGGCAGACCGTCGCCGGCAAGGGGGTGCTCGACATCTGGCCGCGGACCGTGCTCGCCGGTGACGTGACACCCGGCTTCATGCTCGATCTCTCGCACAAGGACCTCGGCCTCGGCCTCGACCTCGCCTCCGAGCACCGGGTCCCCGCCGCGACCGGCGCCGCGGCACGCCAGCTCCAGTCCGTCGCGCGGGCGCTCGGGCACGGACGCGACGATGCGTCGGTCGTCTACCAGGTGCTGAGATCGCTGCGCGACGGGGAACCCGGATAGAGCATCGCGCCTCGACGCGCGAGGCTCGACTGCTCAGCGAGCCTCGGCGGCCCAGTCCGAGGCGTGGAGCTGGCTGCGCATCCGCCACTCGGTGAGGCGGTCGAGCAGCTCGCGTCGCACCGCTGCGGCGCCCGGCTCGCCCCACAGGTTGTGCTCCTCGAGCGGATCGGCGTCGAGGTCGAAGAGCTGGCCGTAGTCGCCCTCGAGGAAATGCACGAGCTTGTGGCCCGCGGTACGGACCATGGTCATCATCGCGTCGCTCATGAAGCGATCGTGGGCCTGCTCGCAGTACACCGCGTCGCGGCCCTCGAAGGCGCCGTTGGACGCGATGTCGAGCGCCCCGGAGAGCGGCTCCACCTCGAAGGTCCCAGGCACCTCCATACCCGCCACCTCCATCAGCCACGTGACCACGTCCTGCTGCTGCACGAGCGCATCGACGGTGCGCCCCGCCGGGACCCGGCGAGGGCCCCACACGACGAGCGGCACCCGGGTGATCTGCTCGTAGCACGACCACTTCTGGTTGAGCCCGTGGTCGCCGAGGCAGTCGCCGTGGTCGGAGGTGAAGACCACCACCGCGTCGTCCAGGTAGCCGTGCGCGTCGAGCGCCCGCACGATGGCGCCGATCTTCCGGTCGATCATGGTCTGGTTGGCGAGGTAGTACGCCCGCTGGCGATGCCGGTCCTCCATGCTCGCGTCCGGGCGCAGCACCGCCGCGTCCGGTCCGAGGCGCATGTGCAGCCGGCGCAGGTTCTCGATTGGAGGGGGCTGGCTCTCGACGTCTGCCCGGGAGACGGGCGCGATACGGAGATCGCGATCGAGGTAGGGCTCCACCTCGTCGGGTGTCGGATCGTAGGGAGGGTGCGGACCGGGGAAGCCGATCTGCAGGAACAGCGGGGCCGTCCTCGGCTTGCGGCCGAGCCACCAGAGCGCGAGATCGCCGGTGAAGACGTCGGGGTGCATCTCCGGGGCGAGATGCCAGTCGTAAGCGCCGAGCGCGTTGGCGTACTCGGGCATCGCCTCGTAGTCGTCGTGATCGGGCCGGTGCAGGCCGCGGCCGCCGAGCGCACGGTCCCACTCGTCGAGGTAGTCCCGATTGACGCCGGGCACCGGGCGGTGGCGCTGCTTGTTCTCGACATTGAAGCGCTCGTCGAAGCCGGCCGGGGTGTCCATCGGCTCGGTGTGCATCTTGCCGATGTTGACCGTGTGGTACCCGGCCGCTGCGAAGCGCTCCACCCAGGTGCGCCGCCACAGGTCGCCGTTGCGCAGGATGCCGGTGGTATGCGGGTAGTAGCCGGTGAACAGCGCCCCGCGCGAGGGCACGCAGGAGGCGCCGGCGACGTGGCACTGGGTGAAGGACGTGCCCTCGCGGACGAGCCGGTCGATCGCAGGGGTATCGACGAAATCGTAGCCGAGCGCGCCCACGGTGTCGTAGCGCTGCTGATCGGTGATGATGAAGACGATGTTCGGACGGGAGTCGCTCATCGCGGTTTCCATCTCCTTGTCGAGGCGGTAGTCTCGGCCAGGGTACAACAACGTCGGGAATGCGCCCGGCCGCGCCGGGACCGCGTGACTCGACGGCGATGGGGACCTCACCGGCGCGCCGCTTCCGGTGCGATTGCGTGACGCCGGTCCTCGCCACCGCCAGCGTCGGTGCGGCGATGCAACATCGCCCGGCGGCGCGGGGCAAGGGACACGGAGAACAGCGAGATGCGCAGACACATCGTCACCGCGGCGCTCGTCGCCGCCAGCCTCGTCACGGCCCCCTTCGATGCCTTCGCGGACTTCCCCGAGCGGCGCATCCAGGTGAGCTTTCCCTGGAAGCCTGGCTTTCCCGCCTACGTGGTCAGTCAGATCATCGCCGACGGGATGACCGAGGAGCTCGGCGTCGACGTGGCGGTGGTCGCCAAGCCCGGCGCGGGCGGGGTCAACGCGGTGATGGCCGGCCTCGGTGAGCCAGCCGACGGCTACACGATCATCGACGGCTACGTCGCGCCGACCATCATCTCGCCGCTGTTCGGCAAGGCCAAGTACACCTACAAGGACTTCGTCCCGCTGCACTCGGCGACGTCGAACGCCTTCGCGGTCGCGTCGCGCGTGGACGAGACGCGCTGGAGCGACTTCAAGTCGTTCATCAAGTACCTGCAGGACAACCCGGGAAAGACGCGGTTCACCGGGTCGGAGGAGCTCACGCTGCCGCACATGGTGGCTGCGAAGATGCTGCAGAGCCAGAACGCCGTTGCACGCAACGTGCCATACGTCGGGCTCGCGCCGGGAATGAAGGATCTGCGTGGCGGCCTCCTCGACTGGATGATCGTCAACCCCGGCATCTACAAGTCCAACAAGAAGCACGTCAAGATCCTCGCCGTGTTCAGCGAGCTCGACGCCTCGGTCGAGGCCTACGACGGTGCGCCGAAGATCGGCGATCTGGGCATCGACATCGGCCTCTCGGGGCTCGGGCCGCTCGGCTGGAACTGGTGGCTGGTCCGGCCGGGCACGCCGGAGGAGGCGGTTCAGAAGCTGCGCGATGCGATGGCGAAGTCGCTCGAGAACCCGCAGGTCAGAGCCAAGATCGCCGAGGTCGGCTTCGTCCCGACGGGATACACCGCCGACGAGTATCCGGAGGTCGCCGCGAAGATCGACTCGGAGCTGCGCGCGGCCGCGGCGTCGGTCGAGTGGCTGCGCGAGGAGCTGAAGAAGCTCAAGTGAGTAGCGCCCGAGGGATCGGCATCTCCAGCCTCGCGTTCAGGTGAGCGACCCGCAGACGGGCGGGGCCCGACGGCGGCAGATCGGCGAGGCCGTCGTCGTCCTGTTCTTCCTCGCTCTCGCCGGGCTCGTGTTCCAGCAGACCCGCACGAGCTTCGCCGAGCAGGGTGCCGCCGAGGGCGGCGCCATGTTCAACGCGGCGATGTTCCCCGAGCTCGCGGCGTGGTGTCTCGTGCTGCTCGCGGCGCTGCGCCTGGTCGGGATCGCGCGGACGCTCGCCGCGGGCGACGGCGCGCTCGCTGCGGAGGAGGGGCAGGAGCATCCCGTCGAGTGGTCCAGCCGGCGACGGGCGCTCGTGTGCCTGGCCATGTTCGTCCTGTACCTCGTCCTGCTCAAGCCGTTCGGCTATCACCTGACGACGCCGCTGTTCATGTTCGCCTGCTTCTACGTTCTCGGTACGCGCAGGATCGCGCTCGCCGCGGTGCTCGCGGTGGGCACCTCGCTGTTCATGTCGTTCGTCTTCGAGTACTGGATGAGCGTGATCTTTCCGGTCGGGATGTTCGGCATCGGGTTCTGACGCGACATGTTCACCGAGACCCTGACCTCGGGGGCGTCGCTGTTCTTCACCCCCTACGCGGTGATGCTGACTGCGTTCGGCTGCTTCATCGGTCTGGTGATCGGCGTGTTGCCCGGCCTCGGGCCGCTCATGGGGATCATCCTGCTGACGCCCGTTGCGCTCTACCTGCCGCCCGTTGCCGGGATGGGGATGCTGATCGCCATCTTCGTCGGCGGCTCGTGCGGCGGCGCGGTGAGCGCGATCCTGCTCCGGATCCCGGGCACGCCGCTCGCCGCGGCGACGCTCCTCGACGGCTACCCGATGGCGCAGCGGGGCAAGGCGGCGGAGGCGATCGGCACGGCGATCGCGGCGTCGGCGCTCGGCGGACTGCTCGGCGGGATCTGCCTGATCTTCCTGTCGCCGCTCCTCGCGGCCGTGGCCCTGCGCTTCGGGCCTCCCGAGTACTTCGCCCTGACGCTGCTCGGGCTCATCAGCATCACGGTCGTCTCTCGCGAGTCCACGGTCAAGGGACTGATGGTCGGCATCGTCGGGCTGCTCGTCTCCACGATCGGGATGGATCAGTTCGCGAGCGCCTATCGCTTCACCTTCGACATCCCGCAGATGCTCGGGGGGTTCCACATCGTGGCGATGGTCGTAGGCCTGTTCGCGCTGTCCGAGATGTTCATGCAGATAGAGAGGGGCGGGCTCGACGACAGGTCGCGGGTCGAGATCGTGCGCGCATCGTGGCGAGCCATCGGCTCGACGGTCCGGCGCTGGGTGAACCTCGCACGCTCGAGTGTCATCGGGATCTTCTTCGGAGCGCTGCCCGGCGCCGGGGGCGTGATCGCCGCCTTCACCTCGTACGCCGTCGCGCGCTCGAGCTCCAAGGAGCCGGAGAAGTTCGGCACGGGCGTTCAGGACGGCGTGATCGCCACCGAGTCGGCGAACAACGCCTGCTGCGGCGGTGCGCTGATCCCGACCCTCGCCCTCGCGATCCCCGGTGACGCCTCGACGGCGGTGCTCATGGGTGCGCTGATCCTCGTCGGCTTCTTCCCGGGCCCCGAGCTGTTCGAGAGCCACGCGGATGTCGTCAGCGGGATCTTCCTCGCCTACATCTCGGCGAACGTCTTCCTGTTCGTGCTGGGGATCGTCTTCACGCCGGTCTTCGCGTCCGTGCTGCGGCTGAAGAAGAAGCACCTCATCCCGATCATCACCCTGCTGTCGGTGATCGGCGTGTTCGCGATCCAGGGCTCGACCTTCGATCTGTGGATCATGGCGGGCTTCGGCGTGATCGGGTACTTCCTGCGCAGGTTCGACTATCCGCTCGCGCCGATGGTGATCGGCACGGTGCTCGGCCCGATCTGCGAGAACAACTTCCGCCGCTCGCTGGTCATCTCCGCCGACGACTACGGGATCTTCGTCGACCGGCCGATCGCGGCGACCATCCTCGCCCTCTCGGCCCTCGCCATCGCTGCCACCTGCTTGCCGCTGAGGAGCCTCGTGCGGCTCAAGCGCCGCGGCGAGGCCTGAGCGCGACGCTCGAGGCGCTCGCGTCGTACGCCCGGCGCCGCGCAGATCAGAGCGAGGGCGGCCCCTTCGCGAGCCACGGTCGCATGCCGTAGCCGCCGCCCCAGAACACGTTCGGACCGAGCCGCGTCACCGGCCAGGGCGCGACCCCCGTCTGCGCGACCCACTCCTCGTGCAGCGCTGCCATCCTCGCGACCCGCGGCGCGTCGAAGGGCGCGAGATCGTTCAGCTCGGTTCGGTCCTCGCTCATGTCGTAGAGCTCCCAGCGCTCGGGGAAGCGCCTCACGAGCTTCCACTCGCCGATGCGTACCGCGCAGTTTCCCTCGTGTTCCCAGACGAGGGGCTTGTCGTGGCTCCACGGTCGACCTTCGATCAACGCGAGGAAGCTCTCTCCCTCGAGCGGGTGGATCCGGTGCCCGGCGTGCTCGCTCGGATAGGATGCGCCGGCGGCGTCCAGGCATGTCGCCATGATGTCCATGATCTGAACCGGCTCGTGGACCGTGCGCGCTCCGCCGGTGCGCGCCGGCCAGTGCACGATGAACGGCGTCGAGATCCCGCCCTCGTGGACCCAGTGCTTGTACAGGCGAAACGGTGCGTTGCTGGCATTGGACCAGGGCAGGTCGTAGCTCATGAAGGTGTCGTCCGGGCCGGGGCGCAGCCCGTCGATGTTGCCGATGCGCATTGGGCGGCCGTCGGGGGTCGGCACGTCCCATTGCCGCGGCACCGGGCCAGGGGTGTCCTCGGCGAGAAACTCGGCGCAGCCCCCGTTGTCCGACAGGAACACGATGCAGGTGTCGTCCTCGAGGCCGAGCTCGCGGAGCTTGTCCGTCACCCGTCCGATCCCCTTGTCCATGCGATCGACCTGAGCTGCGTAGACCGCCATGCGCAACGCCTCCCACTCGGCGTTGGGGATGGTCTCCCACGCGGGCGCGAACGGGTCGCGGGGCGTGATCGGCCAGCGCTCGTCCAGGATACCGAGGCCCTTGAGCTCCTCGTGGCGTGCCGTGCGCAGCGCGTCCCAGCCGCCACGGTACGCGCCCTCGTAGCGCGCGATGTCCTCCTCGTAGGCGTGCAGCGGCCAGTGCGGCGCCGTGTACGCCAGGTACAGGAGGAAGGGGGCGTCGCCGGACGCAGCGCCCTCGATCATCCGCAGCGCCTCCTCGGTGATCGCATCGGTGAAGTAGTAGTCCTCGCCCTCCGGCTCGATGAACGTCTCCCCGCGCATCAGCGTCACCGGAGCGAAGAAGCTCGCCGCTCCGCCGAGGATCCCGTAGAACTCGTCGAAGCCGCGCTGTGTCGGCAGCGGATGGCGAGCATCGCCGGCGACGGACCAGCTCGCCGGGTCGCGCAGATCGTAGTTCCCGCCGACGTGCCACTTCCCGCTCATCAGCGTTCGGTAGCCTGCGTCGCGCAGCACCTCCGCGACGGTGGCGCAGCTGGCGTTGAGATAGCCCTCGTAGCCCGGCAGCTCGAGGTCGTTGACCATGTGGCCGATCCCGGCGCGGTGAGGGCTCAGCCCCGTGAGCAGCGCGGCCCGCGACGGGCAGCATCGCGCGTAGTTGTACATCTGCGAGAAGGTCAGCCCGCCATCGGCGAGGCGGTCGAGGCTGGGGGTCCTGATCTCCGATCCGTAGGCCCCTATGTCGGAGTAGCCCATGTCGTCGGCGAGGATGATCAGGAAGTTCGGTCGCGAGTCCGAGCGTGGCACGGTGATTCTCCGGTCGGGCGCCGGGAGGCGCGTGAGCCGAGGTCGGTCGCGCCATTGTGACAGAGGGACGCGCCGATCACAGGAACGCTTCGAAGTCGTTGAAAGTCTCGACGAGCCGGTCCCGGATCTCCGTCGCCGGCTCCACCTTGGGCAGCAGAACCTGGGCCCAGATGTGCCACCGGCCGTCGCCGGAGTTCCTGACGACGAGGGTCTCCTCGAACACGTGCAGGCTCTCGGTGCCGTTGAACGGGACCACGAGGGCGCCAGCCCAGGCGCCCGGCGAGACCCGGTACCGTACGGAGATCCCGCCTCGGTCCGGGCCCTCGACATCTGCCGGTGCCTGCCAGTCACCGGACTTGTTCAAGCGGTAGACCGTGAATCGCCTGGTGTTGCGGGTGAACACCCGTGCCCCTTCGAGCGTCGGATCCCGCGCGAGGGCGACGTCCCGATAGCGAAGCTCCAGGGTCTCGGCGACGGCGTCATCGAGTCGCTTGGTCGGCTCCGCGGGCGCGGCGCGGCCCGAGGCGACAAGGGCCAGGAGCAGGGCGAGGAGGGCTCTCATCTGCACTCGTCATCGGCCATCAGACCGGTCGTTCGCCGCGGGTCACGACGCGCAGCATGATGCGCCGCGCGCCCGGCTCCGAGTCGTAGCACACCCGGTGCATGGTGCAGCGGTTGTCCCAGACCACCGCGTCGCCGGCCGTCCACCGGTGACGGTAGACGAAGCGGTCCTGCGTCGCCCAGCTGGTGAGCGCATCGAGCAGGTCGTCGCTATCGGCGCGGTCGAGGCCGACGATCCGTTCGAGGCGGTTCGAGTTGAGGTAGAGCGCGCGGCGCCCCGACTCCGGATGGGTCCGCACCAGCGGATGGACGACGTCCGGCGTCTCGTCGATCTCCTCCTGGCTGCGCATCACCGGCCGGCGGCGCGCCCGTCGGGAGTCGTAGCGATGCACGGCGTGGCGGCCCTCCACGCGCCGCTCGAGGCTCTCCGGCAACGCGTCGTAGGCGGCGGCCGTGTTGCAGAACCAGGTCGCCCCACCGCGCTCGGGCACCTCGTGAGCGTGCAGGACGGTCGCCCGGGCCGGCTTCTCCAGGAAGGACTGGTCGGTGTGCCAGTCCTGCGCCCGCGCCACGGAGCGAACGCGGAACGCGGGTGAGCCTCCGGCGCCCCGCGCCTCGATGGTGCTGTCGATCCGCGACACCTCGGGCAGATCGGTGTCTCGCTTCTCCCGGTTGAGCTCCGGGACCGCTTCTCCGAACCGGCGCGCGAACGCGAGGGTCTCCTCGGCGCTCATGAGCCCGCCAGGGAAGATCAGCACGTGGTGATCGAGGAAGGCCTGGCGGATCGCAGCCCGGGTCGGCGCGTCCCACGACCCGGCGCGCTCGACCCCGTGGACGCGCGCGCCCAGCGTCCGGCCGAGCGGGTCGACCCGCACCGCGCTCGTGTGCACCCACGCGTTGTCAGTCATGGTGGCCCCTCCAGCGCCGCGACCGGACGATGCGCCAGCGGTGCGAGCCTGGGTCTGAGGCGCAACCGAGCGAGCGGCGCGGCGCTGCGCTTTCCTCGGCTCGCGCTCAGGCAACCCCGAAGTCGATGACCGAGCGGATCACCTTGCCCGCCTTCATCGCCGCGAATCCCTCGTTGATCTCCTCGAGCGATATTCGGTCGGAGATCCAGTCGTCGAGTTGCAGACGCCCCTGGAGATAGAGCTCGATCAGGCGCGGCATGTCCACGCGGAAGCGGTTCGAGCCCATCGAGGAGCCCTGGACCTTGCGCTCGCGCAGGAAGTCGAAGCCGTGGAGCTCGATCTTCTCGCCGAAGGGAACCATGCCGACGATGGTGGCGGTGCCGCCGAAGGCGAGCATCTGGAAGGACTGCTCTGCGGTGGCCTTGAGCCCGAGGCACTCGATCGCGTGGTGCACGCCGCCGCCGGTCATCTCCATGATCTGCTCGACCGGATCGCCGTCGCCAGGGTTGACGAGATCGGTCGCACCGAGCTTCGTGGCGAGCTGGAGCTTCACGGGGTTCGTGTCCACGGCGATGATGCGGCCGGCACCGGCGATGTAGGCGCCGTTGACCGCGGCCATCCCGACGCCGCCGCAGCCGATGATCGCCACCGTCTCACCGGCCTTGACGCCGGCGGTGTTCACCACGGCGCCGAAGCCGGTCATCACGCCGCATCCGATGAGCGCTGCGCGATCGAGGGGCATGTCCTCGCGGATCTTCACGATGGCGTTCTCGTGGACGAGCATCTGCTCGGCGAAGGAGGACAGATTGAGGAAGGTGTGGAGCTGCGATGGCTTGTCCCACCGATGGCGCGTGGACTTGCCCGGGGGCATCTTCACGTCGGTGTTGGTGCACAGCACCGGGCGTCCGGTGGTGCAGTTCTCGCAGGTGCCGCAGAAGACCGACAGGCAGGTGACCACGTGGTCGCCGGGCTTCACGTAGGTCACCTCGGAGCCGACCTGCTCGACGACCGCCGAGGACTCGTGCCCGAGCACCGCCGGGAGCGGGTGCGGATAGAGCCCTTCGATGAAGTGCAGGTCCGAGTGGCACAGGCCCGCCACCGCGGTGCGCAGCAGCACCTCGTGGGCGGTGGGCTTGGTGACGCTCACCTCCTCGATCGACAGGGGTTGATTCGGCTCGTGCAGCACCGCAGCCTTCATCGCGCGCGTTCCTCGGATCACCGCTGGAGGCCGAGAGAATAGGGGAAACGAGACCCCGGATCACTCGCTCCTAGCCCGGAGCGCAGGCGCGGATCACCGCCTCGAACCGCTCCCGCGCGTTCGGACCGCGGGCGAACGGGCTCAGAATCGGCAGCGAGATCCCGGCGTCGCGGTATGCCTCGATGCGCTCGCGGCATTCGATGGCGGTGCCGGCGATGCTCGTCGCGTCGATCATCGCATCGCTGACCGCTGCCGCCGCCGCGCCGGCATCGCCGCGTGCCCACGCCGCGGCGATCGTGGCCGCCTCTTCCGGGAATCCCTGCTCGGCGACGAGCCGGTTGTAACGCGGGAAGAAGCCCGCATAGAGCGCGAGGCCGGGACGCAGGGACTCGAGCGCCTCGGCCCGGGTGGGCGCGACGCTGGTCGGCAGGAGCGAGGTGATCTCGACGGCGCCCGGGTCGCGGCCCGCCCGCGCAGCCCCCTCGGCGAGCGGCACGCTGATCCGCCGCGCCGTCTCGAGGGAGGTTCGAGTCAGGATCAGACCGTCGGCGATCTCGCCGCAGAGCGCGGTCATCTTCGGGAACAGGGCTGCGAGATAGACAGGGATCTCCCGGCGGTGCGGAGTGAACCAGAGATCGAACCGATCGATGTGGACCGTCTCGCCGTGGTGGCTCAGCTCGCCCTCGCGGAGCAAGGTGCGGATCGCTTCGACCGTCTCGCGCACCCGCGTCAGCGGCTTGGAGTAGCGCACGCCGTGCTCCGGCTCGACCTGCACGCGGTGGCTGGAGCCGACGCCGAGGACGAAGCGCCCGCCGGAGAGTTGATCGACGGTCGCCGCGGCCATCGCGATGGTCGGCACGGAACGCACGAACACGCTGGTGATCGCGGTGCCGAGTCGCATGCGCGTCGTGTGCGATGCGCAGGCGGCGAGGATCGCGAATTGATCGCCGCCGTGGCCTTCCGCGACCCAAGCGGACTCGTAGCCGAGCGACTCGGCGAGCGTCACGCAGCGAACGATCTCGCTCGCGCTGGGTCCTCCCGAGAAGGCGATTCCCAGACGAGCCATCGGTGCCTCCACGGTCAGGTCGAGTGCCGCCGTGGCGCGGGCCGCTCTTTGCATGAATACGGAGGGACTCGCGCGACAGTGCCAGGTGCGGCACCGATCGGCGCGACGACTCTATCGTGTCCTGAGGAGCGTGTCCCTTCCGGGCGCCGGCGCGCCGGGCGCGCTCCAAACGGGCTCTCGCAGGAGGTGTCCCGTTCCCGTCGTGGCATCGAGCGGCCGGAAAACCGGTGCGTGAGTCCGCGCGGCGTCGGCCGGGAATCACAGATCGGTTCAGCAACGCCCGTGACGGAAGTAGAATGGGCCGTCGCCCGGACCGAAGGATCGACCATGCCGCAGGAAATCGAGACGGAGTTCGAGGACACCCTGGCGCTCGGCAACCCGCATCCCGCCCGCTATGCCCCGCCGCCGAAGGCGAAGCTCGTGTGCATCAACGCGGCGTCGTTCAAGGGGCCCGTGCGGCAGGAGATCCGCCTCGAGGGGCTCGAGATGACCCTGGGCAGAAGCGCCGAGAACACCGTCGTGCTCGACCTCGATGGTATCTCTCGCACCCATGCCCGTCTGGTCGCCGGTGACGGCAAATGGGGTGTGCAGGATCTCAACAGCAAGAACGGCGTGCGCGTGAACAAGCGGCCGATCACCAAGGAATGGCTCGAGCCCGGCGACATCGTGTCCATCGGGAAGGTCCACTTCAAGTACGCGCTGCAGAGGCACGAGCCGATCGAGACCTCGGAGCATCGGATCGACCTGCGGGGCACCGACGCGACGATGGTCGTGGACTCCGACTACGCCGTGGCGAAGGCTCCCGCGCCGCCCCGGCGGCGGCGCCGACGTCGCACGCGCGATCGGGGAGCCGGGCACCGCAAGAGCGTGAGCCAGCGCATGACCATCTGGTGGTGGGGCGCGGTGGCCGCCCTGGTGGTGCTGGCAGTACTGGGCTTGTAGTGCACGAGCGACTTGAAAGATATTAAAATTATATAGTTAGAGACTTTATCTCAACTAGACTGAAAGCTTCCTCGCCGCACTGATCGCGATCGCCTGCGGAAAACCGAGAGACGCCTCGAACGGTAGCGGCGCCGAGTCGGTCCCGGGCGCCGACGCGCGTGGCCCCGAGCTCAGCCCGCCGCAGCTCTTCCGAGGTCGGACTTCGGCGCCGAGCCGAGCGCCGTCGTCAGCGCCGCTGCCACCAGCAGCAGGCAGCCCGCGGTCACGAGACACGCGAGCAGTCCTCCGGCCTGGTAGGCGAGGCCCGAGAGCAGGGTCCCCATCAGCCGCCCGGCCGCGTTCGCCATGTAGTAGAACCCCACGTCGAGCGTGACCTCGTCGGCGCTCGACAGTGCGAGCACCAGGTACGAGTGCACCGAGGAGTTCACCGCGAAGGCGAAGCCGAACACGCCGAGGCCCGCGATCAGCGTCGTGCTCGGGTCGAGGCCAGCATACAGGCAGACAGCGAGCGCGAACGTGACCGCAGCGAGGATGAAGATCCAGCGCCGGGCCGCGACGAGCTCGGTGCTCCGCCCGTCCTCGGAGCGCCGGACCATCCGCGGCGCGAATCCCTGTACGAACCCGTAGCCGATCACCCAGAGCGCGAGGAATGAGCCGACCTGCGCGAACGTCCACCCGAGCACGTCGTACAGGAACACGGGCAGCCCGACCACGAACCACACGTCGCGTGCCCCGAACAGGAACACCCGGGCCGCGGACAGCAGGTTGAGCGCCCGCGACTTCGAGAGGATGGAGGAGAGCTTCGTCTTCTTCTTCGCGCGCCCCATCTCACCGGGCAGGAGCAGCCGTGCGGCCAGGGCGACCACTGCCAGCACGCCCGCCATCAGCCACAGGCTCCCCTGGAACCCGACGGTGCCGAGGAGGAAGCCCCCGAGGAAGAACCCCACGCCCTTCAGCGCGTTCTTCGACCCGGTCAGCATCGCCACCCACTTGAAGAGCGCCGAGTGCGCGCCCTCGGGCACCACCAGCTTGATGGCGCTCTTCGCGCTCATCTTGGAGAGATCCTTGGCGACCCCGGACACGCCCTGAACGGCGAGCACGTAGGCGACGGAGACCGCGACGGCCCAGCTCGGGTCCAATGCGGAGAGGGCGAGCAGCGCGAGCACCTGGAGCGACAGGCCGGTGACCAGGGTCAGCTTGATCCCGAATCGGCTGGCGATCCAGCCGCCGAGCAGGTTGGTGACGATCCCGGCGATCTCGTAGAGCAGGAACAGGCTCGCGAGCTGCAGCGGCGAGTAGCCGAGCGTGTGGAAGTGCAGCAGCACGAGCATCCGCAGGGCGCCGTCGCTGGTCGTGAACGACCAGTAGGCGGCGGTGACGATGGAGTAGTTGCGGATGTCCATGGCCGCTATCCGATGGCAGCTATTCGATCGAGGCCGCGACTTTCTCGACCAGCTCCCACATGCGGTGCACGTACCCCATCTCGTTGTCGTACCAGGCGAGTATCTTCACCTGCGTGCCGTCGGTCACCATGGTCGTGAGTCCGTCGACGACCCCCGAGCGCGGGTCCGAGCGGAAGTCCGTCGAGACCAGCGGCCTGGTCTCGTAGCCGAGGATACCCTCGAGGGGCCCTTCGGCAGCGTTGCGCAGGAGCCCGTTGATCTCCTCGACGCTCGTCGCGCGCGAGACCTCGAAGACGCAGTCGGTGATCGACGCGTTGAGCAGGGGCACGCGGACCGCCACCCCGTCGAGCTTGCCGAGCAGCTCCGGGAAGATGAGACCGATCGCGGTCGCCGAGCCGGTCGTGGTCGGAATCAGGTTGAGCAGCGCCGAGCGTGCTCGCCGCATGTCCTTGTGCGGGCCGTCCACCACGAGCTGGGTGTTGGTGACGTCGTGGATCGTGGTGATCATGCCGTGCTCGATTCCGACCCCTTCGTGCACGACCTTGACCACCGGCGCGAGGCAGTTCGTCGTGCACGAGGCGGCGGTGACGATGTCGTGGCGCGAGGGCTCGTAGAGGCCATCGTTCACCCCCATCACGACGTTGAGGACGTCCGCCTCCTTGACCGGCGCCGAGACCACGACCTTCGCCACGCCTGCCTCCAGGTACGGCGTGAGCGTCTCGCGGGACCGGTAGGCGCCGGAGCACTCGATGACCAGGTCGACGCCGAGCCCTCCCCAGCCGACCGCGGACGGCGTCCGCTCGCGCGTGTACCCGATGTGGCGCTCGCCGATGACCAGCTCGTCCCCGGATGCGCTCACCGCCGGTGCCCAGCGCCCGTGGATGCTGTCGAAGGCGAGCAGGTGGGCCGACGTCTCGGCGTCGCAGCCGGGCTCGTTGACGTGGACCACCTCCACGCGGCCGTCGCCCCAGGCGCCGCCCGGCACGTCGAGCGTCTCCGGCCGGCGCGCATCGAAGGCCCAGCCGGCGCGCACGGTCAGGCGGCCCATGCGCCCGAAGCCGTTGATGCCCACGCGAACGGTCATGGGAGGGCTTTGTCCCGGCGGTCAGCCGTCATGCGCTCCACCATCATCGTCATCTCGACGTATTCGCTCCGAGAGCTCGGCGTCATGTCCCCGTGCGCAGCAGCAGCGCCTCGGCGATCTCATCGTGCCTCGCCGTCGCGGGGCTCGGTGCCCGCCGGGCCCGGGATTGTTGGGGCATCCGCCACCGGCGTCAACGTCGCGACGGGCCAGGGAGCCTGAAAGAGCCCGGGGCGGCGCGACGCGCGGCCCCGAACCCGCCGGATGCGCCGGCGCGCGACCCGCCCGCAGCCACGACACCAGGCCTCGGGTCGCGAGCGCGAGCAGGATGACGTAGAGCATCGAGACGAAGCGCACGTCCTTGGCCCAGT
>CAJIAT010000073.1_pt1 | contig 20959 bp, 20 predicted proteins | sample 9199161 | NCBI WGS metagenome assembly CAJIAT01 (sample SAMEA7708281, study PRJEB35096) | sediment metagenome | biome: marine neritic benthic zone biome [ENVO:01000025]; feature: sediment [ENVO:00002007]; material: shallow marine sediment [ENVO:03000034] sea grass bed [ENVO_01000059] ... | reverse complement strand
GTCTCCCAGATCATCCCGACGTTCGCAAGGAAGCCGCTGTTCGGCTACGAGTCCATGGTGTACGCGACCGCCTCCATCGCATTTCTATCGTTCATCGTGTGGGCCCACCACATGTTCACGGTAGGGTTGCCGCTGGCAGGCGAGCTGTTCTTCATGTACACGACGATGCTGATCGCGGTGCCGACGGGCGTGAAGGTCTTCAACTGGGTCGCGACGATGTGGAAGGGCTCGATGACCTTCGAGGCGCCGATGCTCTGGGCCATCGCCTTCGTCATCCTGTTCACGATCGGCGGGTTCTCCGGCCTGATGCTCGCGATCACACCGGTCGACTTCCAGTACCACGACACCTACTTCGTGGTCGCGCACTTCCACTACGTGCTCGTCACCGGCGCCCTCTTCGGGCTCATCGCCGGCGTCTACTACTGGCTGCCGAAGTGGACGGGCCACATGTACGACGAGAAGCTCTCCAAATACCACTTCTGGATCTCGCTGATCTCGGTGAACGTGCTGTTCTTCCCGCAGCACTTCCTGGGCCTCGCCGGGATGCCGCGGCGCATCCCGGACTACGCGGTGCAGTTCACCGAGTGGAACGTCGTGTCGAGCATCGGCGGGTTCGTCTTCGGGCTCTCGCAGCTGCTGTTCCTATACATCGTGGTCAAGACGATCCAGGGCGGCGCGAAGGCGACGGACCGCGTCTGGGACGGCGCCGAGGGCCTCGAATGGACGCTTCCCTCGCCCCCGGCCTACCACACCTTCACCGAGGCGCCGGAGGTCCGGTGAGCAGCGCCATCGACGCCGAGCGCCTGAGCGCCGCACAGGTGAGCCGAGATCCGGCGAGTCCCGGGGGCGAGGATCGCTCCGCGCGTTTGCGCCGCGCGAACGTGCGGCTCGCGGTGGCGCTCGGACTGTTCGCCGTCGCGCTCTACGTCGGCTTCGTGATCACAGGAATCGGCTGAGACCGTGAAGAGCGAGCCCGCGACCAGGTCCGCGAATCGCCGCACGGCCGGCCGGCTCGCCGTCGTCGCGCTCGCCATGTTCGGCTTCGGCTACCTGCTGGTGCCGCTCTACGACATCGTGTGCGAGATTACGGGCTTCAACGGACGCACCGGGGATGCGGTCGCCGAGGAGCGGCTCGACGGCGCCGTCGACACCTCGCGTCTGGTCACCGTCGAGTTCCTCGGCACGGTGAACGGCTTGCGCTGGGACTTCGAGCCGACGGTTCGCACGATGCGGGTCCACCCGGGTCAACTCTACGAGACGAGCTACACGGCGACCAACCGCCAGCACGCGCCGGTGCGCGCGCAGGCGGTACCGAGCGTGGCGCCGACGGTGGCGGCGCCCTACTTCAGCAAGACCGAGTGCTTCTGCTTCACCGAGCAGACGCTCGAGGCGGGTGAGCATCGCGACATGCCGGTCCGGTTCGTCGTGCGCAACGACCTCCCGCCGGAGGTGACCACCGTCACCCTCTCCTATACGTTCTTCAGAACCGACGAGGGCGCCTGACGGGGACGCCGGCACGGGGCGGCCCCTTTAAGGGCGAACGAACGCGCGGCAGGCCGCTCGAGGGCCGCCGCCACGGGGGAAAGGCAGGCAGATGACCGCAGCGACGCACGCACACGACCATTACTACATCCCCCACGGCACGCGCTGGCCGATCATGGGGTCCATCGGGCTGTTCACGTGCCTCGCCGGATTCGCCGCGATGCTCAACGGCTCCGCGCTCGGGGGCAAGTTCATGGTGGTCGGCGCGCTGATCATCATCTGCATGATGTTCCTGTGGTTCGGCGAGGTGATCCGCGAGAGCCAGGCGGGGATCTACAACGACCAGGTCGACATCTCGTTCCGCTGGGGCATGGCCTGGTTCATCTTCTCGGAGGTCCTGTTCTTCGCGGCGTTCTTCGGCGCGCTGTTCTACACGCGGGTCCTGTCGGTGCCGTGGATCGGCGGCGAGGGTGCCAAGGGGGTGGCGACGGGTCCGGTGCTGTGGTCGGACTACGAGGCCGCGTGGCCGACCAACGGCCCGGCGAACGTGGGCGGTGAGTTCGACATCATCCCCGCCTTCGGCATCCCGGCGATGAACACGCTCATCCTGCTCTCGAGCGGCGTCACCGTGACCCTCGCGCACTGGGCGCTGAAGAAGAGCGAGCGCGGCAAGCTCTGCTGGTGGCTGTTCGTGACCGTGGTGCTCGGCTTCCTGTTCGTCTTCCTGCAGGCCGAGGAGTACATCCACGCCTATCGGGATCTGAACCTCACCCTCGGCTCCGGCGTGTACGGCTCGACCTTCTTCATGCTGACCGGCTTCCACGGTCTGCACGTGACGATCGGCGCGATCATGCTGGCCGTCGTGCTCCTGCGAGCGCTGCGCGGGCACTTCACGCCGGAGCGTCACTTCGCCTTCGAGGCGGCCGCCTGGTACTGGCACTTCGTCGACGTGGTCTGGCTGGGGCTGTTCATCTTCGTCTACTGGTTCTGACATCGATGCGGCGTCGCCGCGCGGCGACGCCTGCGAGCTCGGCGAGCGCGGTCGGCGAGACGCCCATCACGGGCGTGTTGAACCCGGATCGACTCGGGCCGGATACGCCCCGTCAGGGCTGCACGCCGTGCGGCTCGACGATGCCGGCAGCCCACATCAGGAACAGCAGCCCGAACAGCGCCACGGATACGGCGATCCGCAGGGACAGCGCCTTCACGACGCGATCGGACTGGCCCTTGTCGCGGATGAGGTAGACCAGACCGCTCCCCAGGCTGGCGAGGATGCCGAAGAAGACGATCAGCACGATGGTCTTGGCGAGCATGGGCGAGTCGGGCGAGTCGGGCGTGGCGAGGTGGCGAGACTGTTGCTCGAGCAGTATACCTCAGGGCCCCTGGACGGCCCGGTGGCGCTGATGCCCACGCTCGCGATCGGACCCTATCGCTTCAGCCCGGGTCTGGTGACGACGCTGGCAGCGCTCGTCGTGCTCGCCCTGCTCGTGAGGCTCGGCGCGTGGCAGCTGTCGCGCGCGCAAGAGAAGGAGTCGATGCTCGAGAACGCGCGCACCGCAGGGGCCGCGGCGCCGGTCGAGCTCTCGGTGGGCTCGGTCGACGCGGGGCTCGAGCAGCGCCAGGCCCGTGGTGCCGGCCGCTACGACCTGGCCCGCCAGTACCTGCTCGACAACCAGGTCCACCGCGGACAGGCCGGGTACCACGTCCTGACGCCCCTGCGCATCGCCCCGGGCCAAGGATGGATCCTCGTGAATCGGGGCTGGGTCCCGGTCGGCCCCACGCGCGACGTGCTGCCGTCGCTGCCCGGCCCGGACGCGCGCGTCTCGGTCGCCGGCACCCTCGCCGGCCCGCCCTCGACGGGACTGCTCCTCGGCGACAGCGGCTACGACGGCACGCGCTGGCCGCGACTCGTGCAGACCGTCGACCTCGCGCGTATCGGTGCCGAGCTCCCGGGCGGCGTCGCGCCGCTGCTCCTGCTCCTCGACCCCGGGGAGGCACACGGCTTCGAGCGCGACTGGCCCGTGGTGCGCGGCATCGGCCCGGAGCGTCACCGCGCCTACGCCTTCCAGTGGTTCGCGCTCGCCCTCACCCTGATGGTGATCTATGTCGTCGTCAACACCAGCCGCGCCCGCTGATCCGGAGCTCGAGCGCCGCCGGCGCCGGGCCCGACTGACCCTCGTGGGCCTTTTCGCGCTGTTCATGGCGCCGATCCTGATCGCCTACGCACTCAACGTGCTCTACCCCGACTGGGCTCCCTTCGGCACCAGCAATCGCGGCGAGCTCGTGGAGCCCGCCCGCAGCGTCTCAGCGGAGGGACTGCGGCCGGCAGACGGCGAGCCGCTCGCAGCTGCGCCCTTCGCCGAGCACTGGACCCTCTTGACCGTGCACCGGGCGGGCTGCGCTGACGCCTGCGAGCAGGCCATGGTCCGTATGCGGCAGACCCGGCTCGCGCTCGGCAAGGACGCGAGCCGTCTGCAGCGGTGGCTGGTGGTGCCGGAGCCGGCTTCGGCTCCGGTCAGAGCCCTCGTCGAGCGCTACCCCGGTGCGCGCGTGCTTGCCGCGCCTGCTGGCTGGGCCAGGTTGCTCGAGGCGCCCGACGGCGAGCCCGGCATGCTGTACCTCGTCGACCCGCAGGGCTATCTCGTGCTGCGCTATGGGCCGGATCTCGCCGACGACGCGGTCCTCAAGGATCTCAAGCGCCTCCTGCGGATCTCGAAGATCGGTTAGCCGGGATAGCTCGCCGGATTCGCCATGGATTCGAGGGGCAGGCGAGCGCGTGTGAAATCGGTGAGCTATCCGGGCAACTGGCGCGGGGCCTGCTCCCGGCGCCCGCTCGGTGTATCATTCGCGTCTTGCCCGGAGCCAGCAGTTGCACCGCCCGCCGTGACCGACCGAACGCTATCCCTGGTCGAGACTCGCCTCTGGCGCGAGTATCTCGAGCTCTGCAAGCCGCGCGTGGTGGCGCTGATCGTGTTCACCGCGGTGGTCGGGATGTTCCTGTCCACGCCGGTGATGGTTCCCTGGGACGTGCTCGTCTTCGCCACCCTCGGGATCGGGCTCGGCGCCGCCGCCGGGGCGGCAGTCAACCACGTGGTCGATCAGCGCATCGACGCGATGATGCACCGCACGAGCGCGCGGCCACTGCCGGCGGGCCGCATTGACACCTTCTCCGCGCTCACCTTCGCGACCGTCCTCGCGGTTGCCTCTACGGTCATCCTGACGACCTTCGTCAACGGACTCACCGCCGTGCTGACCATCGCCTCCATGGTGGGCTACTCGGTGGTGTACACGGTGTTCCTGAAGCGGGCGACGCCGCAGAACATCGTCATCGGTGGCGCCGCCGGCGCGATGCCTCCGGTCCTCGGCTGGACCGCCGTGACCGGCCAGGCCGACGCCAACGCCCTGCTGCTGTTCCTCATCATCTTCGCGTGGACGCCGCCGCACTTCTGGGCGCTCGCGATCCATCGACGGGAGGAGTACGCGCGGGCGGACATCCCGATGCTGCCCGTCACGCACGGAGTCGCCTTCACCCGCCTGCAGATCCTGCTGTACACGATCATCCTGCTCGGGGTGACGCTGCTGCCCTTCGCCGTGGGCATGAGCGGGGTGCTCTACCTCGTCGGTGCCCTCGGGCTCGGCATCGGCTTCCTGCATCAGGCCATCGTGCTCTACCGGGGTCGCGACCCCCGCGCCCCGATCCGCACCTTCGGCTACTCCATCTGGTATCTCGCGGCGCTGTTCGCCGTCCTACTCGTCGATCACTACCTGAGATAGGGACGCCGATCCGGAGCGTGCTCGTTCGGCTCGGGCACCCTGCTTCGCGCTACCTCGTCCATGCATGGACTCGAGCGAGTCGTCGACCTCGCGGGGTGTCCAGGTCGTCTCGACCTGCGCTTGCTGGGGCGCCTTTCTCAGGCGTCAAAGGACGTCGAGGTGCCCGAAGATCCGGGCCGCACGGAGTGAGGAGCGACGAGGCGTACTCGGGCGTACGTTGAGGAGCCCGCAACGTGTACGGCCCGGAGATTCGGGCAGATCGACGCCCGATCGATCAGCTGTCGAGTTGGCGCCGCAGCTTCGCCATCGCGTTCTTCTCGAGCTGGCGGATGCGTTCGGCGGAGACGCCATACTCGTCGGCGAGGGTCTGGAGCGTCTCCTTGTCCTCGGCGAGCCAGCGCCTGGAGATGATGTCGTGGCTGCGCGCGTCGAGGGACTCGAGGGCCTCGGCGAGGCGGGCCTCGCTGTGGCTCTGCCAGTCCTCGCGCTCGACCTGCGCCGCAGGCTCGAAGCGCAGGTCCGGCAGGAAGCCGGACGGCGCCGGCCGCTCGTCGTCGTCCGAGGCGCTGCCGTCGAAGGACGCGTCGTAGGCGCCGAGGCGCTGCTCCATCTCGAGCACCGTCTCGGGCTTGACGCCGAGGTCCTTCGCGACCGCGTCCACCTCCTCGCGGCTCATCCAGCCGAGGCGCTTCTTCGCGCCGCGGAGGTTGAAGAACAGCTTGCGCTGGGCCTTGGTGGTGGCGACCTTGACGATGCGCCAGTTGCGCAGGATGTACTCGTGGATCTCGGCGCGAACCCAGTGCACGGCGAAGGAGACCAGACGCACGCCGACCTCGGGGTCGAACCGCTTCACGGCCTTCATCAGGCCGACGGTGCCTTCCTGGATGAGGTCGGCCTGGGGCAGGCCGTACCCGTCATAGCCACGGGCGATGCGCACCACGAAGCGCAGGTGAGAGGTGACGAGGCGCCAGGCGGCGTCCAGATCTTTCTGGTCGCGGAACCGCTCGGCGAGCTCGCGCTCCTCCTCGGCGGTCAGCATCGGCATCGCGTGCGCGGCCCGCCTGTAGGCCTCGAGGCTGCCCGTGGGTGATGCCAGCGCCAGATTCTTCACCGCCGTGCTCATCGACTGCGCTCCTTCGGCTGATAGACGGAGTTTAGCACTCGCCTCTTTTGAGTGCCAAAGCTCTGAAAAGGTTCCGAAAGTGACGATCTCGTAACCTTCGATCAGCCCGGATCGAGGGCGCGGAGGTGCCGTCCGACCGCGGCGAAGGCCCCGACCAGACCGAGCACCACGCCGGCGGTGGCGAGGAGCACCGCCAGCTCTGCGCCGGGTATGGTGAGCGAATACTCACTTCCGTAAGTCGCCGACACCCGCCGCACCGGCCCCTCCAGCGCGAGGCAGGCCGCGAGCACGAGCAGCCAGGCGAGGGCGCCACCGCCCAGACCGACGCTCGCGCCGCTGTAGAGAAAGGGCCTGCGCACGAATCCGTCGGTGCCCCCGAAGGCCCGCACGACGGCGATCTCCTCGCGCCGCGCATCGATCGCGGCGCGCAGCGTGCTGCCGACCACCAGCACCACCGCGCTCGCCAGGAACCCGGCCAGGATCCAGAGCGCCCGGCGCGCGAGCGCGACCAGCGCCTCCAGCCGGGCGATCCACTCGAGATCGACCCGGACCATCTCCACCTCGTCGAGCTGGCCGAGGATGCGCGAGAGCGCGTCCGCCTCGGTCGCCGGGTCGGCGCCGAGCGCCGGGGTCAGGTCGATCACCGCCGGCAGCGGATTGTCCTCCCCGAGCAGCGACTCGACGCCGTCCAGCCCGATCATCCGCTCGTACTCCTCGAGCACCGCGGCCCTCCCCGTGAGCTCGACGTCCCGGATCTCGGGGCGCTCGGCGAGGCGCTCGGCGAGCGCGAGCGCTTCCGTATCGGCCACCTCCTGGCGCAGGAAGAGCGTGATCCGCGCCTCGGCGTCGTGGCCGGCGAGCGCCCGGTCGACGTTGGCCAGCGCCGTGTGCAGGGCGCCCGGGAGGGCCAGGGCGACGCCGATCACCGCGACCGTCATGGCCGTCGAGAGCGGTGTGCGCACCATCGTGCCGAGGGTCGCAAGCGCCGCCTGCAGGTGGCGAGCGAGCCAGCGCCGCAGGCCCCCGCGGCTCGCGCGCAGGGCGAAGCCCTGGGGCACCGTCGCGTTCACCGGACCATCTCCGGATGGAGCAGGCGACCGTCCCGGAGCTCGAGCAGGTCGTAACCCAGCCGGCGGACCAGCTCCAGGTCGTGGCTGGCGACCAGGACCGTGACTCCGACCTGGTTGAAGCGCACGAACAGCCCCATGATCTCGCGGCTGAGCTCCGGATCGAGGTTGCCGGTGGGCTCGTCGGCGAGCAGCACCGCCGGGCGATGCACGACCGCGCGGGCGATCCCGACGCGCTGCTGCTCCCCGCCGGAGAGCGCTATCGGGAGCGCCCGCTCCTTGCCGAGGAGGCCGACCTGATCCAGCGCCGCGCGCACCCGGCGCCCGGTCTCCTGGTGGCCGAAGCCGGCAACCACCAGCGGCAGGGCAACGTTGTCGAAGACGCTGCGATCCATCAGCAGCCGGTGGTCCTGGAAGACCACGCCCACGTGCCGGCGGAAATAGGGCACGCGCCCCCGGGGGAGGCGGTTCAGGTTGTGGCCCCCGACCACCACCTGGCCACGGGTCGCGCGCTCGGCGAGCATGATGAGGCGCAGGAGCGTGCTCTTCCCAGCCCCGGAGTGCCCCGTGAGGAACGCCATGGCGCCGACCTCGACGTGGAGGCTGACGTCGACGAGGGCCTCGTGTCCCCCCGGATAGCGCTTGCTGACGTTGAGGAAGCGGATCACGCGCTCGGGCGGGGCTCGGTCGTCGGGATCACCTGCTGAGCAGCGCGTCGACGAACTCGCCGGCGTCGAAGGGGCGCAAGTCCTCGAGGCCTTCGCCCACGCCGATGAAGCGGATCGGGATGCCGAGCCGCTCGGCTATGGCGAGCACCACGCCGCCCTTGGCAGTGCCGTCGAGCTTGGTCAGCACGAGGCCGGTGACGCCGACCGTTTCCTTGAACTGTGCGGCCTGGGCGAGGGCGTTCTGGCCAGTGCCGCCATCGAGCACGAGGAGCGTCTCGTGCGGCGCGTCGGCGTCGAGCTTGCCGAGCACCCGGCGCACCTTGCGCAGCTCCTCCATCAGGCCCGACTGGGTGTGCAACCGTCCGGCCGTATCGGCGATGAGGACGTCGATGCCCCGCGCCGTGGCAGAGCCCAGCGCGTCGAAGACCACCGAGGCCGAGTCCGCGCCCGTGTGCTGGGCGACCACCGGCACGTCGTTGCGCCGCCCCCACTCCTGGAGCTGCTCGATGGCCGCTGCGCGGAAGGTGTCGCCGGCAGCGAGCATCACCGAGCGGCCCTCCCGGCGCTGGCGGTGCGCGAGCTTGCCGATGGTCGTCGTCTTGCCACTGCCGTTGACCCCGACGACGAGCACCACGAAGGGCCCGTCGCCCCGGCGGACGCAATCGAGCGGCGCCTCGACCGGCGCCAGCATCTCTAGCATGTCCTCGCGCAGTGCCCCGAGGACAGCGCCGGCGTCGGCGAGCTCGCGGCGCGCGAGCCTCGCCCCGAGGCCGTCCACGAGCCGCCGTGTGGCCTCTACGCCGACGTCGGCGCTCAGCAGGACCGTCTCGATCTCCTCGACGAGCTCCTCGTCGACGGCCCGCTCGCGGGCGAACAGGTCGACGATGCCGTCGGCCAGCGCGCCGCGCGTGCGGCGCAGAGCGCCGCGCAGCCGGCCGAGCCAGCCGCGGCGTTCGGGGTCGGGGGAACCGCCGGATTCGGCGTTCCCGTGGGCGGGTTCGGAGGCCATCAGCAGGAGTTCGCAGCCGGTTTGTCGGGTGGCCGACCGGGCGGTCGGCGCGGCCCTCTGTGACGGCCGCGACCAGCGCGTTATCGTACCACGACGCCCGGTCCGGCGCGGAGAGCGCCGGCGAGTCGATCGAGGCCCTGCATGACCCCATCGAAGGTACCGGCCGAGCGCCCGTGACAGGGACCGTGCGCATCATCGGCGGGCGCTTCCGGCGCCGGCGAGTGCCCGTCCCGGCGGTTCCCGGGCTGCGGCCGACGCCGGACCGCGTGCGCGAGACGGTCTTCAACTGGCTCGCCGGGCGCGTCGAGGGCGCGCGCTGCCTCGACCTGTATGCGGGCACCGGTGCGCTCGGGCTCGAGGCGGCCTCGCGCGGGGCGGCCCGGGTGGTGTGCGTCGAGCGCGACCGGCGCCTCGCCGACGCCCTCGAGGCGCAGGCGCGGGCCCTCGGGGCGGATGCGGTGCGCGTGGTCTGCGCGCCAGTGCTCGCCTGGCTCGCCGGGCGCGCGGGTGAGCCCTTCGACATCGTGCTCATGGACCCGCCCTTCGACGCCGGCGAGCACGGCGCGGCGGCGGCGGCGCTCGAGGCCGGCGGCTGGCTGGCTCCCGACGCGCGCGTCTACCTCGAGAGCCGCGCCCCCTTCGAGGCCCTCGCGCTGCCGGGAAGCTGGAGTATGCTGCGTAGCAACAAAGCAGGCCAAGTGCGCTATCATCTCGCCTCTGCCGACCCTGCCGACGGCGACGGTTGAGCCCGCCCGCGGCACGCGATCGGTGGCGCCGCCCTCACGCCCACAGCGAGAGCACCTGATGAACGGGACAGCGATCTACCCGGGCACCTTCGACCCGATCACCATCGGGCACCTGGACCTCGTGCAGCGCGCCGCCCAGCTCTTCGAGCACGTCATCGTCGCCATCGCCGGCAGCAGCGTCAAGGACACCTGCTTCACCCTCGAGGAGCGCGTGGCCCTCGCCGAGACCTCGCTCTCCGGCGTGGACAACGTCGAGGTGAAGGGCTTCAACGGGCTGCTCGTCGCCTTCGCCGAGGAGCAGCAGGCCGGGGTGATCCTGCGCGGGCTGCGCGCCGTGTCGGACTTCGAGTACGAGTTCCAGCTGGCTAGCATGAACCGCAAGCTCTCCCCCAGGGTCGAGACCATCTTCCTCACTCCCGACGAGGGCTACACCTTCATCTCCTCGAGCCTGGTCCGCGAGATCGCCAAGCTCCACGGCGACGTGTCGAGCTTCGTCCATCCGCACGTGCGCGACGCGCTCGAGAAGCGGCTGCACGGTGACAAGCTCGGGGGCGAGCAGATCCCGATCGCCCGACCCGCGGGCTGAGCCCGTGGCCCTGATGATCACGGACGTCTGCATCAACTGCGACGTCTGCGAGCCTGCTTGCCCCAACGAGGCGATCTCGATGGGGGAGGAGATCTACGTCATCGACCCGGAGCTGTGCACCGAGTGCGTCGGGCACTACGACGAGCCCCAGTGCGTGGCGATCTGCCCTGTCGACTGCATCCCCCGAGATCCCGACCGGCGCGAGTCGCACGAGGAGCTGCTCGAGAAGTACCGGCGCCTGACCGGTGCCCCAGCATCGTGAGCCCAGCATCGTGAGCGCAGCGCCGTGAGCACCCGAGCACCGAGACCGTGAGCGAGGCCCCCATCGCGGCCACCTACGCCATCGCCGCCCGTGCCGGCGAACCGGAGCGCGTGGCGCGGGCGATCGCCTACGAGCAGACCGTCGAGCTCCCCGAGGCGCTCGTCGATGCCGATGTCGCCCGGGAGGTCGTCGGCCGGGTCGAGGACCTGCGCGGCGGCGACGGGGTGTCCCTAGCGACGGTCCACTACGAGGCGGCGCTCGCCGACGGACAGCTCCCGCAGCTCCTGAACCTGCTCTGCGGCAACGCGTCCCTGTACCCGGAGGTGCGCCTCGTCGATCTCGAGCTGCCGGAGAGCGTGCTCGCGTCCTTCCCGGGGCCGCGCCTCGGCGTGGCGGGCCTGCGCGAGCTCGTCGGCGTGCACGACCGGCCGTTGCTCGCCACCGCGCTCAAGCCCCGCGGGATCGGCGTGGATGCCCTCGCGGCGCTCGCCGGCGGCTTCGCCCTCGGCGGCGGCGACATCGTCAAGGACGACCAGAACCTGGCCGAGCCCTTCGAGCCGTTCAAGCGCCGGGTCGAGGCCTGCGCCCGGGCGGTCGAGGCGGCCAACGCGCGCACCGGCCGGCGCTGCCTGTACCTCCCGCACGTCGCCGGCCCCGCCGACGAGCTGGACCGGCGCTTCGCATTCGTCGCCGAGCTCGGGCTCGCCGGCGTGCTCGCCTGCCCGATGGTGATGGGTCCGGACACCATGCGCGCCCTCGGTGCGCGCCACGGACTCGCGCTCATGGCCCACCCGGCCCTCGCCGGCGGCCTGGTGAACGGCCCGGACCACGGCGTCGCGCCCCACGTGCTGCTCGGCACCGTGTTCCGCCTCGCCGGCGCGGACGTGTCGGTCTTCCCCAACGCCGGCGGGCGCTTCTCCTTCACCCCGGCGGACTGCCACCGCATCGCCGAGGCCCTGCGCGCGCCGCTCGGCACGCTGGCCCCGGCCTGGCCCTGCCCCGCCGGTGGCATGCAGCTCGACGACGTCGCGGCGATGTGCGCGGACTTCGGCCCGGACGCGGTGCTGCTCGTCGGCGGCGCCCTGCTCGGCCACGACGCGGACGTGCGCGTGGCGACCGAGGCCTTCGCCGGGGCGATCCGCGCCTGCCAGCCAGGGCGCGAGACGGCCCCGGCGCCGGTGCCGGGACGCACCGCCCGGCCGCTCGCCGAGCGGGTCTTCCGCCACGCCCCGGCCTTCGAGTGGAGCGCCCGCCCTTCCAGTGCCTACAAGGACGCAGCGGACCTCGCCTTCAAGGGCGTGCGCCGCGTGGTGCTCGTCGGCAAGTACGCCGAGCGCACGAACGCCGATCTCCGTTACTTCGAGGTCGAGCCCGGCGGCTACTCGAGCCTCGAGCGTCATCTGCACACCCATCTCATCATCGCCGCTCGCGGCACCGGCGTGCTCGTCGTCGGCGACGAGCGCTGCGAGCTGAACGCCAACGACGTCGCCTATGTCGAGCCGCTCGAGCCCCATCAGCTCCGCAACGAGAGCGACCAGCCCTTCGGGTTCTACTGCGTGGTGGACCACGAGCGGGATCGGCCGATGCCGGCGCGCTCGCAGTGAGGCCGCCGAACCGGTGCTGACCCTGGTCCGCGCGGTCCGCACGCGCTCGTGCGCTCCGCCGCAACGATGCCGGGCTCTTCTGGCACGTCTGGGCCGGGTTTCCCGCGCACGGATATCAACCGCGCACCGGCGATCTCGCGGACATCCTGCCGTCCGTGCAGTGCGCGGACTACCTTCCCTCGGTCGCCGCGCGACCGCGGACGCTCGGCATGCGGCATCCGCGAGCCAACCCGGATATCTCACCGATTTCACACGCGCTCGCTTGTCCCTTGAATCCATCCATGGACTCGCATGAATCCAAGGTCCTGCGCGATAGCTGACAAGGTCTCGCACTTCGGTGAGACATCCGGGCTAACCCGTGTCCTGGGCGTCCCGCAGCGCCGTCCCCGCCCCCCAGTGGGCGTCCTCGAACAGGACCGACACGGGCTCGCTGCGGCCGAGGCTCTCGATACCGCCCAGCAGGGTCTCGAAGGCTCGCTGCTTGCGGCGCTGGGGAGAGCCTTCGAAGGCGGGATAGCGGCCGCTGGTCGGGATCGCGAGCAGCTCGGCGAGCACCGCGACGTCGTGCTCGTCCCGGCCACCCTCTCCCGCGATCAGCCGCTCCAGCTTCTGCAGCGCAACGTCGGGCGGCTCCTCGCCGGCGATCCCCGCCGCGTGGCGGAGCTGCGTGACGAAGGGGTAGAGCGAGCTTCCCTCGTGATACGGAGAGCACTGATAGCGCACGCGCACGCACGGCTTGTTCCCCGAGCTGGTCGTGGAGGGTCCGTGCGATCCGTGACTTCCCGATGCCCGGCTCACCGCACAGCAGGACCACCTGTCCCTCGCCGTTCCTGGCGTCGTCCCAGCGGTCGAGCAGCAACGCCATCTCCTGGGCCCGGCCGACGAGGGGCGTCAGGCGGCCCGGCCGATTCGCCTCGAACCTGCTCTCGACCAGGCGCTCGCCGACGACCCGCCACGCCGGCACCGGCTCGGCGAACCCCTTCAACAGCAGTGAGCCGAGATCCTCGAAGTCGAACCGCTCCCCGGCGAGCGTCCGGGTAGCTGCGGCGATGAACACGGTGTCCGGTCGCGCGGCGCTCTCGAGCCGGGCCGCGAGATTCGGTGTCTCCCCGACGACGGCGCTCTGCTCCGAGGCGCCCTCGCCGATGAGATCGCCGACGATCACCGGACCCGTGGCGGCTCCGACGCGGGCCGAGAGCTCGACGCCGAGCGGGTCCAGCGTCGCGTTGAGCCGCGGGAGGCCCGAGACGATCTCGAGGCCGGCGTGTACCGCCCGCTCCGCGTCGTTCTCGTGCGCCCGAGGGTAGCCGAAGTAGACCAGCAGACCGTCGCCCAGGTATCGGGCGATGAACCCCCCGTAGCGCTCTATGGCTCTCCGGCAGTGGTCCTGGAATGCGGTGATCACCTCGCGCAGGACCTCTGGATCGTGCCGTCGAGACAGCTCGGTCGAGCCGACGAGATCGCAGAACATCACCGTGAGCTGACGGCGCTCCGCCGCGTCAGCGGAGGGAGCGGGCGGCGGGGCGGCCGTCGAACGCTGCGTCTCCTCCTCGTCGGCGCCGAGCGCGCGAATCGCCTTGAGGAGCGAGACGCGGTGCCCGACCGGCGTGACGCCGATCTCCTTGAGGAGCTCGTGGTCGAGCTCGGGGAGCGTGTCCCACTCGACCGCGTGACTCTCGAACGCCTCCGCATAGCGCTCCAGACCGATCGACTCGAGCAACTGACGCACGCTCGACATGGGTTGCATGACTGTCCTGGCGGCCTGGCCGTCCCCGCGCACGCATCAATCCGTGCCTCGCGCGGTCGATGGCCTCGAGCCCGTCAGATCCCGAGGACCTGGTTCCTCCGCACGCTGTAGCCGACCTCGGCGATCTTCTGCCATCCGCCGACCTCGCGCTGGATGGCCATGTACGTGTCGATCACCTTCGCCGTGAAGGCGCTGTGCCCCCGGGTCTCGTCGTAGACCGCATCGGAGGCCTCGCCGAAGGCCTCGAAGACCTCCGCGGACAGCTCTCGGAGCTGGACCCCGTGCTCCTCGACGAGCCCCCGGCACGGGCAAGAGGAACGGAATCACCGGGGGTTGCAGGAGTCAAGGTGGATACTCGTACCAGCGCTGGCCGCGACCGCGGTCTGCGGCGGTGCATCAACGGGCGCTTGCCCCGGGTCGCGCGCCGGGCGTCGCGTCCTCAGCGCTGGCAGCGCGGGCAGAAGTAGCTCGAGCGCTGGCCGATGACCTCCTGGCGGATGGTCGCCTCGCCGCAGGTGAGGCACGGCTCGCCCGCGCGGTCGTAGGCCATGAGGCTGCGGGCGAAGTAGCCGGGACGGCCGAGCTCGTTGACGAAGTCCCGGAAGGTGGTGCCGCCGGCGTCGATGGCATTGCCGAGCACGGTGCGGATCGCGCCGGCGAGGCGCTCGTAGCGCTCGAGGGAGATCCGCCCCGCCGCGCGCCGGGGGTGGATCCCGGCGAGGTGCAGCGCCTCGCTCGCGTAGATGTTGCCGACGCCCACGACCACGTGCCCGTCCATCACGAAGGTCTTCACCGCTGCGCGGCGCCCGCGCGAGCGGTCGAACAGGTGCCGTGCGTGGAAGGCGTTGCCGAGAGGCTCCGGGCCGAGCTCGGCCAGCAGCGGGTGCTCGGCGGGGTCCTTCGCGGTCCACAGCGCCGCCCCGAAGCGGCGCGGATCGCGGAAGCGCAGCACCTGGCCGGCGTCGAGGACGACGTCGAGGTGGTCGTGGGCGACGAGAGCCGTGTCCTTCGGCACCACGCGCAGCGTGCCCGACATGCCGAGGTGCAGGATCAGCGTGCCGCCGCCGAGGTCGACCAGCAGGTACTTCGCCCGCCGGCCGACCCGGGTGATGGTGCGCCCGCGGAGCGTTGCCCGGAGATCCCTCGGCACGGGCCAGCGCAGGCGTCGCTCACGCACCACGACGTCGGTGACGGTTCGGCCGGCGAGGAGCGGCTCGAGGCCACGGCGGGTCGTCTCGACCTCCGGGAGCTCAGGCATCGTCCCGCGTTTCGGTCCCCTCGTCGACCCGGTGGCGGCGCCGTGCGGCGAGGACCTGGACTAGAACCACGGCGCCGATGCCCGCCGCGCACCATGCGGCCGAGATCGCCACGCTCGCATCGAGCGTCTCGGGCAGCACCGGCGTGCTGCTCACGAGCCGGGGCTTGTCCCGCACCGTCTCGTACACGCGCTCCTGGAAGGGCCAGACGATCCACAGCGATCCGATCAGCACGCCGGAGATGGTGAGCAGCGTCTGCTCGTAGAAGCGCCGCAGCAGCCAGGTGAGCACGCGGCTGAAGATCATCACCCCGACCACCGCGCCGCAGCCGAAGGGGACGATCACCGTGAGGTCGAGGCGCCCGATGGCGTCGAACACGTAGGCGTACTTGCGCAGCATCAGCAGCACGAAGGACCCGGAGATCCCGGGCATGAGCATCGCGCTGATCGCGAGCATGCCGCATAGGAAGACGAACCACGAGGTCTCCGGCGTGCTCACCGGCACGGCGTTGGCGATGGCGAGGCCCATCGCTGCTCCGAGCACCGCCCAGATCCCGTGCGCCGGGCGCAGCCCGGGAACCGAGCGCAGCAGCACCAGCACCGACGCGGCGATGAGACCGAAGAACAGACCGTAGACCTGCTCGGGGTGGGTCGTGATGAGCCGCGGCAGCGGGATCACCCGGGTGAAGAACATGAGCGCAGCGAACAGCCCGGCGCCGAGCGTCGCGAGGAAGGGGAGATCGACGTGGTGGATCGCCGCCGCGAGCCGGCGCTGGCGCAGCAGGGCGAGGAGCTCGAGATCGAAGGCTCGCAGCGCCCGCAGCAGCCGCTCGTAGATCCCGAGTACGAAGGCCATGGTGCCGCCGCTCACGCCGGGCACCACGTCCGCCGCCCCCATGCAGAAGCCCTTCGCCGCCGTGAGCAGCGAGGGCTCGCGCGCAGCGCGATCGGTCATCCGGTGTGCGTCATGCTGCGGCGACGGGGTGGTAGCGGGGGCTGAGCGCGTGCACCGCCGCGACGCAGGCGCCGACGTGCTCGGGGTCCATCCCCGGGTGCAGGCCGTGGCCGAGATTGAACACGTGCCCGCTGCCCTCTCCGTAGCGCTCGAGCACGTGCGCCACCTCCGCCTCGATCGCCGCGGGCGGCGCGTAGAGGGTGGCCGGGTCGAGATTGCCCTGGAGCGCCACCTGCGCTCCGACCCGCGCCCGGGCCTCGCCGATGTCCAAGGTCCAGTCGAGGCCGAGGGCGTCGCAGCCGGTCGCGGCCATCGCCTCCAGCCAGCCGCCCCCGCCCTTGGTGAAGAGGATCGCGGGCACCGGTCGTCCCTCGTGCTCGCGCGGGAGGCTCTCGACGATGCGGCGCATCGGCTCGAGGGAGTAGCGACGGTAGGCATGGGGGGTGAGCGCGCCGCCCCAGGTGTCGAAGATCATCAGCGCCTGGGCGCCGGCCGCCACCTGGGCGGTGAGATAGGCGGTGACGGCGTCGGCGAGTACACCCACCAGCCGGTCCATCGCCTCGGGCTCGGCGAGCATCAGGCGCTTCACCAGCCGGAAGTCCGAGGAGCCCTTGCCCTCCACCGCGTAGGTCGCGAGGGTCCAGGGGCTGCCGGCGAAGCCGATGAGCGGCACGCGCCCGCCGAGGGCCGCGCGGATCGTGCGTACCGCGTCCATGACGTAGCGCAGATCGTCTTCCGGGTCCGGGACACCGAGGGCGTCGATGGCCGCCACGTCGCGCACCGGACGCGCGAAGCGCGGACCCTCCCCGGTCTCGAAGGAGAGCCCGAGGCCCATCGCGTCCGGGATCGTCAGGATGTCGGAGAAGAGGATGGCCGCGTCGAGCGGGAAGCGCTCGAGCGGCTGGAGCGTCACCTCGCAGGCGAGCTCCGGGTTCGTGCACAGCGCCATGAAGCTGCCGGCCCGCTCGCGGGTGGCCCGGTACTCGGGCAGATAGCGTCCCGCCTGGCGCATGAGCCACACGGGCGTGCGGTCCACGGGCTCGCGCGCGAGGGCGCGCAGGAGCCGTTCGTTCTCGAGGTGCGCGCTCAACCCGTTTCTGGCCTCCGCGCGCGAGCAGTTGCCGAGGGTGGGGCGCTCGGACATGGCACGGCTGGTCGAAGCCTCCTAGGGTCAGCGCGCACGCATCAGACTCCCAAGTAGTCGACGATGCCCTTCGCCGCCTCGCGGCCTTCCCACACGGCCGTCACCACGAGGTCGGAGCCGCGCACCATGTCGCCACCGGCGAACACCTTCGGATTGGTGGTCTGGAACGGTCGCTCGCCGCCCTCTGGTGCGAGCACCCGACCACCCTCGTCCGTCTCGATGCCATGCTCGGCGAACCAGGGGCTCGGGCTCGGGCGGAAGCCGAAGGCGATGATCACCCGGTCCGCCGGGATCATCTCCTCGGTGCCGGGAACCGGCTCGGGGCGGCGCCGTCCGCGCTCGTCCGGCGGGCCGAGCTCTGTGCTCACGACCTTCACGCCATCGACCCGCCGCGAGCCGATCACCTCGATCGGCTGCCGGTTCCACAGGAAGCGCACGCCCTCCTCCTTGGCGTTCTCCACCTCGCGCATGGAGCCCGGCATGTTCGCCTGGTCTCGCCGGTACACGCAGCTCACGCTCGTCGCGCCCTGACGCACCGCGGTGCGCACGCAGTCCATCGCCGTGTCGCCGCCCCCGAGCACGACGACCCGGCGGCCGTTCATGTCGATGAAGCCCGATGGATCGGCCTCGGTGCCCATCACGCGATTCACGTTCGAGACGAGGAAGGGCAGCGCCTGGACCACGCCCTGGAGTGACTCGCCGAAGAAGCCGCCCTGCATCTCGGTGTAGGTGCCCATGCCGAGGAAGACCGCGTCGTAGCCCTCGAGCAGCGAGGCCAAGGAGACGTCCACGCCCACCTCGGTCTCCAGGCGGAAGGCGACGCCCATGCCTTCGAGGATCGCTCGGCGGCGGCGCACCACGTCCTTCTCGAGCTTGAACGGTGGGATGCCGAAGGTGAGCAGGCCGCCGACCTCGGGGTAGCGGTCGTAGACCTCCGAGGCGACGCCGTTGCGGGCGAGCACGTCGGCGCAGGCGAGGCCCGCGGGCCCGGCGCCGACGATGGCCACTCGCTTGCCGGTGTCGACGACGTGGGAGAGGTCTGGCCTCCAGCCGGCCTTGAAGGCCTCGTCGGTGATGTACTTCTCCACCGACCCGATGGTGACCGCCCCGAAGCCGTCGTTCAGCGTGCAGGCGCCCTCGCAGAGCCGGTCCTGCGGACAGATGCGCCCGCAGATCTCCGGCAGCGAGTTGGTCTCGTGGCAGAGCTCGACGGCCTCGGTGAGGTTGCCCTCCCCGACCAGCTTGAGCCAGTTGGGGATGTAGTTGTGGACCGGGCACTTCCACTCGCAGTAGGGGTTGCCGCAGGCGATGCAGCGCTCGGACTGGGAGGCGGCGGCCTCCTGCTCGTAGTGGCCGTAGATCTCGCGGAAGTTGCGCACGCGCACCTCCACGGACAGCTTCCGCGGATCCTGGCGCGGCACGTCGACGAACTGGAAGACGTTCGCCACGAGCGTCAGCCGTTGCCGCCCGTGATGGCGGCCATCGTGAGACGGCGGTGCATCAGGCGGCCTCGCGCAGCGTGTCGAGCAGCGAGCCGAGCTCGCTCGCCTTCGGCTTGGCAAGCCAGAACTTGCGCACCATGTCGTCGAACTCGGAGAGCACGGCCTCGCCCCATGCGCTCTCGGTCTCGCGCACGAACTCCTCGAGCAGCCCGTAGAGGTGGTTGGAGTAGGCCTCCATCGGCTCGGTGTGCACGCGATGGATGTCGATGAGCTCGTGGTTGTATAGATCGAAGAAGTTGCGCTCCAGATCGAGCACGTAAGCGAAGCCGCCGGTCATCCCGGCGCCGAAGTTAACCCCCGTCTGCCCGAGCACCGCCACCACGCCCCCCGTCATGTACTCGCAGCCGTGGTCACCCACGCCCTCGACCACGGCGATGGCGCCGGAGTTGCGCACTGCGAAGCGCTCGCCAGCGAGGCCGGCGGCGTAGAGCCGCCCGCCGGTCGCGCCGTACAGGCAGGTGTTGCCCATGATCACGCTGTGCTGGCTCTTGAAGCGGCTGCTCCGGGGCGGCCGGATCACCAGCTTGCCGCCGGCCATGCCCTTGCCGACGTAGTCGTTCGCGTCGCCCTCGAGGCGCATGTGCAGCCCGCCCGCGTTCCACACGCCGAAGCTCTGTCCGGCGGTGCCCGTGAGCGCGAGGCGAATCGGCGTGTCTTCCATGCCCAGATCGCCGTGGCGCCGCGCGATCTCGCCGGACAGCCGCGCGCCGATCGATCGGTCCTGGTTGCGCACTGCGTAGGCGAACTCGCCTCCGCTCGCCGACTCGATCGCGGGCAGCGCGTCGGCCACCATCTGCTCGGCGAGGCGCGCCTCGTCGAAGGGCCGGTTACGCTCCTCGAGACAGAACTGTGGCTTGTCCGCGGGGACGCCCGCGTCGGAGAGGATCGGGGACAGGTCGAGGCGGCGCTGGCGCGCGGTCTCGCCCTCGACGACCTCGAGCAGGTCCGTGCGCCCGACCAGATCGGTGAGCCGGCGCACGCCGAGCCGCGCCATGTGCTCGCGCACGTCGCGAGCGATGAAGCGGAAGTAGTGCATGACCTTCTCGACGCCGTTCGGCTTGAAGTGCTTGAAGCGCAAAACCTTGTTCTGGGTGGCGACGCCGGTCGCGCAGTTGTTCAGGTGGCAGATCCGCAGGTACTTGCAGCCCATCGCGACCATGGGACCGGTGCCGAAGCCGAAGGACTCGGCGCCGAGGATCGCCGCCTTGATCACGTCGAGCCCGGTCTTGAGCCCGCCGTCGGTCTGGAGGCGCACCTTGCCACGCAGATCGTTGATGCGCAGCGTCTGGTGCGTCTCGGCGAGGCCGAGCTCCCAGGGGCTGCCGGCGTACTTCACGGAGGTGAGCGGGCTCGCCCCGGTGCCGCCGTCGTGGCCGGCGATGGTGATGAGATCCGCGTAGGCCTTGGCGACGCCCCCGGCGATGGTGCCCACACCCGCCTCCGCGACGAGCTTCACCGACACCAGCGCGTCGGGATTCACCTGCTTGAGATCGAAGATGAGCTGCGCCAGATCCTCGATCGAGTAGATGTCGTGGTGCGGCGGCGGGGAGATCAGGGACACGCCGGGGCGCGAGAAGCGCAGCCGCGCGATCATGTCGTTGACCTTGTGGCCCGGGAGCTGGCCGCCCTCGCCGGGCTTCGCGCCCTGGGCGATCTTGATCTGCAGCACGTCGGCGTTGACCAGGTAGTGCGGCGTGACGCCGAAGCGCCCGGAGGCGACCTGCTTGATCGCCGAGCGCCGGTCGTCTACGAAACGGCGCGCATCCTCGCCGCCCTCGCCGGAGTTGGAGCGCCCGCCGAGGCGGTTCATCGCCATCGCGAGGGTCTCGTGGGCTTCGGGCGAGAGAGCGCCGAGCGACATCGCCGCGGTGTCGAAGCGGGTGAACAGCGCCTCCTCGGACTCGACCTCCTCGAGCGGCACCGCCTCGACACCCTCGCGCAGGCGCAGCAGGTCGCGCAGGGTCGCCACCGGCCGGTCGTCGACCAGATCGGCGAACTCGCGGTACTTCTCGTAGTCCCCCGAGTCGACGGCGGC
>CAJIAT010000175.1_pt1 | contig 21007 bp, 20 predicted proteins | sample 9199161 | NCBI WGS metagenome assembly CAJIAT01 (sample SAMEA7708281, study PRJEB35096) | sediment metagenome | biome: marine neritic benthic zone biome [ENVO:01000025]; feature: sediment [ENVO:00002007]; material: shallow marine sediment [ENVO:03000034] sea grass bed [ENVO_01000059] ... | reverse complement strand
CTAGCCCGGATATTGCACCGGTTCTCGTCGCGAGGACGTCGAGACGCCTGTAGTTCCAGGGCGCACGGAGCGAGGAACGACGAAGGCGTAGCTTGACGCTACGTTGAGGAGTCCGCAGCGAGTACGGCCTGGAAATGCAGGTGGATCGGCGGCCGCAGCAGAGAATTGGTGCAATATCCGGGCTAGCGAGCGAGTACGGCCTGGAAATGCAGGTGGATCGGCGGCCGTGACCCGCTCGGCCATCTCGCGACGCGCCGTGAACACGTCCATGTGGGCTCGGGCGCAGCATCCCTGCTGCGCACGGTCGCGAGATGGCCGAGCGGGTCACGACCTCGAGCGCGATCTGCGACTCGGTAAACCGATCCAGTCCGATCGGTCTGGCCCAGGACGCAACCTCCGGGAAGCGCAAACCAGCTCGCCCGCGGTCACTCGGCGGGCGCGGCCTCCTCCCCCGACGCCTCCGCGGGCACCGTCGGCCAGGCCTTGAGCACCGCCTGCACCAGGGTCGCGAGGGGGATGGCGAAGAACACGCCCCAGAAGCCCCAGAGTCCGCCGAAGATCAGGATCGCGACGATGATCGCCACCGGGTGCAGGTTGACGACCTCGGAGAACATCAGGGGCACCAGCACGTTGCCGTCCAGCGCCTGGATGATCCCGTAGGCGGCGAGCACCCACGCGAAGTCGCTCGTGAAGCCCCACTGGAAGTAGGCGATGATCGCCACCGGCACGGTGACCGCGACGGCCCCGATATAGGGGATGAGCACCGAGAGCCCGACGAGCACCGCGAGCAGCATCGCGAAGTCCTGCTGCATCAGCGCGAAGGTGACGAAGGTGCCCGCGCCGACGATGAGGATCTCGAAGAACTTCCCGCGCACGTAGTTGCCGATCTGCAGGTCGACGTCGCGCCAGACCTGGCTCACGAGCTTGCGGTCCTCGGGCAGGAAGGCGTTGAACCAGGTGAGGATCCGGCCCTTGTCCTTGAGGAAGAAGAACACGAGCAGCGGCACCAGCACCAGGTAGACCGCGATCGTGAGGATGTCCACCACGGAGGCGAGGGAGACGGAGACGACCGTCTGCCCGAACGCCACCGCCTCCGAGCGGATGGTGGTGACGAGATCGCGCACCTGCTGCTCGGAGAACAGCTCCGGGTAGCGCTCCGGAAGGGTGAGCAGCAGCACGTTGCCCTTGCTGAGCATCGCCGGAAGCTGCTGCACCAGCTGGGTGACCTGCCTCGACAGGATCGGAAGCAGGGCGAAGGTGGTGAAGAACACGAAGGCGACGAAGGTGATGAACACGATCACCACCGCGAGTATCCGCGGCAGGGCCTTGCGCTGGAGGTAGCCGACGAGCCCTTCGAGGAGATAGGCGATGATGATGCTCGCGATCACCGGCGCGAGCATGCTCCCTGCCACCAGGATGAACGCGGTGCCCGCGGCGAGCACCGTCGCGAGCCCGATGACCTGCGGATCGGAGAAGTGCCGGGCGAACCAGTCGCGGAGGTAGCCCACGCGCCGTGCGCTCAGCCGCCGAGTCGGTCGAGCCGTTTCCGGGCGAGCCCCGCCGCGGTGCTGTCAGGGTAGCGCTCGACCAGCGCACGGAGCGTGGCCCGGGCGCCGCCCGCGTCGCCCAGCTCGGCCTGCGAGTAGCCGAGCTTGAGCATGGCGTGGGGACGCTTCTGGCTGTCCGGATAGCGCCCGAGCAGCGTCTCGAACTCGCGCGCGGCGTCGCCGTAGCGCCTCATCCCGTAGAACGTCTCGCCGAGCCAGTACTGCGCGTTGTCGGCGTAGCGGCCGCTCGGGTAGCGCCCGAGGAACGCCCGAAACGACTCGGCGGCCTGGTCGTAGCGCGCGTTCTTGAGCAGCTTGAAGGCCGACTGGTATGCATCGCGCTCGGCGATCTCGGCATCCGACGGGGCGATCTGCGTGGCCTGCGGCTGCGGCGCCGGGGGGCTCGCAGCGGCCAGCGGCGGGTCCGACCCGGTGGCCGGCGCCGGCGCGCGCGGAGCGCTCGCCGGACTCGGCGCGCTCGGCCTCGGCACCGGTGCCGGCGCCGGCGCCGGCGCGGCGGCCACGGCGCCGCCCTCGACCGCCTGGAGCCTGCGGTCCGTGTCGGCGTAGAGCTCGCGCTGGCGGCGCTCGAGCTGCTCGAGGGTGTGGTTCTGCACCTCGATCTCGCCACGGAGCTCGCGGACCTCGCGCTGCAGCGCCTTCACGCTCTCGAGGAGCTGCAGCATCGCGTTGCTCTCGATCATCCGCTCGATGCGCTGCACGCGCTGCTCGAGCGAGGTGCGTTCCTGGACGGGCGCCTGGGCGAGCGCGGTCCCGGTGAAGGCCACCGGAACTGCGAGCGCCAGGGCGCGTGCGGGCATGGACACCTTGGCTTACCTCGTGCGGTAGATCACCTCGACGCGCCGGTTGAGCGCCCATGCGGACTCGTCGTGTCCCTCGGCCGCGGGGCGCTCCTCGCCGTAGCTGATGGTGCGGATCTGCTGCTCCGAGGCGCCGCTGAAGAGCATCATGTCGCGCACCGAGATCGCGCGCCGCTCGCCGAGGGCGACGTTGTACTCGCGGGTACCGCGCTCGTCCGCATGCCCCTCGAGGGTGATGCTGGCGCTCGGGTTGGTCCGCAGGTAGTCGCCGTGGGCCTCGATGGTCGCCCGGTCCTGGGCGAGGATCTCGGAGGAGTCGAACTCGAAGAAGATGGTGCGCGTGGCGAGCAGGCTGGCGGGATCATCGAGCGGGCTGCCGGCCATGCTCTGGTCGGTCCCGACGCCGGACGTCGATGCCCCCTGGTCCGTCGTGCCCATGGTCTCCACGGGCATCGCGCCCGCCTGCGGGTCCTCCTCTACCGTTCCGGTGGTGCCCTCGCACGCGGAGAGGATCGTGGCTACCGCCGCCACTAGGGCCACCTGGGTCAGTCTTCTGTGCATCGTGTCACTCCTGCTATGGGTGCACGCTCGAACCATCGAGCGGCAGTAAATCGGCACCGCGTGCCCACGCACCCGGTGTCGGCTCGCCCATCAGCGATCGCGGAACGGCGACCACGCGGGCTCTCGTACCTGCCCTTCCTCCACGGCGAGGCGCTGACGCATCTTCCCGTCGACCGAGACCGCTGAGAGCACCCCGCCGCCGCGCTCGGTAGTCGCGTAGAGGATCATACTCCCGTTGGGCGCGAAGCTCGGCGATTCATCGAGGCTGGTCCTGGTCAGCACGGTGAGCGCGCCGTTCTCAAGATCTAGCACAGCGATGCGGAACGCGCCGTCGACACCGTGCACGAAGGCGAGCTTGGTACCGTCCGGCGAGTAGCGGGCCCGCGCGTTGTAGCGCCCCTCGAAGGTGATGCGCTTCGCGGCGCCACCGTTGACGCTCACTCGGTAGAGTTGTGGGCCGCCGCCGCGGTCGGAGGTGAAGACCACGGTGCGCCCGTCCGGGGAGAAGGTGGGCTCGGTGTCGATCGCTTCGTTGTCGGTCAGGCGCTGGAGGCGCCGCGTCGCGATGTCGATGAGGTAGATCTCCGGGTTTCCGTCCTTGCTGAGCGTCACCGCGAGCTTGCGCCCGTCCGGTGAGAAGGTCGGCGCGCCGTTGATGCCTGGATACCCCGACATTTCCTCACGCCGGCCGGTGGCCAGATCCTGCACGAAGATACGCGGCCGCTCGCGCTCGAAGGAGACGTAGGCGATCCGGTCGCCGTTCGGCCCCCAGGCCGGCGAGAGCACCGGCTGCGCCGACTCGAGGACCGTGTTCGCGTTGAAGCCGTCGCTGTCGGCGACGCTCAGCGCGTAGCGCTTGTTGCCCCCGCCCAGCCGGGTCTCGGTGACGTAGGCGACACGCGTGTCGAAGGCACCCGGCTCGCCGGTCAGCTCCTCGTAGATGAGATCGCTGATCTGGTGCGCACGCCGGCGCAGATCGGCGCCCCGCGCCTCGAGCTGGTAGCCGGTGAGCTGCTTGCCGCGAAAGGCGTCGAAGAGCCGGAACTCCACCGTGTACCGGTCCGGGCCCGTCACGTCGACCTTGCCGATCACCAGATTCCCGGCGCCGAGCAGGCTCCAGTCGCGGAAGTTGACCTGGGACGCATCGCTCGGTCGGCTCGGCAGGTCGGTGAACGCGAGGGGCGCGAAGCGCCCGGTGCGCGCGAGGTCGTCTGCGACGATCTCGGCGATGCGCACCGGCGGCGCCGCCGCGCCCGGCGCCGTACCGAAGGGCACCACGGCGATCGGCTGCGCCGCCTCGGCTCCCTCGGTGATCTGGATTGTCAGGATCGCCCGGGCGGCGCCCGGGGTCAGCGCCGTGAGCAGGGCCGCCACCAGCGCGAGGCCGAAGCGGCGCCTGGGCCGCAGCCTGGGCCGGAGCTCGTCCCTCAGCTTGTCACTGAGCGTATGCAAGGCTCATTCCTCCCCGAAGATGAACTGGATCTCGCGCTCGAAGATCGACTTGTCCTTCGGGCGCGGCAGCGGCGAAGAGCGGAACACCGCCTCCTCCACCGAGCGGTCGAACGCACGGTTGCCGCTCGAGGTGACGATGACGACGGCGAGAATGTCGCCGACCGGGCTCTGGGTCACGCGCACGACGCATTGTAGGCCCTTGATCGCGCCCGGCGGGCGCCGCCAGTTGCGCGTGACCGTCCCCTTGATCTGGCCGATCCACTCGGCGCGGAGCGCCTGGATCATGCGCCCGCGCTCACTCTGAAGGGTGCTCTCCTCCTGCGCCATGAGGCTCTGCAGGAGGGCCTCCTCCTCGCGCTGGCGCGCCTCGGCCTCGGCCTTCGCGCGCCGCGCCTCGGCTTCGGCGCGGGCCTGCTCGGCCTTGCGGCGCTCGGCCTCCGCGCGCGCCTTCTGGGCCTCGATTCGCTTGCGTTCGGACTCGGCCTCGGCGCGCTGGCGCTCGACGCGCTCGCGGGTGGCCTCGGCCTCGGCGGTCTCGCGCTGGATGCGCTCGCGCTCGGCCTCGGCGCGCTCGCGCTCGCGCTCGACGCGCTGGCGGGTGGCCTCGGCCTCCGCGGCGGCCTTCTCGATGCGTGCCCGCTCGGCCTCGGCCTCGGCGGTCTCGCGCTCGATGCGCTCGCGCTCGGCCTCGGCCCGCTCGTTCTCGCGCTCGATGCGCTGGCGCTCGGCCTCCGCCTCGGCTCGCTGTTGCTCGACCTGCTGGCGCTCGAGCTCGGCCTGGCGCCGGCGCTCGGCCTCGACCCGGCGCTGCTGGGCGACCTCCTCGAGGCGCTGGCGCTCGCGCTGGAGCTGCTGCTCGGCCTCGGCCTCCGCCGCCTTGATCCGCTCGAGCTCGGCCTCCCGGGCGCGCCGCGCCTGGTCGAGCTCGGCGAGCTCGCGCTCGCGCTCCTCGCGCACCCGGGCGCTCGCGGCCTCCTCCTCACGGCGCTGGGTCTCGATCTCCTCGCGCACCTGCTCGAGGCGCTCCTCCTCGGCGCGGCGCTGGGCGGCGAGCTCCTCGCGGACCTTCACGAGCTGCTCCTCCTCCTCCGCGCGCTGCTCTCGCTCGATGCGCTCGCGGTCGCGGATGCGCTCGAGCTCGCGTGTCACCGCCTGCTCGTCGACGACCACGGCCTCGACCGGCTGGACGTCGCTGCCGGCCGACTCCGCAGAGCGCTTCCAGTCGAGGGTGAACAGGAGCAGCCCGGCGAGCGCGACGTGCACGATCACGGCCAGCGTGATCGCCGTCGTGTTGTCCACGAGCTCTCGCGGCTTGAGCTTCATGAGCTGCGCGTCATCTCCATCGGGGTCTCAGGACGCCTCGTCGGGAGGCGGCTGGGTCATCAGCCCGACGCTCGGGGCACCGGCCTTCTGGAGCAGACCCATGACGAAGACCACGTCGCCGTAGGGGACCGAGCGGTCGCCGCGCACCAGCACCGTCACCCCGGGGCGGTTGCGCAGGATGGCGCTCGCCCGCGCGAGCAGGAGCCCGGCGTCGAGTGGCTCCTCCTCCGGGTCCCCGGTCTCGATGTAGTACCTGCCCTCGGCGTCGACCTTGACCACCAGCGGCTCGCTCTCGGAGGCGTCGAGCACCTCCGCGGGCGCCTGCGGCAGGTCGACCTTGACGCCCTGGGTGATGAGCGGCGCGGTGATCATGAAGATCACGAGCAGCACGAGCATCACGTCGATGTATGGGACGACGTTGATCTCGGCTATGGGCCGACGCCGTCTGAGGTGCCGCTGCTTCATCTGCGGGCCCCCGTCCAGTTGCTCGCCGCGCGAAGTCTGCGACGATATCGTCGATTCGCGCGCTCGCCTGAACCCGCGCTCATGACTGCACCTGACGCTGCAGGATGGCCGAGAACTCCTCGATGAAGTTGTCGTAGCGGTTGCTCAGGCGCTCGACGTCGTTCGCGTAGCGGTTGTAGGCGATGACCGCGGGGATCGCAGCGAACAGGCCCATCGCCGTCGCCACCAGCGCCTCGGCGATGCCCGGCGCGACGTGGGCCAGGGTCGCCTGCTGGATGTTCCCGAGCGCGCGGAACGAGTTCATGATGCCCCACACGGTCCCGAACAGACCGATATAGGGGCTGGTCGAGCCGACCGTGGCGAGGAAGGCGAGGTTGACCTCGAGATAGTCCATCTCGCGCGACAGGGCCACGCGCATCGCGCGCTGGGTGCCGTCGAGCACCGCGGCGGGGCTCACCCCGCCCTGGTTGCGCAGGCGCGCGAACTCCTTGAACCCCGAGTGGAAGATGCGCTCCATCCCGGTCGCGTCGTAGGCGGTGCCGTTGATCTTGTTGTACAGGCTGACGAGGTCGCGCCCGGACCAGAACAGATCCTCGAAGTCGTCGGCCGCGTCGCGGGCGCGCCTGAGCACCGTGCGCTTGCGGAAGATCATCGTCCACGAGGCGAAGGACGCGGCGAGCAGCGTGAGCATGACCAGCTGGACCAGCAGGCTCGCGTCGCGGACGAGTTCAATCAGTGACAGATCGGTGCTCACTCAGACAGCTCCGTGATGACCTCTTCGGGTATTGCCCGCGGCCGCATGCGGTCCGCGTCCACGCAGGCGACGCGCACGCGCCCGCGGCACAGCTCCTCGGCGGGCCCGCGCCTGACCCGCTGCTCGAGCGCGAAGCTCGCGCGGCGCGCCTTGGCCAGCTCGACGCTGATCTCGAGCCGGTCGTCGAGGCGCGCGGGCCTCAGGTAGTCGACCTCGATCCGCGCCACGGTGAACAGCACCCCGTGGCGCTCGCGCAGCCGCGCGTGCTCGAAGCCGTGGCGGCGCAGCCACTCCGTGCGTGCCCGCTCCATGAAGCGCAGGTAGCTCGCGTGGTAGACGATACCGGCCGAGTCGGTGTCCTCGTAGTACACGCGCACCTCGAGCTCGAATGGCTGCGCGGCGCTCAGCTACTCGCTCCCCCGGAACAGATCGCGCTCGCGCGGGGCGGCTGCAGCCGGCGCGTCGAGCCCGAAGTGCAGCCAGGCCGAGCGCGTGGCCATGCGCCCGCGCGGCGTGCGCACCAGATAGCCCTGCTGGATGAGGTAGGGCTCGAGCACGTCCTCGATGGTTCCGCGCTCCTCGCCGATGGCGGCGGCGAGGTTGTCGATGCCGACCGGGCCGCCATCGAACTTCTGCATCACCGCGAGGAGCAGCTTGCGGTCCATCACGTCGAAGCCGGCGGCGTCGACGTCGAGCAGGTCGAGCGCGCGCTCGGCGATCTCGGCGCTGATCCGCCCGTCGGCGCGCACCTCGGCGTAGTCGCGCACGCGCCTGAGCAGCCGGTTGGCGATGCGCGGGGTGCCGCGCGATCGGGTCGCCAGCTCCCGCGCGCCGTCCTCGGCGATCTCGATGCCGAGGATCCGCGCCGTGCGCGTGACGATCGTCGTGAGCTCCGGCTCGGTGTAGAACTCCAGACGCTGCACGATGCCGAAGCGGTCCCGGAGCGGCGAGGTGAGCAGCCCTGCGCGCGTCGTCGCCCCCACCAGGGTGAACGGCGGCAGGTCGAGCTTGAGTGAGCGAGCCGCCGGACCCTCGCCGATCACGATGTCGAGCTGGTAGTCCTCCATCGCCGGGTAGAGGATCTCCTCGACCACAGGGTTCAGTCTGTGGATCTCGTCGATGAACAGCACGTCCCGGGGCTCGAGGTTGGTCAGCAGCGCGGCGAGATCCCCCGAGCGCTCGAGAACGGGGCCCGAGCTCTGACGCAGACCCACCTCGAGCTCGTGGGCGACGATGTGCGCGAGGGTGGTCTTGCCGAGCCCCGGCGGGCCGAAGATCAGCAGGTGGTCGAGAGCGTCGCCGCGCCCGCGCGCCGCGCTGATGAAGATCTCCATCTGCTCGCGCACCGGCGCCTGGCCCACGTAGTCGTCGAGCAGGCGCGGGCGCACGCTGCGCTCGAGCGCGTCCTCGGCGCCGCCGGGCTCGGCGGAGATCACGCGGTCCGTCGAGCTCATCGCCGACCTCCCCCGGGTGCCCTCACCGCACCTCCTGGATGACCCCAGTCACCGATGATCGACCCCCAAGCTGGCGACATCCGGGCGCTTCGGGGCCGATCCTGCGCCCGGCCCTCGCCGCGGCCCGGATCCACGACGACGGTGCTCATCGGACCATCGCCTGCAGCGCCCGGCGCACCATCTCCTCGCAGGCGAGGCCATCCTCGGCCACCGCGCCGACGCGCCGGCTCGCCTCGGCAGGCTTGAGCCCGAGCGCGATGAGCGCGCTCACGGCCTCGGCGACCGGGTCGTCGGGCCGCGGCGGCGGCGGCGCTCCGGTGGCCACGGACGTCGCGACGCGTGTCCCCGGGGCCTCGAGCCGGTCGCGCATCTCGATGACGAGCCGCTCCGCGGTCTTCTTGCCGATCCCGGGGAGCTTCGCGAGGCTCGCCACGTCCGCCTCGTACACGCAGCGCGTGAGCGTCGCGACGTCCATCCCCGAGAGGATCGCCAGCGCGACCTTGGCGCCCACGCCATTGACCCTGAGCAGCATGCGGAACACGTCGCGGTCACCCGGCCGGGCGAAAGCGTAGAGGTTGTGCGCGTCGTCGCGCACGATCTGATGGGTGTACAGCGCGATCTCGGCGCCGGACTCGGGCAGGTCGTAGAAGGTGGTCATCGGCGCCTCGAGCTCGTAGCCGACGCCCCCGACGTCGAGCACCAGCAGCGGCGGACGCTTGTCGCGCACCACGCCGCGCAGCCAGGCGATCATCGGCGTCCGCCCGCGGCGACGGCGAGGCGCAACCGCGTCTCGCGCATGTGCCCGTGGCAGATGGCGACCGCGAGCGCATCGGCCTCGTCGGTGGCCGGCCGCTCGGAGATCCCGAGGAGCACCTTCACCATGTGCTGCACCTGCTCCTTCTGGGCGTGGCCGTGGCCGGTGACCGCCTGCTTGATCTCGTTTGGGGAGTACTCGTGCACGGGCAGCCCGCGAACCGCGCCGGCGAGCAGCGCCGCGCCCCGCGCCTGACCGAGCTTGAGCGCCGAGAGCGCGTTGCGGCTGACGAAGACCTTCTCGATTGCGAGCTCCGCCGGGGCCAGCGACTCGACGGTCTGGCCGAGGCGCTCGAAGATCACCCGCAGGCGCTCGGCGAGCAGCTCGCCATCGGGTCGCACGGTGCCGCTCTCGACGCGCACGATGCGCCCGTCGACGAAGTCGACGACGCCGTAGCCCGTCACCCGCGATCCCGGATCGATGCCGATGATGCGCACGGCAGCCTTCGAGCCGATCACGCGCGCGGCGCTCCAGCCGGGTGGGGGCGTGGCGCTCTCAAGCGAGCCCGGCGAGGATCTCCTCGGAGATGTCCGCATTCGAGTAGACCTGCTGGACGTCGTCGAGGTCCTCGAGCTGCTCGAGCATCCTGACCATGCGCTGCGCGTCCTCGGGGTCGAGGGATACGTTGGTCGACGGACGCATGGTGACCTCGGCGAGCTCGGGCTCGAGGCCCGAGCCGGCGAGGGCGTCGCGCACCTCGGAGAAGTCGTCCGTGGTCGTCAGCACGTCGATGGAGCCGTCCTCATTGCTGACCACGTCCTCGGCACCCGACTCCAGGGCCGCCTCCATGACCCGATCCTCGTCGGCGCCCTCGGCGAAGGAGATCAGGCCGACGTGGGCGAACAGGTAGGCGACGGAGCCGTCGGTGCCGAGGTTGCCCCCGTGCTTGGTGAAGGCGTGGCGGACCTCGGCCACCGTGCGCTTTCGATTGTCGGTCATGCAGTCGACCATCACGGCGACCCCGCCGGGTCCGTAGCCCTCGTAGCGCACCTCCTCGATCTCCGCGCCATCGAGGTCGCCGCTCGCCTTCTTGATTGCGCGCTCGACGGTGTCCTTCGGGACGTTCCCGCTCATCGCCTTGTCCATGGCGAGGCGCAGCCGCGAGTTGGCGTTCGGGTCGGGACCTCCCTGCCGGGTCGCGATCGCGACCTCACGAATCAGCTTGGTGAAGAGCTTCCCGCGCTTGGCGTCCTGGGCCTTCTTGCGGTGCTGGATGTTGGCCCACTTGCTGTGTCCGGCCATCGGCTCCGGAGGGTTTTCGTTCAAAGGGCGAATGGTATCACCGGCTCCTCGGCGGAGGCGACCGGCCGGGCGGCGTCGCGAGACACCCTCGGGCGCGCCGCACGCCGGGTGATAAGCGCACATAGGGGTGTCGCCCCGGGCGCCGGAGGGAATGCCCAGCGTCGCCGGCGCGTAGCTGGCTCCCGTCCGCTACCGGTGCGCGGCAGCGAGGGGGGGCCGAGCGCCGCGAGAGAAGGGGCTCTCGTGGACGGCCATGGTATGGTGCGCCGCCAGCCGGCCCAAGGACTCGAGCCGTGAGCGACGTGCGCTTCGCCACTCCGCAGGAGGCAGAGGACGCCTTCTACGCCGCATTCGAGCGCAGTGACCTCGCGACGATGGCGAGCGTGTGGGCCGACGACGAGGCGGTGGTCTGCGTGCACCCGGGGGGTGATCGGCTCCGCGGGCGGGATGCGGTGCTCGAGAGCTGGCGTCGCATCTTCGCAGGCTCGACGCCGCTCAGCTTCGAGGTCAGCGCCGCCACGCTCATCCAGGACGCGTGGCTCGCGATCCACTGCGTCTACGAGGACATCACCCACGGCGCGCGACTCGAGCGCCACGCCCGGATGATCGCCACCAACGTCTACCGGCTGACCGAGGAGGGCTGGCGGATGATCGTCCACCACGCCTCGCCCGCGGAGACCCAGGACGTCGTGCCCCACGAGGCCGGCGAGGAGATCCCGGAGCCGCCGAAGCGGCTGCATTAGCTGAAGTGTGGTACCTGCGACTCGCCGGCTCGGCTCGGGGCCTCCGGCTCGACCCGGGCGGTGCCCGGAGCGACCTACTCCGCCGGGCTCGGGGCCTCCTCCTCGATCACCGGGCGGCGCAGGCGCAGACCGAGCTCGCGAAGCTGGGCGTCGTCCGCGGGGCCGGGGGCGCCGGTGAGCGGGCAGTGCGCCGTCTGGGTCTTCGGGAAGGCGATGACGTCGCGGATCGAGGCCGATCCGGTCATCAGCATCACCATCCGGTCGAGGCCGAAGGCGATCCCGCCGTGGGGTGGGCAGCCGTAGCGCAGCGCCTCGAGCAGGAACCCGAAGCGCGCCTCGGCCTCCTCGGCGCCGATGCCGAGCACCTCGAACACCGCCCGCTGCATCTCCGGGCGGTGGATGCGGATCGAGCCGCCGCCGATCTCCGAGCCGTTTAGAACCATGTCGTAGGCCCGCGAGACCAGGGATCCCGGCGCGTCGGCGACGATGTGCGGGTCCTCGGTGCGCGGCGCCGTGAACGGGTGGTGCAGCGCCTCGTAGCGCTGCTCGTCCTCGTTCCACTCGAACATCGGGAAGTCGACGACCCACAGGGGGCGCCAGCCGCGCTCGACCAGACCACGATCCTCGCCGACCTTCACCCGCAGGGCCCCGAGCGCGTCGTTGACGACCCGCGCCCTGCCGGCGCCGAAGAAGATGAGGTCACCGTCCTCGGCGCCGGTGCGCGAGAGCAGCTCGGCGCAGGCGGCGTCGGAGAGGAACTTGACGATCGGCGACTGGAGCCCGTCGCGACCCGCGGCGCGCTCGTTGACCTTGATGTACGCGAGCCCCTTCGCGCCGTAGATGCCCACGAACCGCGTGTACTCGTCGATCTCCCCGCGCGAGAGCGCCCCCCCGCCGGGAACGCGCAGCGCGGCGACGCGGCCATGGCGATCGTTGGCGGGCTCGGCGAAGACCTTGAAGCCGGACTCGCGCATGACGTCGCCGAGCTCGACCAGCTCGAGGGGGTTGCGCAGGTCCGGCCGGTCGGTCCCGTAGCGCTCCATCGCCTCCTTCCACCCGATCCGCGGGATCGGGTCCGGCAGCGCGACCTCGACGACGTGGGCGAACACGTGGCGCACCAGACCCTCCATGAGGGCCATGACCCCGTCCTCGTCGAGGAAGGAGGTCTCGACGTCGAGCTGGGTGAACTCCGGCTGGCGGTCCGCGCGCAGGTCCTCGTCCCGGAAGCAGCGCACGATCTGGTAGTAGCGCTCGAAGCCGGACATCATCAGGAGCTGCTTGAAGATCTGCGGCGACTGGGGGAGCGCGAAGAACGCCCCGTGCTGGGTCCGGCTCGGCACCAGGTAGTCCCGGGCGCCCTCGGGGGTCGCCTTCGTGAGCATCGGGGTCTCGATGTCGACGAAGCCGTTGGCGTCCAGGTAGGCGCGGATCGCCCGGGTGACCTCGGCGCGCACCAGCAGGCGGCGCTGCATCTCGGGCCGGCGGAGATCGACGTAGCGAAAGCGCAGCCGCGTCTCCTCCTTCACGTCCTCCTCGTCGAGCTGCAACGGCGGCGTGTCGGCGGTGTTGAGGACCTCGAGCTCACGGGTCAGGACCTCCACCTCGCCCGTCGCCATGTCCGGGTTCACGGTGCCCTCGGGACGCGGGCGCACCCTCCCGGCGATCCGCAGGACGTACTCGCTGCGCACGCGCTCGGCGGCCTGGAAGGCCTCCAGGGTGTCCGGGTCGACGACGACCTGCACGATGCCGCTGCGGTCGCGCAGGTCGATGAAGATGACCCCGCCGTGGTCGCGGCGGCGGTGGACCCAGCCGCACAGGACCACGTCCTGGCCGACCTGCTCCGCGGTCACGTGACCGCAGTGGTGGGTTCGCATCGGTCGATTCCGAGGGAAAAGCGCCCATGCTAAGTGCATGGGTGGTGCGCCGCAACAGGGCGTGACCCTTGGATTTCGGGGGTCTGCGGAGCCCGGGAGTCCGCCGGGTCAGCTGGCGCCGCCGGCGCTCTTCGCGGCGGACTTGGAGTCGCTCTTCTTGGATTCGCCCTTGGACTCGCCCTTGGACTCGCCCTTGGAGGCGCTTCCGTCACCCTTGGAGTCCGAGCTCGGCGCCGCGTCCGACTTGTCCTTTCCCGACTCGCTCTTGTCCGGGCCGCCCTCGGCCTTGGCCGATTTCTTGCCGCCGTCCCGGAAATCGGTCACGTACCAGCCGCCGCCCTTGAGATGGAAGGCCGCGGCGGAGACCCGCTTCTTCACCGGGGCGAGCCGTTCGCAGGATTCACATTCGTATTCAGTGAGCGGATCGTCACTGAAACGCTGGATCTTCTCGAAGATCCGGCCACACTCCTGGCATTCGTACTCGTAGATCGGCATCTCGACGGCTCGTCTTGGCGGACGCGACGCAATATTGTTCCTCATCGGGCCGATTTCAAGCAGTTCGGCCCCGAGATCGGCCCGCCGTCGCATCGCGCCGTGGGCGGGGGAACGTCCGCGGGCCCCCGCGGTCCCATTCGAGGTCGGCGCGGGGATCGCGCGAAATCGGAGTCGCGAGCGGCGAGCGACACCTTTAGAATGTGCGCCCGCGCGCGATACAAGGGGATGGACTCGCGCCGACCGACCGCCCCCTCTCGGGGCGATACCCAGAGGTACTCATGAGCTACGCGCTGTTCGACCTGCCCTGGTGGGGCTACGCACTCGTTGCGCTCGGCTTCACCCACGTCACCATCGCCGCGGTCACGATCTTTCTGCACCGCTGCCAGGCCCACCGGGCCCTGGACCTGCATCCGGCGGTGAGCCACTTCTTCCGCTTGTGGCTGTGGCTGACCACCGGAACCGATACCAAGGAGTGGGTGGCGGTCCACCGCAAGCACCACGCCAAGGTCGAGACCGAGGAGGATCCACACAGCCCGCAGATCCTCGGTATCAAGGCGCTGCTCCTCGAGGGGCGTGAGATCTACGTGCGCTCGGCGCACGACCGCACCATCCAGGATCGCTACGGTCACGGAACCCCCGACGACTGGCTCGAGCGCAACCTTTACCGGCCGCACACCAACGTCGGCCTCGGTACGATGCTGATCGCCAACGTCGTCATGTTCGGCCCCATCGGCATCACCATCTGGGCGGTGCAGATGCTGTGGATCCCGATCTTCGCCGCCGGCGTGATCAACGGGATCGGCCACTACTGGGGCTATCGCAACTTCGAGACCGCCGACGCCTCGACGAACATCGTGCCCTGGGGCATCGTGGTCGGCGGCGAGGAGCTGCACAACAACCACCACGCCTTCCCGAGCTCGGCGAAGCTCTCGGTGCGTCTCTGGGAGTTCGACATCGGCTGGCTGTACCTGCGGGTGCTGTCGGCGCTCGGGCTCGCGCGCATCAAGCGCCTGCCCCCACGGGCCGTGATGGTTCCCGGCAAGGCGCTGCCGGACGCGGACACGGTGAAGGCCGTGATCGCCAACCGCCTGCACGTGATGTCCGACTACGGCAAGCAGGTCCTCGCCCGCGTGCACGCCGAGGAGGTGCGTTCGGCCGACGCCCGGTCTCGCGGTGCGCTGCGGCGCGTGCGGCGCCTGCTGTTGCGCGACGAGTCGCGCCTGACCGCCGACGCACGCCGCCGGCTCGACGACGCCCTCGACAACAGCCAGACCCTGGCGACGGTCTATCGCTACCGCCAGCAGCTCCAGCAGATCTGGCTCGAGCGCCAGGCGAGCCACGAGCGACTGGTGCAGGCGCTGCAGGAGTGGTGCCACCAGGCGGAGGCGACGGGCATCAAGGCGCTCCAGGACTTTGCCCGGGCGTTGCCGAGGTACTCCCTCCCCGCCACTGTCTGATTCTGTCGATCGACGGTCCCTGCACGCGCCCTGCGGCGTTGCGGGGACCCCCATCGTCCGGTCACATGGTCGCATCCATGCTCCCGGAAGATGTGCACCCCCGCGCCTTGCAGGGCACGCGCAGGGACCGTCCTCGAGGCCGTGCCCGAGATCGATCGACGGTCCCTGCACGCGCCCTGCGGCGTTGCGGGGACCCCCATCGTCCAGTCGCTGTCGAGGGATCGCCCTGTATACGCCTGTGCACGGGAGATGATCTTCGACGCCTGGCACCTCTCGACGCCTGAGGGTGCGGGCGCGCTGGATTTTCAGGGGCTTTGGGTTGCGCTGATCGCGCCGTCGTCCGGGGTGGCGTCGATCCGCTCCGGGGACCCGTCGGTGCCGTGGCCTTCCTGCTGGCGTTGCCACATCTGGGCGTAGCGTCCGTCGTGCTCGAGCAGGGCGCGGTGCCGGCCGCGCTCGACCACTCGGCCGTGCTCGAGGACCAGGATCTCGTCGGCGTCGACCACCGTCGACAGACGGTGCGCGATGCAGATCGTCGTGCGGCCCTCGGCGATCTCGCGCAGGTTCGACTGGATCTCGCGCTCGGTGCGCGAGTCGAGCGCCGAGGTTGCCTCGTCGAAGATGACGATCCTCGGATCCTTGAGGATCGAGCGTGCGATGGCCACGCGCTGCTTCTCCCCGCCCGAGAGCTTCAGCCCGCGCTCGCCGACCATCGACTCGTAGCCGTCGGGCAGGCTCATCACGAAGTCGTGGATGTGCGCAAGGCGCGCGGCCTGCTCGATCTCCGCCGGGCTCGCGCCGGGTCGCCCGTAGCCGATGTTGTAGTACACCGTGTCGTTGAACAGCACCGTGTCCTGCGGGACGATGCCGATCGCGCCCCGTAACGAGCCCTGGGTCACCTCGCGGATGTCCTGGCCGTCGATCCGCACCGCGCCGCCGTCGACGTCGTAGAAGCGATACAGCAGGCGGCTGATGGTCGACTTGCCGGCGCCCGAGGGCCCGACGATCGCCACGGTCGTCCCCGGCGCGGCCCGGAAGCTCACGTCCTCGAGGATCGGTCTGCGCTGGTCGTAGGCGAAGGAGACCGCGTCGAACTCGATGGCACCACCGTCGACGACCAGCGACGGCGCGCCGGGCGCGTCGTCGACCTCCGCATTCTCGCCGAGCAGGTCGAACATCTTCTCGATGTCGATGAGGGCCTGCTTGATCTCGCGATAGACGAAGCCGAAGAAGTTGAGCGGCTGGTAGAGCTGCATGAGATACGTGTTGGCCATGACGAAGGCGCCGAGGGTCATGGTGCCGGCGATGATCCCGTAGCCGGTCATGACCATCACCGCCGTGAGGCCCGCGGAGATGATCGTCGCCTGACCGACGTTGAGCAGCGCGAGCGACGTGTGGCTCTTCACCGAGGCGCGCTCGTAGCCGGCGAGGGCGACGTCGTAGCGCCGGGCCTCGTGCTCCTCGTTGCCGAAGTACTTCACGGTCTCGAAGTTGAGCAGGCTGTCTATGGCCTTGGTGTTCGCCCGGCTGTCCTGCTCGTTCATCTCGCGTCGGAACTTCAGCCGCCACTCGGTGACGGCCATGGTGTAGCCGACATAGACGACCACGGTGCCCACGGTCACCAGGGCGACGGCGAGATCCACCGTCTTCCACAGGATGAAGAAGACGAGGGCGATCTCCACGAAGGTCGGGACGATGTTGAACAGGCTGAAGCGCAGCAGCAGCTCGATGGCGCGGGTGCCGCGCTCGATGGCCCGGGTGAGTCCGCCGGTCTGGCGCTGGAGGTGGAAGCGCAGCGAGAGCGCGTGCAGGTGCCGGAACACCTCGAGCGCCACGGTGCGGATGGCCCGCTGCCCGACCTTCGCGAAGACCGCGTCGCGCAGCTCGGCGAAGAGCAGCGAGAGCACCCGCGCGGCGCCGTAGGCCAGGATCAGGCCGAGCGGCAGGGCCAGCCCCGCGCTCCCCTCGGCGGACAGGACGTCGACGGCGCGACCGTAGAGCACCGGGACGAACACGAGCGCGCCCTTGGCCGAGGCGAGGAGCAGGAGCGCCAGCACGACCCGCGCGCGGATCTCGGGCTGCCCGGCCGGCCAGAGATAGACGAGGAGCCGGCGCAGCGTGCCGATGTTGCCGAGCGGGCGCGTCTCCAGCGCCTCGTGGTCCGGGGCGGGGCGCATCGGGCTAGGGACCTCCGGCCTCGAGGGTGCCGCGCGCCGCGTCGATGCGCGCCAGCGTACCGAGCGTGGTCGGCATGGCGTCGTCGCCGTGCCCGAGGGGCAGATCGACGACCACGGGCACGCCGAGCCTGGCGAGGCGCTCGGCGATCACCTCCTCGGCGCGGGGACCGTCCTCGTGGCCGGCGGCCGGCTCACAGCCGGTGAGGTGACCGACGGCGAAGCCCGCCACCCCCTCGAAGGCGCCGGCGAGCGTGAGCTGGGTCAGGAGCCGGTCGATCCGGTAGGGGGGCTCGCGCACCTCCTCGAGGAGCACGATCGCGCCCTTCGATGCCGGCAGCCAGCCGGTGCCCGCGAGGGCGGCGAGCATCGCGAGGTTGCCGCCGACGAGGGGGCCGGCGGCGACGCCGGCGCCTGCAACGGTGCGCCCGGCGAGGGTGATGCCGGCGCCGTCGAACAGCAGCCCGCGCAGCGCCTCGCGCGCCCGCGGCGACCAGCTCCCGAGGGTGGTCACGTTGGCGCCGTGCACCGAGGCGAGCCCGGCGCGCTGCCAGAGCGCGTGCAGCGCGGTGACGTCGGAGAAGCCGACGAGCCACCGGGGGCTGGCGGCGACCGGCGCGGGATCGAGGCGCTCGAGCAGGCGCATGGCGCCGTAGCCGCCGCGGGCCACCCACAGCGCCCGGGCGTCGGTGTCGGCGATCGCCGCCTCGAGCTCGGCGAGGCGGCGGTCGTCGTCGCCGGCGAGATAGCCCGTGCGCGAGAAGACGCCGTCGTCGAAGCTCGGCTCGAGGCCGATCTCGTGCAGCCAGGCGATGCCCGCCTCGAATCGCTCGCGCGCGAAGGGCCCGCAGGGAGCGACGACGCGCACCCGGTCCCGGACGCGCAAGCGCGGCGGGCGCGCGTAGCCGCCCGGATCACCACCAGCACTGCGCTCGAGCGCCACGCCCATGGGCAACTTGTACACGCACGGCTCCTTCCTCGCTACCTGAGGACCCGGCCTTGGCGTATGCTCAGGAGGCAGGAGGGTGCACCGCATTGGTCGAACGGACGAGACACCGCAGCTGACGCCGGCCCTTTCGGGCCGGTCGCGGCTGGATTGTCCCTCGCCTCGTCCGCCCAATGCGGTACACGCTCCCAGTGCGGGGCAGCGTAATCGTGCGCCGGGAGTCGGCGTGCCGGGCTCGAGAGCGCCGGCGAGCCGACGGCAAGAGGTCTCCTTCGATCGATGAACGCCTTACGCGCCGCGCTCTTCGAAGCGCTCGGTGAGCGGTTCTTCTACGGCTGGGTGGTGCTGGGCGTGGCCATGGTCGGGCTCCTGGCGAGCGGCCCGGGGCAGTCCCACACCTTCAGCGTCTTCGTCGGACCCCTGGCCGAGGACCTGGGCCTCTCGCGCACCGAGGTCGCGTCCGCCTACGGCTTCGCGACCCTCGCCGCGGCCTTCGGCCTGCCGCGCATGGGCCGGCTCACCGACCGCTACGGTCCGCGGGCGATGCTGCTCGTGGTCGCCGGGGGGCTCGGGGCCGCGTGCCTGGTGTTCGGCGCGCTGTCCAATTTCCTCGTCCTCGGCCTCGGTTTCGCGGCGCTGCGATTCCTCGGCCAGGGCTCGATGATCCTCAACTGCGCGAACCTCGTCTCCCAGTGGTTCGACCGCAAGCGTGGCTTCGCCCTGAGCCTCATGAGCCTCGGCTTCTCCGCCTCCATGGCCCTGCACCCGCCGATCGCCCAGTGGCTCATCGAGACCGTCGGCTGGCGCGGCGCCTGGGTCTGGCTCGGCGTTGCCACCTGGCTCATGCTGCTGCCGGTCGTGTATCTCCTCGCCCAGGACCGGCCCGAGCCCCTGGGCCTGCGGCCCGACGGCGAGCCGGCGCCGGAGCGCGCCGCCGACGCCGAGCCCGAGGTGGTGGTCGGACTCACCCGCGCGGAGGCGATTCGCACGCCGGCCTTCTACATCATCACCGCGGGCCTGTTCTCTCTCGCGATGCTGGTGACCACGCTGCACTTCTTCCAGGTCTCGATCTTCGAGCACAACGGCCTCGACGCGCGGCTCGCCGCGCGCGTGTTCCCGGTCTCGGCGATCGTCGCGGTGCTGGCCACGCCGATCATCGGGCGCCTGCTCGACCGGGTGCCGACGGCGCCGATGTTCTGCGCGTCGCAGCTGATCATGGTTGCGGCGCTCCTCGCCGCCACCCAGGTGCGCAGCTTCGAGAGCGCCCTCTTCTACGGCGTGGTGTTCGGCATGAACAACGCGTTCACCATGACCCTGTTCGCCTTCCTGTGGCCGCGCTACTTCGGTCGCGCCCATCTCGGCAGCATCCAGGGAGTGGGACAGATGGTCGGCGTGGTCGGCGCCTCGCTCGGGCCGCTGCCGCTCGGCGCCGGCTACGATCTCCTCGGCGAGTACAACCCGACGCTGTTCGTGCTCACGGCCATCCCCGCGACCTGTGCGGTGCTCGCACTCTTCCTCAGGGTGCCCGCGAAGATCGCGCAGGCGGCGCGCGGCTGACGCGACGCCGGGCGCATTCGCGCGCGACTGGCCCGCAGCCTTGCCTGTTGAAGACGCTCAGCGCGTCGCTTCAGGGATGACGATCGTCACCGACGTGCCCTGTCCCTCCTGGGACTCGACGCGCGCACGAGTTCCCCGTTCCCGGTCACGCGCCGCCGCGCCGATGGGCGCGACGCCGCACCGGGCGTGTAGCATCGTCACCTGGACCCCATTCGATCGGACGGAGCGAGGACGATGGCGAAGCGCAAGGTGGTGGTGACCGGTGCGAGCGGCTACGTCGTGCAGCGCATGTGGGACGCGCTGCGCGATCGCTACGAGATCCTCGGGCTGGACGCGCGCACGAGCACGCGAGACGGCGTCGAGGTCGCCGGGATCGTCCCCTGCGACCTGACCGCTCCGGACCGTGATCGCTACCGCCAGCACTTCCGCGGCGCCGACGCGGTCATCCACAGCGCCTTCGTGAGCGCCGAGGGCCTCGACGCGACGACCTGGTCGGACAACAGTGAGCCGAAGTTCCGCGCCGAGCTGCGCAACGTCGAGCTCGCCTGGAACGTCTACCAGACGGCGCTCGAGGAGGGCGTGCGCCGGGTGGTGACCATGAGCTCGAATCACGCTGCCGACTTCTACGAGCGTCTCATCTGGTCGGACCGCTGGGATGTCGTCACGCCGGACATGGCACCGTACTCGGACAACTACTACGGCTGGGCGAAGATCTCCTACGAGGCGCTCGCCTTCGTGTTCGCGAGCGGCCAGGTGGACGGGCGCAAGCTCGAGTCGGTGCAGCTGCGCATCGGCGGCCCCCGCGACGACGCCGATCTCGGCACCATCGCCCCCGGGGACGTGAAGCGCATGCACCGCGGGCTCGGCGCCTACCTCAGCCAGCGCGACCAGGTGCAGCTCGTGGTGAAGAGCATCGAGGCGCCCGACATCGCCAACGAGCACGGCGTCCCGTTCCAGATCTTCTACGGCGTGTCGGGAAACACGCACAACTTCTGGAGCATCGCCAACGCGCGGCGCGTCATCGGCTACGCGCCCGAGGACGACAGCCAGGTCGTGTTCGCGGATCGGATCGCCGAGATCGCCCGCGGCGGCTGAGGCTGGCATTCTCCGGTACAGTCGCAGCGTTCACCGTCATCAGCGAGGACTCGAGAGATGAAGCTCAGCACCGCACTGCTGTCCGCCGCCGCCGCCGCCGCCGCGAGCGTCCTGCCGGGGCTCGCCTCGGCTGCCGAGGAGGGCGAGGTCAAGATGATGGCGCCGTGGGAGAGCAGCGGGCAGGTCTTCCGCACGGGCGAGGACCAGGTGCTCTTCCTCGGCGTCGCCGAGGG
>CAJIAT010000189.1_pt1 | contig 21471 bp, 20 predicted proteins | sample 9199161 | NCBI WGS metagenome assembly CAJIAT01 (sample SAMEA7708281, study PRJEB35096) | sediment metagenome | biome: marine neritic benthic zone biome [ENVO:01000025]; feature: sediment [ENVO:00002007]; material: shallow marine sediment [ENVO:03000034] sea grass bed [ENVO_01000059] ... | reverse complement strand
GCCTATCGCAGACCTGGCTGGTCCATGCACGCCTGGGCTTGCTGTTCGCGCGAGCGATAGCTACGGCTATCGCTCGCGCTCCACAGCGGCGCCCAGACGCACCTGTCCTGCGCCAGCCCCGCGATGCCTGGTGCAACATGCGGGCTAGGCCAGCCACGACGGTCCAATAGCTGTTCCAAACTCTAGCCCGGATATCTCACCGATTCGCGTGATGATCGCGCAGGACCTTGGATTCGCAGCGGGTTCGGCGAGCGCTCGCCGTACAGGTCGCTCGCCGTACAGGTCGTACTTACAAGCTCGACGGATCCGCTGCGAATCCAAGGGACAAGCGAGGGCGCGTGAAATCGGTGAGATATTCGGGCTAGGACACGGTCACGTGTCCCGCACCGCCCGTCTCCCCCCGGAGCTCGCCGGACCCGAGCGCCACGGCGGCGCCCGGACCCGGTCGCCTCAGGCCGCCGCGTTGAGCGCCTGCCAGAGGCGCTGCGGCGTCGCCGGCATGTCGACGTGGGTGACGCCGGAGCCGGCGAGGGCGTCGACCACCGCGTTCATCACCGCCGCCGGTGCCGCGACGGTGCCCGCCTCGCCCGCGCCCTTCATCCCCATGGGGTTCTTCGGGCAGGGGATCTCGACGGTGTCGAAGCCGACGTCGGGCATGTCGCTCGCCCGCGGCATGCAGTAGTCCATGAAAGAGCCGGACACGAGCTGGCCGGTCTCGTCGTAGACCGTGTTCTCGAGGAGCGCCTGGCCGAGGCCCTGGGCCACGCCCCCGTGGACCTGACCGGCGAGGAGCAGCGGGTTGATGACGGTGCCGAAATCATCGGTCACGGTGTAGGCGACCACCTCGGCGACCCCCGTATCCGGATCGACCTCGACCTCCGCGACGTGGCAGCCGTTGGGAAAGGTCCAGGCATCGAGGGTGATCGTCGCCTCGCCGTCGAGCCCCTCGGCGAGCGCCTCGGGCAGGTCGTCGCGTGCGCGCGCAGCGGCGGCAAGATCGAGGATGTCTACGGAACGGTCGGTACCGACGATGCGGAAGGAGCCCGCGTCGAACTCGATGTCCTCCGGCGCTGCCTCGAGCTCGGTCGCGGCGAGCTGCCGGCCGCGTTCGATCACGACCTCGGAGGCGGCGATGACCGCTGTCCCCTCCGCCGTCACCGAACGCGATCCGCCGGTGCCGCCGCCCATCGCGATGAGATCGGTATCCCCCTGGACCACGCGGATCGCGTCGAAGGGGACGCCTAGGTTGTCGTGGACGAACTGGCGATACACGGTCTCGTGGCCCTGGCCGTTGGACTGGGTGCCGACGTAGACCGCGACCCGGCGCTCGTCCTCGAAGCGAATGGTCGCGGTCTCGTTGGGCTCGCCCATCGTCGACTCGATGTAGTAGCAGAGCCCTATCCCGCGCAGCCGGCCCCTTGCCGCTGACGCCTCGCGCCGCGCCGCGAAGCCCGCCCAGTCCGCGCGCTCGAGGCCGCGGTCGAGCACCCGGGCGAAGTCGCCGCTGTCGTAGGTCTCGCCCGCCGCGGTCGCGAAGGGCATCGCCTCGGCGCCGATCTGGTTGATCCGGCGCAGCTGCGCGCGGTCCACGCCGAGCTCGCGCGCCGCGTTGTCCATCAGGCGCTCGATCACGTAGATGGCCTCGGGCCTCCCTGCGCCGCGATACGCGTCGACCGGCACCGTGTTGGTGGCGAGTGCCTTCACGCGGTAGTGCAGGTGCTGCACGTCGTAGACGCCGGGCAGCACCTTGAGCGCCGCGCCGGTCGGGATGAAGGGCGCGAACAGCGACAGGTAGGCGCCCATGTTCGCGGTCGTCTCGACCCGCATCGCGACGATGCGGTTGTCGCCGTCGAAGGCGAGCTCCGCCCGCGTGAGGTGGTCGCGTCCCTGGGTGTCGGAGAGGAAGCTCTCGCCGCGGTCCGCGGTCCACTTCACCGTCCGGCCGAGCTTGCGCGCGGCCCAGGCGAGCATCGCCTGCTCGGGGTAGTTCACCGCCTTCATGCCGAAGCCGCCGCCGACATCCGGGGTGATGATCCGCACCTGCTCGGGTTTCACCTTGAGCACGTCGTTGGCGAGCTGGTCCTTGAGCATCCAGCCGCCCTGGGTGCTCGTGGTCAGGGTGATCTTGTCCAAGTCGGCGTCGTACTCGGCGAGCCCGCCGCGTGGCTCCATGGCGTTGGCGACGACGCGGTTGTTGACCAGGTCGACGCGGGTGACGTGCGTCGCGGAGGCGAAGGCCGCATCCGTCGCCGCTTCGTCGCCGAAGGCCCAGTCGAAGAGGACGTTGTCCGGCACGTCGTCGTGCACGAGCGCGGCGCTCGCATCGGCGGTCGCGAGGTCTGCTACCGCCTCGAGCGGGTCGTAGTCGACGTCGACCAGATCTGCGGCCTCGCGCGCGTGGACCAGCGTGTCGGCGACGACGAAGGCTACCGGATCGCCGACGTGACGGACCTTGTCGGTGCACAGGACGGGTCGCCTGGGCAGCGGCGCGGCGGAGCCGTCGCGGTTCTCCATCGGGAACAGCGTCGCCAGATGATTGCCGCCGCCCGCCTCGACCTCCGCGCCCGTGATCACGTCCACGACACCCTCGGCGTTGCGGGCGCCGCTCGTGTCGATGCGATTGATGCGCGCGTGGGCGAAGGGCGAGCGCACCACGAAGCCGTAGAGCTGATCGGGGGCGTTGACGTCGTCCATGTAACGGCCCGAGCCGGTCACGAAGCGCGCGTCCTCGACACGGCGAACGGGCTGACTGACTCCGAACTTGCTCATGCTGCCTCCTGTGTGGGAGCGTTTCGCGCAGGGAAGCGTACCCCGGCCGCGGAGAGCCGGCGCGGCGCGCGATCGCCGGAGCGAGGAGAGATGGAAGAGTCTGCCACAGGTGCCTGCGATGCGCCCGACGGCTTCGTGCACTGCCCGAGGTGTCGCGCTCCCGGTCTCGCCTTCGAAGAGAGCGGATCGCGCCACGTCTGTCGTGCCTGTGGCTGGGTCCTGTACCGAAACGCGGCTGCGGCCGTGTTCGGCATCGTCGAGCACGACGGCCGGGTGCTCCTCGTGCGCCGGGCGCGGGACCCTGCGTCCGGGACCCTGGATCTACCCGGGGGCTTCATCGACATCGGCGAGACGGCGGAGGCGGCGCTCGCCCGCGAGCTCCGCGAGGAGCTGTCGGTCGAGATCACCCGGCTCGCGTATCTCGGGACCTACCCGAACGTCTATCCCTACTCGGGCGTCACCTATCACACGCTCGATCTGTGCTTTCACGGCGAGCTCGTCGCGCCGCCGGACCCGCGGCGCCTGGAAATCCACGAGATCGCCGGCTTCGAGCTGGTGCGGCGCGAGGCGATCGTGCTCGAGGCGATCGGGATGGAGTCGCCGCGCCGCGCTCTCGCGGACTTCCTCGACGGGGGCTAGTGTGTTGTCCCGCAGATGAGTAGGCATTTTCGGCGAGCTATCGGGCGTGTCTGGCAAGGCGCGCCGAGGAGGGATAGCCGTCGCTATCGCGACGAGGCGCGACGAAGGCAGGCGCGTCGGGAGCCGGCGAAAATGCCTACTCATCTGCGGGACACCACACTAGATACGTGCTCCGAGTCGCAGAGCGCGCTCGAGGTCGTGACTCGATCGCCGTCTCGCGACCGTGCGCGTGGAAATGGGGACAGGTAATGGGGACAGGTTCCTTTTCGCGGATGCGAAAAGGAACCTGTCCCCATTACCTGTCCCCATTTCTATCCGAGCCCACAGGGACGAGTTCACGGCGCGTCGTGAGATGGCCGATCGAGTCACGGCCGTCGCCGCCGGCGTCTCGCGACCCGGAACAGGAGTTCAGCCCTCGACGGCGACGACCCGAGCCTTCGGGAAGTGGTTGAAGCCGGTGGCGCTCGCCGACGTGTAGGCGCCCATCATCCGGCCCACGACGAGATCTCCGGCGCGTAGCTCGGGCATCAGCGCGTCCTCGTCGATGACGTCGAGGCCGTCGCAGGTCGGGCCCGCGAGCACGCAGCTCGCGCGCGGCCCATCGTGGCCGAGCGCCTGGAGCGGGTAGCGCGCCTTGTCGTAGAGCTGGCCGCTGAACGAGCCGTAGAGGCCGTCGTCGAGGTAGTACCACATGCGCTCGCCGCGGCGCGCGCGACCCATCACCGAGGTGACGCCCGTGACCGCCGAGGCGACCAGGTAGCGCCCTGGCTCGCTGATCACCTCGACTCCCGGCGGCAGCGTCGCGAGGGCCTCGCGGATCGGGCTGCAGAAGGCCTCGATGGAGGGGCACTCGCCGTCGGCGTAGGCGACCGGGAAGCCGCCGCCGATGTCGAGGACGCGAAGGCTCGGCCCGCAGGCGGCCATCAGTCGCGCCGATGCGTGGATCGCCTCGACGTGGCTGCTCGCGTCCGGCGTCTGCGATCCGACGTGAAAGCTCACGCCGGCGACGTCGAGGCCGAGCGCGTCCGCCTGCTCGAAGATCCGGCGCGCCTCGGCGCCGTCGCAGCCGAACTTGCGGGCGAGGTCGACCACCGCGTCCGGATTGCGGAACCCGAGCCTGACCAGCAGCCGCACGCCCTCGCGGTAGGGAGCGAGCTTCGCGAGCTCCTCGTGGTTGTCCACGACGAAGGTCGTGCAGCCGAGCGCAACCGCTTCGGCGATGTCGCGCTCGCGCTTGATCGGATGCGTGTGGATGCAGTGCTCGGGCGCGACGCCGGCTTCACGCAGCAGCTCGAGCTCGCCCGCGGTCGCCGCGTCGAAGCGTGCCCCGACCTCGGCGAGGGCGCGGATCGCCGCCTGCTCGGGGAACGCCTTCACCGCGTAGTGGTGCACGACTCCCGGGAGCGCCGCGACCAGCGCCGCGTAGCGTGCGCGCACCTCCTCGCAGTCGAGCACGAGCAGCGGCGTTCCATGCTCTGCGGCGAGCCCGCGCAGCAGCGCTTCGTCGAGCGCGCGCAGGGCCGGTGCGGGCGCAGGCTCTGCGCTCGCGGCGGGTCCCCGCGCGAGCGGGGCGCTGTCAACCGATCGCATCGAGGACATAGTTGGGCAGCGAGAACGAGGCGACGTGGATCTCGGGGTTGTAGTAGCGGGTGGTGATACCCGAGGCCTGGTAGCGCCGGTCGAGCTCGGCGACCGGCACCTCGCGGAGCGTCGTGTCGTCGGTTGCCCATCCGAAGGCCATGATCCCGCCGATGTAGGTCGGGACCGCGGCGCTGAAGAACCCCGTGTCAGCGAACAGGCCGTGGAGCCGCCCGGCGGTATCGCTGGCCTCCGAGAGCTGGCTGAAGGGTACGCCATTCTGGGTCACGAGCACGCCGCCCTCGGCCAGGCACCGCTTGCACCCCGCGTAGAAGCTCTCACCGAAGAGCGCCTCGCCCGGACCGATCGGGTCCGTCGAGTCGCTGATGATGACGTCGAAACGCGCGTCGGTCTGGCGCACGTAGTCCAGGCCATCGCTGATCACCAGCTCCAGGCGCGGGTCGTCGTAGGCGCCGGAGGAGTGGTTGGGCAGGTGCTCGATGCACATGTCCACCACCGCGCGGTCGATCTCCACCTGGATGACCTTCTCGACGCCCGCGTGGCGCGTGACCTCGCGCAGCATCCCTCCGTCGCCACCGCCGATGATGAGCACCCGCCGCGCGCGGCCGTGCGCGAGGATCGGGACGTGCGTGAGCATCTCGTGGTAGATGAACTCGTCGCGCTCGGTGGTCTGCACGATACCGTCCAGAGCCATCACCCGGCCGAAGTCCGCATTGTCGAAGACCACCAGGTGCTGGTGCTCCGTGCGCACCTCGTGCAGCACCCGGTCGACCGAGAACCACTGTCCGTGATTCGGGAACAGCGACTCGCGGAACTCGGTCACAGCGCCTTGCCGCGCAGGTAGGTCTGGACCTCGATTCGGCCCGGGTCGAACGCCTTCTCGAAGACCGGGACGCAGCGCGTAGGATCCGCGTCTCCGCACATGAAGGCGTCGAAGGCCGCGTAGCGCCGCTCGGGCCAGGTGTGCACGCTGACGTGCGACTCGGCGAGCACCGCGACGCCCGAGACGCCGCCGTTCGGCTCGAAGTGGTGCAGGTGAATGTGCAGCAGCGTCGCGCCGGAGGCGTCGACGGCCTCGCGAAGGGCGCGCTCCATGAGCTCGATGTCGTCGAGGTCGTCCGCATCCCACAGGTCGATGATCAGGTGGGTGCCGGCGTAGCGCGCGCCGTTGCGCTCGATGAAGAAGTCCTTCTGCGGCTGGACGTTCTGAGGCTGGTCTTGCCGCGGCCGGGTCGTTCCTTCGACAGCCGGCTGACCTTCCGTGGGACTTCCTCGTCGCAGCTCCGGCTCGGTGTCGACCGAGTAGGTGCCCCGAAGGGCGAGCTGTGCGTTTGAACCCAATTGGCGTCACTCCCTGGTGGAGAGGTTGCATCGCATGCGCCCCCGCCAGGTATCTGGGCGACGCAAGATCAAGTGGTGTACATAAACCCTCGCGGGCTCAATAGCGGCCGCGTTTTATACGTCTTCGCGGCTCGGGGGTCAAGCGAGCAGACTCGTTTCGTTTACATGGATCAAGTATTTACAACGCCTGCAAAGACAGTTGGTTGCTGTGTGTCCGGATCAAAACATCAACCAAATGGTTGACTATATTTTCCAGCCCGAATAACATTCAACCTCATGGTTAATCGTCCGTCACAAGCTGACCGCCTCGACGCGATCTTCCACGCGCTGGCCGACCCCACGCGTCGGGGAATCCTCGGGACCCTGACGCGCGGTCCACGCACGATCGGCGAGCTGGCGCGGCCATATCCGGTGAGCCTTGCGGCGGTATCGAAGCACGTGAAGGTTCTCGAGCGCGCGCGCCTCGTGCGCCGGCGCGTCCGCGGCCGCGAGCACGTGTGCAGCCTCGACCCGGCCGCCCTTGCCGGCGCCCGCGACTGGATCGAGCGCCAGGAGAAGTTCTGGAACGAGCGCCTCGATGCGCTCGAGGCGCTCCTCGGCGAGGAGGGCGAGGCGGACTAAATAGCTGTTCCGATCAACGCTACACATCGCTGGAACAACGAGCGCCCTCCCCCAGCGAGGGGAGGGCCGGGGAGGGAGGTCGGCCGGGATTGTTCCAGACGATTCCCGGCATTCCCTCCTTTCATGGAGGTCTGACATGGCGAGTGCCAGTCGAGGCCTCCTCGGTGTAGCGTCTTTGCGAACAGCTATTTAGCGGCGCGGGACCGATTCCGAGACCAGGAGGAGCGAGGATGAATGAGGCAGCGCGCAAGCTGGTCCTCACGCGCGCGCTGGACGCGCCGGTCGCGAGGGTCTACGCGGCGTGGACCAACCCCTTGACCATGCAGCGCTGGCTATGCGCCGGCGAGATGACCGCCCCCGAGGTCGAGGCGGACGTGCGCGTCGGCGGGCGCTATCGCGTGTGCATGCTCGAGGCGAGCGGCGAGACCCACGTGGTCGGCGGCATATACCGCGAGGTCGAGCAGGACCGGCGTCTGGTCTTCACCTGGCGCTGGGAGGGATCGGAGGAGGAGACGCTGGTCACGGTCGAGCTCGCGCCGGCGGGCGAGTCCGTCACCGAGCTCACGCTCACCCACGAGGGCTTCGCGGACGCGGACGTGCGCGACCGCCACGGCTGGGGCTGGAACTCCTGCCTCGACAAGCTCTCGGCCATCGAAGGAGAGACGGTGCAATGATGCTCTATCAGTTCCCGATATCGACCTACTCGCAGAAGGTCCTCATCGCGCTCGCCGAGAAGGGTATCGAGTGCGCGACCGAGGAGGTCATGCTCTTCGACGCGGATCAGCGGGCCGCCTATCGCGAGATCTATCCGCTCGGCAAGATCCCGCTTCTCGTCCTCGACGACGGGCACATGATCCCCGAGTCCAGCATCATCGTGGAGTACCTCGACACGCACTTCGACGGCGGCACCCGGCTCATCCCCGCGGACCCGGACGAGGCGCGCGAGGTGCGATTCCAGGATCGGATGCTCGACCTCTACCTCAACGAGCCGGTCACGACGCTGCTGTTCCAGAGCTGGAAGCCGGAGGACGAGCGCGATCCGGAGCGCATCGAGCGGGCGCGGGAAACGCTCGCCGCGATCTATCGTTTCATGAACGGCAATCTCGCGAAGAACACCTGGTCGAACGGTGACGCCTTCACCATGGCCGACTGCGCCGCGGCGCCGCCGCTCTCCTACGCGCGCGAGGTCGCGCCCTTCGACGAGCACGCGAACATCGTCGCCTACTACCAGCGGCTCTGTTCCAGGGACTCCTATGCGGAAGTCGCCGCGGCGGGCAAGCCGTACCTGGAGTCGATGCGTCCGGCTGCCGTCTGATCCGCGCCCCGCCTGGGCCTCACCGAATTCACACTCGTTCGCTCGTCCCTCGAACCCTTCCCTGGGCCCGCATGAATCCGAGCTCCTGCCCGATGGTCGGGTAATCGGTGAGATATCCGGGCCAGGAGCCGTCGGGCGCTGCGCCTGCTCGCGCCGGCGCGGGGCATGATCCCTCCGGCCCACCCGTCCATAATCCGCGCTCTGGGCGAGCTGGGGGCGGGGCGAGTGGGGGCGAGCAGCTCGAAGGGGTTCGCGCCGGGCAACGTGTCCTGCGTGTTCAAGGTCATCCCCGATGACGACCCGGCGCGCATGCACTCGCTCGGAATGGGCTTCACCGTGACCGAGGGTGTCGTCGCCGAGGTGCGCCCGGCGAAGCGCACGAGCACGACCTTCAACGGCGAGTCCTTCGACTTCAAGACCGTTCGCGCGGTCGTCGGCAAGCTCACCGACCAGCCCCTGCGCGTGAAGCTGCGCAGCGACCTGCCGCTCAGCGGCGGCTTCGGCCTGAGCGGTGCGTCGGCGCTCGCCGCCGCCTACGCCGTCGACGATCTCCTCGGCCTCGCCCTCGAGCCGCACGACATCGGGATGGCCGCCCACGTGGCCGAGGTGGAGAACCTCACCGGGCTCGGCGACGTCGCCGGGCAGTACCACGGCGGGTGCAACGTCAAGCTCGTGCCCGGCGACCCGCTCGCCGCGTCGCGGCTGCCGGTGCCCGAGCAGGCAGTGCACTACCGCTACTTCAGCCCGATCCACACCCACGAGGTGATCGGCAACCCCGAGCAGCGCGCCCGCATCAACGCCGCGGCCGACCGCGCCCTCGGCGGCCTCGCCGAGCTCAACGCCGCCGGAGAGGAGGACTTCGCACGCTACGTCGCCCACGCCAAGCGATTCGCCGTCGAGAGCCGCCTGCTCCGTGACCCGGAGGTGGTCGCCGCCGTCGAGGCGGCGGAGGCCGCCGGCGGCGCCGCCTCGATGATCATGCTCGGCAATGCCGTGTTCAGCACCGCTGCGTTCCCGGGCTCGACGCGGACGCGAATCGCCTCGCGGCCCGGCGGGGTGGTGCGGTGAGCGACGTTCCCGACTCGCATCCGCGCCACGAGTCCCTGCGGATCCGCGACGCCATCGTCGCTGGCGTCGAGGCGGGGGTGACCTCGCCCCACGGCCTCATCGCGCACGGCCGCGGTGAGGCCTTCGACTACCTCCTCGGCGAACGCACCCACCCCTTCGCGGCGGCGGCGATCGAGGCTGCCGCCGCGCTACTCCTCGAGGCCTCGCATCCGGTGGTCTCGGTGAACGGCAACGCGGCGGCGCTAGTCGGCGAGGGCATGGTGGCCATCGCCGAGGCCGTCGGTGCCCCGCTCGAGGTCAACATCTTCCACGCCTCGAAGGCCCGCGAGCGCGCGATCGTTACACACATGGAGCGCTGCGGAGCCCGCGAGGTGCTGATGCCCACGGCCGAGGTGGAGCTGTCCTTCATCGACTCCAACCGGCGCTTCGTCAACCCGGCCGGGATCTACCGGGCCGACGCCGTCTTCGTCCCGCTCGAGGACGGCGACCGCTGCCAGGCGCTGCGGCGCATGGGCAAGGCCGTCGTCACCGTCGACCTCAACCCGCTCTCGCGGACCGCCCGCACCGCCTCGGTGACCATCGTCGACAACGTCGTGCGCGCGATGCCCCTGCTGCTCGAGGCCGTGGCGCGCCTGCGCCCCTTCGGCTCCGCCGCGTGGGCCGAGCGCGTGCGCGCTTTCGACAACGAAGCGCAGCTCGCCGCCGCCGAACGCGCCATCCGCGCCCCCTGAGCCCCGTTCGATCCCCCCTGGCCCGGCGCCCGCCCGGCCAGCGCGGCGGCCGCAGCGAAGGTCGAACGGCTCCGACGGGCTGGTTGGATGACCGCCCACCGCAGTTCTGCGCCGCAGTTCTGGACACCCAGACGCAGTTCTGGACACCCAGAAGTCGGGTGACACTCCAGAATGTGTCGGGCGTGCCCGTAGGTGTTAAGAGCGGCGCACGTGGGTGTCCAGAACTGCGCAGAGCGCGGTTGGTCAGAACTGGAAACCCAGGGCGTGGGCGGCTCGGGTCCGGAGCCGCGGCGGCGCCAGGACCCCCGGGGGCGAGCGTGCGGCCTTCAGCGGCGCTCGAGAAGGAGGTGCTGGGCGCTGCGTCCGACTGCTCCGGTGGTGTCGTGGACGACGCATTCGGCGAGGGCCGTACCTTGCGGGCCGGGCCGCGTCACGGCGTCGATGGCTATCCACTCGCCCTGCGCCGGCCGCTGCAGGTGCACGGTGAGATCCGCGTTGACGAAGACATGTGTCTTCCAGGGCAGGACCGCCGACACCCCGTTACCGAAGTCGCAGGCGGCCGCGACCCGTGAGAGTGGTGAGACCAGCTCGCCGGCGACCATGGGCACCCGCAGGCGGAACCAAGCGAGCGCGGGCCCGCATTCGGCGAGCGCGCCGTGGGCGAAGCGGATCTCCATCCCCGCGTTGTGGAACGCCTCGTAGTGGACGCCCGGCGGATTCACGATGGGGGCCGGCTCGGGCGGCTGTTGGGCGGCAAGGAGTTCTCCCGGCCGGGCCGAGAGCGCGTCGTCCACCAGCTCCTCGAGGGGCTTTCGGCGCAGGTGCAGCGCGGCTGCGCGCGCCACCTCGCGATCCCCGGCGACGAGGGTGGCGCTGCTGCGCTTCACCTGGCGCCCTGTCGACTCTAGGGCCGCGGCGATCGTGAGCGGTGCGAGCGGTACCGGGCGCAGGAACTCGACGCCGAACCTCGCCACCTCGAAGTCCGGGACCAGCGCCTCGAGAGCATCCGCGAGCAGTGCCGCCGGGGCGCCTCCGTGCAGCGCGCCCGGGTCCCAGGGTCCTCGGGCGAGCGGCGTCGGCACGAACAGCTCGCCTTCGCGTTCGAAGATCGATTCGCTCACCAACCCCTCCCTCGCCGCCGTCACGGCGATCCTGCTCTGCCGGGGCAACCGCAGCGCTGCTTCCGGCTGGATCGCAATGCGCGCTGGCGTTAGTTTCGACGCTGTGCGGTCCGATTCCGAGACCGTACATGACGCCGCTCGCCCACGATGCAGGAGACGCGACATGCCCTACGACTTTGAGACCTTCTGCGCCGATTGCCGCGATGCGCTCGCTGACGAGCATGCCCCGGCTGCCCGGGAGAGGGTTCGACGGTCGCTCGAGCGGCTGCTCTCGAACGACGCCTTTCTCACCGAGCACTTCGGCGAGGATGCCCCGAGCGGTCGGCACCAGATCCACCGCGACGAGCAGGCGGACTTCTGCGTCCTCGTCTACAACACGCGCGCGCCGCGCGTCTCGCCACCCCACGACCACGGGGACTCCTGGGCGGTCTACGGGCAGGTGCGCGAGCACACCGACATGACCGTGTACAGGCGTGCCGCCGGCGGCGGCCCGGGCCCGGCCGCCCTCGAGGTCATGCGCACCTATCGTCTCGATCCCGGCCAGGCAGGACTCTACGATGTCGGCGACATCCACGCGATCGACTACCCCGCCGGTGCGCAGTTCGTTCGCGTCACCGGAACCGATCTCGACGAGATCCAGAGGCTCAAGTACGACGTCGAGCGCGGCGAGGCTATCGTGATCGAGAGCGCCACCGTGCAGTGAACGGGCGCGGTTCACGGAGGCGCGCCGGAGCCTCATGCTACATTTGTCCTTGCGGGATGGCCCGCTGCGCCAGAGCATGGGAAGGCCCAGGCGCGAGGGGTGGCCGCTGACACCGCGAGGAACGACATGGGTCGGGGGCGTCAGTGCGGCGCTCGATCTCGGCCCCGAGCGGGAGGTGAACGGGTTTCCCGACCGCCCGCCGCGATGATTCGAGGGTTCCGCCTGCGGCGTGGAGCCCTCGCCCGAGCTGGCTGCGATCGGCGAGACGATGGCTGCGACGGAAGAGCAGGCTCTGACCCCCGGAACCCGGATCGACAGCTTCCAGGTCGAGTTGGTGCTCGGGATCGGTGGCTTCGGCATCACCTACCGGGCTCACGACGAGAGCCTGCAGCGCCGCGTTGCGCTCAAGGAGTACTTTCCTAGCGGGCTCGCTGCGCGCCGCGAGAACGACACCACCATCGAGCCGCGCACCCGCAGCGACCACGAGTCCTATAGCTACGGGCTCAAGCGCTTCCTCGACGAGGCGCGGACCCTCGCGAAGTTCCAGAACCGCAACATCGTGCGTGTCAACAGCTTCCTAGAGGCCAACGGCACTGCCTATCTGGTCATGGACTACGAGGAAGGGCGCAGCCTCGCCGAGGTCCTCAAGCAGGTGGGCACGCTCGATCGGCGGCAGGCGACGGCGGTTGCCGTGCACATCCTGCGCGGCCTTCGCGAGGTGCACGCGAAGGGGATCCTGCACCGCGACATCAAGCCGGGAAACATCTTCGTGCGCCGCTCCGGGCCGCCAGTTCTGCTCGACTTCGGAGCCGCGCGCCAGGCTCTCGAGCGCCAGGCCGGCGACGTCACCGTCATGCTCACCCCGGGCTATGCGCCCATCGAGCAGTACGGCGGTGAGGACCGGCTGGGGCCGTGGTCCGACATCTACGCTCTCGGCGCGACCCTGTTCCACGCGCTGACGGGCCGGGCGCCGATGCAATCGACGCAGCGCGTCTCGATGGTCCAGGACGGTCAGCCGGACTCGGTGGCGCTCGAGATCGAGGCCGTGGCGCACGCGCTCGGTCCGACGCTCACCCGCGCGGTCTCCTGGATGCTCGCGATGAACTCGCGCGAGCGCCCGCAGACGGCGAGCCAGGCCCTCGAGCTGCTGCTGCCCGGACGGGCGGCGGACACTGCTTCCGGAGGCAAGACCAGGGCGCCGCCGCCGGCCGGCCAGGAACCGTCCGAGGCGACGACGCAACGCGCCTCGGCCCCCGCTCATTCGACGGAGCTCCTCGCGGCGGCGGAGAAGGCCCTTGCGGAGTACCTCGGCCCGATCGCCAAGGTCCTCGTCGAGCGCGTGGCGAAGACCGCGCCCAACGCCGACGCCCTCTACGATGCGCTCGCCGCCGAGCTGGAGGACGAGGACGAGCGGCGCGCCTTCCTGGCCAGCAAGCGCTAGCAGCGGGTCTTACGGAACGAATGAGTCTCAGCACGAAGTTCAATCTCGTCCTGGTGAGCGTGCTGGTGGTCGGGCTCGCGATCACGGGGGTGCTCTCCTATCGCATCCTGCAGGAGAACGCGCGCCGCCAGATCGTCGAGCAGGCAGGCCTGATGATGGAGGCGGCGCTCGCCGTGCGTGGCTACACCGTCGGTGAGATCCGGCCGCTGCTCGCTCCGCACATGGGGGAGAAGTTCCTGCCGCAGATCATCCCCGCCTACGCTGCCACCCAGGCCTTCGAGAAGCTCCGTGAGCTCCACGACGAGTACTCCTACAAGGAAGCGACGCTCAACCCGACCAACCCGCGCGACCGCGCATCGGACTGGGAGGCAGACATCGTCCAGCACTTCCGCAACCACGCGGACGCGAAGGAGGTCGTCGGCGTGCGCGATACGCCGACGGGCTCGTCGCTCTACCTGGCCAGGCCCATCCGGATCAACAACGAAGGCTGCCTCGTGTGCCACAGTACCCCCGACGTCGCGCCGCCGACGATGGTCGCGCTCTACGGGGATTCGAACGGCTTCGGCTGGAAGCTCGACGAGGTTGTCGGCGCGCAGGTCGTGTCGGTGCCGACGAGCGTACCGATCGAGCGCGCGCGGCGCGCCTTCGTCACCTTCATGGGTGCCCTGGTCGCGGTGTTCGTGCTCATCACGATCGTCCTGAACGTGATGCTCCGCCGGATCGTCATCCGCCCGGTGACCGTGATGGCCGGAATCGCCGACGAGGTGAGCCACGGCAACATGCAGGCCGACCCGTTCGACCAGAAGGGCAAGGACGAGATCGCGACGCTCGCGGGCTCGTTCAACCGCATGCGCCGCAGCCTCGAGAAGGCGATGAAGATGCTCGGTTAGCGCCAGATCCCGCGCCGCGCTTCCTCGATCGCCGCCTCGCGAGTGACGCCGATATCGGCGAGTAGCCGGTCGTCGAGCTCTGCGAGCGTGATGCGCTCGAGCCTTCGCGCGAGGGCCGCACGCAGCGCCTCGAGCAGGCGCCGCGGGGCGAGCGCCTCGGGCCAGGCGAGGGGTCGCTCGAGCGCCGCGAGTCCGCCCGCGCTCTCCGCTGCGCGCATCTGCATCGTCGTGCGTCTGCGGGTCATCGTCGTGTCCTCTTCCAGGTCAGCTATGAGCCGGGGAAGAGGATAGGGTTTGAATCTGTCTACATAACAGATACAAAATCGGCGTCGAGCAGCCATTACAGATTGGACTCATATGGACGACACGGCGCAGGTGCCGGCGCGAGCGGGCGAGCGGTTCCTCTACGAGCAAATCGAGCGGCACCTCACCTCGATGATCGGCGAGGGCGTGATTCGCCCCGGCGAGCGTGTGCCGTCGCTGCGTCGCATGAGCCGCCAGGCGCGCGTGAGCATTGCGACGGTCTCGCAGGCCTACGCGGAGCTCGAGCGGAAGGGCTTCATCGAGGCCCGTCCGAAGTCCGGGTACTACGTGCGCGCGGCGCGTGCGCCCGAGCCGGCGCTGCCCCGGAGCACCCGCCCGGGAGTTGCGCCCCGACGCGTGCGCAAGGGCGATCTCATCGACACCATCTTCGCCGCGTGCCGGGAGCCCGGGACCGTATCGCTCGGCGTCGCCAACCCCTCGCCCGAGCTCCTCCCGGCGCGCGGGCTGACGCGCTCGATGTCGCGGGTCGCCGGGCGCGCCGGCGTCGCCGGACTCGAGTACTGCTTCCCACCGGGGGCCGAGGAGCTGCGCCGGCAGATCGCCTACCGCTCGGCGGATCTCGGCTGCACGGTCACCCCTCAGGAGGTGATCGTCACCACCGGCGCGACGGAAGCCCTGTCCATCGCCCTTCACTGCGTGGCGCGGCGGGGCGACGTGGTCGCCGTCGAGTCGCCCGCTTACTTCCTGATCCTGCGTCTGATGGAGCAGCTCGGGGTGCTGGTGCAGGAGGTACGCACCGACCCGCAGACCGGGCTGTGCCTCGACGCGCTCGCCGAGACCCTCGATCGCCAGCCCGTGCGCGCGGTGGTCACGGTCACCAACTTCCACAATCCTCTCGGCGCTGCGATGCCCGAGGAGCGCAAGCGCGCGCTGGTCGAGCTGCTCGCCGAGCACGACGTGCCGCTCATCGACGACGACATCTACGGCGATCTGGCTTTCGAGGACCCGCGCCCGCGTCTGGCCAAGGCGTACGACCGCCACGGAAGGGTTATCACCTGCGGGTCGTTCTCCAAGACCCTTGCACCGGGCCACCGCGTCGGATGGCTGCTCCCCGGGCGCTACCACGAGCGCGCGAGCCACTGGAAGCAGACGTCGAGCGGCGCGACCTCGACCCTGGCTCAGCTCACCGTCGCGGACTTCCTCGCTACCGGCGACTACGACCGGCACCTGCGGCGCATTCGCCGGGTGTACCGCGACCAGGTCGAGCGCATGCGCTACCTGGTCGCCGAGCACTTCCCCGAGGGCACGCGGGTTACGCGCCCGCGCGGCGGCTTCGTGCTGTGGATCGAGATGCCGCGCGCCGTGGACGGCGAGGCGCTCCTCGAGCGCTGTCTCGCGCTCGGCGTGAGCGTCGCGCCGGGCGTGCTCTTCTCACCCTCGCGCCGCCACCGGAGCTGCATCCGCCTCTCCTGCGGCCTGCCCTGGAGCGACGCGGTCGAGGGCGCTGTGCTCGTCGTCGCCGAGCAGGCGCGGGCGCTCGCTGCAGGCGAGCGCGCTTGGCGTTCCTAGCCCGGATATCTCACCGATCGCGGGATGATCGCGCAGGACCTTGGATTCGCAGCAATTGCGGCGGGCGCTGGACGTACAGGTCGTACTTCCAAGCTCGCCGCAATTGCTGCGGATTCGAGGGACAAGCGAGGGCCCGTGAGATCGGTGAGATATCGGGGCTAGAACTCCCTGCGCGGGCGCGCACGCGTCGGCGGCGGAGCTCGATCAGGGCTTGTCCTTCGGGGCGTCGCCGAACAGGGCCTCGAGCTTCGCCCGCGCCTCCGCCTCCGGATCCGCGCCGTTCGACGGTGCGCCCTCGAGGCCGAAGAGCGTATCGAGCTCGCTGCGCGCGGCCGCCGCCGCGCCGCCGTCGCGAGGAGTGTGGGCGCCCGGCCGGGGCCGGAGGTAGTCGCAGAAGTTCGCCCGCTCCTTGTCCCGGACCTCGTCGGCGATCGGCTCCCGACAGCTCTTGGCCACGGAGGTGTCGTAGAACTCGCACATCTTGCACACGTGCAGATCGCGCCCGCATTCGGGGCACTCCTCCCTGCGCGGCAGCGGGGTCGGGAGCTCACCGAGCGCCGCGCCGCACTGCCAGCACTGCATCGTCCCGCTCATCTCACGCACTCCGTCAGATCGAGCCGATCCCGGGCCCCGCCGTCAGCCCGCCGTCCACGACGATCGTCTCGCCGGTGATGTAGGCGGCGCCTGCGCACAGGAACAGGATCACCTCCGCATAGTCGTCCGGGAGCCCCGGGCGCTGAAGGGGAATGGAGCGCACGAACCCCTCGGGCCGGTCGAAGCGGCACTCCCAGTTCGACTCGACCATGCCCGGGGCGATGGCGTTGACCCGCACGTCCGGGCCGAGCGCGCGTGCGTGCTCGCGCGTGAGGTTGATGAGCGCCGCCTTCGTCGCGCAGTACACGGTGCTCGAGCCGTTGCCGCGGATCCCCGCGATCGAGGCCGTGTTGACCACCGCGCCGTGGGCCATGCGCAGCCAGGGCACCGCAGCGATGGTGCATCGCTCCGGCCCGCGGAGGTTCACCGCAAGCAGCTTGTCCCACATGGCGTCGCTCTGCGCCTCGAGATCCCAGGGTGGGATCGGCGACGGCGTGCCGGGCGTCCCCGCATTGTTGACGAGGAAGTCGAGCCGGCCGAGAGCCGTCGCGGCGCTGCGCACCATCTCCCGCGACCCATCGGCGCTGCCCGTATCGCCCGGCGCAGCGACGACGTCGAGGCCATCGGCGCCGAGCCGCTCGAGCGCCTCTTCGAGCGCCGGGTTGCCCGGGAGGTCGTTCATCGCGACCCGCGCGCCGCAGCGCGCGAGGCGCGTAGCCGCCGCGAGCCCAATCCCCGACGCCGCCCCGGTGACGAGCGCCGCGCGCCCGTCGAGATTCGCTTCGATCACCCTCGGCCTCCCTCCGGCTCCCGGAGTGTGCATCGTAACGCGTTACCGCGGGTCCATCGGACGGCGCTCGCCCGAGCGGCAGATCCGCGTCGACGTGCACCCGCCGTGCCGGCCGTCGCGCTGACCCCTGGAGGGGGCTATGGACCACAGCCCGCCCGGCAGCTTGGAGCCGGACGCCGGGCGTTCACAAGAGTTTACTTTTCTCTCCCGTTCGCCGTGGGACGACCGGCTTCAAACTGCCCCGACGAGACCCGACCGGCCCGGGCCTGCACGTCAACCATCGCGCTTCATACTGCACCTCCTCCGGTTCTATCTGGCGACTTAGCGTGAAGCCTTGAGCATGGACACCCACATCTTCACATCCTCGCATGATGTGGATGAAGCATTGACGTGGATGAAGCATGGACACCCACATCTTCGGATTGTGTGAACCCCTTGTATGAACCCCTGGACACCCGAGTCCTCTTGTGATGCAGCCTCAGAGGAACGGAGGAATGGACACGCGAGCCTGGACACCCATGTCTTCTACGGAGGAACTCCGACTTCGGGTCTCGCGAGCGTGGTCTCCAGACGAGGAAGGGTTCGGTAGCGCGCGGGCTCAATGTCCGGCGCGGTGCGACCTAGGTAGATGCGCGCGGGTTCGGCACCCGAGGAGCAGCTAGGTGGATTTGGCTGCCCTCGCGATCTCCTGCGCGAGCCCCATGCCGCGCAGCCAGCGTTTGCCGGTGGCTCTGGCGTGGTCAACGAGAGCTTCGAGAGAGCCGATTGCGCGCGCGAACCCGCTCTCGGTTCCCGGTACCTGGAGCAACCACTGGCGGGGCGTCATCGAAATGCGCTCGAGGATGGGTGGGGCATCTGCCGCGATCGCGCCACGTTTGCCCGAGTGAAGCTGGCGCCCGGTCCAGTCGAGGAGATCGAGGTACTGCCTGAGGTTCAACGGTAGGGTGGTCGGGACGATACCGGCGGCGACCGGGACCAGGGGGCCGTCGAGATCGAGGCCGGCGTCAAGGCGTCGGCGGATGCTCGTGTGCAGGCTCTCCTCGGGCGTGTGGGCGAGTCCTGCGCGCACGGGGTTCAGGTCCGTGTACACCATCGCGGCCAGGACGGCGGCGTCGTCCAGGGCATCCTGCGTGTCGAAGCGCCCTTCCCAGAAGTGTCCGGTGCAGCCATCCTCCCGATTCGCCTGGCGCGCTAGCGGCTCCTTGAGCTCGCGCATATACCAGCTGAGCGAGCCGAGGCGCTGGCGCAGCACGCCGACGCGCTCGCTTTGGACGGCGAGGCCGTCGACCTGGGCGTCGGTCACCTCGGCGTCGCTGGCGACCCGAGACAACCAGCGCCGGGCCACCTCGTGGTCGGACCAGGAGCGTGTCTGACCGGGGTCGAGTTCGATGACCAGGTGGACGTGGTTGCTCATCACGGCGTAGCCGTGCACGGCGACGGCGAAGAGCTCGGCGAGGAAGAGTATGCGCTGCTCCAGCCAGCGTTTACGGTGGTCGAAGCAGCGTCCGGTCAGGGGGTCGTCACCACAGAGGAAGGCACGCCGCACGCAGCGCGAGACGCAGTGATGGATCCCGGGCTCGCCGGGCGGCACGGTGAGATATCGAGGGTAGCCCATGGCGAGACACAATCGCGCCGTTCTCGGGCTAGAGCAATCGACCCGCAGCAGTAGCGGTGTAGGCCGTGGGCCCGATACACGCCTCCAGCGCCCGCCCAAGTGGTGGTCGTGCCGACCCCATAGTTGCCGCGATTGTGGCTAGACGCATGGGTGTCCAAGGCTAGACAGGACTAGATGCAGGCGCTCCGTACGGCGTCGGATGGGAGGTCGAAGCGCTCTTCAGTCATCTCCGCTTGCCGCGAGCGGCTGCTCCACGGCGATTCGATGCCTGGCAAGCGCAAAGCCCTCGAAGCCGTTCTCGATCACCTCGTTACAACGTCGGTAGTAGGTGTGCACGCCGCCCACATAGGGCATGAAAATGCGGGGCTTGCCCGGGATGTTGGCGCCCATGTACCAGGAGTTCGCCTTGGGGTAGAGCGTCGACCGGGCAACCTCCTCGTTGTGTTGAACCCAGTTGTCCTCGGCCTGCTTGGTCGCCTCGATACGTGTGTGCCCGGAGCGCTGCAGATGCTCGAGGCACTGCGCAATGAAGTCCACGTGCTGCTCGATGGACACGATCATGTTGCTCTTCACGCCCGGGCTCTGTGGTCCGGTGACCATGAAGAGGTTCGGGAAGCCCGCCATCGCGATCCCGAGGTAGGTGCGCGGGCCGTCCGCCCACTTCGCGGCGATCTCGGCACCCGCGTCGGTGCGGATGTCGATCTCCTTCATCGCGCCGGTCATCGCGTCGAAGCCGGTGGCGAAGACGATCGCGTCGAGCTCGAAGTCGGCCTGGTTCGTGCGCAGGCCGGTTGCCGTCGCGCACTCGATGGGCGTCGCCCGCGCGTCGACCAGATGCACGTGGTCTCTGTTGAAGGTCTCGAAGTAGCCGGTGTCGAGGATCAGTCGCTTGGTCCCGATGGGATGTGAGTTCGGGCACAGCAGTTCGGCGGTGTGCGGGTCCTTCACAGTGTCGCGAATGCGCGCACGGACGAACTCGGCGGCGGTCGCGTTGGCGGCCTGGTCGAGCAGGAGGTCCGTGTACGAGTACAGGAAGCTGATCGTCCCGCCCTCGGCCCATTTCCGGGCGTAGGTCGCCTCGCGCTCCTCGGCGTCGACCTCGAGCGCGCCGTGCTTCGGCGCTGGATAGCCCGCGATCCCGAAGGGCGTGTCGTACGCTGCCCGGCGCCGCTCGCGGTAGCTCGCCTTGTGGGCGGCCTCGGTCTGCGGATCCGTTGGGCGGTTGTGGGCCGGAAGGATGAAGTTCGCGGTGCGCTGGAAGACGGTGAGTTCGGCGGCCTGTTCGGCGATGAGCGGGATTGCCTGCACGCCCGAGGATCCGGTCCCGATCACGGCGACGCGCTGCCCGCTGAAGTCGACGCCCTCGTGGGGCCAGATGCCCGTGTGGTACCAGGCGCCCTGGAATTCGTCGAGGCCAGGCAGATCCGGGACCCGCGGCGTTGAGAGGTTGCCCGTCGCCATGACGACGAAGGGCGCGCTCACGCTCTCGCAGCGGTCGGTTGCGATCGTCCACAGGTTCCGCCCGCCGTCGTAGTGGGCCGAGAGGACGCGCGTGTCGAGCTGAACGTCTCGACGCAGGTCGAAGCGGTCGGCGACGTGGCGGACGTACTCGAGGATCTGCGGCTGGGTGCCATAGCGCTCCTGCCAGTGCCACTCCTGCTCGAGCTCCGGCGAGAACGAGTACGAGTACTCAAGGCTCTCCACGTCGCAGCGGCATCCCGGGTAGCGGTTCCAGTGCCAGGTTCCACCGACGTCACTGCCCGCCTCGTAAGCGCGCGCGGCGAGACCGAGGCCGCGCATCCGGTGCAGCGCGTACAGACCGCCGATCCCGCCGCCGACGACGATGACGTCCAGGTCCGCGCCTGGGTGCCGGTCGATTGCGCTCGTGCTCATGGCTTTGCTCTCACCTTCTCGTCGCGATCCATGGCGCTCGTGATGACCCGCTCATGCCTTGGCGCTGCCGTGGCCGCGCTGATGCCATGCGTCCGCGCGGCGCTCTGTCGACAGCCGAATCGCACTCGTTGCGCAGCGACATTCGAGTCCGGCCAGTTCCTCGACAAGACAGGAAGGGACGCGTGGAACGTGCCTGCCAACGGGAGAGTGCCTACACGATCTGCCTGTCCACGAGTGCAACGAGTGCATTGTCCACGGGTGCCTAACGCCGTCCACGAGTGCCTCACGAGTGCCTGCCTGTCCACGAGCGCCCGTCCTGCCACGAGAGTGCCTGTCCCACGAGTGCCCGCCGTCTGCCTGTCCACGAGAGTGCCTGTCCACGCCACGAGAGTGCCTGTCCCACGAGTGCCCGCCGTCTGCCTGTCCACGAGAGTGCCTGTCCACGCCACGAGAGTGCCTGTCCCACGAGTGCCCGCCGTCTGCCTGTCCACGAGAGTGCCTGTCCACG
>CAJIAT010000334.1_pt1 | contig 21529 bp, 18 predicted proteins | sample 9199161 | NCBI WGS metagenome assembly CAJIAT01 (sample SAMEA7708281, study PRJEB35096) | sediment metagenome | biome: marine neritic benthic zone biome [ENVO:01000025]; feature: sediment [ENVO:00002007]; material: shallow marine sediment [ENVO:03000034] sea grass bed [ENVO_01000059] ... | reverse complement strand
TTCATATGACCGGGCATGCGCCCCGCAACCGGGTGGATCGCGTAGGAGACCTTGACGCCCGCGCGCTTGAGCTCGTCGGCCATCTCGCGCAGCGCGTGCTGCGCCTGCGCGACCGCCATGCCGTAGCCCGGCACGATGATCACCTTCGAGGCGTTCTTCATGATGAAGGCGGCGTCCTCGGCGCTGCCCTGCTTCACCGGACGCTGCTCGATCCGCCCCGCCGCGGCCATGTCGGTCTCGCCGCCGAAGCCGCCGAGGATCACGTTGAAGAACGAGCGGTTCATCCCCTTGCACATGATGTAGGAGAGGATCGCGCCCGATGAGCCGACGAGCGCGCCGGTGATGATGAGCGCGGTGTTCTCGAGCGTGAACCCGATCCCCGCCGCGGCCCAGCCCGAGTAGGAGTTCAGCATCGAGACGACGACCGGCATGTCCGCGCCGCCGATCGGGATGATGATCAGCACGCCGATGACGAAGGCGAGGATCGTGAGCGCCCAGAACGCCGTGTGCGCCTCCGACGCGCAGAACCACACGATCAGCGCGACCATCGCGATCCCGAGCGCGGCGTTGAGCGGGTGCTGCCCGGAGAACACGACGGGGCGGCCCGAGACCAGCCCCTGGAGCTTGGTGAACGCGACTATCGAGCCGGAGAAGGTGACCGCGCCGATTGCCGAGCCCAGCGACATCTCGATGAGGCTCGCGGCGCTGATGGCGCCGACGGAGCCGATGCCGTAGGCCTCCGGCGTGTTCAGCGCGGCGGCGGCCACCAGCACCGCGGCGAGCCCGACCAGGCTGTGGAACGCCGCGACGAGCTGGGGCATGGCGGTCATCGGGATGCGTCGCGCGATGAGCGCACCGATACCGCCGCCGATGGCGACGCCGACGACGATGAGCCCCCAGGTGAGCCCGTCGGAGACACGGGCGATGGCGAGCGTCGTCACCACCGCGATCGCCATGCCGGTCATCCCGAGCAGGTTGCCGCGCCGCGACGACTCCGGTGAGGACAGCCCGCGCAGAGCGAGAATGAAGAGCACGCCCGCCACGAGGTAGGCCAGCGCTGCAACGTTCATCATGGTCTTTCGCCCCCGGACGCGCGTGGCCCGCGGGCGCTGTGCCCGCCCACGCTAGCGCTCCTTCTTCTTGTACATCGCGAGCATGCGCTGCGTGACGAGAAAGCCGCCGAAGATGTTGACCGACGCGAGCACGATCGCGGCGAAGCCGAGCATCTTCGACGTGCCGCTGGCGCCGGCCATGGACTCGCCGGTCTGCACCGCGACGGCGAGCAGCGCGCCGACGATGATCACCGACGAGATGGCGTTGGTGACCGCCATGAGCGGCGTGTGCAGCGCCGGCGTGACGCTCCACACGACGTAGTATCCGACGAAGATCGCCAGGACGAAGATCGAGAGTCTGAATACGAAGGGATCGACCTGTGCGACCTCGGCCATGGCTCAGGACTCCTGCTTGGCTAGCCCGGGATGGACGACGCCACCGTCGCGCGTGATGAGCGTGCCGGTGACGAGCTCGTCCTGGAAGTCGAGCTCGAGCGCCCCGCTCTCCTTGTCGATGAACGGCGCGAGGAAGTTCACGAGATTGCGGGCATAGAGCGACGACGCGTCGGCAGGCAGGCGCCCGGCCACGTTGCGGTGCCCGATGATCTTCACCCCGCCGTGCTCGACGATCTCGCCGGCGCGCGACAGCGGGCAGTTCCCGCCCTGCTCGACCGCGAGGTCGACGATGATCGACCCGGGCCGCATGCTCTCGACCATGGCCTGGTCGACGAGCACCGGCGCCGGGCGCCCCGGGATGAGCGCGGTGGTGATCACGATGTCCTGCTTGCGCAGGTGCTCGGCGACGAGCTCCGCCTGGCGACGCTTGTAGTCCTCGCTCATCTCGCGCGCGTAGCCGCCGGCGGTCTCGGCGTCGGCCATCTCCTCGCTCTCGACCATGACGAAGCTCGCGCCCAGGCTCTCGACCTGCTCCTTGACCGCCGGGCGGACGTCGGTCGCGCTGACCACCGCGCCGAGGCGCCGCGCGGTCGCGATCGCCTGGAGCCCGGCGACGCCGGCGCCGAGGACGAAGACCTTCGCCGGCGCGATGGTGCCCGCAGCGGTCATCATCATCGGCATCGCCCGGTGGAACTCCGCGGCCGCGTCGATCACGGCCTTGTACCCGGCGAGGTTCGACTGCGAGGACAGCACGTCCATGGACTGCGCCCGGCTGATGCGTGGCATGAGCTCCATCGCGAAGCTCACCAGACCGCGGCTGGCGTAGTCCTCGAACTCGGCGGCGTCGCCGTAAGGAGAGAGCATCCCGACCACCACGCAGCCCGAGCGCAGCTGCTCGAGCACCGACGCGTCGGGCCGGCCGACCGCGAGCAGCATGTCCGCGCCCGCCAGCGCCGTCGCGGCATCCGGCGCCACGCTCGCGCCGACCTCGGCGTACGCATCGTCCGGATAGCCCGAGCGCCGACCGGCCCCGGTCTCCACCGCGACCTCGGCGCCGGCGGCGATCAGCCGCTTCGCCGAGTCCGGCGTGACCGCCACGCGGGTGTCGTCGCCACGCTCTGCAAGTGCTGCGACCTTCATCGTCGTCCGGTCCACCCCCAGGAAACGCCGCGGGCGCGGCGGGCATGCGGCCGCGCCCCCCACGCAGCCGGCCGCCGAGTATGCCATAGGCGATCTCGGTGTGGAGTCCTGCACCGGGTGCGCCGGCGCAGGCCGCGCAACGCACGGCCCGATTCAGCAGCGCGCGAGCAGGAGCGGGATGCGCATCTCCGCGCCGGCGAGGCCTCCGTGGACGCCGAGCAGGTCGAATCCCGGCTTCTCGCCCTCGACGCGGTCGTAGAGCACGTGTCCCTCGCGCATGAGCACGGTGACGTCGCCCGTGCGCAGGGCGAGCTCGGGGTGCGCCGGGCCCGGGCCGAACAGGCCTGCGGCGACGAGCTCGGGGGACGGTAGCGCGAGGCCCGCGTCGCCGATCGCGTCGCCGAGCGCTTCGAGGAGCTCGTCCGCCCGGCCGTCCCGGGCATGGCAGAACGCGGTGCGCGGCTCCCCGGTGAGGGGACCGGCGAGCACGCGCGTCACGCGCGGGTGCTCGTCCAGGGCGACGGCGCTGCCCGGGGACACCTCGACGAATCCGTGGTCCGCGGTGACGATGACGGTGCTCCCACTGCCCGCCAGGCGCTCGAGAAAGCGCCTGACCTCCGCGTCGATCTCGGCGAGATGGGCCCTCGCCGGCTCGCCGTCGGGCCCGTGCGCGTGGGCGAGGGTGTCGTAGCCCGGCCAGTACGCGTACACGAGACGCGGTCCGCCGGCGTGCACCCGATCCGCGCTCGCCTCGAGCAGGCCACGCAGGCTCGAGACGCCGAGACGCTCGGCACCTCGGGCGTGGTGGCGCGTGTAGAGGCTGTCGACGATCTCGTCCGGGTGCACGACGTGGACGGGCACCGAGAGCCGCGCGAAGTGGCCCGGGGTCGTGTAGACCGCCTCCGGCGCAACCCCGGCGCCGCGCGCATCGCACCAGGTGCCACGCAGGCGGAAGGGGAGCGGGGCCAGCGGCTCGGTGCAGGTGGCCGTGCGGATGAACCAGCCGGTGAGCCCGTGCTGCTGCGCCGCGACCCCGGTCGCCAGCGTGGTGACGGCACTCGCGGTGGTCGGCGGGAACACGCTGGTGAGCTCGGCGTGCCGGTGGGCACGCAGCGTCTCGCACTGCGGATTCGCATCGAGCTGCGCCGCCCCCACGCCGTCGAGCACCAGTAGCACTATCGGGGCGTCGCGCGGCAGGGCGTCCGGTCCGAGCGCGTCGAGCACCGGGAACAGCGCGCTCGGCTTCGCCCCGCACGCCTGCGCGAGCGTCTGCACGAGATTCACCAGCCCACCGCCCCGGTACTCCGGGAGCCGGCCACCGAGGGCACGCAGGGCCGCGAGGGACCCTGTGGGCTCCACTCCGGGCGCCTGCGCGCTCACCGGGCCCGGGACCGACGGCCCGCGCGCGGCCCGGTTCGCTGGCGCCACCGGGCGCCACCCCGGCCTTCGCCCGTGGAAATCCGCCGGCAGTCGAGGAGCGGGTCAAGCATTTGCGCAGTCACCAGACCAGATAGCTGTTCCGAGCTCCAGGACACGGTGGCCCGGCGAAGCACCCGCCCCTTCGGGGCAGGACAGGGGGGATCGGGTCGTTCACGACAATCCCGGCATTCGTCCCGTCCTGGCACTCGACGATACACCGCTGGTCGAAGGCGACGCAGTGCCCCTTGGTTCCGAACACCTATCTAGGGCCTGTTGACCTTTCATCCACGCCGCTGCTGCGACCCTGGTCGTGTTCCGGCAAGGCGGAGCGAGCGTGGTCTAGTCACTCTACACGAGCGAGCGACAACGCCGCCGGACGCGACCAGGGCCGCAGCCCGGAGGGTTGCGCCTGGAAGCGCCTCACTCGGCGTTGCGGCTCGCTCCTTTGGAGCGACCAAAGCACGCTCGCCGCGCCTTGATCGAGACGCTTCCAGGCGCAACAGCGGCGTGGGTGAAAGGTCAACAGGCCCTAGAATGCGCATATGCAGGTCTCTCGACCAGGGTGCGGATCGGGGCAAAGGCGAGCGCGGGGTGCGCGGCTCGCGCTCGCCCTCGGCTCGCTCGCATGGATCTGGAGCTGGCCGGTCGTCGCGGCGCCGCCGGCGGGCAAGGCCTTCAAGGACTGGGTGATCGCCTGCGAGCAGCGCGAGGACGGCGAGACCGGCCAGTGCTACATGGCCCAGAACGTCGCGCTGCGCGAGAGCGGCGAGCGGCTGGTCCACGTCGCGGTCGGCTACTCCGCCCGCGGCGGCGATCGACCGGCGGCGCTGCTCACGGTGCCCCTCGGGGTGTTCCTGCCCGCGGGGGTCGCCCTCACCATCGACGGCGGCGAGCCCCGGCGGATGCCGCTCGAGTACTGCATCGCCGCGGGATGCCGCGCGCTGCTCCCCCTGGATCCGAGCACCGAGTCCGAGCTGAAGGCGGGGCGTCAGGCGCAGGTGATTTTCCAGGACCTCACGCGCCGCGAGATCGCAGTGCCGGTCTCGCTGCTCGGGTTCACCGCGGGACTGCGGGCCCTGCGCGAGTGAGGCGCCGACCGCTGGCAGGTGTCGGGCGGCGCGCGCCACCTGCTCGCCCGCCACGCGCGCGAGGACCTCGTCGAGCGCCGACTCGTCGCCGAGCGCCTCTTCGGGCTCGAGCTCGAGCGCCAGCGTCGTAGAGGTCGATATCGTCCACCCGCGCCTGCGGAGCCACGCGGGCGAGCCTGGCGCGCAGCAGCGCGAGCCGCAGCTCGATTCGGCAGCGGTGCGTGTGTCGTGACTCCCTGACGAGAGTCGCATTCGACGCGACCCGCCAGAGCTTACGGGACGGATATTCGACGGATGTCTCGCGCGAGCGCGATCGACGTCAACGGGTCGCGGCTCAGGCCGCGTCCCGGGGTGCGTAGTGCGTGCGCACGTACTCGTCGACCATCGCCTGGAACTCCGCGGCGATGCCCTCCCCGCGCAGGGTGCGCACCTTGTGGCCGTCGACGAAGACCGGCGCCGCCGGCGCCTCGCCCGTGCCGGGCAGGCTGATGCCGATGTTGGCGTGCTTGCTCTCGCCAGGGCCGTTGACCACGCAGCCCATCACCGCCACCGACATCTCCTCGACGCCGACGTAGCGCTCGCGCCACTCGGGCATGCGCTCGCGCAGATGGCTCTGGATCGAGTTGGCGAGCTCCTGGAAGAAGGTGCTGGTGGTGCGCCCGCACCCCGGACACGCGGTGACGAGCGGCGTGAACGAGCGCAGCCCCATGGTCTGGAGCATCTCCTGGGCGACGACCACCTCGCGGGTGCGATCGCCGCCGGGCTCCGGGGTGAGGGACACGCGGATGGTGTCGCCGATCCCTTGCTGCAGCAGCACGCCCATCCCCGCGGTGGATGCGACGATGCCCTTCGAGCCCATGCCGGCCTCGGTGAGCCCGAGGTGCAGCGCGTGGTCGCAACGCGCGGCGAGGTCGCCGTAGACGGCGATGAGATCCTGCACCGCGCTCACCTTGCAGGAGATGACGATCCGATCGCGGCCGAGCCCGAGCGCCTCGGCCCGCTCCGCGCTCAGCAGCGCGGAGCGGATCAGCGCCTCGCGCATCACCTCCTGCGCGTCCGCGGGCTCGTCGAGCCTCGCATTCTCCTCCATGAGCCCCGTCAGCAGCTCCTGATCCAGGCTGCCCCAGTTCACCCCGATGCGCACCGGCTTGCCGTACTCGATGGCGGCCTCGATCATCGACGCGTAGCGCTCGTCGCGCTTCTTGCCGAAGCCGACGTTGCCCGGATTGATGCGGTACTTCGCGAGCGCCCGCGCGCAGTCGGGGAACTCGGCGAGGAGCCGGTCGCCGATGTAGTGGAAGTCCCCGACGAGCGGGACCGTGCAGCCCACGCGGTCGAGGCGCGCGCGGATCTCGCCGACGGCGGCGGCGGCCTCCCGGGTGTTGACGGTGATGCGCACGAGCTCGGAGCCGGCGCGGGCCAGGGCCTCGACCTGGTCGACGGTCGCGGCGACGTCGGCGGTGTCGGTGTTGGTCATCGACTGCACCACGATCGGGTGACCGCCGCCGACCGTCACCGGGCCGATCTGCACGCCCACGCTCGCGCGCCGCTGGGCCGGTCGTCCTGCCATCGTGTTCACCTCTGAGCCCGGGAAGGCTCGCGATCGTATCCGACCTCACCGCGGCCGGGAACCGGGCGCGCCGGAGCACGCCCGAACCCGCGGGCGGTGGTCTCGCCGGGCGCGGGCGCTATAGGATGGACCCTTTGCCGCAAAGCCCAAGAGGCTCCGATGACCCGACGCTCCGTCGAGCTTCACAGCGCGACGCCTCCCGAGTGGGTGGAGGTGATCATCGAGAACTTCGACGAGTTCCTGTGCGATCACGCCAACTGCGAGCGCAAGGCGTCGGCGCTCGCGGTGAGCCTCGCCGTCAGGCACCCGGAGCGCGCGGCGATGATCCCGACGCTCCTCACCCTCGCCCAGGAGGAGCTGGAGCACTTCGCCGAGGTCTACGCGCTGATGGCCAGCCGTGGGCTGCGCCTCGTCAAGGACTGCCCGGACCCTTACGTCAACGCGCTCCTCGGCACGCTGCGCAGCGGGCGCGAGCAGCGCTTCCTCGACCGCATGCTGGTGAGCTCGGTCATCGAGTGCCGCGGCGCCGAGCGCTTCCGGATCATCTCCCGGGCTCTCGAGGATCCGGCGCTCAGCGCGTTCTACGAACGCTTCTGGAAGGCCGAGGCCAAGCACGGGCACCAGTTCGTGGACATGGTCCTGCCCTACTTCGATTCGGAGGAGATCTACGAGCGCCTGGACCAGCTCATGGCGCGCGAGGCGGAGATCGTGGCGTCGCTGCCCTGGCGGGCATCGCTGCACTGATTCAGCTCGTCGCGGGCGACGGCCCGGCATCCACCAATGGCCGTCGCCGGCTCGCGACACGACCCGTGCATGCGCCCCCGGCCGCGGTCCGCCGACGCGCTCAGGAGCCGGAGTGCTCGGCCTCTAGCCCGGATATTGCACCAATTCGCGAAGGGATCGCGCAGGGCCTTGGATTCACAGGGCTTCTTTGGAGCGCCGGGAATACTGCCCGTATTTCCAAGCTCCGAAGCAGGAGCCCGAGCCGAGTGAATCCGAGGCCCGGCGCGATCATCCCGCGGATCGGTCCGATATCGCGGCCAGCGCCCGGCGCTTGAGCTTCTTGTGCAGACCCTGGCGCGTGATGCCGAGCAGGCCCGCGGCCCGGGCCTTGTTGCCCCCGGTGCGGGTCATCGCCTCGTCGATGAGCCTGCGCTCGAGCTCGGCGACGCGCACCGGCAGATCCAGGTGCCCGCCCTCGAGTCCCTCGCCCGCCCCCCGGCGCCGGAGCTCGGGCGAGCAGCGATCGAGGGTCAGGTGCCGCCCCTCGGGGGTGAGGGCGACGAGGCGCTCGACCTCGCGCCGGAGCTGGCGCACGTTGCCCGGCCAGGGATAGGCCTCGAAGGCGCTCAGCAGCTCGTTCGAATAGCCGGCGAAGACTTTCCCGTAGCCGCGCGAGACCTCCTCGAGCAAGGCGAGCGCGAGGGGCACGATGTCCTCACTGCGCTCGCGCAGCGCCGGCACGACGACCTCGACGGCGAACAGCCGATAGTAGAGATCCTCGCGCAGGCGACCATCGGCGACCCGGGCGCTCACGTCGCGGTTGGTCGCGCTGATGATGCGCAGGTCGTAGCGACGCGAGACGTTGCCCCCGAGCCGCGTCCCCTCCCCCTCCTGGACTGCGCGCAGCAGCTTCGCCTGCATGCCGAGCGGCATGTCGCCGATCTCGTCGAGGAACAGCGTGCCGCCGCTGGCGTCCTCTAGCAGCCCCGGCCGCGACCCCACCGCGCCGGTGAACGCACCGCGCTCGTAGCCGAAGAACTCGCTCTCGATGAGCGTCTCGGGCACCGCGGCGCAGTTCACCGCGACGAAGGGCGCACCGCGCCGCTCGCCGCCCTCGTGGATCATCCGCGCGATGACCTCCTTGCCCGTGCCGTTCTCGCCGCGGATGAGGACGTCCACAGGCGTCTCGGCGACCATGCGAGCGAGCTCGAGGACGCCCCGCATCGCCTGGCTCTCGGCGACGAAGGGCACTCCCTCGACCATGTGCGTGCGGTAGTGGGAGACCTCGCGGTTGAGATCCTCGGAGAGCTTGAGGATCTCGCGGTTGAGCACGATGTTCTCGAGCGCCATCGACAGGAAGTCGGCGACCTCCTTGGCGAGCGCGCGGTCGCCCTCGTCGAATCCTCCTCCCCGCTTGTTGAGGATCTCGAGCGCGCCGGTGATCCCGCTCCCGGCGACGGCGCGGATCGGGGCGCAGAGCAGGCTCCTGGTCACGAAGCCGGTCTGCGCGTCCGCGGTGCGGTGGAACCCGGGGCGCGCGTCCACCGCGTTGTCGACGACGCACTCGCCCGAGGCGATCGCGCGCCCGACGACGCTGCCCTCGAGCGGCGCCTCGATCTGGACCTCGTCGAGGCCCGTCCCGGCCTTGGAGAGAATTCGATTCGTGTCCCGGTCGAGGATGAACACCGCGCAGCGCTCGGCATCCACCAGGCGGGGCACGACGTTGACGTAGAAGCGCAGCAGCGCCTCGTAGTTGTCGACCGTCCACGCCCGGTTCACGTAGTGCAGCCGCATGCGCAGCGCCTCGAACTGGCGGGTGAGCGCGGAGTTGCGGTTCAACGGCGACCTCGGCGGCGGTGTGCGGAGACTCTACGCACCGGGGGCCCCGATGTAAACCTCGTTTACGATAGGAATCACCGTAGACGGAGAGGCGAGCCGCGCGTCACCCCCTTGCAATAGTGTACTGAAGACACTATCGTCTTAGTGTCTCTCGTACACTTAGTGCCGATGCAACTTCCAGAGCCCCAGCGCCGGCCCGCCGTGACCACCGACGTGGTGGTGTTCACGCTGCGCGACGAGCGACTCAAGGCGCTGCTCATCCGGCGCCCCGAGGAGCCGTTCAAAGGGATGTGGGCGCTGCCCGGCGGCTTCGTGGGCCCGGCAGAGGATCTCGAGGAGAGCGCGCGGCGAAACCTCGACGTCGGCACCGGCGTCACCGGGCTGTACCTCGAGCAGCTCTACACCTTCGGCGGCCCCGGTCGCGACCCGCGCGGCCGCGTGATCTCCGTGGCCTACTACGCGCTGGTGCCTTCCGAGCCCCTGCGCCTGCGCGCGGCGACGGGCTCCGAGGGCGTCGGCTGGTTCGCGCTGGACGAGCTCCCCGAGCTCGCCTTCGACCACGCGGAGATCGTGGAGGACGCCCGCCAGCGCCTCTCGGCGAAGCTCGCCTACTCGACCATCGCCTTCCAGTTCATGCCCGAGAAGTTCACCCTGCCGGAGCTGCAGACAGTCTACGAGATCATCCTCAACGAGCCCCTCGACAAGCGGAACTTCCGCAAGCGCGTGCTCGCGCTCGAGCAGCTCGAGGCCACCGATGAGGTGCGCCGCAACGGCAGCCACCGACCGGCCCGGCTCTACCGGGTCACCAATCCGAGCGAAGTGCAGATCATCAAGTGAGGACGCCGAGATGAACGCGCCCCAGACCATCCCCGTCGAGATCCCGGACGCCGCGACCGTAGCGCGCATCGCGCCGGCGCTCGAGCCCGCCGAGCGCGACGCGCTCCTCGGGCGCGCCCGCGAGCTGCTCGAGGCCCGCGACGCGGTGCTGGTCGCCCACTACTACACCGATCCGGACCTGCAGATCCTCGCCGACGAGACCGGCGGCCACGTCGCCGACTCGCTCGACATGGCGCGCTTCGGCAACGAGCACTCCGCCTCCACCATCGTCGTCGCCGGCGTGCGTTTCATGGGCGAGACGGCGAAGATCCTCAATCCCGAGAAGCGCGTGCTGGTCCCGGAGATCGATGCGAACTGCTCGCTGGACCTCGGCTGCCCGGCCGAGGCGTTCGGCGCGTTCTGCGACGCGCACCCGGATCGCACGGTGGTGGTCTACGCGAACACGAGCGCGGCGGTGAAGGCGCGTGCCGACTGGGTCGTGACCTCCGGGATCGCGGTCGACATCGTGCGCCACATCCAGGCGCGCGGCGAGAAGATCCTCTGGGCGCCGGACCGTTTCCTCGGCAGCTACATCGAGCGCCTGACCGGTGCGGACATGGTGATGTGGCAGGGCTCGTGCATCGTCCACGAGGGCTTCAAGGCGGACGGGATCGACGCGCTGCTCGAGCACCATCCGGGCGCCGCGGTGCTCGTGCACCCCGAGTCGCCGCCGGCGGTCATCGAGCGCGCCGACTACGTCGGCTCGACCCGCGGCCTCATCGACGCCGTGCGCACGATGCCGAACGAGGCGTTCATCGTGGCGACGGACCGCGGGATCTTCCACAAGATGCAGCAGGCAGCGCCCGCGAAGACCCTGCTCGAGGCGCCGACCGCCGGCGAGGGCGCAACCTGCGAGAGCTGCGCTCACTGCCCATGGATGGCCATGAACGGGCTGCGCAACCTCGTGCGGGTCCTCGAGACCGGGACCAACGAGATCCTCGTCGACGAGTCGCTGCGCGCCCGTGCTGCGATCCCCGTCGAGCGGATGCTCGAGTTCGCGCGGCGGCGGGAGGTCGAGGTGGTCGGAGACGCCTGAGACCCGGCGCCGAGCGTTCGGCAAAGGACCTGATCCGAGTCGCGAGACACCGTGGCGACGGCCGTGACTCGAGCGTGTTCCGCAACCCGGTTCAGCCATTCACGACGCAGGTTCTCCGGTCGGCAGCAGCGGCCTACCGAGCAGCCAGCCGACGCTGTCGGCAGCGATCACGGCGCCGAAGAGCGCGAGCGCAACGACCAGCACGCGCCTGCCCCACCGCGCGACGAGGGCGTTCACCCGCTCGAGGATGACGTCGGCCCGCGCCCCGAGCAGGGGCCGCAGGGCCGCGAATGCGAGCAGCGGCGAGACGAACGCGAGGTTGTACCAGGCGAGCGCGCCGACGGCTCCGGCGGTGGACGGATCGAGCTTGAGGATCTGATCGACCGCTGCGAAGTACGGCAGCGCTCCCCAGGCGCCGGCGATGGTCAGGCCGGCGCCGAGGGCGAAGGCCGCCGCCGGCGAGAGCGAGGGCGGCGCTGCGCGGCTCGCGCGCTCGGCGCGATTCGTCCGAGCAACCCCGACCTTCCAGCCGAGCGCCATCATCACGAGCCCGATCGCGAGACCGAGCCACATGTCGAGGGTGTCCGGGTGATACCAGAATTCCCGGGCACGTTCGTTGATCGCCTCGATGACGCTCGACAGACCGAGGGCGAGGCCAACGCCGAGGGGGAGATAGACCGCGACGATGCCCGAGACGAAGGCGAACGCGGTAGCGGCAGGCCGCGGGCCGCCGAGCGCGATCGCCATCGGCACGACACAGGCGGGCCACACCGACAGACTGTCCACGAGCGCGACGGGGATCAGCAGCACCAGCAGCTCGAGCACGGTCACTCCTCGCGCAGCGCCGCCGCCGGCGCGGTTCGGGCCATCCGCCACGCAGGATAGAGCCCTGCGAGCAGCGCGGCGGCCAGCGCCACGGCGAGGGTCTGCGCGAGCAGCGCCGGCTCCAGGTGCAGCGACATCCCCCAGCCGAAGGAGCGGCGATTGATGACGTGCACGAGGATCACTGCCAGAGCCACGCCGAGGGGCAGCGCGAGCACCCCCGAGAGCAGCCCCATCACGAGGGTCTGGGTCTCCACGAGCACCCAGAGCCCGCCGCGGGTCAGTCCCTGCGCGCGCAGCACGGCGAGCTCGCGCGCGCGCTCGAGCTCGATCGCCATCAGCGCGCTCAGCACGCCGACGAGCGCCACCAGCGTCGCCAGCGCCTGCAGCACTCCGGTGACGGTGAAGGTGCGCTCGAAGACCGCCATCGAGAGCGACTTGATCTCCCCATTGGCGCGCACCACCACCGGCTGGCGAGCGCTGAACGCCGCCTCCACGCGCGCGGCCGTGTCCCGCGGCTCGGCCTCCGGCGCGAGATACAGACCCAGGGTGGCCACCCGCGGATCGTCCCAGTGCCGGGCGAAGGTCGGGCGGCTCATCAGCACCGTGCCCCGCTCGGAGCCGTAGTCGCGGTAGACGCCGGCGATTCGGAACGGGCGCGCTCCCGAAGCGGTCTCGAGCGTCAGCGACTCGCCGGGGCCGACGCCACGGTGCCAGGCGAAGGGCTCGCTCACCAGCACCGCGTCTTCGCGATCGAACGCCGCCCAGGCGGCCTCGCGCTCGCCGGCGACGAGGTCGAAGCCGTCGTAGCTCTCGGGTGCCATGGACAGGACCAGCAGGCGCAGCTCGCCCATCGGCGACTGGACCGGCAGCGCCCGGCCGCTGCTCGCGTGCTCGACCCCGTCGAGATCGAGCACCGCGGCCACGAGCCCCGCGTCGAGCGCCGCCGCGCCCTCGCCCACCGCACCGACGTAGAGATCGGCGCGCAGCGTCACGTCGAGCCAGCGCGCCACGCTCGCGCGAAAGCTGTCGACCATGACCCCGACCCCGACCACCGCCGACAGGGCGACCATCAGGGCGGCGATGGCGACCGAGGTTCGACTCAGGCTCGCCGAGACGCCGCGCACCGCGAGAGCGCCGAGGTTGCCGGGGAGCCTCGCGAGCAGCGGCTCGCTGGCCCGCACGGCGAGGGCGGTCGCCCCCGGGGCCAGCAGCGCTGCGCCGATCACCACCGCGAACAGCGCGGCGAAGCCTGCGCGGACGTCGCGCCCCGGGACAATCATGGCGAGCGCCGCGATCACGATGACGCCCGCGCCCCAGACCGCGAAGGCGCGCGTCCTCGCGCCCGTCACGACCTCCGCGTGCGAGCGCAGCCTCGCCACGCCGGGGGGCGCCCGCGAAGCCTCGAGGGCCGGAACTCCCGCCGCGGCCACCGCGGCGACGCACCCGAGGGCCGCGCCCTTGGCGAGGGTCGGCAGGGCGAGGTGCACGCTGCGCACGCTCACCGAGAAGTAGAGATCGTTGATGGTGCGCGCCACGAGGCCGAGGAGCTGCTCGGCCAGCACCACGCCGAGGACGATGCCGAGCACCGCGGCGACGGCGCCGAGCAGGGCCGCCTCGACGAGCACGAGCCGGGCGATCTCCGACCGGGTGACACCGATCGTGCGCAGGTCGCCGAGGAGCCGCCAGCGCTGCACGACGGAGAAGGCCATCGTGTTGTAGACCAGGAACAGGCCGACCACGAGCGCGAGCAGGCTCAGCATCGACAGGTTCAGGTGGAACGCCGCGGTCATCTGCTCCGCGACCCGGGTCCGGGTGCCAGCGGCCTCGAGCCGCGCGCCGGCAGGCACCAGCGAGCGCACCCGCTCGAGGACCTCCGGGTCGTCCGGGAGCAGGAGATCGATGCGCGTGATGTAGCCGTCGCGCCCGAACAGCTCCTGCGCATAGGCGATGTCGAGCACCACGAGATCGTCCGCCGAGGCCTCCTCGAGGGCGTCGTCGCTGCCGGCCGTGGCGATCACCTCGAGCGAGACCTCCCGGCCGCCGACCAGCAGGTCGAGGCGCCCGCCCTGCGAGAGCGAGAGCCGCCGGGCGGCGCCCGCCCCGAGCACCGCGGTTCCCGGACGGGTCAGCAGCGCGTCGAGGACCGACTCACCGCCAGCCCCGTCGGCGCTGGTCGCGTCGGCGAGCCGGCCGCGGAACGGCGCCTCGGAGAGCGGGTCGATACCGATCACCGTGACCGTCTCCGGTGGCTCGCTGACGGTCCGGGCGTGGGTCTCGACGATCGGCGCCGCCAGGGCCTCGGGCACGGCGAGACGCAGGCGCGTGAAGCTCGTCTCCGGGACGCCGTCCGGGCCGCCGACGATCCGATGCGTCGCGCGCCCCATCACCGCCTCGTTGGAAAGCACGAAGGCGCGCCTCGCGCTGTCGATGGCCAGGTCGATGGCGACCACCACGGCGACGCCGAGGGCGATGCCGAGCAAGGAGAGCGCGAGCTGAGCCGGGTGGCGCAGCCCGTGCCGCGCGCTCGCGCGCCACAGGACGGTCACGCCGGGGGCTCGGCGAGCACGCCATCGACGATGGTGCACACGCGGTCGGCGAAGCGCGCCGCTTCCTGGCTGTGGGTGACCATGAGCAGCGTGCGCCCCCGCGCCCGCACCAGCTCGTCGAGCAGCTCGAGGACCTCGCGGCCGGTCTCCGCGTCGAGGTTGCCGGTGGGCTCGTCGGCGAGCACCAGGAGCGGGTCGTGGACGAGCGCGCGGACCACCGCCACGCGCTGCTGCTCACCGCCGGAGAGGCTGTCGGGAAAGCTCGCGGCGCGATCGGCGAGGCCGACCCGGTCGAGCAGCTCGATCGCGTGGCGCCGGCCCTCGGGGCCGTTCCGGCGGACCAGCTCGAGGGGCAGCAGCAGGTTCTCGAGCACCGACAGCGTCGGAATGAGGTTGAAGAACTGGAACACGAAGCCGACCTTGTGTCGGCGCGCGAGGGTCCGCTCGCGATCGCCGAGCGCCGCGATGTCCTCCCCGTCGAGGACCACGGTGCCCGCGTCGGGCAGATCGATCCCGCAGGCGAGGTTCAGCAGGGTCGACTTGCCGCTGCCGCTGCGCCCGGCGATCGCGACCAGCTCACCTTCGGCGAACCGCGCGTCGAGCCCGTCGAGCACCACGCGCCGCCGCTCTCCTTCCTGGTAGGACTTGCGCAGACCGCTCAGCTCCAGCATAGGCAGTTGGGTACACCAGGGTTTGCGGCGACGCAAGGCTGCGTCGACTTTCCGCGCGCCGTCCGTAGACTGCTCGCAGGGACCGCGGCGCCACCAGGCCGGCGGACCGCCGGACCGAGGGGCGAGCGGACGATGAGCCCGGACGTGGATGATCGTGCAGCTGCGCTCGGGCGGGGGGTCCTGGCGAGATCGTTCCCGACGGTCCCCCGCGCTTGCTCACCGGCGCGAACGCGAACGGCGTCACGATGACCCAGCTCCAATGGGTGCTCGTCGTGCTGCTGACGGTGGTGCAGCTCTGGGCGGCGCTGCACGCCCTGCTGACCAAGCGCGATCCGCGCGCCTCCACCGGCTGGGTCGCGGTCTCGCTCATGTTCCCCCTGGCCGGCCCGCTGCTGTACTTCCTGTTCGGAATCAATCGCATCCGCAACCGCGCTCGCGAGCTCCAGGAGGTGCACGCGGTCGGGCTCGCCGGGGCGGCCGAGCGGGCGAGCATCGAGGCGGAGCTCACGGTCGAGGTCCCGGCGCTGCCGAGCCACTACGTGGCCATCGCGCGGGTCGCCGGTGCGCTCGCCCGCAAGCCGCTCGTCACCGGCAACCGGGTCGAGCCGCTGCACAACGGCGAGCAGGCCTATCCGGCCATGCTCGACGCCATCCACGACGCCGACACCAGCGTGTTCCTGTCCACGTTCATCTTCCAGAACGACGCCACTGGCCAGGCCTTCGCCGACGCGCTGGCCGAGGCCCACCGGCGCGGTGTCGACGTGCGCGTCCTCGTCGACGGGGTGGGCGTCCTGTACTCGCTTCCGCGCACCATCGTCGGCGCGCTGCGCGCGCGGGGAATCCCGGTCGCGCGCTTCCTCCCGCCGCGGCTCCTGCCGCCGTCGTTCACCGTCAACCTGCGCACGCACCGCAAGATCCTGGTGGCCGACGGGCGCGTCGCCTTCGCCGGCGGCATGAACATCGGCGACCGTCACCTCGCCGAGGCGCCCACGCCGCCGGAACGCGCGACCGACGTCCACTTCCGATTCCACGGCCCGGTCGCCGCGCAGCTCGAGCAGGCCTTCCTCGAGGACTGGACCTTCGCAACCGGCGAGCGCACCCTGCCGTCGGTCGTGCGAGCCCTCGCCGACCGGCAGTCCCAGCCCGGCGCGAGCGCGACCTGCCGCGTCGTGACCGACGGACCGGACACCGACACGGGGAAGCTCGCGACGATCCTCGTCGGCGCCATCGCCTCGGCGCGGCGTCGGATCGCCATCGTCACCCCCTACTTCCTGCCCGGCGCCGAGATGATTGCAGCGCTGGAGACGGCGGGGCTGCGCGGTGTCGAGGTCGACGTCATCCTCCCCGAGCGCAACAACCTCCCCTACGTGCACTGGGCGACCCGCAACATGCTCTGGGAGCTGCTGAGGGAACGGGTCCGGGTGCACTATCAGCCGCCGCCCTTCTCGCACACGAAGCTGTTCCTGGTCGACGAGCAGTTCGCCCTGGTCGGCTCGGCGAACCTCGACCCGCGCAGCCTGCGGCTGAACTTCGAGGTCGGGGTGGAGGTCTACGACCGCGCGTTCGTCAGCAAGCTTCGCCGACACGTGAGAGAGCTGCTCGCCGTGTCGCGGCCGGTCACCTTCGAGGAGGTGGAGGGCCGCTCGCTGCCGGTGCGGATCCGCGACGCGCTGGCGTGGCTGCTCTCGCCCTATCTCTAGATTAGGAGGCTGTACCCCAACTCGATCGGCGCTCTTCCTCTCAGCCCGCCAGGCGTAGCGTCGGCGGCAGCGCCAGCTCCATCGCCACGGGCAGGTGGTCGGAGTGGCTCGCCGGATGCACGTAGCTGCGCACGACACGGATCTCGGGGCTGACCAGGATGTGGTCGAGGCGCCGGCGCGGGCGCCAGCTCGGGAAGGTCGAAGGCCCGCGCAGCTCCGGTCCGAGGCCCGTCGCGTCCATGAGCGCGCGCAGCTCGCGGCTGTCCGGATCGCAGTTCAGATCGCCCATCAGGATCACGTGACGGAAGGCGTGGACCGCCTCGCCGATGAAGTCGAGCTGGCGCGCCCGCGCCCGGCGCCCGAGCGCGAGGTGCGCAACGAGGACCAGCAGCGGCTCGTCGGTGGGTCCGAAGCGCGCCGTCAGCAGCCCGCGGCCGGGCGCGCCGGGCAAGCGACGACCATCGACCTCGTGTGCCCGGATCCGCGAGATGAGCCCGTTGCTGTGGCGCGCCACCGCACCGAAGCGGCGATTGATCTGGTCGTACCAGTGCGCGAGGCCGGCGTGGTGCGCGACGTACTCCGTCTGATTGAGAAACGAGGTGCGCAGCGAGCCCGCGTCCGTCTCCTGCAGACCGATGATGTCGTACCCGCTCGCCAGCCGGGCGATCCGGTCCAGGGCCTGCTGGCGCCTCGAGTGCGGGAGCAGGTAGCGCCAGCTCCGGGTCACGTACTCGCGGTAGGCGGCCGTGCCGGCGCCGGCCTCGATGTTGTAGCTGAGTACCTTCAAACGCTGCCCGGAGCCGGGCCCGCTGGCGGCTCGCGTCATGGAGCAAGGTCGCGGGCAGCCTCCGCGGCGAGGGCCGCCGAGTGGTGCTCGCAGCGCTCCCGGAAGCGCACCGCGGGGCCGTCCTGGGCGTAGAGCGGCTCACCCTCGTCCGTCTCCGAGACGATCTCCTCGGCGTCGACGCTCGGCAGCGCGCCCTCGACCGCGTCGAGGGCGAAGGCGAGCAGATCGCGCACGAGCGCGTCGCGGCCGCGCGCCGGATACAGGTCATCGAGCGCCGCCAGCCGCGCGGCGTCGTGGACCGTGAGCCGCAGCGTCAGCTCGCCGATGGTCAGCGGCTCGGCGTCCCGTATCTCCCAGCCCTCGATGAGCTCGTCGACGTCCATCGGCCCCTCCTGCGCGACGCCCTGGCGCCGGGTCCCCACCTGCGATTGTACGCGCAGGAGATGGCAGGGCAGCGATGCACCCGGCTGGACCGCGCGCGCCCATCGTGACACGATTGTGCTGATATGCGCTGTCCCTTCTGCGGCTCGCGAGACACCCGGGTTATCGACTCGCGCCTCGTCGGCGACGGCGACCAGGTGCGCAGACGGCGGCAGTGCCCGGACTGCGACGAGCGCTTCACCACCTACGAGACCGTCGAGCTGTCGCTGCCGCGCGTGGTCAAGCGCGACGGCAGCCGGGTCCCGTTCGACCCCGCGAAGCTGCGCGGCGGACTGGCGCGCGCCCTGGAGAAGCGCCCGGTCCCGGCGGAAGCGATGGAGGCTGCGATCAGCCGCATCCAGAAAACCCTCATCGCCTCGGGCGAGCGCGAGATCGACTCGCTGCGCATCGGCGAGCGAGTCATGGACGAGCTCAAGGAGCTCGACGAGGTGGCCTACGTGCGCTTCGCCTCGGTATACCGCAGCTTCGAGGACGTGCACGCCTTCCGCGAGGAGATCGAGCGGCTCGAGAAAGAGCTCCCCGCCGACGCCCGGCGCGACCAGCTCCCGCTGCTGCCGGGCGAATGAGCGGCGAGCGGCGCACACGATGAGCGACGCGGACGGGCGCTTCATCGCCCGGGCGCTCGAGCTGGCGGCCAGGGGCCTGGAGACCGCCACCCCGAATCCGCGGGTCGGTTGCGTGCTGGTCCGCGACGGGCGCGCGATCGGCGAGGGGTGGCACGCGCGCACAGGCGAAAAGCACGCCGAGCGCGCCGCCCTCGCCTCTCTGGCCGCGGACCTCCCCGGCGCCGCGTGCGGAGCGACCGCATACGTCACGCTCGAGCCGTGCAGTCACCACGGACGCACCCCGCCATGCACCGACGCCCTCATCGAGGCGGGCGTCGCACGGGTCGTCGTGTGCACCGAGGACCCGGACCCACGGGTGCGCGGCCGGGGCATCGCGCAGCTTCGCGAGGCGGGGATCGCCGTCGAGATCGGCGCCGGCGCCGCGGCCGCGCGGGCGCTCAACGCGGGGTTCTTCAAGCGCATGGCGACGGGCCGCCCCCTGGTGCGGCTGAAGCTCGCGGCGAGCCTGGACGGGCGCACGGCCCTCGCCTCCGGCGAGAGCCGCTGGATCACCGGCGAGGCCGCCCGTGCCGACGTCCAGCGGCTGCGAGCGCGGAGCTGCGCCGTGCTCACCGGCTCCGGCACGGTGCTCGCCGACGACCCGCGGCTCGACGTGCGCACGGGCGCCGACGCACGCCAGCCGCTACGGGTGGTGCTCGACACGCGGCTCCGCGTCCCGCCCACGGCGCGAACGCTCGCTCCGCCGGGGTGCGTGCTGGTGCTCAACGCCAGCGCCGACGCCGCGCGCCGGGCGGCCCTCGAGGCGGCCGGCGCCGAGGTGCTGACGCTCCCGGCCGGCGGTGCGGGCGTCGACCTCGCAGCGGCGCTCGACGAGCTCGGACGACGCGAGCTCAACGAGATCCACGTCGAGGCCGGCGCGACGCTCGCCGGCGCGCTGCTCGCCGGGGGGCTCGCCGACGAGCTGGTGCTCTACAGCGCCCCGGTGCTGCTCGGCTCCGAGGGGCGAGCGATGCTCGAGATCGGACCGATCGGCGCGATGGCCGACCGCCTCGAGCTCGGCCTGGAGGAGGTCGTGCGGATCGGAGAGGACCTGCGCATCGTCGCCCGGCCGCGCCGAAGGCCCGAGCGCGGGTGATCCACTGACATTCCGGGGGCTCGGGCAACCTTGGATTCTCGACAGGGCGTATCTGCGCGATGATCCCGCGGACCGGTGAGATATCTGGACCAAATACCTGTTCCGAGTCGAGGAACACGCTAGCCCGGATATTGCACCAATTTCACGAATCCTCGCTTGTTCCGTGAATCCACACGAGTCCAGGGCAGGGAGTGCTCCCGGCACTCCCACTGCATTCCCGCCATCCATGGCGGTCAGTGGACGAGGTAGGACGAAGCAGGAGACCGAGTCGAGGACTTCTTCGGAGCTTGGAAATACGGGCAGTATTCCCGGCGCTCCAGAGAAGCCCTGTGACCGAAGGCCGCCACCGGTGTCTCACGACTCGGAACAGGTATTCGGAAGCCGCCGGGGCCTATTTCCAGGCTCGGCGAATCCCGTGTGGATTCACGGGACAAGCGAGCGCGCGGGCGATCGGTGAGAGATCCGGGCTAGCCTCGACGACGAAGCTATCCCTGTCCGATGCGGGTATGCTCCCGTCCGCGCGCGGGCATCGGTGTTCGGATAGGGCCGGTCCGGTGCGGGCTGCGGGGACCGTCGGCCGCAGGGATGCGGCCGTCGAGCCTACATGGACGTATTCACGGCGTGTCCCCGCAGCCCGTACCGGGCCGGCCGACGCCCGGGGAGCCGCTTAACCGACCACGAATGCGCGCGCGGGCGCCGGCGCGGCTGGCGCGCGGTGCCCTCCCCCCTCTCGGGGGACGGGATAAGTGAGGGGGATCGGACAAGACCCCGCGGGCCGAAGCCTCCCACGTAGAGGGCCGGAGCAACCACCCAGCAATGTTCACCGGCATCGTGCACGGCACCGGCCAGATCCGGTCGATGGAGGATGCTGCGCAAGGGGATCTGCGCCTCGAGGTCGGCTGCGAGGCGCTCGAGCGCACCCTGGCGGTGGGCGACTCGGTCGCGGTCGACGGCGTGTGCCTGACCGCCCTCGAGCCGCGGCCCGACGCGTTCTGGTGCGACGTCTCGCGCGAGACCCTCGCGTGTACCACCCTCGGCGCGCGGAACGTCGGGGACGCGGTCAACCTCGAGCCGGCGCTGACGCTGTCCACCCCGCTCGGCGGGCACCTGGTGTCGGGCCACGTCGACGGCGTCGGCACCTGCCTCGGCCGCGAGCCCGAGGCGCGCTCGGTGCGCTTCACCTTCGAGGTCCCCGAGGCGCTCGCCCGCTACGTGGCGCCGAAGGGCGCCATCTGCATCGACGGCGTCAGCCTGACGGTCAACGGGGTCGAGGGCGCCCGCTTCGGCGTGAACATCGTCCCCCACACCCTCGAGGCGACCGGCTTCGGGGCCATCGAGCCCGGGACCCGGGTCAACCTCGAGGTCGACATGATCGCCCGCTACCTGGAGCGCCTCACGGCTCGCTGAGGCGCGCGCTCACCGGCCTTCGGCGAAGCTCCGGGGCCAGCCCGGATATCTCACCGATCGCACGAGCGCTCGCTTGTCCCTCGAATCTCCACGAGTCCATGGATGGACGAGTTAGGACGAAGCAGGAGCCCGAGTCGAGCGGATTCGGCGAGCTCGGAAGTACGCCCTGTACGTCCTGCACTCGCCGAATCCGCTGGAAATCCAAGGTCCTGCGCGATCCTCCCGCGGATCGGTGAGATATCCGGGCTAGCCCGCATATTGCACCAGGCCGGCAGCGAGCCGGCTGCAACTGACTGACTCGCCGGGGGAAAC
>CAJIAT010000197.1_pt1 | contig 21785 bp, 19 predicted proteins | sample 9199161 | NCBI WGS metagenome assembly CAJIAT01 (sample SAMEA7708281, study PRJEB35096) | sediment metagenome | biome: marine neritic benthic zone biome [ENVO:01000025]; feature: sediment [ENVO:00002007]; material: shallow marine sediment [ENVO:03000034] sea grass bed [ENVO_01000059] ... | reverse complement strand
GCTGCCTACCGCAGACCTGGCTTGTCCATGCACGCCTGGGCTTGCTGTTCGCCCGAGCGATAGCTACGGCTATCGCTCGCGCTCCACAGCGGCGCCCAGACGCACCTGTCCTGCGCCAGCCCCGCGATGCCTGGTGCAACATGCGGGCTAGGCGCCCGCGCCGTCGTACGTCGACTCGCGACGCTTCTCGCGGTGCGGCTCACGAAATGCGGTGGCGCGCCACCGCGTCCTCGTCCCACTCGAGGCCCAGACCCGGGCGGTCCGGGATCTCGATCGCGCCTGCACGAACCGGGTACGGCTCGACGAGGACCGGATCGGCCCAGTCCTGCCACTCGAGCCAGTGCGCGGTCTCGGTCACGCGCATCACGTGCGCGCCCACCTCCGGGTACAGGTGCGTCGAGAGCGGGATCCCCGCTGCCGCGGCGATGCCCGCGGACTGGAGCCAGCCGGTGACGCCGCCGATGCGCATGAAGTCCGGCATCATGAGGTCACAGGCGTTCATGGCGAGCGCCTTGTAGAGATCGCGCGGTCCGTAGAAGTTCTCGCCGATTTGCAGCGGCGTCGCGAGATCGGCCGCGAGCTTCGCGTAGCCGGCGAAGTCGTCGTAGAGGATCGGCTCCTCGATCCAGGCGAGCCCGAGGTCGTCGATGGCGTGGCAGCGTGCGAGCGCCTCGGCGAGATCGAGGCCCTGGTTGAAGTCCACCATCAGCGCGACGTCGTCGCCGAGCGCCGCGCGCACGGCGTCGTGGGCGGCGAGATCGTCGCGCAGCCGCTCGCGGCCCATGCGCAGCTTGAGGCCGCGGAAGCCACCCTGGTCGCGGAGCTCGACGGCTTCCGCCGCGAGCGCCTCGGGCTCGCGCAGCCACAGCCCGCTGCTGCTGTAGGCGCGGACCGGACCCACGGTGCCCCCGAGCAGCACGCAGAGCGGCACGCCGGCGGCCCGCGCGAGCGCGTCCCAGGCCGCCATGTCGAGGCCGGAGGCGGCGATCATCGACAGGCCCTCGTAGCCGACGAAGTGCAGGGATCGGCGCGCGGCCTGGTAGAGCTCGACCGGTGCGACCGCTCGCCCGCGCAGCAGCTCCGACAGATCCTCGAGGGCCGGCAGCAGGTACCGGACCGACTTCGGGATGTAGGGCTCGAGGTAGGCGCGGCCGGTGATCCCCTCCTCGGTGTGCAGGTCGACCAGGATGAGGGGCCAGCTCTCGATGGTGGCGATCCGGGCCACCACCGGACGCTCGAGCGGGAGCAGCACCGCGCGGGCCTCGATCGCGCGCAGGGTCAGCTTCTCGTGTTCCATAAGCAATGTTCTCCGTCGCGCACGGCGCGGGCCACGGGCCGTGGGACCCACACGGGATCGGTCGCGCGCCACCCGCGCCGCGCCGCGCCGCGCCGGTCTGCGCGCGGCTCGATGTTAACCCGTTACCCCAGCGTCGGGAGATACCTCGCCGATCACCGTCCAAGACCCGCGCGCGCGGCGGGGCGCGGCGTATCACGGGCGCGTGAGACGAAGCCGGGAGGTGCATGAAGACCTGTCGGCTGAACGAGGTCGTCACCGCCGACGGGCCGCTACTGCATGACTCTCGGGAGCGGACCTGAGCCCGGGCGCCGAACGCCCGAACGTGGGAACGCGAGCCCTCAGGGCGCACGCGACCTCGAGGAAAAAGACGTCTCCGGGAATCCGGGGGAACGGTCTCCGGGAACGATGCCCTCCGTGGCATCGCTCCCGAAGGTGAGGCGATGGTCTACGCGCTGCCTCGCTCGGCCGCGAATGCGGCGCTCGGCTGTTCGCTCGTGTCGGCGCCCGTTGGGACCCGGCGACGGCGTTGCCGATCGAATGCGCCGCGCGTGCTCGTCAGGTGTGGCCGTGACGCTCGCCGCGCCGAAGGCTCTCGTTGGCACTGCTCGCCTCGCAGCGCCACGAGCGCGTGTATCCGTTTGCTCGACCGCCCGATCCGTGGGGTTCGCCTCGACGGTCAGTCTCACGCTGCTCTGTTTCAATACGACGTCGAGGAGGACTCTGTTTCGTTTCGATTGTTTCAGTCCGGGCCCGTCGACTGCTTTCGTTCCTGGGGCGGGGCCGCCGGGTCACCCGGCGGGGTCAGCCTCGCGGGCGAGACCCTCGATCACCTCGGCGCCGACCCGCTCGAAGATCCGCGGTGTGACGACCACCTTGCTGTGGCGGTTGCCGCCGCCGAGGATGACGCGCTCGCGGGCCATGACCCGCGCATCGACCCACAGCGGCAGCCCCGGCGCGAGCCCGATCGGCGTCACGCCGCCGATCTCCATGCCCGTCAGGGCGCGCGTCTCCTCGGGCGCGGCGAAGGAGATCCGCCGGGACCCGAGGCGCTTGCGCACGACCCTGTTCACGTCGAGGCGGCTCGTCGCGAGGAGCACGCAGGCCGCGAAGCGCTCGCCGCCGCTCTTGGCCTTGACGACGATGCAGTTGGCGGAGTCCTCGAGGGGGTAGCCGTGGCGCTCGCAGAACACCGCCGTGTCCGCGTCCTGCGGGTCGCAGGGCAGGACCTCGAAGGCGAGTCCCGACGCCTCGAGCGCCGCCCGCACGCCCGCGTGCAGGATGTTCCCGGTTCGGCCCTCGCCCCCTCTCGCCTGCTCGTTCATCGCGCCTGGCCTCCCGCCGGCCGCCGATTATGCACGCCAGCGGGACCCGCCTCGTGTGCGCTCCTCGCGGCGCGCTCGGCGGGTCGCCGCGGTAGACTCCCAATCCGCGGCGCGGCCGTGATCTCGCGAGGAGGCAAGGGATGGAGATCCCGAGCGACGGGCTCATCGCCGTCGCCAAGCGCGACTGCCCGACCTGTAGCCTCGTGGTGCCTGCCCTGGAGCGCATCGCCGAGGGCGGCCTGCTCACGGTCTACAGCCAGGACGACCCGGCCTTCCCCGAGGGTCTCGCGGGCGTCGTGGACGACACCGCGCTCGAGGCCTCGTTCCGGCTCGACATCGAGACCGTGCCGACCCTCGTCAGGCTCGAGGGCGGGCGCGAGGTCGCGCGCGCCGTCGGCTGGCATCGGGGGGAGTGGGAGTCGGTCTCGGGCATCGACGGGCTGGGCGAGGGGCTTCCCGAGCAGCAGCCCGGCTGCGGCTCGATGAGCGTCGACCCGGGGATGGCCGAGAAGCTCGAGGTGATCTACGGCTCGCCGCCGATGCGCTCGCGCGTCATCGAGGGCGCCGATCCGGACGACCCCGTCGAGATCTGCTACGCGCGCGGCTGGAGCGACGGGCTGCCGGTGGTGCCGCCGACGCCGGAGCGCGTGCTGCGCATGCTCGCGGGCACCGAGCGCGATCCGGCCGAGGTGCTGGGCCTGATGCCGCCGGACCTCGGCGAGTGCACGGTCGAGAAGGTCGCCGTCAACGCGGTCATGGCCGGCTGCCGCCCCGAGTACCTGCCGGTGGTCCTCGCGGCGGTGGAGGCGGCGCTCGACCCGGCCTTCTGCATGCACGGGCTGCTTTGCACCACCTACTTCGCCTCGCCGGTCGTCGTGGTCAACGGGCCAGTGGCCAGGCGCATCGGCATGAACGCGGGCGTGAATGCCCTCGGTCAGGGCAACCGGGCCAACTCCACCATCGGCCGCGCGCTCCAGCTCGTGGTGCGCAACGTCGGCGGCGGGGTGCCCGGCGGCATCGACCGGGCCACCCTCGGCACCCCGTCCAAGGTCGGCCTGTGCTTCGCGGAGGACGAGTCCGATCCGGCCTGGGCCTCCCTCGCCGCCTCGCGCGGCGTGCCGTCGGGCGCCTCCGCGGTGACCCTGTTCGGCGGCGGCGAGGTGGTGGGGTGCTTCGATCAGCTCTCGCGCGGCGCCGAGTCCCTCGCCGCCTCCCTCGCCGAGACGCTCAACGTCGCCGGACACCCGAAGAAGGTCGCGCAGCACGACGCGATGCTGGTGCTCTCGCCGGAGCACCATCGGGTGTTCGCGGCCGCCGGCTGGGGCCGCGAGGAGATCATCGACGGGCTCAGGCGCGCGACGATGCGCGACGGTGCCGACCTCGTGCGCGGCGCGCGCGGGATCGCCGAGGGGATGCCGGAGAGCGTCGCCGGCGAGCGCCACGAGAAGTTCCGCCCCGGCGGCCTGCAGCTCGTGCGCGCCGGTGGGGAGGCGGGCCTGATGTCCGCCGCCATCATCGGCTGGGCCGCCGCCGGGGAGCGCGGCAGCGAGCCCGTCACCAGGGAGATCCCTTCGTGACCGCACCCCTGTTGACCGGCCCCTGGCGACCGGACCCGTAGTGACTGGACCCTCAGTGATGGAGACGTCTTCATGAGAGAGCGATTCTCCCTGCTCGACCCCACCGCCGAGCGCGAGCCGGCGCGCCGCGAGCGCCGCCCGCCGCCGGCCTCCCTCGAGGGTGCGACCGTCGCGCTGCTCGACATCGGCAAGTCCCGCGGCGACGTCTTCATGTCGCGCCTCGGGGAGCGCCTCGGCGAGCGGGGCGTCACCGTGCGCCACTACGCCAAGCCGACCAACACCAAGGTCGCACCGGACGTCCTCGCCCAGACGATCGCCACCGAGTGCGACGTCGTCGTGGAGGCGCTCTCCGACTGAGGGTCGTGCACGTCGTGCAGTCTGCATGACATGCTCGACCTCGACGGGCGAGGCGTCCCCGGGGTGATGGTGGCGACCACGGCGTTCCGCGAGGCCGCCGACGCGCAGTCGCGCTCGCTCGGCTTCGAGCCGGCGATCGTCTACGTGCCGCACCCGATCCAGGACCGCACGGACGAGGAGCTTCGCGCGATTGCCGACGCGGCGCTGGACGAGGTGCTCGGGGCCATCCGCGCGGGCTGAGGTCGACCCGCGGGCGCGGGCCGCCGATACGTGGGGCGTCGACGACGGCGGCCTGGATCACCCGCCGTCGATCGGGAGCGCTCCGGGATCCTGGCGAGGAGCAGCTCGCCCCAGGTCGCTCGCAGGGTGGACACCGGGAAGGTGATCGCGACCGCCGTCCCGATGAGAGGCACGCGCCTCGCTCAGGGCTCCCGCGGCCTCGCGCCGGCCTCGACCAGGAGCTGCTCGATCGCCTCGTAGGGCTGCGCGCCGACCACGCCGTAGCCGCCGGCGACGAAGGTCGGCACCCCGGTGACCCCGTAGGCGCGCGAGCGCGCCCAGTCGGCGTCGACGGCGTCGGAGAACGTGCGCTGCTCGAGCACCGCGCGGGCGGCCTCGACGTCGAGACCGACCGCGCCCGCGATGTCGAGGAGCACCGCCACGTCGCCGATGTTGCGAGCATCGACGAAGTAGGCGCGGTACAGCGCGTCGTGGATCGCCTCCCCGCCCGGCTGGGTGTCCGCCCAGGCTCCGAGCTCCTGCGCGAGGCGGCTGTTGTAGGTGTGGGTGCGCGCGCCGTAGGGCAGGCCCTCCGTCTCCATCCGCTCGCGCATGGCGGCCTGCATCGCCGGGATGTCCTTGCCGCGGCCGCCGAACAGCTCCTCCAGCGTGCGCCCCTCGGGGGGCGTCTCCGGGTGCAGCGGGAAGTGCACCCACTTCAGCTCGACGTCGTAGTCCTGGCGCAGCTTTTCGATACGCACGGTACTGAGATAGCACCAGGGTCAGACGTAGTCGGTGAAGACCTCCAGCGTGACGGTCTCGGTCACGGTCGCTCCTCGTGGTCGACGTCGGCCCGATTCTGCACGAAACGCGGCGCCGGGGCGTCGCTTGATCGATTCGCCAGGGCGTGTATGATATTCAACCATAAGGTTGAATATAGGAGCCGAGCCGATGAGCGCCGTCCGTTTCCCCGGAGAGTCCAGCGAGTACCGTGCCGCCCGAGACGCGCTCCTCGCCGAGGAGATCGCGCTGCGCGCCCGGGTCGCCGAGCTCGCTGCCCGCCGCGCCGGGCTGCCGCCGGGTGGCGCAGTCGAGAAGGCGTACCGGTTCGTCGCGCCGACCGAGGGGGGCACCGAGGAGGTTGCGCTCGTCGATCTGTTCACCGAGGGGTGCGATGCGCTGTTCGTGTACGGGCTGATGTACGGGCCGGACGAGGACCCCTGCCCGATGTGCTGCTCCTTCCTCGACGCCCTCGACGGCAACGCCGGGCACCTCGCCCAGCGGCTGTCCCTGGTGGTCGTCGCGCGCTCGCCCGTCGAGCGCATCGGCGAGCTGGCCCGGGCCCGGGGCTGGCGGAACCTGCGCCTGCTCTCGAGCGCCGGATCGGAGTTCCCCGTGGACTACCATCTCGAGGGGGCCGACGGCGCTCAGCTCCCGATGGCCAATGTCTTCGTGCGCGACGGCGGCGCGATCCGCCACCACTGGGGCACCGAGATGCTCTACGCGGATCTCGAGGGTCAGCCCCGGCACATGGATCAGATGTGGCCCCTGTGGAACGTGCTCGACACGTCGCCGCAGGGGCGCGGGACGGACTGGTACCCCGTCTGAGACGTTGCCGGCACGTGGCGGGCATTCCGGCCGTGCGCGGCGCGCGGACGACATCGAGGTGCGCATGAGGCGATCGACGGTCCTGGCGGCGGCTCTCGGCGCCGCCCTCCTCGTCACCAACGGCTTGTGGGCGTATCGGAGCGTCGACTTCGGCATCACCCACAGCCATCAGCAGGTCTCGCTCGACGAGACGAGGCGCGCGCTCGCCCAGGCGCTGGCGATCGTCGACGTGCTGGTGGCCGACGCCGGCGCGGACCGCGAGGCGCTGATCGCCGCCGCGAGCGCCGCCTGGCAGGCGGGCGAGCCCTTCGAGAAAGAAGGGTACGTGTGGGTGGGCGGGCTGGGCCTGCGCTTCGCCGGGGAGGGGCGTCTCGTCGAGGTCGTGAGCGAATCGCCGTGACCGCCCCTTCGACTCTGCCGCGCCGCCGGGCACCCGGTCAGTCGATGTGGTCCCACTCCACGCCGAAGGCGTCGATGGTGGGCGAGCTGCGTGCGCGGATCTCGGCGAGCCACTCGTCGAGCTCGCGGGGCGCCATCGGCGGGCACAGGAAGAAGCCCTGGCCCTCGTCGCAGTGGCGCTCGCGCAGGAAGTCGAGCTGCACGCGGCTCTCCAGGCCCTCGGCCACCACCCCCATGTCCAGGCTCCGCGCCATGGCGATGACCGCCCGAGAGATCGCCGTGCCCTCGCCCGGCGTGCCGATGTCGTGCACGAAGCTGCGATCGATCTTGACCCGGTCGACGGGGAAACGCTTGAGATAGCTGAGCGAGGAGTAGCCGGTGCCGAAGTCGTCCACCGCGATCTGGACGCCGAGGTCGCGAATGGCGTTGAGGGCGCGCTCGTAGCGCTCGGTCTCGTGCATCATCACGCTCTCGGTGACCTCGAGCTCGAGCCGGCCCGGATCGAGCCGGGAGCTGGCCAGCGTCGTCTCGATCAGCCGCGAGACGTCCTGGTGCAGGAGCTGGCGCGGTGAGACGTTCACCGACACGCGCAGGCCCTCCCGGCCGACCGGATCCCAGCGCGCGGCCTGTCGGCACGCGGTGTCGAGCACCCACTCGCCGATGCTGGTGATGAGGCCGCTGTCCTCGGCCACGGTGATGAACTCCGCCGGCCCGATCACGCCGAGCTCGGGCTCGTTCCAGCGCGCGAGCGCCTCTGCGCCTGCGACCCCGCCGCCACCGAGACGCACGAGCGGCTGGTAGTGCAGCACCAGCTCGTCGCGGGCGAGCGCCTGGCGTAGCCGGCGCTCGATGTCGATGCGCCGGAGCGAGCGCGCGTTCAGCGCTTCGGAGAAGAACTCGACCGTGTCGCGGCCCGCGTCCTTGGCACGGTACATCGCCGCGTCCGCGTGCTTGAGCAGCTCGCCCGCGTCGCCCCCGTCCTTGGGGTAGATGCTGACGCCGATCGAGCCCGAGATGAAGATCTCGCGCCCCTCGATGCTCGCCGGCAGGGCGATCGCCTCGCGCAGCTTGTGGCCGGCGGCAGCCGCATCGCGCTCCCCGCGAAGCTCCTCGAGGACGATCACGAACTCGTCGCCGCCGAGCCGGGCGACGGTGTCCTGGGCGCGACAGGTGCGGCGCAGCCGCTCGGCGATCTCGACCAGGACGCGGTCGCCGAACGCGTGCCCGTAGCCGTCGTTGACGAGCTTGAACCGATCGACGTCGACGAACAGCACCGCGATCTGACGACCGCGCCGCTCGGCGCGCGCGACGGCGGTGTCGAGCCGGTCGAGGAGCAGCGTGCGGTTCGGCAGCCCGGTGAGCTCGTCGTGGTGGGCCTGGTGCACGAGCTCGCGCGCGAGGCGGGCGGCCTCGGTGACGTCGCGCAGCGCGATCACCGCCCCGCTGGCGCGCCCCTCGGCGTCCTGCACCGGCGAGGCGCAGGCATGCACGGAGTGCTCGGAGCCGTCGCGCACGACCATGCCGACGGGCTCGATGGTCGCGCTCGAGCGAAGGTTCTCGATGCAGGTGCGAACCGGGTCGGCGGCGGCCCCGGTGGCGAGCTTGACCACCTCGTTCCACGGACGCCCCTCGGCCTCGTCCGGCGACCAGCCGGTCAGGGACTGGGCGACGGGGTTCAGGTACTGCACACGCCCCTCGAGATCGGTCGTGATCACCGCGTCTCCGATCGAGCGCAGGGTCGCCTCGGCGCGCCGCTCGCCCTCGGCGACGGCGCGCCGGCTGGTCGAGAGCCTGCGCCCGAGCCACGACACGAAGCCGAGCGAGCCTGCCGCCGCCGCGCCGAGCGGCGGCCACCAGAGCTGCGAGAACGCGAGCATCGCGAGCGCGACGAGGACGGGCCCGACGCTGACCGCCACACCCGCGGTGACCAGCGCAGCGCGCCCTGCGGGGCGCGCCACCAGCACCCCGAGCAGGGTGAGTGCCGCGGCGATGGTCGCGGCGAGCGTCGAGGGCAGCGGCCGCACCCAGCTGCCGTCGGCGAGGGAGGCCATCTCGCTCGCGACGACCTCGACCGCAGGCATCGGACCGGCGCCGCCGGACACCGGTGTCGCGAGGCCGCCGCCGAGTCCCGCCGCCGTCACGCCGACGAGCGCGATCGCGCCGTCGAGCGCGGCGGGCGACTCCCCGGCGAGGATCTCCAGGGCCGGGACCCGGGTGAAGTGGCGCGGGGGGCCGAGGAACCGGATCAACATCGGATCCTCGTGCACCCATGGCCCCGGTCCGCTCGCGGGGGGCGGCTCGGCGGCGCTGCCGCCCTCGGCGATCCCGAGCACCGCCGCGGCGAGCGATGGCCAGCGGGGCGCCGCGACGCCCGCGCGCAGATGCGCCTGGCGCACGAGACCGTCGACCTCGACGGGCAGCTCGACGTGCCCGAGCGCGGCGGCGCCGCCGGCAAGTGATGCGAGGGGCCTCAGCTCGACGTAGGTCCCGGCGGTCGGTCCGGGCGCCGCGAGCACGGGCATCGCCACCCGACCGTTGCGCCGCACCGCCTCGGCCAGCGCCTCGTCGGCGCCGGTCTCGACGCTCGGCTCGGCGAAGAGCACGTCGAGCCCCACCGCCACGGCTCCGGCGTCGGTCAGCGCGTCGAGCAGCTCCGCGTGCCGGTGGCGCGACCAGGGCCAGCGCCCGGCGGCTTCGAGGGAGACGTCGTCGATCGCGACGATCACCACACGCTCCGGGGCGGGCCGGTGCGATGCGCGAAGGGCGCTGTCGTAGATCAGCCAGTCCCAGCGCGCGAGCGCGCCGAGCCCGGTGAGGAGCGCTGCGAGCAGCGCCGCTGCCAGCGCGACCGCGACGGCTTCTCGCGTCTCGCGCCGGGTCGGGTCGATCACAGGGCGAGGAGCAGCAGCAGGGGCAGCAGCGCCAGCCACCAGGGTGGGTCGCCCGGGGGCGGCTCGATGCTCTGCGGCGTCCCGAATGGACCTCGATAGCCGTCGACGTCGACGATGCGCACGCGGAACCAGAGCCGCTTCTCGGGCGGCTCGATCGTGATCTGGGGCGTGTCCGTCGCCTCGACGCGCACCGACTCGGTGAATCCCTCGTCATCGGCGAGCTGGATCTCGTAGCCCTGGCCCGGGCGACCTGCCTGCCAGCGCAGCGCGATCCCGGTCTCGCTCGCCTCGCTCTCGGCCTCGGGCGCTGGCGGCGCCTTGCGGACCCGGAAGCCCTGGAGATCCCCGAAGGGCCCGACGTCGCCGCTCTCGTCGCGGGTCGCGATACGCCATCGGTAGACGCCATCGGCGAGGTCCGTCGGCACCACGAGGGTCGTGGACGGATGCGCCTCCACGGCGACGACCTCGGCGTCGCTGTCGTCGAAGAGGTGCACGCGATAGGAGGCTGCATCGCTCGCGGACGCCCAGCGCAGCGTCGGGCGCACGATCCGAACCGTCTCACCGGCGCGCGGGGAGATCGTCGCGGGCGGCTCCGGGCGCGCGTCGAGCTCGAAGGCGTGCAGCGCCTCGCGTCCCTCGAGCCCGACCTCGTCCACGGCGCGTACCCGGAGCACGTAGCGGCCGTCGTCCAGATCGGGCAGCGTGACCCGCGGCGTCGGTGTCTGCTCGTCGAGGAGCAGCGCCCCGATGCTGGCGGTCGCGGTGATCTGGACCTGGTAGGCCCGGGCCCCTGTGAGCGCGGGCCAGCCGATGCGCAGCTGGCGGCGCTCGTACCTCGCGGGCAGAGCACCGAGATCGACCGGAGGCAGCAGCTCTCGTGGCCGCGCCGGCGCCTGCCCGGCGCGCACGACCGTGCCGGTGCCGGCCGGCAGGGTGACCCGCCGTCCCTGCTCACCCGCGATCTCGACCGAGCCGTCCTCGACCTCGGCGCGAGCCACCGGCGGCTCGCCCTCGCTGCCGACGCGGAACCGGGTGCCGCGCACCACGGCGGAGGCCGCCGGCGTGGAGATCTCGAAGCGTGGAGGCCTCGCACCCACGGCCGGGACCTCGCCCTCGATGCGCCCGGCGCCCAGCCGCGAGCGGGTGCCGGGGCGGCGCAGGCGTCCGTAGAGGCCGGCCTCCTCGACCGTCAGGTCGCTCGAGGGCCGCACCAGCAGCTCGCTGCCGTCGACGAAGGCGAGCACGGCGCTCGCGGCCGCACCGGTGACGATACGGTCTCCTGCCCCGAGGGTTGCGCCGACCGCGGCGGCCTCGCTGCTGGCGTCCGCGCGCACGATCCGCGCCTGCCCCGCGACCTGGGTGATCTCCACCGGCGCCGCGGTGACGCGGAGCCACTCGACTGGGAACCGGATCACGGTGCCAGGAGGCATCCGCCGGGGATTCGGCACGTCGTTGAGGGCGCGAAAGCGCGCCCAGTAGCGCATGCTGACCAGGTACTCGGTGGCCAGATCCCAGAGGTTGTCCCCGCGTTCGGCGACGTAGACCCAGTCCTGGGCCGTCGATCGGAGCGGTGTGGCCACCAGGAGGACGAGAGCCGATGCCGCGACCGACATGCGCCACGCGCGCCGCAGTGTCTCGTCGCCGCGGCGTCCGTGCGGCGCGCGCTCTGCTCTCACGGGTCGCTCGCTCCTCCGGCTTCCGGCTGCGCTGCCGGGGCACAAGACACGATTCTGCATCAATCCGCCGCCCGGGGCGCAGATCCGCGGCCCGCAGGGGCGCCTATTGAACCATCAGCAGCCGCGGACACCCACCACCCGCCATTCCCACGGGCGCACTCAGGCCGGGTCGGGCAGGGCGGTCACCTCGATGCGGGTGTCGGAGAGCCTCGCCTCGAGGCGAAGCGCGTGGCCCGCCCGGGCGACGAGATCGGCGTCCTGGAAGTGCACGGCCTGGCCCCAGGCCGTGATCGGGCCGCCCGGGCGGGTCTCGATGGTCGTCCGTGCATCCAGGTGGAGCGCGAACCAGACGGCGACCGCGTCGACGGCGCCGGAGCGTATGGGCGTGATCTCCACGGTCCGCAGCTGCGGAGCCGGGGGCCCTGGGCGTGCCAGGTCGACGCGAGCGATCTCGACGTCCTCGCTGAGGGCGCGGTGGAGGTGCTGCGCGAGATGGAGGTCGAGATAGGCGTCCGGATCGCGAAGCCGATCGAGGGGTGAGAGGTCGAAGCCCGAGATGCGCCGCACCGGGTTCACGGCCCGCAGCCGCGGCATCTCCACGAGTCGCGCGTACACGTTGGCGCTCGCCGGGATCACCGCCGCGTCGGGCGCCAGGAGGTGGCCCGCGGCGTGGCGCACCGTAGGCAGCACACCCTCGGCGAGCAGGCCCACGTCGACGATCTCGGAGACCAGCACGGTCGCGGGCTCGGCGAGCTCCTCGCCCACCCGCAGCGTGGTGGACATCCCCTCGACGACGGTGATGCGATCTGCGAGCCCGTTCAGCGCAACGACCTCGCGCGCGGCCTCGGCGAGCGCCGGGTTGGCCTCGCACGCGTAGACGCGACGTGCGCCCGCCCGCGCGGCCATCATCGCCAGCAGCCCCGAGCCGGTGCCGATGTCGAGGACCACCGAGTCGTGCGTCACCGCGCGCTCGATGGCCTCGCGATAGGCGTCGTTGCGGGCCTCGTCGGCGATCATCGGCCAGTGCCAGCCCGCGAGCTGGCCGCTCGACGCGCCGCGCAGGGCCCGCCCGAGCGATTCGTCGTCCGGGCGCAGCGCCGCCGCCCGACGCAGGCAGTCGATCGCGGCCTCGAGCTGGCCGACCTCGCGCAGCAGCACGCCGAGGGCGGCGAGCGCGTCGACATCCTGCGGATCGATCTCGATGGCGCGCCGGTAGGCCGCGGCTGCGCCCTGGCCGTCGCCGAGTCGCTCCAGGGCGGCTCCCAGGCCGCGGCACGCCGCGCCGTCGCGGGGTGCGAGCGAGCACGCCCGGTCATAGCTCGCCGCCGCCTCGCGCCAGCTCGAGCCGGCAGCCCGTGCGTCACCCAGGCGGCGCTGGGCCTCCGCATCGTCGGGCGCGACCGCGACCGCGATCCGGAGCACCTCCAGGGCTGCGTCCGGCTGCCCGAGGCGCGTGCGCAGGGCGCCGAGATTGATCAGCGCGTCGAGGTTCTCCGGATCCTCCGCCCGCGCCCGCTCGAAGGCTCGCCCGGCCGCCTCGAGCCGGCCGCACTCCTGGAGCGCGACGCCCAGCCCGTTCAAGGCGGGCACCCAGCGCGGCGCGCCCGCCACGGCGCGCTCGTAGGCGCTCACCGCTTCGGCGCTGCGCCCCTCGTCGAGGAGCGCGAAGCCGAGGTTGAGGTGCAGGTCCGGGGCGTCGCCGCCGGCGCGGATCGCCGCCCCGAAGGCATCCGCGGCGGCGTGGGCGTCGCCGCGCTGGAGCGCGACGAAGCCGAGCAGGTGCCGGGCGCCGGCGTAGGCCGGGTCCGTCTCGTGGACCGCACTGCAGGTGCGCGCGGCGCCGTCGAGGTCGCCGGCGCGTAGCCGCGTGCGCGCCTGCTCGAGGCGCGCGTCGCCGCTCATCGAGGGCTCGCCGGGCGCCGGTCGGGGCGCGGCCTCACCGCTTCCTCATCGAACCGCCCGCAGCGCCTGCTCCCACTCCCCGCGCATCCACTCGACGCAGGCGATTCCCTGCTCGAACAGCGAGTAGCGGCAGCCCTCGCCGTAGTCGAGATTGGGGATGAACTCGGTCGAGATCTGCCCGAGCCGGCCTTCCGGGTCGGCGGCGTGGTGCGCGAGCAGGTGCCGGATCGCCTCCTTCCACGGCTCGAGCTTCGCGGCGTCCCAGGGTGCGTGGTACTCGCCGGGCGTGGGCTCGACGAAGGGATACTGGATGCCCCGGCCAGGGTTGCCCTGCTCGTCGGTTGCGAGCGTGTTCGGCGGGTTGTTCGGCACCGCGGCGCGGGCGTGGCAGTGACGCACCCAGCCGGCGTCGATCCACTCGTCGATCACGTTGCCGGCGGTGAACGGGTCCAGGATCAGCTCGCCGGACTCCACGGCCGGTCGGATACCCTGCACCTCCTGCTCGCGCGGGTTGTCGATCTTGAAGATCACGTGGCTGTGATCGAGGGTCATGCAGAAGGGCGCTCCCTCGGCCTCGACCGCCCGGGCGACCCTGGCCACGCGCCGGAAGTCCTCCGACCACATGTTCACGTGCACCTCGAAGCACGGCGTCACGCCGAGGCGCTCGCCGAGCCCGCGGGCGAACAGATAGGCCTCGACCACCTGCTCGTCGGTGATCGCCCGCCCTTCCGCGTCGTAGGTCATGACCTGGACGTTGTGAACCACCGAGCCCAGGTCCCGCGCGACGCGCAGGTTGTGCTCCATGAGCGCGCGATGCTCGCCGTAGGTGTAGTACCAGCCGCTGCCGCGCACCGGCAGCCCGTACTTCTCGCTGGCCCGCGCGAAGGCCTCGACCTCGTGCGGCTCGGGGGTCTTGTCGACGTAGTCGAACACACCAGCATCGCGGACCATCCGGAACCGCGTGTCGATGTCCGGCATCGGGTCGGCGTGCCGGTGCTTGATCCCGTTGGTCTGGATGCCGAAGAGCAGCTCGGCGGCCATCGTCGGACTCCCTGCGCGCCGGGGACAGCGCTCGACAGCTCGGCCGCAGGAGTCTAACAGGCTGCCGGGCAGGCCACCGGGTCACCGGCGGCGCGAGCGACGACGACGCACGGCGCGCATGGCGCCGTGCGCGAGGCGTGCCCGGCACGGCGCCGGGCACGAGGGGAAGGGCGTCAGCCCTCGCCCTTGACCTGGGTGGCCTGCAGCCCCTTCGGCCCCTGCTGGACCTCGTAGCTGACGGTCTGCCCCTCGGCCAGGCTCTTGAAGCCCTCGCCGACGATCGCGGAGAAGTGGACGAAGACGTCCTTCCCGCCGTCGGACGGTGTGATGAAACCGTACCCCTTGGAGTCATCAAACCACTTGACGGTGCCAGTTGCCATGCGAGTTACCTCATTGGTTTTCGATCGGATGACGTTGAGTTGCAGATCATCTGAGGCAATTCACCGGAAGCACGGAAGGGGACTTCAGAAGACGGCCGGAATAATGTGCAATCAACAGAAACATCCACCAGGTCGCAGCCTGGAATTTCTCTCTAGATTCCCTCTGCGAGCCCCGGGCAGGAGACGCATCGGTCGCCTTCCCGCGGCAGCGAGCAGAATATACAGCATGGTTGGGGCACGTTGTCGACACCTGTGCGCGTCCCGCTGCACCCGGATGTGGTCGCTCCCGCCGGCGCCAGGGGGCAATCTGCGGGCGGGTGGCGCCGCCCGCCCGGGGTGTCGGTTGTGTTACGATCCCGGCAGGGTTCGGTCGAGCCGGGGTCTCCCGGCAGGTAGCCGGCGATGCCCGGAAGCCCCCCGCACCCGTTTCCTTCGTCACACAAGGCCAGTCTTCCCGTGTCTGTTCATCGACGTGCTGCCGTAACGAACACCGGTGTCCTGTTCCCGTTGCTCGAGTCCTGGAATCCAATGACCAAGGTGGCGACCATCGCCGCCGAGCAGAACAAGAAGCGAATCCTGTGCCGGATCTCGATGGAGGTCCTGAAGAAGAAGTTTCGCGCCTCGGACGACGACCCCATGCGGGCCGTCGCGGACAACCGGCTGGTGATCCGCGAGGCCGCCAAGAAGCTCATCGAGGGCCGCCACTTCGAGGAGGACGGCTCAATCGTCGTCAGCGCCTCCGACCTCTGAGGTCAGACGGTCTCCCCGGGATCGCCGTCAGGCGGCCCGAGCCGGACGCAGCGGCGTGCCGGAAATCGTGATGCGGTGCATCAGCCGGCGTTGGCCGCGATAGTCGTTGGTCGCGTAGTGCCAGGTGGCGCGGTTGTCCCACACCGCCGTCGAGCCTGGGCGCCAGCGGAAACGGCAGGCGAACTCCGGGCGTTGCGCGTGCCGGTAGAGGCTGTCGAGCAGGGCCCGGGACTCCTCGTCCGACCAGCCGCGGATGCGGACCGTGAAGGTCGGGTTCACGTACAGGGCTGCCCGGCCGGTCTCCGGGTGGGCGATGACCATCGGGTGCACCGTGTCCTGGGTCGCCGCCTCGGGGTTGCCGATGCGGGCCCCGACGTCCTTTTCGGCCGCGCGCCCTCCCGGTCCGAAGATGTGGCGGCTCGAGTGCTCGGCCTCGAGGCCCTCCAGCGTGCGTCTCATGCCCGCCGAGAGCCCCTCGTAGGCGGCGTGCATGCTCACGAAGAGCGTATCGCCGCCCACGGCGGGCACCTCGAGGGCGTGCAGGATCGACCCGAGCGCCGGCTCGGCATCGTAGGAGTGGTCCGTGTGCCAGTCCGAGCCGATGTTGTCACGCTGATCGGGCTCCTTGCGCACCTCGGCGATGAGCGGATGCCCCGGGACCGGGGTGAAGAAGCGATTGACGTCGATCTCGCCCCAGCGGCGGGCGAAGGCCAGGTGCTGCTCCGGGGTGAGGGGGCAGTCGCGGAAGAAGACCACCGAGTGCTCGCCGAGGGCCCGCCGGATCTCGGCCATCTGCTCGTCCGTCGGCCCGGCCGCGAGGTCCACGCCCTGGATCTCCGCGCCGAGCGCCGGCGTGAGAGGATCGACGCCGATGGTGCGGTAGCGCAGATCTGCGGCGGGGCTGCTCATCTCTCGCTCCGGCGCCGCTGCGGGCACCTCGTCGTGGCACGGGTTGGCCGCCGATGGTACTCCTGCCCGACCCCGCGGGCGACCCCGCGGGCGAGCGCCCTCAGTGCAGCCCCGCAGCCCGCTCGAGGGTCAGCACGTCCAGGTCGAAGACCGCGTCCGGATCGACGATCTCGAGCAGCGCCTCCGGGCTCTCCGGCGGCTCGGTGGTCCAGATGAACGGCCGCTCCGAGCTGCCCATCCGGTAGCCGATGTCGAACAGACGGCTCATCTCGTCGGGATCGAACTCGAGTGGGCTCGCGTCGAGCTGCACGTAGGTCGGGATCCAGGTGATGCGGTAGCCCGTGCCCGAGTGCATCGCCATCTGGAACAGGGCCGTCGCGCTGAACACGCCGATCCCCGTGAGCATGGTATCGACGGAGCGCTCGGCGACGCTGGAGGCGCGCGCCCGGACCTCCGTATAGACCGGGCGCGAGGGCCGTGCGTTCGCGATGACGTAGAGGTCGCTCGACAGGGACATGCCGCGGCGTTTCACCCGCTCGAGCAGATCCTCCAGATCCAGCATGAAGCTGCGGGCGAAGACGGCGGCGCGCGCGGCGCCGTCAACGTGCGCCTCCCAGTACCGCTCGCCGTCGATCTCGACCGGGATGTACACCGGCGGGAACATGACCGGAAAGGCGGCAGCGGCGAGCACGACGTCCCGGTAGTGCTCGTAACGCTCGGGGCGATCGCTCGATGCGATGGCGCCGAGGTCCCAGATGGTGAAGCGGCCGCTCTCCAGGTTGGTCGTGCCGATGAACAGGCGGCGACCCGCCCGGTGCTCGGCGCCCACGGCGTCGATGACCTCGTCGTCGATCTCGCGGGCGATGAGCTCGCGCATCGGCGTGGTGTCGTGCATCGAGGGGCCGCTGAGTATCTGGAGAGGGCTGCCGACGCGATAGAGGTCGGCGCTCGAGACGCGCTGGTACAGGCGCAGCCCGTCGTCGTAGTCGGGACCGAGAAATGCGAAGGTCGCCATCAGCGCGCCGGTGGAGATCCCGGTCACCACCTCGAAACTCGGCCGGTTGCCCGAGGCGCTCCACCCGAGCAGGAACCCGGCGCCGAAGGCGCCCCGGGAGCCTCCGCCGGAGAGTGCCAGCACGCGATAGGCGAGCCTTCGATCCCCCCCGTCCTCGGCGAGCCGCTCGACGATCTGGTCGAGGCCCTTCTCGAGACGCCCCTCGAGGTTCGTCTCGTCGATTGCCTCGGACGGGTCGGCGCGCACGGCGCCCCAGGGAAGCGTGCGCTCGGCGCCGACCGGTGGCCCGGGCGGGCGGGTCGCGCCGCATCCGCCGACCAGCGCGCTCACCAGGACCGCCAAGATCAGCCTCGACATCCACGCGCCCCCTGCGCATCGCCCCGTCCTTCCTCGATCAGTCTACAGGCGACGGCAGCGTCTCGCCGCCTCGCGGCGCGCCCCGCGTGGGCGCGACGTGGATGGCAGGTGGAGTGACCCGGGCGTGGCGGCACTGGCACAGTGTCGACCCGACTGCGAGGAGGGACGGAGGCATGCGAGGACACGATCGGCGATCAGGACGCGCGGAGATCTCGCCGCGCCGATTACTGCCGTGACGCGCCTGGACGACGCGCGCGAGGAGCGGCTGCGGGCGTTCGCCCACCGACTGCTGCGCGCGGAAGACGCCCGGGTCGCCGTCGAGCCGATGCGCCCCGGCGACGGCCACTGGTTCGGCGGTGGCAACGTCGTCGAGGCGCGCGACGGGACGCGGTACCTCTGCGGCCGCTACCGCAACGCCGGGGACGCGCGCAGCGGACTCGGCGCGGGCGAGCGCGGCCTCGAGCTCGTCGTGTGGCGCAGCGGCGACCGGGGCGAGCGCTGGGAGAAGGTCTTCGGCCTCGGCAAGGCCGCGCTCGCGCCGCCCGGCCGGGAGGTGGTGTCCATCGAGGGCAGCGCCCTCGCCTGGACCGACGATGGCGTCGAGCTCTTCGTGTCCACCGAGAAGACCGGCGCGGCCTACGGTCACGGCCTGGACGTGTACCTCAAGCCCGGGGCGGGGATCTGGAGCGTCGAACGCCTGTGCGCGCCGAGCGTCGAGGCGCTGGCCACCGCCGAGCCCGAGCCCCTGCTCGCCAGCGACGACCCGCTCCACGCCCACGTGAAGGACCCATGCGTGTACCGGATGCGCGACGGGACCCTCGCGCTCGTGGTGTGCACGCATCCGTTCTCCTGGGCGAGCAGCAACAGCGCCTATGCTCTGCGCGGGCCCGGTCGGTCCGACTTCGCGACGCTGGTCCACGACTTCTTCCCGCGGGGCAACGCCTGGGACGTCGCCATCACGCGCGCCACCTGCCTGCTCGACGTGCCGCGGGTCGGCGCGTTCGCGGACATCGACGCCACCCTGGTCTTCTACGACGGTGGCGAGTCCCTGCGCGACCTCGACCCGCACGCCGAGTCGGTCGCGCGTGCGCGCGGCTACTCCTGCGAGGAGCTGGGCGGCCTCGCCTACCTGGTCGACGCCGGCGCCGGCGGGCGTCTGGCGGCCCCCGAGCGGATCAGCCGCTACCTGCCGGAGTTCGTCAGCGCGCACGGCACCGGCTGTCACCGCTACGTCGACGTCGCGCGGATTACCGGGGGCTACCTCGCCACCTGGCAGCAATCGCGGGCCGACCGCGCCCAGCCGTTGATGAGCTGCCACGTCGACGACGACGAGGTGGCGGCGCTGCTGGGCTGAGAAGGTCCTGCGCGATCGTCCCGCGGATATCCGGGCTAGAGCTCGAGCCGGCACTCGACCCAGGCCCCGCCGCGATCGCGCGAGGCGAGGGCGGCCTCGACGAAGCGCAGGCCCCGGGCGCCGTCCTCGACGGTGGGGAAGTCGAGGGCGAGCGGATCCGGGTCGACCCCCGTGATGCGCGCGGCGATCGCCTCGGCGGCGTCGGCGTAGAGGTTGGCGAAGGCCTCGTGGAAGCCCTCCGGGTGACCGAGGGGGATGCGGCTTGCCCGGCTCGCCGCGGGCGACAGCCCCGGCTGCCCCCGTGACAGGATGCGCGCGGGCTGGAGCTGCTCGACGTGGCGGAGCTGGTTGGGCTGGTTCTGCGCCCACTCGAGTCCGCCCCTCGATCCGTGGACCCTGATCTCGAGCGCGTTCTCGGCGCCGCTCGCCGCCTGCGTCACCCACATCACGCCGCGCCCGCCGCCCTCGAGGCGCAGCAGCATGCCGGCGTAGTCGTCCGCGGTGCGCCCGGGAACGGTCGGCCCGACGTCGGCGGCGACGCGGGTCACCTGCTCGCCGGTGATGAACGTGAGGAGCTGGTGGGCGTGGGTGCCGATGTCGCCGAGCACCGGGCTCGGCCCGCCGCGCGCGGGATCGAGACGCCAGCGAAGCCGCTCGGGCGCCTGCGGCTCGACGTAGGAGGAGAGCTGGCCCTGGGCGTAGACGACGTGCGCCTGGCGGATCTCCCCGAGCGCGCCGGAGCGCACGAGCGCCCGGGCCTCGCGAACCATCGGATAGCCCGAGTAGTTGTGGGTGAAGCAGAAGACCGTGCCCGCCTCGCGCACGGCCGCCACGAGATCGAGCGCCTCGTCGAGCGAGGTCGCCAGCGGCTTGTCGCAGACGACGTCGACGCCCGCCGCGACGATGGCCTTGCACGCGGGGTGATGGGCGTGGTTGGGCGTCATCACCGCCACCACGTCGACCCCGTCCTCGCGCGCGCGCTCCGCGGCGAGCATCTCCTCGAGGGTTCCGTAGGCCCGCTCGGGTGCGATGCCCGCCTCGGCCCCGGCAGCGCGCGCACGCTCGGGATCGGAGGACAGGACCGAGGCGAGGACGTCGTAGCGCCCGTCGAGACGTGCCGCCGCGCGGTGCACCGGGCCGATGAGCGAGCCCGGGCCGCCGCCGACCACGCCGAGCCGCAGGCGCCGGCCGAGCACCCGGAGCGCCGGGTCGCGCTCGCTCACTGGTCGGGCCTCATTCCCGGTGAGGCCTCATCCCTTGATGGCGCCGGCGGTCAGCCCGCTCACGAGGAACCTGCGTACGAGGATCGAGAACACGAGCACGGGCAGCATCACCATGGTTCCGCCCGCGCAGATCTTCCCCCACTCCCAGCCCTCGTAGTTCATGAAGTTCACCACCGCGACCGGTGCGGTGATCGCCTCCGTGCGGGTCAGGATCAGCGCGAAGAAGAAGTCGTTCCAGGAGTAGAGGAAGCAGAGGATCGCGGTCGCCGCGAGACCTGGCCCGGACAACGGCAGGATGATCTTCACGAAGGTCTGACCGAGCGTGGCGCCGTCGATCCAGGCCGCTTCCTCGAGGGCGCGGGGCGTGGAGTCGAAGAACGAGCGCATCAGCCAGATCACCAGCGACAGGTTGAAGGTGAGGTAGATGAGGATCAGTCCCCAGAGCGTGTCGAGCAGCCCGATGTGCCGGTACACGAGGAAGTAGGGGATGGTGAAGGCGATGGGCGGCGCCATGCGGCTCGCGAGCACCAGCAGGCTGAGCTGGTTGCCGCCGGTGCCGCCCATCCGCGACAGCGCGTAGGCGCCGGGCACGCCGACGACCATGGCGAGGAGCGTCGAGCCGACGCTCGAGATCAGGCTGTTGAGGAACGACTTGCGGAACTCGCCGTCCCATAGTCCGAGGTAGTGCTCGACGGTCGGCACGAAGAGCCACTTCGGGGGCCAGGCGAAGATGTCGTCGATGGGCTTGAACGACATCACCAGCAGCCACAGGAACGGGAACATCACCAGGAAGACCAGCACGGCGACGATGCCGTAGAGCAGCGCGCGATCCCGGCGGACCCGCCGCTGGTAGCGCGCCTCGGCCGCGGCGAGGCTCTCCACCGCCGCGCCCTCAGTCAACGGTCTCTCCCCAGCCGACGAGGCGGATGATCAGCCAGCTCAGGACCACCGTGGCGCTCACCATGACCACCGTGATGGCGCTCGAGTAGCCGAGGTAGGAGAAGTTGAACGCCTGCATGAAGGAGTAGAAGTTGGTCACCTCGGTGACCGTGCCGGGCCCGCCGTCGGTGAGGATGTAGATGAGCGGGAACGCCTTGATGCTGTCGACGAGGCGGAACAGCGCGGCGACCAGGATCACGCCCCTGAGGTAGGGAAGGGTCACGTGCCAGGTCAGCTGCCACACGGACGCGCCGTCGATCCGCGCCGCCTCCACGTACTCCTGGGGCATCATCTGCAGCGCCGCGAGGATCATCAGCATCACGAACGGGAACCACTCCCAGATGTCGGCGATGATGATCGCGGTGAGCGCCCAGCTCGGATCGGTGATGAGCGAGGGGACCATGAGTCCCATCGCCTCGAGCGTCCAGTGCACCGGGCTGATGTCCGGCGTGTAGAGCACCTTCCAGATGATCGCGACGACGATCGGCGGCAGCACCATCGGGATGAGAAAGACGGTGCGCAGCGCCTGGAGCAGGCTCGAGCGCATGTTCAGGAGCATTGCGAAGAGG
>CAJIAT010000181.1_pt1 | contig 21900 bp, 19 predicted proteins | sample 9199161 | NCBI WGS metagenome assembly CAJIAT01 (sample SAMEA7708281, study PRJEB35096) | sediment metagenome | biome: marine neritic benthic zone biome [ENVO:01000025]; feature: sediment [ENVO:00002007]; material: shallow marine sediment [ENVO:03000034] sea grass bed [ENVO_01000059] ... | reverse complement strand
TCCGGACGAGCCGCGTTTCCTGTACCAGTACGGTCGCGCGCTCTCGCGCCTCGATCGCTACGACGAGGCGGTCCCGATGCTGTCGAAGGCGGCGGAGCACGGGCACCTGATTGCCTACATGGGGCTCGGCAGCATCTACCACTTCGTCACGGTCAACTACTCCGAGGCCGCGAGCTGGTATCGCCAGGGCGCCGAGCTCGGCTCGGCCGGGGCCCAGACCCTGCTCGGCGACATGTACCGCAACGGCGAGGGTTTCGAGGCGGACCCGAGGACCGCCATCGAGTGGTACCGCAAGGCGGCGGTCCAGGGCTACAGCGTCGCGCAGCAAAAGCTCGGCTACGTGTACGAGACCGGCGCGGGCGTGGACCCGGACCCGGCCGAGGCGGTTCGCTGGTACACGATGGCGGCGGAGAACGACGAGCCGATCGCGCAGTTCCAGCTCGCACGGATGCTGACCACAGGCGCCGGCATCCCCCGCGACGCGCCCGGTGGCGCCCGCTGGATGACGAAGGCCGCCGAGCAGGGCTACGGCGAGGCGCTGATCGCGCTGGCGCGGATGCACCGCGCGGGCGAGGGCGTCGCGGCGGACGACGGCGAGGCGTTCTACTGGTACGTGCTGGCGACGCGCCATCGCGAGGCGGGCGTGCGCGCGGCGGCCGAGCGCGGGATCGGTGAGATCTGCGAAGCGCGCCGGGCGGATGCCGCGGCGTCGGCGACGCTTGCCTGGTGCTGCGCCTACTGAGGTCGCGGGAGCGGTGAACGGGTCACCAGCTCCCGCCCGAGCTGCCGCCGCCGCCGCCGCCGCCACCGCCGCCGCCGCCGCCACCTCCGCCACCAGCGCCGCCGGCGGGCGCGTACCAGTCCTGGATGGCCTGGGCGGCCTCGACCAGGGCGTTGGCGGTCCGGGCGCCGCTCGCCTGCGGGTCCTCGAGGACATTGCGCACCAGCTGCTCGTCGGCCTCGGTCAGCATCGTTCCCGCTGGTGACTCGGGCGTCGGCAGGCGGGCTCCCGCCGGCGCTGCCGGGGCCGTGCCGCCCGGGGCCGTGCCGCCTGCGGAACCGCGGCTCAGCTGGGCGGTGCGCGGATACACGGCGAGGGCGCCGACCGGGTAGGTGCGACCGGTGACCCCCTCGACCGCCTTCAGCATCCAGGCGTGCGTGTACTCGCTGGGGTCGAGCCGGCCGCTGCGGTCGACGTCGTAGGCACGCAGCCACGCGAGCTGACCGGAGAGCTGGTAGGCGAGGAGCGGTCCAGTCGGCAGCCGCGGCGCGTCGCCGGGTAGTGCCCGGTGCCCCCCGATGGCGCCGAGATACGGCGTGTGCTCGCCGCTCGCCTCGATGAGCACGTAGCGATCGGCCGGTAGCCTCTCGTACTCCTGGGCCGGCGCGGCGGCGCACAGGGCGAGCACGACGAGCGCCGCGCCGAGCGCGGTGCTGACCACCCGGCGGCGGGGCGGGCGGCTCCGATCCCGGTCCACGTGTGTCATCGTCGTGCTCCTCGGGGCTCGGCTCGGAGGAGAGGGTGAGTATAGGGCAGGGAGGCGCGCCGGCGAGACGACCCGGGCGATGGGCGATGCTCGCCGGCGTGTGGGGGATCTACTTCGCGTTCGGGCTCGTCGTGGCGTCGATGGCTCCCCTGGTCGGGCGCATCGTCGCCGATCTCGGCATCAGCCTGTCGACGATGGGCTGGGTGCTCGGATCCTGGCCGCTCGTCTACATCTTCACCGCGTTGCCGGCGGGGGCGGTGATCGACCGTTTCGGCGTGCGCGCGGGCCTCGCTGCAGCGAGCCTGATCATGGCCGGCTCGGCCCTCGCCCGTGCAGCCGCGGGCGACGAGATCTCGCTCTACCTCGCCGTCGCCGCTTTCGGCCTCGGCGGTCCACTCGTGTCGATCGGCGCGCCGAAGGTGATCGCGGAGTGGTTCGACGACGCCCAGCGCCCTGCGGCGATGGGGATCTACATCACGGGCCCGGCGCTCGGCGGCGTTGCGGCGCTCTCGCTCACCAACGCGGTCGTGCTGCCCGCCGTCGGCGGAAGCTGGCGTACAGCGCTCGCGTGCTACGCGGCGGCGGTGGTCGTCGCGGGTCTCGCCTGGCTCGCGATCTCCGCGCGGTACGCGAGCGCGTCGCCGCCGCGCGAGCCGACCGGCGAGACGCCCTGGCGCGTGTTCGCGGCCCTCGTGCGCCTGCGGCCCGTGCGCCTCGTCCTCGCGATGAGCGTGGGGATCTTCTTCTTCAACCACGGACTGAACAACTGGCTGCCGGAGATGCTCCGCGGCGCCGGCAAGAGCGCGGTGGAGGCGGGCTACTGGGCCTCGTTGCCGACGCTCGTCGGCGTGGCCGCCTCGCTCACGATCCCGCGCTTCGCCACCGCCGAGCGACGCCATGCCATGCTGCTCGCAGTGTTCGCCGCCGCCGGGCTCGCCACCGTCGCGCTGCACGGCGGCTCCGACGCGGTGCTCGGCTCGGGACTCGTGCTGCAGGGGATCGCGCGCAACTCGATGATGACGCTGGCGATGCTGATCCTCATGGAGACGCCCGGTGTCGGTGCGCGGCACACCGGCGCCGCGGGCGGGCTCTTCTTCAGCGCCGCGGAGATCGGTGGAGTCCTCGGGCCGGTGAGCGTCGGCGTGACGGCGGATCTGACCGGGGGCTTCTCGGCCGCGCTGTGGATGATGAGCGCGGTGTGCCTCGCGCTGCTCGCCCTCGGTGCGTTGCTGATCCGCGACGCGCGTTCGGCGCCCGCGGCCCCACCGTCGTCTACATAGACAGCCCGAGGCGACCGCGCGTGAGCTGGAAGCCGGTGGCGCCGAGCGCCAGGAGCCTCGGCGTGTAGGCGCGCGAGGCGACCTCGGCGATCCGCCGCTCGAGCGTCTCGACGAGCTCGCCCACCTCGCGCTCCGGGTCGAGCTCGAGATCGAGGTCGGCGCCGAAGCGCTTGCGCACCGAGGCCTCGCCGCTCGTCTGCAGCATCGGGATCATCGGGTGTGACTGCAGCGGGAAGCTGCCGAGGTGCGCGAGCATGATCTGCGCCCCGGTGCCGCCGAGGCCGGTCACGAGCTCGGTCGGATCACCGGTCGGCGCGTCCATCGCGTGCAGCCCCGGGCGCTCGACCGGCTCGCCGTAGGCGAGCGTCGGGCGCCAGTCCCTGCCGGTGGCGAGCAGGCGTTCCCGGAACCCCTCCGCATCGGCGAGGGTGCCTGCAGCGGGCACCACCACGGTGCCGCCAGCCGCGACCACCCGGCGCGCGAGGGCGGCGAGCGCCTCCGCCGCATGGTCCGGCAGCGGGCCGAAGGCGAGGAGCGCGAGCGAGAGCGCCTCGGCGCCCACGGGCACCTCGGCGGGGAAGCTCTCTCCGTGCAGGCTGCGCGAGAACCAGTCCGCGACCTTCTCGCGCACCTTCTCCAGTCCGCCGTCGAGCTGGACGCTGGCCCAACCGAAGCTCGCCGGGTCCGCGCCGTGGGCTTCGAGATAGTTGCGCACGGCGTCGTTGTGGGTGCGCTCGCAGCCGTGCTCGAGGAGCAGCGCGCGGCGCACGAGCGGGTGGCGCAGGTGCCCGAGCAGCGTCTGCAGGTAGAGCCCGTCGGTGTTCGCCGAGCCGCAGCCCTCGGTGTGCACGAGCGCCACGTAGCGGCTGAGCGGGCCGCTCTGGCCGACGTTGCGGTTCAGATCCTCGGCGATCAGTCGGGCCACCTGGCCGGAGCACAGGCTGGTCGGCATGATCAGACCGACCTGGTCGCAGGCGTAGCCCGCCGGCGTGTCGAGGGCATTGAAGCGCAGCTTCGCCGAGTGGCCGGGCACCACCTTGAGCGGTGCGCCATCAGGCTCGGGCAGGTGGCGCAGCCGCTCCAGCGCGCTGTCGTCGGTCTGTGGCCAGTCGCGCCAGAGCTGCACCTGCGCGTGGCCCGCGAGCTCTCCCTTGCTGCGCTCGCCGCCGGCGATGCGCGTCGCCAGATCGAACGTCTCCTCGGCCAGCTCGTCCATGGGCACGCCGTCGTTGTAGCGCCCGGCGTTCACGTCCATCTCCTTGGCCAGCATCTCGAATCTGCCGGTGGTGGTGACGAACTTGAGCGTCGGCACGAAGGGGAAGTTGGTGATGGAGCCGTTACCGGTGATGAAGAAGATGAGGTTGCACCCCGATGCGACCTGTCCCGCAATGCTCTCGAGGTCGTTCCCGGGGCTGTCCATGAAGTGGTAGCCCGGCTCGCACATGGGCTGGGCGTAGTCGATGACGTGGTCCAGGCGCACCTCGGGATCCCGCTTGCGGGCGGCGCCGATCGACTTCAGGGCGATGTTGTACAGGCCCCGGAAGTTGTTGCCGCCGCTCGGGTTGCCCTCGGCGGTCGTCCCGTGGTGACGCGCGCGCTCCTTGAAGACCTCGATCTTCTCGAGGAAGCGCCGGGCCGTGTCGACGTCGCGCACGTTCTCGAGCATGTAGGGCTCGGCGCCGATCAGCTCGTCGGTCTCCGCGAGGTTCGCGCTGCCCCTGTTGCGGATGAGCAGCTTGGCAACGGCGCCGGCGAGGGCGTTTCCGGACACGCCGGAGAAGGCGTCCGAGCCGCCGCACTGGAGCGCGACCTTGAGCTCCGAGAGCGGCTCATCGGTACGCTCGAAGGTGTTCACGGCCGGCAGCCACTTGCGCACCACCGCCTCGGCCCGCTCGAGACCGCTCTCGAAGTCGTCGTCGAGGGTGAGGAATCGATGCGCGACGTCGGAGAGCGAGTAGTGACGCTCCGCCATGTAGTTGCGGAGATCGTCGTTGCCGTAGCCGCCGTCCGGGTAGTCCACCGCGAGCACGGCGCCGACGTTGGGGTGGACCATGAAGCCCGACAGCGCGCGGAGCACCAGCGCGAGGTTGTTCGGCGTCTCTTGCGCCGCGCCCTCGGTGTGGGTGACCGCCACGACGCCGTCGATGTTCGGGCACTCCTTGAGCCGGCCGCGGAAACGCGCGGCGACGGCCTGCACGAAGGCCGAGGTCCGCGAGGTGGTCGCGAGGACGACGATGAAGTTGCGGGTGCCGACGCCGCGTTTGCCCGGACGGCGGAATCCGGGAAACGTGTCCGGCTCGGCGAGCTGCTCGACCTGGGTGCCCGGCACGAAGGTGGCCTCGTCGAGCTCGTAGCGTTCCATGTGATCTTCGAAGTTCGCCGAGCCCGGCAGCTCGAAGTCGATGTCGCGCTCGGCGAGGGCCTGCAGGATCTTGGCGTTGCACACGTACTCGCCCGGTGCGATGGCGCGTAGGGCGGTTCCGAAAGGCAGGCCCCAGGACAGCAGGTGCTGGTCGGCCGCGATCGGCTCGAGCGCGAAGCGGTGCCCTTCGAGCACGGTGTGACCGAGCACGATCTCCGCCTCGCCGTGCGCGAGCGCGGTGCCGGCCTCGAGACGTCGCGTGGCGATGGCGACGTTGTCACCGGCGGCCGGCAGACGTGCGACCTCGTCGAAGCTGATGGACTGCGTGGGAGCGTTCATCGTCGATGTCCCTCACGAGCCGGGCGCGGCATCGCCGCGCCACAACGGCTCATGTTTTACATGACTTTAAGTCAGCAATCTTCTGTTTTTGTTTGAATTATCCTGAAGAAAACTGCTAGGAGCACCCGGTGTCGGTGCGCGAGGACGCGCCGATTGTACGCCACTGCGCCGGCCCTGGAGCCCCGGGGTTCGACTCGCCGCCACTGCGCGGCGGGGCCGGAGTATAGCGATCCGGAGCGCGCGTATACTCCCCGCTCCCGCGGCCTGGCCTCCGGACCCTCTCGAACGTCTCTCGATGCGCCTGAACTCCACGAAACTCCGTGCGGCCATCCTCGCCGTCGCGGCCGCCCTCGGCGCCTGTGAGACCACGGACGAGCGGCCCGAGGTCGGCCCCTTCGCCGACGGCGATTCGCTCGAGCCGATGCCGCTCGACGAGGCTCGCGCCCTGGCCGCGCGGCTCGCAGCATCTGACGAGCGCAGGCCTTCGCGAGCGCTCGCGCCGCTGCGCGTGCGCCTTGCCGAGCACGCGGCGCGCCCGCGCGAGTGCCTGTCCGATGCGGGCGACGGCGCCCTCGATCGCGCCCGATCGCTGGCCGACCGCGGGCGATACGGTGAGGCGCTGGCATTGCTCGCTCCGCTCGCCGGGCTCGGCGAGTCCGAGCCGGCGACGAGCGGGGCCGAGCGCCTCGAGCTGCTGGCCGCCGCCGCCGCCATGCGCGCTTCGCTCGGTGATCGGGCGGGCGCCGTCGAGGCTGCCGAGCGCGCGCTCGACGGCGCGCCGCTCGGCGCGAGCGGACCTGCGCTCGCCCTCGCGCGGGCGAGTGCGGCCCAGGCCTCGGGCTGGCTCGAGGAGGCGGAGGCGCGCTACCGCGAGGCGCTCGACGGAGCGCGCGATCCGCAGGGGGTCGCCAGGACCGTCGACCCGGTGCGCATCGGCGGTCTCCTCGCCGCCAACCTCCTCGCCCAGGGCCGCGCGGTGGAGGCCGAGTCGGTCGCGCGCGACGGCGTGGCCCTGGCCATCGAGCAGGCGGGCTCGCGCGGCTGGTCCGGGCCGGGCCTGCCCGCGACGCGGCTCGCCGCGGCGCTCCGCGCTCAGGGCCGCGCCCTCGATGCGGAGGCCATCGCCCGTGATGCCATCGCCGTCTTCGAGGGCGGCTGCTCGGCGCCCGACACGCTCGCGCGGGCCGCTGCCAGCCGGCTGCTGGTCCGGCTCCTCGGGGCCCGCGGCGACTGGCTCGGGGTCGGCGACGAGCTGCGCCGGGCGCGCAGCGCCCTCGCCGAGGAGCCCCGGACCTTCGGCCGCCTGCACGGGCGCGATCCCGAGCCCTGGCTCGCCGTTGCCGAGAGCGGGCAAGGCGCCGAGGCGCTGCGCGGACTCGGGGCGCTCGTCGCGGTGGCCGTCGACGCGCGCGGTGAGGAGGCCCAGGCCGTGCTCGAGCTGCGCGGCGCCCGCGGACTCGTGCGTGCGCTCGCCGGCGAGCGCGAGGCGGCGCTGGAGGATCTGCGGGCCGCCTCCGCGCCCTATCTCGAGGGACGTCGCGCGCTCGGGCGCACGGAGGTGCACGGAAGAACCGGGCGTATGTGGCAGGTGCTCGCGGTCTACGCCGAGATCCTCGGGGAGGGTGCGGCGAGCGCGCCGGACGCGCCCGCCCGAGCCGCGCTCGTGGACGAGCACTTCCGCGTCTCGCAGGTGCTCGCCTTCGGCGCGGTGAACCGCCACTTCGGACCGCAGGCCGCGCTCGCCGCCGCGCGCGATCCCGACCTCGAGGCGCTGGTGGGAGAGCTGCGCACGACGGGACGCGCCATCGCCGTGCTCGCCGACGCCCTCGAGCGCTCGGTGGTGCTCGAGCGTCGCTGGCTCCCGGAGGGGCTCCTCGCCGCGCGCCGGGATCGGATGGCCGCGCTGCTCGAGCGGCGCGCCGAGCTCGACGATGCGATCCGGGAACGCTTCCCCCGCTACGCGGAGCTGCTCGCACCGCGGCCGCTCGGCACCGGGCAGGTGCAGCGCGCGATGCGCCCCGGCGAGGCGATGGTCGCCTTCCAGGTGGCGGCCCAGCGCAGCTGGGTGTGGGCGATCCCTCAGTCCGGGCCGATCGAGTACGCGGCGCTCTCCGTCGACGCAGACACCCTCGAAGCCTGGGTCGCAACCCTGCGCGAGCCGCTCGCCCCGGCCGGTCCCGTCGTCCCGCCCGAAGCGCTCGCGCCCTTCGACGTCGAGTCCGCGCACGCGCTGTTCGAGGCGCTGCTCGCGCCGGTGGCGCCCGGATGGCGCACGGGCAACCACCTATTCGTGGTCCCCGACGGCGCGCTCCGGGCGCTCCCGATGTCGGTGCTGCCCACCGCCGAGCCCCGGCTGCCCCAGCGCGCCGGCGTGCCCTTCGAGGAGTACCGCGCCGTCGCCTGGCTGGGTCATCAGCACGCGATCTCGCATCTGCCCCTGGTCACGGCGCTGGAGACGATCGGGCGTCCCGAGCCGCTCGCGACCGGCGGCAGCGCCTACGCGGGATTCGGCGCCCCGATCTTCGCGCCGCCCCGGGAGGACGACGAGGAGGACGACGAGGAGGGCGAGGCCGAGGAGGATCCGCCCGAGGCGAGCGCCGAGCCCGAGCCGGGCCCGGCGCCGCTCTCGCTGCGCCCGGCGCTCGCCGGTGCCGCGGCATCGATCGCCGATCTCCCGCCGCTTCCCGACACCGAGCGCGAGGTCAGCGAGCTGGCCCGGGTGCTCCGTTCCGGTCCGGAGACGGTCTTCCTGGGCGACCGGGCCAGCGAGCGCAACGTGCGCAGGCGCGATCTGAGCCGCCGGCAGGTGGTCCACTTCGCGAGTCATCTGCTCGGGCCGGGCGCGCTGGACGGACTCGACGTGCCCGCGATCGCGTTGAGCCACCCTCAGGCCACGGTGGGTGACGGCGATGGGCTCGTCGACATCGACGAGGTGCTCGCGCTGCGGCTCGACGCGGATCTCGTCGTCTTGAGCGTGGCGCGGTCGACGGGCGTGGCGACGGCGGCGCTCGACCACGCCTTCATGCACGCCGGTGCGCGCGCGGTGCTCACCAGCGCCTGGCCGGTGAACCCCGAGGCGAGCCTCGCGCTGCTCGCGTCGCTGCCGGAGATCGACGGAGACGAGCTCGGTCGCTCCCGCTCCGAGGTGCTGCGCCTCGCGATGCTGCGCATGGTCGCCGAGGGCGTGGTGCTCGATGCGGACGGACAGCCGCGCTACGCGCAGGCCCACCCGCTGTTCTGGGCGCCCTACGCCCTCGTCGGCGACGGCCGCAGGTCGCTTCGCTGAGAGCGCCTCGGCCCGGTCCGCGGCCCGCCGCCGCGGTCGCGCACTGGCGGCGGTCTGCCGGGTCAGTGGAGGTATACCTGCACCGCGCCGTCGCGACACGGTGCAGAGCCGGGGACGGGGCGCGGCGAGCTCGGCTATCCTGCGTCGAATTGCATCAGCCGAGGAGCAGACCATGATCGGCGATCCCATCGCCCTGACGATCCGCACCGAGATCGAGCGCGCGTCGCCCGAGCTCGTCGCGGTCTTCGCTGATGCGCAGACGAGCTTCGTAGCCGACGCACAGCAGGGATCGGGGTGTCTGCACCACGGCATCAAGGGAACCCGGCCCGACCTCGCCTTCTGCGGCACCGCGGTGACCGCGAGCGGTGGGCCGCGCGACAACCTGGCGGCGATGGCGGTCCTGGACGTCGTACGCCCCGGCGACGTCATCGTCATCGCCACCGGCGACGACGAGAGCGGGGCCGTGGTGGGCGACCACTGGGCCGCGATCGCGAAGCAGCGCGGCGCCGCGGCCGTGGTCACCGACGGCCTGGTGCGCGACGTCGCAGGGATCGAGAAGCTCGGGCCTCCGACCTTCGCCCGCGGCGCGAGCCCGAACGCCGGCTACAAGAACGGGCCCGGCGCGGTGAACGCGACCGTGAGCGTGGGTGGCGTCAGCATCGCGCCCGGCGACATCGTGTGCGGCGACCGCGACGGCGTGGTGGTGGTGGCCCGAACCGCCGCGGCGGCCGTGGCCGAGCGCCTCGCGGCGGTGCGCGCGGCCGAGGCGGTGATGGAGCAGCGGGTCGCTGCCGGCGAGGTCGCGCAGCTCTGGGACCCGGAGCGCTTCGCGGCCCGCGGCGTGCACACGGAGTGACGACGATGCGACGGACAGACAGGCTCGTGCTCGCGGCCGTGGCAGCGATCGCGATTGTCGCGGCGCCCGCCTCGGCCCAGACCGCGGGCGGCTTCGGCGGTGGTGGCGGCGCCCTCGGAGGCTTCGGCGGCGGCGTCGGCAGCGTGGGCGTCGGGGTCGGGGGCGTCAGTGGCTTCGGCGGCGGCAGTGGCAGCCTCGGCGGTAGCGGCGTGGGCGGCTACGGAAGCGGCGTAGGCGGCTACCGCGGCGGTGTGGGCGGATACGGCGGCGGCGTGGGCGCGAGCGGGCTCGGCCAGGGTGTCGGTGGCCTCGGCATCCACGATCCGGCAACGGGCGGTCTGCCCGGGAACTACCGGGCCCAGGGCCTGGAGAGCCCACGCCTGTACGGCTCCCGGCGTCTGCCGCCGCCCTACGAGCCGCACCCCTCCCAGATCGAGGGCCCGCGGATCGAAGGTGTGAAGGGACGCGCGGGTCGCGCCGAGGGGCTCTCGCCGCCGCCCTCGGTGGGCGTCGACGCGATGGACGGGGCGAACGGGTTCCGCGTCGATTGAGCGATCGGCTCGCCACGGGAGATGCCTTCGTGAGCTGCGAGGACCACAGATGAAGATCGTCGCGCTGCAGACCCTGCGCCTCGGGGAGTTCCCGAATCTGCTCTGGGTCCGGGTGCACACGGACGAGGGCGTCGTCGGTCTCGGCGAGACCTACTTCGGCGCGCGCGCGGTCGAGGCGTGGATCCACGAGAGCGCCGCGCCGCGGCTCATCGACGCCGACCCGCTCGAGATCGAGCGCATCGCACGCGACCTGCAGCCCTACGTCGGCTTCGACGGCGGCGGGGTCGAGACCCGCGGACGCTCGGCGATCGACGTGGCGCTGTGGGACCTGTTCGGGCGCTACGTGGGCCAGCCCGTGCATCAGCTCCTCGGCGGGCTCGCCCGCGATCGGATCTGGACCTACAACACCTGCGCCGGCTATCGCTATGTGCGCAGCCGTCCCGACTGGAAGGGTGACGACTGGGGGCTCGACGGCGAGGCCGAGGGTCCCTACGAGGATCTCGACGCGTTTCTCAACCGCGCCGACGACCTCGCCGAGAACCTGCTCTCGGAGGGGATCCGGGGGATGAAGATCTGGCCCTTCGACTTCACCGCGGGTGCGGCGGAAGGGTTCCACATCATGGACGACGATCTCGCCCGCGCCCTCGAGCCCTTCGAGCGGATCCGCGCTGCGGTGGGCTCGAGGATCGAGATCATGGTCGAGCTGCACTCGCTGTGGCGCATGCCGGCGGCGCTGCGTATCGCCCGCGCCCTCGAGCCGTTCGAGCCGTACTGGATCGAGGATCCGGTGCGCATGGACAGCTTGCCGGCGCTGCGGCGCTTCGCCGAGTCCACCCGCATCCCCGTTTGCGCGAGCGAGACCGTAGCCACGCGGTGGAATCATCGCGACCTCCTCGAGACCGGGGCGCCGGCGCTGGTGATGCCCGACGTCGTGTGGTGCGGAGGGCTCACGGAGGCGAAGAAGGTCGCCGCCCTGGCCGACGCGAACCACCTGCCGATCGCCCCGCACGACTGCACCGGGCCGGTTGCCTTCGCCGCCGCCGTCCACCTCACGATGAACGTGCCGAACGCGCTCGTGCAGGAGTCGGTCCGCGCCTTCTACACGGGCTGGTACCGCGAGCTCGTCACCGTCGTGCCGCGCATCGAGGACGGCTTCGTCTATCCGCTCGAGGGGCCGGGCCTCGGCACCGAGCTGCGTCCCGAGATCTGGGAGCGTCCCGATGCGAGCGTACAGGTGAGCGGCACCGTCACGGGCGGCTGAGGCCCGTCTTCGCAACGAAGATGGCGTATGGCAGCGTGGTCGACGCGATGAGCGGGCGTCGTGCGGATCGCAACAGGTCCCGCTGCGGCATTCCACAGACCGCCGTCGAGCACCCTCGTGCGCTCCGCGTGCGCGTGCTTTAATCGGATCCGGATCGCCAGCAGGGCCCCGCGCGGGTGCCGTTCCCATGTCCGAGATCGTGCTGTCGAGACTGCTGTCGATGTCGCGCGCCATCGCGGGCGAGATGGATCGCCAGTCCGTGCTCGACAAGGTCGCAGGGGAGCTGCGCTTCCTCATCCCGCACGATCACCTCGATCTCGCGCTGCTCACCGACGGCGGACGGCTGAACATCACCTACGAGGTCGGTATCCACACGGGCTGGACCGAGCCGGAGGCGCTTCCGCACCCGGTCGAGAGCGCCCCGATCCGCGAGGTGCTGCGCGGCGAGGTCCCCTATCTCGCGACGGGCAATGCGCTCGAGGATCCGCGCTTTCACTTCGAGGGCGCGCTCGACGAGCCGATCTTCGACGCCAAGCTGCGCAGCCGGATCCACGTGCCGCTGCGAGTGCACGGCAAGGTCATCGGCTCGCTGAACATCAGCCGGCACGCCGCGGACGCCTACGGTGAGCGAGAGGTACGCGTCGCCCAGGACGTCGCGGACGTTCTCGCGCCTTACCTGCGGGCCATCACGCGCGCGGAGCAGGCGCGCCGCGCGGCCGTCGCGAGGAGCGAGGCGACCGCGCGCGAGGAGATGCTGCGCGTCGGCGCGCAGCGGCTCACCGAGGGTATGGAGCGCGAGCGACAGCGCCTGGGGATGGATCTGCACGACCAGACGCTGGCGGACCTCACCCGCCTCGCCCGCCGCCTCGCGACGCTGCGCAGCGCCGAGCGGATCGCGGGCGAGGATCTCGATCCGCTGGAGGACGAGCTCGCCACCTGCATGCAGGAGCTGCGCGGGATCATCGAGGATACCCGGCCCGGTGTGCTCGAGCTCTTCGGCTTCGCCCAGGCGGTCGAGGCGCTGCTGCTGCGCAGCGTCGACGGGATCGATCCGGCGATCGCCATCTCGATCCGCGACGACGCCGGCGCGGTCCCCGATGCGCTCCCGGACGAGGTGCGAACGTCCCTCTATCGCATCGCGCAGGAGGCGATCAACAACGCGGTGCGCCACGGATCGCCGAGCTCGGTCCAGGTGTCGATCGCCCACGATGCAGGGCACCTGGTGATCGAGATCCTCGACGACGGCGTGGGACTCGACGAGCGCGCGCTGCACAACGCGAGCGGCATCAGCCACATGCGAACGCGCGCGGCGCTCCTCTCCGCCGATTTCGATATCGGCCCGGCCGCGGGCGGCGAGGGTACGCGGATCGCCGTCTCGCTCGCCGTCGACCAGGCGACGACTCACTCGTGCCCGACGGGTGCGTTCGTCGGCGCGGCAGGCTGATGCGGGTCCTGGTCGTCGAGGACGATGGGCTTCACCGGGCCTTCCTGAAGGGTGCGGTGGAGCGCATGCTGCCCGAATGCCGCGAGGTGCTCGAGGCAGCCGATGGGGTGAGCGCCGCGCGGATTGCCTGCGACAGCGGTCTCGATGCGGTGATCATGGATCTCCAGATGCCCGAGGCGACCGGCGTCGACGCGGCGAAGTCGATCTGGCGCGAGCGGCCGGAGACGCGGATCCTGTTCTGGTCGAACTACGCCGACGAGGCCTACGTGCGCGGCGTGGCGCGCATCGTTCCCCAGGGCGCCGTCTACGGCTACCTGCTGAAGTCCGCCTCCGAGGAGCGGCTTCGCCTGGCCATGCGGGGTGTGTTCGTCGAGGACCAGTGCGTCATCGACCGCGAGGTGCGCGGCGTGCAGCAGCGCGCCCAGGACCGGCTCGAGGGGCTGACCGACCCGGAGTACGAGGTGCTTCTCGACATCGCTCTCGGCCTCACCGACAAGGTCATCGCGGCGCGGCGCAACCTCTCGACGCGCGGCGTCCAGAGCCGGCTCAAGCACCTCTACGAGAAGCTCGGAATCGAGCACGGAGCCGGCGCCGAGGGCGGGGGCTGGGGCTCGACCTACAACGCGCGCACGCGGGCCGTGTGCGTCGCCTTCGCGCGGGGCCTGCTGAACCCCGATGCGCTGCGCACCGGCGAGGAGGATCTCGCAATCTGGCTCGAGAGCGCTTCGCGAGACCGCAACTCCGTGGGTCGCTGACGGGCTGCGCGAGGCACGCGAGAGCCGCTGGCGGCGAGCTGAGAGCAGTCGATGAGCGAACCCGTCTTCATGCACTACGACCGCGCGGCGCTCGATCGCGAGTACGACAACCGCGCCAAGGTGCCCGACTCCGCCGAGCGGCTGGCCGGCTACGCGCGTGCGAGCGAGGAGGCGCGCGAGGTGCTCGAGTGCACCCTCGACGTCGCCTACGGTCCCGCCGAGGGGGAGACCCTGGACGTATTCCCCGCCGGCGCCGGCGCGCCGGTGCACCTGTTCATCCACGGTGGCTACTGGCGGGCACTCGACAAGAGCGACTTCAGCTACGTCGCCGGCCCGCTGGTGGCGGCCGGCGCGATGACGGTCGTCGTCAACTACGCGCTCATGCCTGCGGTGACCATGGACGAGCTCGTGCGCCAATGCCGCGCGTCGATCGCCTGGCTCTGGCACAACGCCGAGCGCTTCGGCGGTGACCGTGAGCGCATCCACGTCTCGGGGCACAGCGCGGGCGGCCATCTCGTCGCGATGATGGTGGCGACCGACTGGCCCGCCGTGGACGCCGCGCTGCCCCGTGATCTGGTGCGAAGCGGCGTCGGGGTGAGCGGGCTGTACGACCTCGAGCCGATCAGGCTGTGCTTCCTGAACGACGAGCTCCGGATGGACGAGGCGTCCAGCGCGCGAAACAGTCCGGTGCTCCTGGCGCGGCGCTGCGCCGGGCCGCTCGCGCTGCCCTTCGGCGCGGAGGAGGGACCCGAGTACCGTCGCCAGAGCGAGTCCCTCGCCGCCGCCTGGAGCGCGGGCGCCGAGCCGCCACGTGCCCTGGCGCTCGACGGGCTCGATCACTTCACCATCGCCGACCAGCTCGCAGACTCGGGCAGCGAGCTCACGGCAATGCTCCTCGAGCAGATGGGTCTCGGTCGCTGATCGTCATCTGCGCCGCGCACCCGTCGCGGACGCGCCGCCCACGGGCCCTGCGCTTCGCCGGGACCGTCTCGGCGGCGCCCTATTGATCGGTGCGCGACCCCGGCATACTCCCCTCCTCGCAACGGGAGGGAGCCACCATGGCCAAGCCGACGCTGTACGGACCGGGTTTCAGCACCTTCGTGCGCACCTGCAGGATCACGCTCGCCGAGAAGGGCGTGGACTACGACCACGAGGAGTTCAACTTCCTCGAAGGGTGGCCGGATGGATACGAGCGGCGGCACCCGTTCAAGAAGGTGCCGGCCTTCTCGCACGATGGTCTGGACCTGCACGAGACCACGGCGATCTGCCGCTACGTGGACGAGGCCTTCGACGGGCCTGTGCTCCAGCCCGCCGACGCGCGGACCCGCGCGCACATGAACCGCGTGATCTCGGTCGTGGAGTCCTACGCCTACGCGCCCATGATCGTGAACACGTTCATCCCCCGCGCCGTCGTGCCGATGCTCGGCGGTAGCACCGACGAGAGCGTCATCGAGGCGGCGAAGCCTGACGTCGAGCGCGCAGCCGGCGTGCTCGACGGCTACCTCTCCGGCAGCGAGTTCCTCGCCGGGGACGCGGCCACCCTGGCGGACTTCTTCGCGCTGCCCGTGCTCTTCTATCTCAGTCAGATCCCCGAGGGGCAGGCGGTGCTGTCGAGCACCGGGTCGCTCAGCGCCTGGCTGGAGCGCATGAACGCGCGCGCGAGCGCGGCGGCGACGGTGCCGCAGCTCGGATGAGCGCTGCGCCGCCGATCGAGGGGCGCGGACCCTCTTCCTAGGTACCAAATTCCTAGCGTGGACAGGGAGTTGCGCGCCCATTCGGTTACCGAACGTTACAAAACCTTACACACGGAAACGCGGGCCGGGCGCATCATGACCGGACGTGGCCCCGGGCCACGAGCTTCCGGGGGGAGACCGGGAGAACATGACGCCCGCACCGTACGCCCGCCCGCCCGCCGGTCCGAGTTGCGCCGACCGAGGTCTGGCTCGTAGCCGCGGAACGTCGTGCACCGAACCCGTCGTGCAACCCGTGCGTCTGGGGGAGGGCGCCCAGTGCCCGCGATGACCAGGAACGCCGCATTCTGGCTCGCGGGCACTGCGGCAGCCCATTGCGTCGCGGAGATCCACCGGGGCAAGGGCCTCACGCCGCTGCTCGGTCACGTCGACGGCTGGAACGAGGTCTCGTTCGTCCGGGTCACGGGCCGTCGAGTGAGCTTCGCCGAGGTGATCAGCGACCGCTACTCGGTCGACGACGTGGAGGCCCTGCGACTCGGCCGGCTGGCTCTCGACGCGGACCCGCCTGCCGGGGCCCACGGCGCGGTGTTCGTCACCGACCAGACCCTCGACGTCGACGAGCGCTCGATGCGCGTCGTTCTCCTGGAGATCCGTGCGTACACCGAGCCGACGGCGGCGTGCACGATGGTGATCCCGTATCGGCACCTGTGCGCGTCCCACGGCTTCGGCGTCCATCGGCCGACGGTGATCGAGGTGAGCAACGTCAGCTCCGAGGCGTTCGAGTACATGATGGGCTCGTTCTTCGCGGGGATGGAGAGTCACCGCACCGGCTGGGCGGTGTGGACCGCGAGCGCGGTGCGCGAGCTCGACTCGTTCTACGCAGTGTGACAACTCCGCAGTCCTGACGCTCCGGGCCAACGTCCCCTGGGCGTCACCATCCGAGGGCTACCCGCGCCGCGCCCACCACGATGGCCATCGCGATCACCGGCCCGGGCACGAAGCGCGGGTCGATGAGCAGGAGCGAGGGTCCGGCCACCTGACCGAAGCCCATGCCGACGCTCGCCTGAACCATCGCGGCGAGGAACACGATGGCGCAGGCGCCGGCGAGTGCGGCGAGCCCGACATCGTCGAGCACGGTTCCGAGCGCGTCCATCACGGGCGTGGGCGCGCCGTCGCCGGGACCATGGATCAGCGCCCTGCGCGCGCGCGCATCTTCTCCGGCGGACCGGTGGCGAGCTCGGGGACGTCGAACAGGATGAACATGTGGCCGTGCTCCGGACCATGCGCCCGGCGGTTGCCGCGAGGCCGGATCATGTTACCTGCGCCGGGCTATCCTGGCGCAGGGCTCGCGCACCCGGGAGGGGCGGTTTAGATTCGTGCCCGGGGGCGAGGCGGCTCCCCGAGGGGCGAGGAGCGGGCGACATGCAGGCGAGCGGTTCGGCCAGGGCACGGGGCGGCAAGACCGTGTACGGGGCGGCAGTGGGGATCCTGATGCTCGACACCCGCTTCCCACGCATCCCGGGCGACGTCGGCAACGCGGGCACCTGGCCCTTCCCGGTGCTGTTCCGCGTCGTGCGCGGCGCCTCCCCCGAGCACGTGGTGCATCGGCGCGCGGACGGGCTCCTCGACGCCTTCGTCGCTGCGGGCCGCGAGCTGGTCGCGGACGGTGCGGACGGGATCACCACCAACTGCGGCTTCCTCGCCCTGTACCAGCACGAGCTCGCCGAGGCGCTGGAGGTTCCCGTCGCAGCCTCCTCACTGATCCAGGTGCCGATGGTCGAGCGAACGCTGCCGCCGGGTCGACGGGTCGGGATCGTGACGATCGCGGCGGGGAGCCTCGGCGAGGATCACCTGCGGGCCTCGGGGGTCGCCCTCGACACGCCGGTGGTCGGCACCGACGAGGACGGCGACGAGTTCAGCCGCGCGATCCTCGGGGACGAGCCGGAGCTCGACGTGGAGCGGGCACGCGACGACCTGCTGCGCGCCGGCGCGCGCCTGGTGCGCGACACCCCGGAGGTCGGCGCGCTCGTGCTCGAGTGCACGAACATGATCCCCTATGCCGCGGATCTGCGGCAGGCGCTCGGGCTCCCGGTCTACAGTCTGTACACGCTCGTGCAGTGGTTCCAGGCCGGTCTGCTGCCCCGGGCGTTCGATCCGCGGCTCATCGATCCGCGGGCGTGAGCGCGGCTGCGCCGTGAGCGCCGCGGGCGAGAGCGCTACGCCAAGCGGGGGCTCGGTGCGCGCGGCCTGCATCGGCGAGTGCATGCTGGAGCTCTCGGGGCTCGATGGCGGTCTCGCGACCCGGCTGGGCTTCGGCGGAGACACCCTGAACACCGCGGTGTATCTGGCCCGCGAGCTCGCTGACGCCGGCACGGTCGACTACGTCACCGCTCTCGGTGACGATCCGTTCAGCGACGAGATGCTCGCGGGCTGGGCCGCCGAGGGGATCGGCACCGATCTCGTCTTCCGTCTGCCCGGCATGCTCCCCGGCCTGTACGCGATCCGCAACGACGCCGCGGGGGAGCGCAGCTTCCACTACTGGCGCGGCGAGGCTGCGGTGCGCCGGCTGCTCGACGAGGGCCGGGATCGCACCCTGGCCGATCGGCTCGCCGGTCATCGGCTGCTGTATCTGTCCGGGATCACGCTGGCGATCTTCGACGACGAGGCCCGCGACAGGCTCCTCGGGCTGCTCGACGCGGTGGCGCAGGTCGGCTGCGCCATCGCGTTCGATACGAACTACCGTGAGCGACTCTGGCCGAGCGCGGCGGCCGCGCGCACCGCCATGGAGCGGGTGGCGCCGCACTGCGCGTTCCTGCTGCCGAGCCTGGAGGACGACGCTTCGCTGTTCGGGCGCACGGACGTCGCGACGAGCGTGCGTCGCTGGCAGGCGCTCGGCGCCCGGGAGATCGTGGTCCGCGCGGGCGGGGAAGGATGCCTCGTCGCCTCACCGGGCGCCGCAGCGATCCCCGTCGAGGCCCTGCAGGCGACCCGGGTCGTCGACACCACCGCGGCCGGGGACGCGTTCAACGGCGCCTATCTCGCCGCCCGGCTGCGTGGGGAGGGTCAGCTCGCGGCCGCACGGCGCGCGCACGCGGTGGCAGCGCACGTCATCGGCCACGGCGGCGCCATCGTGCCGGCGATGCCGGCGCGCTGAGACAAGGCCTCCGAGCGGAATCGGGAGCCCGTCAGCGCTCCTGGCTACTCGCGGTCGCTGCGCTCGCGCCTAGCGCGCGCTCGAGGAAGTCGAGCCGGTCCTGGCCCCAGAAGAGCTGCTCGCCGAGGAGATAGCTCGGGGCGCCGAACACCCCACGCTCGATGGCGGCCTCGCTGTCGCGGCGCCTCGTCTGGGCGTGGCCGTCCCGGGCTGCCGCCTCGAGCAGGGACTCACCGTCCACACCGCGCGCCGCCGCGACGGCGAGCTGCGTCTCGCGCGAGGCGATGTCGCGCTCCTCGGCCCAGACTGCGCGCAGGAAGTCGCCGGCGAGGCCGACGGCGTCCTCGCCAGCCTCCCGGGCGGCGATGATCATCGTCGCCGCTGGCACCTCGTCGACCGGCCAGTGCGCCGGCTGGACGTTGAGCGGGACGCCGAGATGGGCACGCCACCGATCGAGCTCCTGCAGCCGGTACGCCTGGCGCTGCGCGGACCGCTTCGGCAGCGGCAGTCCGCCGGTGGCAGGGAAGACGACCGCGAAGTCCATCGGCCGCGGCACCACCGTGGCGCCGGCGCGGGCGGCGATCGCCACCAGGCGATCGTGGCCGAGGTAGGTCCACGGCGAGTTGAGCGAGAGGTAGTAGTCGACGACGGCCATCGATTGACCCTGTTCAGCGCGTTGGTGCGCGGCGTGATTGCTCTCGCCTCACCGTGCGCCGTCCGGACGGCGCACGCGCTATGATAGCCCGCTACGTTCCATCCGTGGCCCGCCCCGCCGAGGATCGCATCGATGCCGTTCGAGACCCGCTACGTCTTCGTCGTCGCCATGGACGTCGCCCCGGAGAAGGAGGCACTCTTCAACGAGGTCTACGACGAGGAGCACGTCCCGCACCTGATGCAGGTCCCGGGTGTGGTCTCGGTCAGCCGCGGCCGGCGCGCGGCCGCGGCGCTCGCGATCGGTGGCGAACGCAAGGCGGTCGGGGAGGGCGAGCCGACCTTCATCGCCTTCTACGAGGTCGAGGGTCCGGAGGTGCTCGCGAGCGAAGCCTGGGCCGAGGCGGTGGAGCGGGGACGCTGGCCGGGCGAGGTGCGTGCCCACACCCGCAACCGGCACCACGTGCTCCACGAGATCACCGGCACCTGGTGAGACCTTCGCGCCGTCGGCTCAGCCGTGGGCGAGCACGATGCGTCCGAGCACCCGGCCGCCCTCGAGGTCCGTCAGCGCCTCGTTGACCTGCTCGATCGGGCGCTCCTCGATGGGGATCGGGGGCACCTTGCCCGCCTTCACGATCTCCATCAGCTCGGCCATGTCCTGGAGATTGCCCACGTAGGAGCCGCAGACCTTCATGGACTTGAAGGGGAACATCGGCACCGGGACCTTCGCCGCGCCTCCGAACAGCCCGACGACCGCGAGCGTGCCCGACTTCGCCAGGCAGTCGATGCCGAAGGAGAAGGTCTCGGGCCGTCCCACGAAGTCGATGGCCGCCGCGGCGCCGCCGCCGGTCAGCTTCATCAGCTCCTTGACCGCGCCCGCTGCGCCGTTGTCGATCGTCGCGACCACCCCGGGCGCCTGGTGCGCCGCGGCGCGCTTCGCCGGGTCGGTGTCGGCGACGACGATCTTCGCCCCGACCACCGACGGCGCGAGGTGGATACCGTTGAACCCGACGCCCCCGGCGCCGACCACGAGCAGGTGGTCGTCGGGCCCGAGCGGGGCGACCTTCTTCAGCGCGCTGTAGGCCGTGACGCCGGAGCAGCCGTAGGTCGCGGCGAGGTTGCGCGGTATGCCGGCATAGTCGAACAGGTACCTCGCGTGGGGCACGACGACGTGGGTGCCGTAGCCGCCGTCGACGCGGGCGCCGATGAACCTCGGCGTGAGGCACAGGTGCTCGTCGCCGGCCGCGCACCAGCTGCAGTCGCCGCACCCGATCCACGGGAAGACGATGCGCTCGTCGCCGACGCTGACACCGGTCGCGTCCGGTCCCAGCGCCTCGACCACGCCGATCGGCTCGTGACCCATGGTGAGCGGCAGCTCGACGCCGCGATCGGCGAGCATCGAGCGATTGCCCTCGCCGAGGTCGAAGTAGCCGCTCCAGATGTGGAGATCGCTGTGGCAGAGCCCGCAGGCCGTGACCCGCACCAGCACCTCCTCGCCCTGCGGCTCCGGCGTCGGCTGCTCGCGGAGCTCGAGCGGCTCGCCCCAGCCGGTGATCTGATAGCTGCGCATCGTTCCGCCTATCTGACAGGGTGGGGGGATCGGACGATACACCGCGAGTCGAAGGCGACAGCGTGTCCCATGGTTCCGAACACCTATTTACGTCGGCAGGTCGATGCCGAGGTGGTCCTCGATGCCCTTGACGCCAGCGATCTCCTCGGTGGCGACGAGCAGCGCCTTGTGCTGGTCCTTGCTGTCGACCACGCCCCACAGGTGCACGACGCCGTCGGCGACGATGACGTTTACGACGGCGCTCGCCGCCCAGGGCTCCTCGGCGATGGTCTTCAGCAGGTGCTCGCGGATCGAGCGGTCGCTCGCCGGCGGTGGTGGTGGCGCCATCGACTGCTGCGAGGCGAGGGTGCGCAGCAGATCCGCGCGGGTGACGATGCCGACGAGCTTGCCGTCGCGGGTCACCGGCAGCCGCTTGATCCGGTGCTTCTCCATGATGCGCGCGACGCTCGCCACGTTCTCGTCGGCCTCCACGCTGTGCACCGGGGCGGTCATGACCTCGCTCGCGTTGACCCCGTGGGTCTTCACGAACTCGCGGGCCTGCGCCTCCTGGCTGGTGAAGAAGGAGAGCCAGCCGCGCGGTCGCACGTCCGTGCCGAGCTCCTGCCGGCGGATGAGGTCGCCCTCGCTGATCATCCCGACGACGTGGCTGTCGTCGTCGATCACCGGCAGGCCGCTGATCCGGCGATCGACCATCAGGCCGGCGATCTCCTGGATCGGCGTGTCGGGGCTCACGGTGACGACGGTGGTCGTCATCACGTCGTTCACGATCATGGCACGGTCTCCTCGGATCCAGGTGGGGCGGCGCCGTTCGCGTCGCTCGCGCGACGCCCATCCCGCGACGCCCGCCATCGTCATTCTATGCGCTCGTGGCGCCCCGCCGTTGACCTGCGTCAACGGGCCCGGGTGAGCCGATCGCGCCGGCGGCGGCCACGATTCGGGTATCATCGCCCGGGGACGCGCCCCGGGGCGCACCGATGTCTTGGTGTGGGCGGTGCTCGGGGACGCCGCCAGCAGAGCTGTGCAATCCATGACGCGAGTGCCTGCGCGACTCGGACCCGCCGGCCAGGTCGACCTGGTCCCGGCAGGGTGCGGCGGGTGCGCGACACGCATCGACCGGGTGACGACCTGCGCGCCGCGGGCCGCAGGGTGTGCTGCCATCGGTGCATCTGGCCTGGGAGCTTGATGGGGGAGCGAGATGAGCGTGCACAAGAAC
>CAJIAT010000319.1_pt1 | contig 21924 bp, 18 predicted proteins | sample 9199161 | NCBI WGS metagenome assembly CAJIAT01 (sample SAMEA7708281, study PRJEB35096) | sediment metagenome | biome: marine neritic benthic zone biome [ENVO:01000025]; feature: sediment [ENVO:00002007]; material: shallow marine sediment [ENVO:03000034] sea grass bed [ENVO_01000059] ... | reverse complement strand
GGCGAGATATCCGGGCTAGGGCATTCAGGAGCGCGCGGGCCGGTCGATATAGGCTCTGAGCAGGGACCGAGAGGCCACCGCAGGGCTGCGCACGGGTTGAAACCGCGCGTTCGCGCCCCAAACGTCTCCCGGCAGGAGAGAGCGCGATGACAGCGAAGACAGCGAAGTTCGAGCTAGGACAGGTCGTGCGCCACCGTCACTACCCGTTCCGGGGCGTGGTGTTCGACGTCGACCCTGTCTTCAGCAGCACCGAGGAGTGGTGGCAGTCCATCCCCGAGGAGGTGCGCCCTAGCAAGGACCAGCCGTTCTACCACCTGCTCGCCGAGAACGACGTCACGACCTACGTGGCGTACGTCTCCGAGCAGAACCTGCTCGCCGACGAGAGCGGGATGCCCGTGCGCCACCCCCAGGTCGAGGAGATGTTCGGCGACCTCGAGGACGGCCGCTACCACGTGCCGCCAGGGGCGCGGCACTGAGGGTCCCGCCGGCGGCTCGCCCGCCAGGACTGCCGCACGCCTCGGCTTTCGGACACAATCGCGCCGTTCCGCGAAGGAGCGGCACCGATGATCGACGGCGCGAAGGCGGCGCCTGCCCCCCGGGCGCCATGAGCGCGGGCGAGCGCGACGCGCGCGCCTACGGGCGCGAGCACGACCGGCTCCCGGTCTCCGTGGGCTGCCTCGACGCGGGGTCGATCCCGATGACCCTCGTCTCCACCTCCGGGTTCCACTGCGAGGTCTGGCAGAGCATGGGCTTCCTGTCCCGTGGCGGTGGCCGGGAGTTCGTCGACTTCGTGCTCAAGCGCCACCTCGAGCCCTGCAGCCTCGCCGAGACGCGCATCTACCGGCGCGACCACGCGACGCTGCGCGGCGCGCTCGGGGACATCGTTCCGGAGGCGCTGTTCATCTCGACCCGGGTCGACGGCGTGGAGAACGTGGTGGTCCTCGCGCGCACGTGCTCGCCGTGGTTCGACGTCGCCAATCCCGGCAACGAGGAGGAGACCGTGGCGCTGGTGCGCACGAGCTCGCGCGCGGCGCACGCCCTGCGGCGCTTCTGCGCAACCGCCCGCGGCTGGGTGAACGCATCGACGCCCAGGGTGATCGATCTCTTCGGTCGCGAGAACCTCGTCCTCGACCGCGGTCGATCGCTGCGCTACCTCGACAGCTTCGGGGTGTTCTACTACCCGGACGTGCTCGACGTCGTCAGCGAGCCCGACCCGCAGCTCGCCCACCGGATCGAGGTCTCTCTCGCGCGGCTCGCGTACCTGGAGAAGGTCGCGGGCGCCGTGTGATCGCCGCAGTGTGACCTGCAACGCGCGGCTCGTGGTGTTGCGCCCGGTGTCGCTGCTGACCGACGATCGCGTCGATGAGCCGGCGGGGTGGATTCGAGGACGTGCTGCGCCTCGCGGACGGCGGCGCGGTCGTCGTCACCGCCACGCAGCATCTCGCGCGCTGCGTGCGCGAGGCACACGATCGCCGGGCGCTGGCGAGCGGTGCCCGCGCGTGGGCGGGCATCGACGTGCTCCCGGCGGACACGTGGCTGCGTAGGCTCTGGTCCGAGGCGGTCGACGCCGGCGCCGCGGAGCCGCGCTCACTGCTGGCGAGCGCCCAGGAGCAGGCGATCTGGGAGGACGCCTGCCAGCACCTGGTCGACCCGGAGTCGGTGAGCGTCGGTCCGGCCCCCATCGCACGGCTCGCCTCCCGGGCCTGGCGCACGCTGCGCGACGCCGGGGCCGACGAGCGCGATCTCGCCGCCGAGCCCGGACCGGACGCGCGACGCGTCGCGCGCTGCTTCGCGGCGTTCCGGGAGCGCGTCGACGCGGACGGCTGGATCGATCCGCCGTCCGTTGCCGCGGCGCTCGCGACCTGCGACCTGGCCCGCATCCCGCTCCCCGCGGCCGTCGTCCTGGCCGGCTTCGACCGCGTGCCGGCGGCGACGCGCCGGCTCGGCGAGGCGCTCGCAGGGGCGGGCGTGCGCGTCGCGCCCTGGGCGCCCGCGCCCCTCGAGGCGGCGCTGTGCCGCGAGATCGCGCCGGCGCCGGCGACCGAGGCGCACGCGGCCGCACGCTGGGCGCGCGAGATCCTCGACGCCGATGGCGAGGCCCGGGTGGGCGTCGTGGTTCCCGACCTCGGCGCGCGGCGGGTCGAGCTCGAGCGTGCGTTCGAGGAGGTCCTGGCGCCCTGCCCAGATGCGCGCTCAGGCGAGGGCGAGCGGCCCTTCTCGCTGTCGCTCGGCAAGGCACTCGCGTGCACGGCGCCGGTCGCCGATGCGCTCGCGCTGCTGCGCGTGGCCACCGGGCCTGTCGAGCCTGCGCTCGCCGCGCGGGTGCTCGAGTCGCCGTTCCTCTCGGGCGCCGAGCGCGAGCGCATCCGTCGCGCCGCGCTCGGGCGCGAGGTGCGCACGGCCGGCGAGGCGACGCTCGACCTGCCTTCGCTGCGTGCGCTGGTGCGCCGGGCACGGCGCGGTGCGCCGCGCCTCGCTCGGATCCTCGCCGAGATCGGCGCCCTCGCGGACGCCATGCCGGGCAGGCGCGGCGCCGGCGCCTGGGCCGACCTGCTCTGGCGCATGCTCGCTGCGGCCGGGTGGCCCGGGGAGCGGGGGATCGACAGCGTGGCGTTCCAGAGCGCCGAGGCCTTTCGCGACGCGCTCGCTGCGCTCGCCTCGGTGCAGGCCGTGCTAGGGCCGATGGGGGTTGCCGAGGCCGTGGAGCGGCTCGCCGCCCGATGCGCCGAGCAGGTCTTCGCTCCCCGCGCGGGCGGTGCGCGCGTGGAGCTGAGCGGCGTGCTCGAGACCGGCGGCCAGCAGTACACGCACCTGCGGCTCATCGGGATGGACGACCTCGCCTGGCCGCCGCCGGCGAGCCCGGTCCCACTCCTGCCGGTCACCCTTCAAGCGCGCTTAGAGATCCCCGGGAGCACGCCGGCGCTCGCGATGGCCCATGCGACGACGCTCACCCGTCGGCTCCTGGCGAGCGCCGATCGAGTCGTCGTGACCCATGCCGAGCGAGTCGCGGACGAGACCCGGCGCGCGAGCCCGCTGCTGGAATCGATCCCCGTCAGCCCGCCTGCGTCGAGGTCCGGCAGCACGACCCGGGCGTGGACCCTAACCGAGGCGCTGGCCGGGGCGGCGCCCGAGCTCGAGGCCATCCCGGAGCAGGCGCTCCCGGCCCTCGAGGATGGGGCCTTCGTGCTCGGTGGAGCGCGCGTGCTGCAGGACCAGGCTGCCTGCGGCTTCCGCGCCTTCGCGCGTCACCGGCTGCGCGTGGCCCGCGAGTCAGGGCGCGACGCGGCGCTCGACGCGCGGGCCAGAGGTGCCATCGTGCACGCGGCGCTCGAGGCGCTCTGGGGGGAGCTGCGCAGCCACGCGAGGCTCCTCGCGTCGACGCCCGCCGAGCGCAGCGAGATCGTCTCGCGCGCCGTCTCTGGTGCCCTCGACGACGCGGCGCGGGCCCGCCCGGCGATCCGTGGTCGGCTCCGCGAGATCGAGCACCGGCGTCTCGAGCGGCTGGTCTCGAGATGGCTCGAGCGCGAGTGCGAGCGGGCCCCCTTCGAGGTGGTCGCCCCGGAGCGCGACGCCCGCGTGCGCGTCGGTCCCCTGGAGCTCGAGCTGCGCCCCGATCGGGTCGACCGGCTCGACGACGGCCGGTATCTCGTGATCGACTACAAGACCGGCGCGGCAGGGCTCGCGAGCTGGTTCGGGGAGCGTCCGGACGATCCCCAGGTACCGCTCTACGCGAGCGGGCTCGTCGCCGAGGACGGCGCGCCGCTGGACGTGGCGTGCGGTGCGTTCGGCCTGGTGGGCGCCGAGCGTCTCGGCCTCGAGGGGCTCGGCCAGTCCGCGAGCTACGCCGAGGGCGTGAGGGAGGTCGCCGCGACCCGCTACGCGCGGTCCGCGGGTATCGAGGACTGGGAGGCTGCCCTCGCCGCCTGGCGGCGCTCCCACGCGGCGCTCGCGCGAGCCTTCGCAGGCGGGCTGCCCGAGGTCGATCCCAAGCGCTGGCCCGCGACCTGCCGCAGCTGCGAGGTCCGGCCGCTGTGCCGGGTGGACGAGCAGCAGCGCGAGCCGGTCGACCTCGAGGCCGCCGGCGTGTCCGATTGAGCGCGCTCGCCGACCGGGCGGCGCGCCGACGGGCCCTCGACCCCGAGCGCTCGTTCATCGTCCGGGCCCCGGCGGGGTCCGGCAAGACCGGCCTGCTCATCCAGCGGGTGCTCGGGCTCCTCGCCACCGTCGAGCAGCCCGAGGAGGTCGTCGCGATCACCTTCACGCGCAAGGCGACCGGCGAGATGCGCGAGCGCGTGCTCGAGGCGCTTGCGAGCGCCCGTGCGGGGCCGGCGCCGGGCGATGGGCACCTCGCCACGACCCTCGACCTGGCGCGGGCGGTGCTCGCCCGCGACGCCGCCCTCGGCTGGGGCCTCGAGCGCCAGCCCGCCAGGCTCCGCATCGTCACCATCGACGCGCTGTGCGCCTGGCTCGCGCGCCAGCTCGTGCTGCGCTCGGGCCTGGCGATCGACGGGTCGGTGGTGCAGGACGCGGCGCCGCTCTACGCCGAGGCCGGCGTCCAGATGCTCTCGGTCATCGACGATACGGCGACGCCTTGGGCCGGCGCGGTCGCGCGGCTCCTCGAGCACCTCGACAACGACGTCTCGAAGCTGCGGCGCCTGCTTGCGCCGATGCTCGCGCGCCGCGATCAGTGGCTGAGGCTGCTGGGCGCGGGCGCGCAGGGGACCGCGAGGCGCACTGCGCTCGAGGCAGCGCTCGGGCGCGCGCTCGGCGAACGCCTCTCGCGGGCGCGGGCAGCGGTCCCCGACGCGCTCGCCGCCGAGCTCGTCGCGGTCTGCGCCTACGCCGGCGCCGAGCTCACGCGCACGAGGCCAGGGCATCCGGGGGTCGCGTGCGCCGGCCTCGAGGCGCTCCCGGGGGCCGACCCGGTCTCGCTCGCGGCGTGGAAGGGGATCGCCTCGATCCTCCTGACCACGGGCGGCACGCCCCGGCTCGCGCACGACGTGCGCAACGGCTTCCCGCCCGGCGCGCCGGGGCGGGAGATGAAGGAGCGCGTCGGCGCCGTCTGCGAGGCGCTCGCGGGCTCGCCCGACCTGCTCGCGCGTCTGGGCGAGCTGCAGGCGCTGCCGAGGGCGCGGTACTCCGACGCACAGTGGGCGGTGCTCGAGGCGCTTCTCGACTCGCTTCGCCTCGCCGCCGCCGCCCTCAAGGTCGTGTTCGCCGGGCGCGGCGCCCACGACCACCTCGAGGTGGCGGCGGCGGCGCGCCTGGCGCTCGGCAGCGACGAGGCGCCGAGCGAGCTCGCCCTGCGCCTCGACCACCGCATCAGCCATCTGCTGGTCGACGAGTTCCAGGACACCTCCCACGGGCAGTTCGAGCTCCTGCACGCGCTCACCGCAGGGTGGGCCGAGGGCGACGGACGCACCCTGTTCCTGGTCGGCGATCCGATGCAGTCGATCTATCGGTTCCGCGAGGCGGAGGTCGGGCTCTTCGAGCACGCGCGTGCCCGTGGCATCGGCCAGGTCCCGCTCGAGCCCCTCGCTCTGGAGAGCAACTTCCGCTCGCGACCGGCGCTCGTCGAGTGGGTGAACCAGCACTTCCCGCCGATCCTCGGCCGCGACGACGATCCGACCACCGGCGCGGTGGCCTACCGCGCGAGTCGCGCGGTGCGTCCGGAACACGCGCGCGGCGGCGTCGAGATCCATCTCCACGGCGAGGACGAGCCGGATGCGGAGGCGCGCACCGTGGTCGAGCTCGCCGGTCGTGCCCTGGCGAGCGCCGATCGGACGAGCGTGGCGATCCTGGTGCGTGCCCGCTCGCACCTCGGTCGCGTCCTGCCGGCGCTGCGCGCCGCCGGGATCGCGTACCGGGGCGTCGACGTGGAGCCGCTCGCGGAGGTGCCCGCGGTGCGCGATCTCCTCTCCCTCGCGAGCGCGGCCCTCGATCCGCTCGACCGGGTGTCCTGGCTCGCCTGCCTGCGGGCACCGTGGTGCGGCGTGTCGCTCGGCGATCTGCACCGGCTCGTCGACGGCGCACCGCAGGACGCATCGATCCAGACGCTGCTCGCCGACGAGCCGCGCATCGACTCGCTGGGGAACGACGCTGCGGCTCGCCTGCGCCGGGTGCGCGGGCCGCTGCTGCGCTATGCGGGCGAGGTGCGTCGGGGCCGCCTCGCCCGCGGGCTCGAGGCGACCTGGCAGCGCCTCGCGGGGCCCGCGTGCGCGGACGCGGCGGGCCGCGCTGCCGCGGAGCGCCTGCTCGCGCTCGTGCACGATATCGAGCCGCTGCTCCTCGAGCGGGGCATCACCGAGCTGCAGCGGCAGGTCGCCGGTCTGTTCGCCGAGCCCGCCGCGGCCGAGCGCGCCGTCGACGTTATGACGATGCACAAGGCCAAGGGCCTGGAGTTCGACACGGTGATCCTCCCGGGCCTGGCTCGCGCTCCGGCCGGCGACCAGCGCTCGCTCCTCGCCTGGACCACGCGCGCCGACGGACCGCATGCGGGGGATCTGCTCCTGGCGCCGCTGCCTCGTCTCGGCGACGATGACACGGAGCTCTACGAATTCGTCCGGCGTGTGGAGCAGGACAAGGCGGCGCACGAGGTCGCGCGCGTCCTCTACGTGGCAGCGACGCGCGCCCGCGAGCAGCTCCACCTCGTGGCGACGCTCGACGCCGACGAGGCCGCCGGGACGCCGCGCCCGCCGCCGGCGAGGAGCCTCCTCTCGCTCCTGTGGGGCGGGATCGGCGTGGACGAGGCGAAGCCGCGCGCCCCCGCAGCGATCCCGGCGAGCCCCCCCGGCGATCGGCCGCTAGCCCGGGCCGGCAGGTCCGCGCCGCGGCGTCTGCCCGGCGGCTGGACCGCCCCGGCGCCCCCTGCCGCGGTCGCGCCGCTCGATGCGGCGCCGCTGCCCGCTGACGAGGACCGCACCGAGGGCATCGAGTTCGACTGGGCAGGGCAGCTCGCGCGGCACGTGGGGACCGTCGTGCACGCGGCGCTGCGCGAGATCGCGCGCGAGGGCCCGTCGCGCTGGCACCACGGTCGGCTGCGCGAGCGTCGCGGCGCGCACGCCGCCAGGCTGCGCGCGCTCGGCGTCGCGGCGGACCAGGCCAGCGACGGCGCGCTGCGCGTCGAGGAGATCCTCGGGCGAACCCTCGGGGACCGGCGTGCGCGCTGGATCCTCGAGCCCGGGCACCGGGGCGCCGCCTGCGAGCTCTCGGTCGCCGGGCTGGTCGGCGGCGAGCTGGTCCGCGGCGTCGTCGATCGCACCTTCGTCGACGCCGACGACACGCGCTGGGTGATCGACTACAAGTCCGGTACCCACGAGGGCGGCGCCGTGGAGGCGTTCCTGGACCGCGAGCGCCGCCGCTACCAGAGCCAGCTCGAGCGCTACGGTGCGCTGATCCACGAGCTCTACGGAGGGCCCGTGCGACTCGCCCTGTACTACCCCGCGATCGGCGGCTGGCGCGAGTGGGCTCTCCGATCGCCGGGAGGCGAATCGTGAGAGCTCGCCCCGCGCTCGCCCGAGCTCTCGCGCTCGTCGCGAGCCTCCTGCTGACCGCGGGCGTGGTGCGCGCCCAGGGCGACGTGCCCGCGCTCATGCAAGCGGCGGCCGGCGGGGATCGGGCCGCGCTCGCGACGCTCGAGGGTCGCGCCCGTCGCGGCGGTCTCGCCGAGCAGCTGGTGCTGGCCCGGCTGAGCATCGATGGCGTCGGCGTCGCGCGCGACGTGCGCGCCGGCTATGGATGGCTGTGCCTCGCGGCGCATCACGACGAGGTGAGCGCCTCGAGCGTACGGGCCGCCTGGCTGGTCGCGGAGTGGTTTCGCACCGGTGGCGGCCTCGCCGATCGGGGCTACCGGGGCGCGAGCCGGGATCGCGAGGACCCGGTCCGGGCCTATTTCTGGTACGCCGTGCTGCGGGTGATGGGCGCCCGCGACGCCGAGGGCGGAGCGCAGGCGGCGAGGCTGGCTGCGCTCGGCCAGCGCTCGGTGTCTCGATCGCTGTTCGAGTCCGAGCGCACGCGCATGGATGCGGCCGCCGAGGCCTGGGAGCCGTGGACGCCTCCTGCCGACGGGGAGCTGTGTCTCGCGCTGCCGCCGGGCGCCGGTCCGGGGCCTGCGCCGTGAGCGAGGCCGGTCCGACGGCGTGTCGACGGTGTCGCCAAGCTACTGTACTCTCTGGAAATAGCTCCGACGCTCCCCGGTGGATGACTCGCAAGCTCTACATCCAGACCTTTGGCTGCCAGATGAACGAGTACGATTCGGCGCGCACCGCCGATCTGCTCGCCGAGTCCCACGGGCTCACCCGCACCGACGACCCCGGCCAGGCCGACGTGCTGCTGATCAACACCTGCTCGGTCCGCGAGAAGGCGGCGGAGAAGGTGTTCTCGCAGCTCGGTCGCTGGCGTCGGTGGAAGGAGCGAAGGCCCGAGCTCATCATCGGCGTCGGTGGCTGCGTGGCGAGCCAGGAGGGGGCGTCGATCCAGGAGCGCGCGCCCTACGTCGACCTCGTCTACGGACCCCAGGCGCTGCACCGGGTCCCGTCGCTCATCGACGGCGCCCGCACCGGGGGCCTGCGCGGGCTCGACGTCTCCTTCCCCGAGATCGAGAAGTTCGATCGCCTCCCTGCGCCCCGCGCCGAGGGCCCGACGGCGTTCGTCTCGATCATGGAGGGCTGCAGCAAGTACTGCTCGTTCTGCGTCGTCCCGTACACCCGCGGCGAGGAGTTCAGCCGTCCCTTCGACGACGTCATCGCGGAGGTCCACGGGCTCGCCGAGCAGGGCGTTCGCGAGGTGACCTTCCTCGGCCAGAACGTCAACGCCTATCGTGGCGCGATGCACGGCGGTGCCGAGTGCGATCTCGCGCTCCTCGTCGAGCTCGCCGCGGCGATCGACGGCATCGAGCGGATCCGCTACACGACGTCCCATCCGAACGAGGTCACCGACCGGCTCGCGCAGAGCTACTCGCGGGTCCCGGAGCTGGTGAGCCATCTCCACCTCCCGGTGCAGAGCGGCAGCGACCGGGTGCTGGAGTCGATGAAGCGCAACTACACCGTCGACGACTACCTCGACCGGGTGGGAGCGCTTCGCGCCGAGCGTCCCGATCTCAGCATCTCCTCGGACTTCATCGTGGGCTTCCCGGGAGAGACGGACGCCGACTTCGAGGACACGATGGCGCTGGTCGAGCACGTCCGGTTCGATCACTCCTTCAGCTTCATCTACAGCCGGCGCCCCGGCACTCCCGCCGCCGAGCTCCACGACGAGGTACCCCTCGCGCGCAAGAAGGCGCGGCTCGCGAGGCTGCAGGCCCGCCTCGAGGAGCTGGCCGCCGCGGTCAGCGCGTCGATGGTGGGCGGCGTCCACCAGGTTCTCGTCGAAGGGCCGTCGAAGAGGGACCCGGGCGAGCTCTGCGGGCGCACCGAGAACAACCGCGTCGTCAACTTTCCCGCTGGCGGAGCGCGTCCCGGCGACTTCGTCGACCTGCTGATCACCGAGGCCCTGCCTCACTCGCTGCGCGGCACGGCTGCTTCCCGCGCGGCCTGAGCCCCTGCCGTTTCCGGCGCGACCGAGCCGCGTCGCACCGGGGGAGCGTCGACCCACACCCTTGAGCGACCAGACAACCCACAGCATCGCAAGCGCCGAGCTCCTGCTGGAGCCCTCCGACAACGAACGCCTGGCGAATCTCTGCGGACCCTTCGACCAGCACCTGCGGCAGGTCGAGCGAAGGCTGGGCGTCGAGATCAACAGCCGCGGCAGCGCCTTCCGGGTGGTCGGAGAGCCCGAGCAGGTTACATCGGCCAGAGCCTGCTTCGCTCGATGTACGACGCGACCGCGAGCGAGGCCCTCACGCCCGCCCGCGTGCACCTGTTCATGCAGGAGGCCGGTCTCGATGCGCTCGCCGACGACGAGGAGGCCGAGGAGGCGATCGTGCGCACCCGGCGCGGCTTCGTGCGCGCCCGCGGGCCCAACCAGTCGCGCTACCTGCGCTGCATCGGCGCGAACGACATCAACTTCGGCGTCGGTCCGGCGGGGACGGGCAAGACCTACCTCGCCGTCGCCTGCGCCGTGCACGCCTTCGAGACCGATCGGGTGCGGCGCCTGGTGCTGGTGCGCCCGGCGGTGGAGGCGGGGGAGCGCCTCGGCTTCCTGCCCGGGGATCTCGCGCAGAAGGTCGATCCCTACCTGCGGCCGCTGTACGACGCGCTGTACGAGATGCTCGGCTTCGAGCGCGTCGCCAAGCTCATCGATCGAAACGTCATCGAGGTCGCGCCGCTCGCCTACATGCGTGGAAGGACCCTGAACGAGTCGTACATCATCCTGGACGAGGCGCAGAACACCTCCGTCGAGCAGATGAAGATGTTCCTGACCCGGATCGGGTTCGGCTCCACCGCCGTGATCACCGGCGACGTCACCCAGATCGACCTGCCCCGCGGCAAGGCATCGGGACTCAAGCACGTGATCGACGTGCTCGATCGCGTCGACGGGATCAGCTTCACGTTCTTCGACTCCAAGGACGTGGTGCGGCATCCGCTCGTCGGGCGAATCCTCGACGCCTACGAGCTGGCGGAAGCCCGCGCAGAGGAGGAGGACGGGGCGGCGTGATCGAGGTCGACGTGCAGATCGCGAGCGAGGGAGGGACGGTCCCGGACGCGCCCCGGATCGTGTCCTGGGTGCGCGCGGCCCTCGCGGGTCGACGCGAACGCGGCGAGCTGACCGTGCGCGTCGTGGACGAGGCCGAGGCCGCGGCGCTCAACGCGCGCTACCGCGGCCGCGAGTCCGCCACCAACGTGCTGTCCTTTCCCTTCGAGGCCCCTCCGGGCAGCGACGGGCTCGGCCTCCTCGGCGACATCGTCGCCTGCGCGCCGGTCCTCGAGCGCGAGGCCCGCGAGCAGCGCAAGGATCCGCAGGCCCACTGGGCGCACATCGTCGTGCACGGCACCCTCCACCTCGCCGGCCTCGATCACGAGCGCCCGGAGGAGGCCGAGCGGATGGAATCGGCCGAGCGGGAGATCCTCGCCGCCCTCGGCTACCCCGATCCCTATCGGGAGACCGCCGGCGCATGAGCGAGGCGTCGAGTCGACGAACGTGGCTCGAGCGGCTCGCCCACGCGGTCAGCGGCGAGCCCCAGGATCGCGCGGATCTCGTCGAGCTGCTGCGTGACGCGGAGTCGCGAGACCTGCTCGACGCGGACGCGCTCACGATGCTCGAGGGGGTGCTCCAGGTCGGCGAGATGCACGTGCGCGACATCATGGTCCCGCGCGCACAGATGGTGGTGGTGCGCGAGGCCGAGCGACCCGAGTCGTTCGTCGAGGGCATCATCGAATCCGGCCACTCGCGCTTCCCCGTCGTCGGCGACAGCCGCGACGATGTCGAGGGGATCCTGCTCGCCAAGGATCTGCTCGCATACTTCGCCGCTCGAAACCGGCCGGCGCTCGACCTCGAGGACGTCATGCGCCCGGCGGTGTTCATTCCCGAGAGCAAGCGCCTGAACGTTCTGCTGCGCGAGTTCAGAGAGAGCCGAAACCACATGGCCATCGTCGTCGACGAGTACGGTGGGGTCGCGGGGCTGGTCACCATCGAGGACGTTCTCGAGCAGATCGTGGGCGAGATCGACGACGAGCACGACCAGTCCGAGGAGCGCTACATCCGGCGGCTCGATGCCGGCGACTACACGGTCAAGGCGCTCACCCCGATCGAGGACTTCAACGACTACTTCGACACCGATTTCAGCGAGGAGACCTTCGACACCGTCGGCGGGCTCGTCGTCAATGCCTTCGGACACCTGCCTTCGCGCGGCGAGGCGTGCCGCGCCGGCCCGCTCTCGTTCCGCGTGCTGAGGGCGGACAAGCGCCGGGTGCACCTGGTGAGCGTGCGCGTCGAGGGTGCGGGCGCCGCCCGCGAGCCGGGATAGCCAGCGCGCGCTCCGCGCGATCCGCACCGATGCCTCGCGCGCGTCGAGCAGCAAGGGCCGCCGAGCGCGCCCGCCGACGCGAGGCCGGGCGCGGCCGCCACGCGGCCGCGAGCGAGCCGCAGCACGGTCCCCGGCACTGTGCGCTCATCGACCTCGGTGCGCTCCTGGCGGGCATGGCCATGCCGCTCGCCTTCGCGCCCTTCGGGTGGTGGCCGCTCGCAGTCGTCTCTCCCGCCTGCCTGTTCGCCATCTGGCTCGACTCGCGCCCGCGCCGTGCGGCCTGGCGCGGCTGGCTCTTCGGTCTCGGCGCCTTCGGCGTCGGCACGTCCTGGGTGCGCGAGAGCTTTCAGTTCGCCGACGTGCCGGGCTGGCTCGCCGTCGTCCTGATGGTCGTCTTCGTCGCCGCGTTCGCCCTCTACCCGGCGCTGCTCGGTCTGCTGGCCGCGCGGCGCGACGGCAGGGGGGAGGTGCTCCGGCTGATCGCGGCGATGCCCGCGGGCTGGGTTCTCCTCGAATGGCTGCGCGGCTGGCTGTTCACGGGGTTCCCCTGGCTGCAGCTCGGCGCCGCCCATGTGGACAGTGCGCTCGGCGCGCAGCTCCCGGTCGGCGGGGTGCTCCTCGCCAGCTGGTCGAGCGCCCTCGTCGCCGGGCTGGCGGTGTGGACGGTCCTCGCGGCTCGACGACGAAGGCGCGGACCGGCGCTGGCGGCCTGCGGGCTCGCCGTCGCGCTCTGGTCCACAGGTCTCGTGCTCGAGCGCGTCGACTGGGGCACGGCGGCGGGCGAGCCGCTGACGGTGTCCCTGGTCCAGGGCAACGTCGCCCAGGGTGAGAAGTGGCTCCCGGAGATGCGCGGGCCGACGCTCGAGCGCTACGTGCGCCTGACGCGCGAGCGCTGGGCGAGGAGCGATCTCGTGATCTGGCCGGAGACCGCCGTTCCTGGCCTACGCTCGCGCCTCGGCGCGTTCGTTAGCGGTCTCGACGCGGAGGCGCGCTCGGTCGGCTCGCGGGTGCTCTTCGGGATTCCCGTCCGCGAGGACGGCCGCTTCTTCAACGGCGTCGAGGTCGTGGGCGAGGACTCGGGGGTCTACCACAAACGGCATCTGGTCCCGTTCGGCGAGTACCTGCCCTTCGACCCGCTCCTCCGGCCGCTCGCCGAGGCGTTCGGCGTACGCGTGGCGAGCTTCACGCCGGGGCCTCGGGAGCAGCCGATGCTCGAGGTCTCCGGCCATCGGCTGGGCGTCACGATCTGCTTCGAGATCGCCTTTGCCTCGGAGGTCATGCGCGCCCTGCCGCAGGCAGCGTTTCTCGTGACGGTGAGCAACGACGCTTGGTTCGGCACCTCCATCGGACCGCACCAGCACTTCCAGCTCGCCCGGGTGCGCGCGCGCGAGAGCGCCCGCTACCTCGCGCGCGCGACGAATACCGGGATCTCCGCGGTAATCGACCCCGCCGGAGGCGTCGTGGCCCTGTCTCCTCAGTTCCGCGTGCACGCCCTGTCGGAGCGCATCGTGCCGATGCGCGGCGAGACTCCCTACGCGCGGCTCGGCGACGCACCGGTGGTGCTGCTCGCGCTCGCCGCCACGATCGTCGGGTGCAGACGCAGGCGGCGGCCGTGACGCCACACCAGATGAAGGAGAAAGCGATGAAGTTCGGATTCTCGCTCGTGGTGCGAGGACGCGATGCGACGCCGGCGGCGTTCGCCGAGATCGCGGAACGGGCCGAGTCACTGCACATCGACTCGCTGTGGCTGAGCGCACACGTGATCCTGCCGCCCCAGGAGCGCTCCTGGTACAACATGGTCGAGGGGCGTCGGCACGCGGCGCACTGGCGCGAGGGTTACTGGGAGCCGTTCACGGTGCTCGGCTATCTCGCGGCGCTCACCGAGAGCGTGACCCTGGGGACGAGCGTCGTCGTGCTGCCGATGCACAATCCCATCGAGGTCGCGAAGCAGAGCGCACAGGTCGACGCCCTCAGCGCCGGGCGCTTCGTCCTCGGGATCGGCGTCGGCTGGTTCGAGGAGGAGTTCGATGCGCTCGGTCAGACCTTCGGCAACCGGGGTCGGCGCACCGACGACGCGCTCGAGCTCATCCGCCGGCTATGGACCGAGGAGCCGGTCACCCACGACGGACCGCACTATCGCGTGCGCGAATGCTCGTTCCTCCCCAAGCCCGTGCAGCGTCCGCATCCGCCGATCTGGGTCGCCGGGAACGGCGAGCCCGCCATCCGGCGCGCGGCCCGCTTCGGCGACGCCTTCCATCCCGTGCGCGTGACCCTGGAGCGTCTGCGCGAGGTGAGGGGGTCTCTGGACAGGCACTGCGAGGGCTTCGGCCGCGACCCTGCCGAGGTCGAGATCGCCGCAAAGCTCCCGCTGACGCTCGGCGATCGGTCCGGCCCGGACGATTTCTCGACGCAGGGCACCCCCGAGCAGGTCGCGGAGGCGATCGGCGCGTACGGCCGGGCCGGCGTGTCGCACTTCGTCTTCGATTTCGTCCCCGAGGAGCTCGGGGTCGCGCTCGACACGATGCAGCGCTTCGCCGAGGACGTCAGGCCTGCGCTCTGAGCGTGAGCGCGACCGCGCCCGAGGGCGCGCTCAGTCGCCGTCGGGTCCTGCCTGCGCGCGCCTTTGCTCGGCCTCGTGCTTCGCGGCGATGAACGAGCGGTGCGGAACGTGGATGAGATCGGCGACGCGCCTGATCAGGTGCTCCTCGTACTTGTCGACGTGACCGTCGGCAAAGGCGACCTGCCAGAGCATCAGCACCACCCGGCGCTTCGCGTCGAGATCGAACCCGTCGTTGATGAGCCGGGTGAACTCGTACAGGGACGTGGCCTCGGCCGCTTCCTCCTCGGCGATCTCGACCAGCTCCCGCGTCTCGTCGTCATCGAGCCCGAAGGCCGAGCGCACGGCCCGCAGCACCTGCGCCCGCTCGACCTCGCGAACCTCGTAGTCGGCCCGACTCACCTCGATCAGGAGCGCCGCCGTGGCGAGCTCGCATGCGTGCTCGCGCTGGTCCGCGGGCACGTCCTTCCTCGTCGCGTCGACGAGATTCTCGGCGAAGAAGCGGCGAACGCGGTCGAGCATCGACGTCCTCGGTCCTGTGTACTCGGTCTCGGGCCGGCGCCCGTCGGTGGCTCAGGAGCTGGTGCGCCGGGCAGTATAGGTGCCGTCGCTGAAGTCGGAGAACAGCGTCTCGACCATCGGATGGGCGATCGGCTGGCCGCTGTCGTCCTCGGCGAGGTTGCGCTCGGCCACGTAGGTGATCGTGTCGGTGCCGTCCACGAGCACGTGATACCACGGGCTGTCCTTCGGCGGCCGGGAGCGGGCCACCCGGTCGTACCACTCCTCCGTGCCGGCGAAGACCGGGTCCACGTCGAACACCACGCCCCGATAGCCGAACATCCTGTGGGCCACGAGCTGGCCGATTCCGAACGATGCGAAGGCGCTCTCGCGCACGGTACTACCCTCTCAGGTCGCCCTGCCACGGATCTTACGCCTCACCGCGTCCCCAGTGGGTCCACCCTCCCAGCCGGAGTATCCTCGAATTACCCGTTCCGAGCCGCAGAACGCGCTCGAGGTCGTGACCCGGTCGGCCCTCTCGCGCCCACAGGGACGTGTTCACGGCGCGTCGCGATAGGGCCGATCCAGTCACGGCCGTCGCCACCAGGTGCTCGCGACCAGGAAACGGGTCTAGGGCGCGTAGATCGCCGAGTCCGGACGAAAGGCGAGCCACGCGAACGCGAAGTGCACGCCGGCGTCGAGCGGGCGCAGGCGTTCGCCCTCGAGCGGCCCGCTGACCGCTCGTCCGAGGAGATCCCACCGCGAGCCCGTCTGCTCGTCCCTGATGCCTTCCGAGGTCGCCTCGAAGGTGAGGGTTCTCTCCCCGAGGCGACGGTCGAAGGCCGTCGCCGAGGGGATCTCGCGTGAGGCCGCGATCTCGCCCTCGTCGAGAGCGGAGAGCGTCCCGCGCTTGCTCATCACGACGACCGGCACGCCCTCGAACTCGTCGTTGACGACCGGCGAGGCCGAGAAGGAAGCGAAGGGATAGAGCTTGTGTCGCTCGTCGACCGACACGCTCAGAACCCGTTCCATCGCCGGCAGGCGCTCGTCGACGGGGTCGAAGAAAAGGAACGGGTGCCCGTCGGCGGAATCGTAGCCGCGGTAGGGATTGGTCCCGTAGGCTCTGCGGTGCCCGGTGTCTCTCGAGAGCACGGGTCCGTCCGGGTACGCGGCGACGTAGTCCTCGTAGGCGACGATCTTCGCCGGGAACCTCTCGAGCACGGTCCCGGTGAGCTCGCCCACGATCGCCCGACCGGTGAACTGCTGCCACCAGCTCTCGCTCTGGCGGTCGTACATGACGAGGTCGCTTTTGCGGAGCTTGCCAGTCGTGCCAAAGTCGAGTAGTTGTCCATCGACGCGCCGGTCGAAGACTATCGAGGCGTTGCACAGCGGACAGAAGGTGACGGAGATCGGTCTGCCGGCGAGCTCGTCGTTGACGATCTCGTGCCAGGTCAGAATCTGAATCGGATACGACTTCGCCTCGCCGTCGATCTCGACGACGATGACGGGCTCGCGCGGATCGAGCCACTCGGAGGCTTCGCTGGTGGAAACGAACTCCGGGGCGTCGATCGGAGGAATCCCGTCCTTCGGCGGCCCGCCGGACTGGATCTCGCCGAGATCCACGAGCCGCTTGTCGAAGTCGGTGTTCGGCCAGGCGAAGGCGTCGGAGATCTGGGCCGAGGCCTGGCCCTGCGCCGCGCACCACGAGATCGTCGAGAGCGCGGCGAAGGCAAGCATCCGAGACCACCAGCCGCGGGAGCGCGTCGGGGCAAGCATGCGATCGATCTCCTCGGGGTCCAGAGCACCTGACCGTCGCGCGGTCCGGATTGTTCCGGCCGCGGGGCCGGCGCCCGCGAGACGTGCGCCGTTCACCGGGAGGGGGGCGCGTTGAACGCGAAGCAGCTGCGGCTGCTCTTCCCCTTCCTCACCTGGGGGCGCGAGCTCGACCGCGAGAGCATCCGCGCGGACCTGCTCGCGGGGCTGACCGGTGCGATCGTGGTCCTCCCCCAGGGCGTCGCGTTCGCGACCATCGCTGGCATGCCGCCGCAGTACGGGCTCTACGCGGCGATGGTGCCGGCCATCGTGGCCGCGCTCTTCGGCTCGTCGCGTCAGCTCGTCTCGGGCCCGACGACCGCGGCCTCGATCGTCCTCTTCTCCACGCTCGGCGCGCTCGCCGAGCCGGGCTCGGCGCAGTACGTGAGTCTCGCGCTCACGCTCACCTTCATGGTCGGGGTGCTCCAGCTCGGTATGGGTCTCGCCCGGCTGGGCGGGCTGGTCAACTTCATCTCGCACTCGGTCGTCGTCGGCTTCACCGCGGGCGCGGCGATCCTGATCGCCTCGAGCCAGCTCTCGACCTTTCTCGGGCTGGAGATGCCGCGTGGGCTGCACTTCTACGAGAAGCTGGTGTACCTCTCGGAGCACCTGGCGGAGATCGACCCGCTGACGACCGTCGTCGGCACCTGCACGGTGGTCGGCGCGCTGGTCGCCCGCCGCCTGGTGCCGAAGGTGCCGTACATGATCTCGGCGATGCTGCTCGGCGGTCTCGCCGCGGCGATCCTCAACCACCTGGTCGCCGGCACGGGCGAGGGCCCGGCCATCGCCGTCGTCGGCGAGCTGCCCGGGACGCTGCCGCCGCTGTCGACGCCCGACTTCAGCTTCGGCACGATCCAGCAGCTCGCGCCGGCCGCCCTCGCGGTCACGCTGTTCGCGCTGACGGAGGCCGTGTCCATCGCCCGTTCGCTGGCCGCCCGCTCGGGCCAGCTCATCGACGGGAATCAGGAGTTCATCGGCCAGGGGCTCTCCAACATCCTCGGCAGCTTCTTCTCCTCCTACGTCGCGACAGGATCGTTCAACCGTAGCGGGGTGAACTACGAAGCGGGCGCGCGGACCCCGATGGCGGCGATCCTCGCCGGCGTCCTGCTCATGCTGATCGTGATCGTCGTCGCCCCGGCGCTGGCCTTCCTGCCCACGGCGGCAATGGCAGGAATTCTGTTCCTGGTAGCCTGGGGCCTCATCGACTTCAAGCACATCCGGCAGATCTCCAAGGCGAGCCGCTCGGACTCCACTGTGCTGTGGGGCACCTTCATCGCGACGCTCTTCCTGGAGCTCGACTTCGCCATCATCCTCGGTGTGTTCCTCTCGCTCGTCGCCTACCTCGGGCGGGCGTCGCGGCCCCGCGTGCTGGTCCGCGTTCCCGACCCACGGATGCCCAAGCGGCGCTTCACCACGGACCCGTCGCTCCCGGACTGTCCCCAGATGACGCTGGTGCGTATCGACGGCGCGCTGTTCTTCGGAGCGGTGGCCTACGTGGCCGAGCGTCTGCGCGTCATCGCCCGTCGCCGCCCCGAGCAGAAGCACCTGCTCGTCCTCGCGCGAACCATCAGCTTCATCGACGTGGCAGGTGCGGAGATGCTGCTGCGCGAGGTCCGGCTGCGTCGCGCGGCCGGCGGAGAGGTGTACTTCCACCAGCTCCAGGAAGGGGTCGTCGAGATCCTGCGCCGCGGTGGCTATCTGGAGGAGATCGGCGAGGACGTGCTGTTCGAGACCAAGGGCGAGTCCATCGCGGCGGTCTTCGAGCGCCTGGACCGCGGGATCTGCGTGCGTTGCGACAGACGCATCTTCAACGAGTGCCGCACGCTTCCCAAGGTGGAGGTCGAGACCGACGAGACCGAGGAGATCGTGCTCGAGGGCGCGCAGGCGCCGGAGCAGCGCGTCACGGGCCTCTGACTCGAGGTCGTGACTCGGCCGGCCATCTCGCGACCGTGCGCAGCTTCGGATGCCGCGCCCGAGCCCACGGGGATGTGTTGACGGCGAGTCGCGAGATGGCCGACCGAGTCACGGCCGTCGCCACCAGTGGCTCCCGATCCGGAACGGGTATCTGGCCGCCAGCCGGCACCGAGCCGGCTGCAACCGACTGACCGGACACAAGTAACGCTGACCCGACGCAGCCAGATGGCGCAGCGACGGTTTGTCCTCGGCTCGCTGCCGGCCCAATGCGGTACTAGTCGGTGACGATCCGGATACTCCCGCCGATGGCGTTGTTCAACGCCTGCTTCGAGCCCCGTAGCGAGAACTCCGCCTCCCGGTAGCCGAGCCCGCCGAGGTGGTAGCGCACGGTCATCAGCGTGCCGTTCATCAGCTCGAGGAGCGCCTCGGAGTCGATGACGTCGCCGTCGACGGCGCCGAGGGCGAAGATCGCCGAGCTCCCGGCAACCAGGCACCGATCCGCGCCGAAGCGCGCGACCTGGGGCTCCCCGGCGTCGACGAGATAGGTCGGACAGGTCGCCGTATCGAGCGCGGCGAGCCTGTCGCTGACCTCGAACTGGGCGCGCAGGGTCGACTCGGCGTCGAGGAACACGCTCAGGCTGTCCCCGCCCGAGTTGCTGACGCGCGCGATCTGGACCTCGCCGCGGGCGCCGAGAGGGCTGCCGGTGGCGATCTCCCACTGGGCCGCCGCGGTGGACGGGGCCGCGGCCGCAGCACCGATCAGCGCCGCGAGCAGCGATCGCCTCCAGCGCTCGAGCCGTCTCACCGCTGCGACACCACCCAGGGCAGGGCATCGAGGTCGACGTTGCCACCGCTCAGGACGATCCCGATCCGCCGCCCGCTGCCGGCGAGCGGGCTCGCGAGGACCGCGGCGAAGGCGACCGCCGCCGATGGCTCGATCGGCAGCTTCGCCCGCTCCCAGACGACGCGCATCGCATCGACGATGGCTTCCTCCTCGACCCGCACGACGTCTCGGACGAGGGCGCGGATGACCGGGAAGGTCAGCGACCCGACCGAGGTGCGCAGCCCGTCGGCGACGGTGCGCGCACGTCCCACGGGCTGGCGCGCCCCGGCGCGCAGCGAGCGCCAGGTATCGTCGGCGCCGGCAGGCTCGGCGCCCCAGACCTCCGGGACGCCGAGCGCGGCGGCCGCGATTGCGGTCCCGCTGAGCAGCCCGCCGCCGCCGACGGGCGCGACCACCGCATCGAGCCCGGGCACCTGCTCGACGAGCTCGAGGGTTGCCGTGCCCTGGCCGGCGATGACGCGAGGGTCGTCGAACGGGTGGACGACCTCGCCGCCCTGGCGCGAGACGACGGTCTCGAGGGCGGCCTCGCGCGCCGCGTCGCCCTCGTCGCACTCGACCACGGTCGCGCCGTAGCCCTCGATCGCCAGACGCTTGATCCGGTTTGCCCCGCGGGGGACGACGATGGTGGCAGGGATCCCGCGCAGGCGGGCGGCGAGGGCGAGCGCGCCGCCGTGATTTCCCGATGAGTGGGTCGCCACGCCCGCCGCGGCGGCGCTCGCCTCGAGGGACTGGACGGCGTTGCAGGCGCCACGGAACTTGAAGGCTCCAGCCTTCTGCAGGTGCTCGCACTTGAAGAAGAGCGTCGCACCGGCGAGGGCGTCGAGGCTGGCGCAGGTGGCGATCGGCGTTCGATGCGCGAAGGGCGCGATGCGATGCGCAGCCGCGCGGATCTCGGCGATGGTCGGCGCCGGCGCCTCTCCGACTGCCGGCTCCGGCTCACTCATCTCGCTCGATCTCCTGCTCGAACACGAGGTATCCCGCGCCGCTCATCCCGAGCGCCGCGTACACCCGCTGGGCTGGCTCGTTGCCCGTCTCGACGTAGAGCCGGAAGCCGCACACGTCGCCGCGGTCGCGCGCGTGGGCGCGCACGTGCTCGTAGAGACGGCGATAGACGCCCCGGCCGCGGAACTCTGGACGCACGTAGACGCTCTGGATCCACAGAAAGGTCCCGTTCCTCCAGTCGCTCCACTCGAACGTCACCATCAGCGCACCCACCACGGCGCCGCCGATCTCGGCGACCACGTAGAAGCCCCGGCCGGGGTCGGCGAGCACCGCACCCACCCCGTCGCGCACCACGGCGACCTCGAGCTCGCGGGACTCGGTCTCCCGCGCCATTGCGCAGTTGAACTCGACGAGGCCATCGACGTCTCCGGCGGCGGCGATTCACGTCAGGACTCCGGGCGCTGCGCCCGAGGCGTCCTCGGCAGGGGTCATCTGCGTTCTTCCTCGGTCCCGCGGCGGGCAGATTCTATATAGCGGAAAATGTGCTCGGGAGCCGGCCCTGCCACGCGAGCGGCGTTCGCCGCAGCACGGATGGCCATCCGATTCCGGCCTCGTGGCCGTGAACGGCACCGTACATCGGTCCGCGCATCGCCCCGCATCGCCCCGCGATCCCCCGGGCCGGCCGCGGGGCAGCTCTCGCACACCCTGAGCCCGGATCTTGAGCCGGAGCCGGAGTCGTGGACCGCGCACCGCGCGCGAGCCCCGGAGACCCGCCCGGAGGCGCTCACCGTGAGGCCCGTCACAGCCCGGGCTCGCCGCGGCCGCCCGAAGGGCGCCGATCCGTACCATGGAGTCCACTCTTCGATGATTCGGTGGGCCCGACCCTCGCTCGACTCCCCGCGCGAGTGCTCGGCACCGGAACGCTCGCTACCAGGTGCTCGACATCGAATCTCGACCGCGAATGCTCGAAGCCCGACACGCCAATGCCCGCGCTTCGAAGGGTCCGAGCTGCGCAGATCGCCCGGTGGCGCGTCGTGAGCGATGCGCCGGCGGACGGCGCTCGATGGATGACGCGGCGATGTGGTAGATGGGCGTGCCGGCGTTCGACTCCTCGCGCCCCCCTCGCGCGCGCCGAGCCCGCCGCGCCGACGCGGCGGCCCTGGCGCGTGGCCGTGCTGCGTCGGCTCCTCGGCTCGGCGACGGTCGTGCTGGTGGGGCTCGGCCTGGCGTCCTCGGCGATCGGCGATGCCCTCGACCGAGCGGTGCTCGACGTCTCGATGCGCTGGCAGCGCACTGCGGCAGTCGGTCCCGAGCAGGTGACGGTGGTGGGCATCGACCAGGAGTCGGATACTCCGCCCTCAGCGCCCTGCGATGAGATCCACCACCAGCGACGCCTGGTGCCGGCAGCCGGCGTCGGCCATCCACGCGGCGCGGTGCGCGTCGCTCGCGAGCTCC
>CAJIAT010000640.1_pt1 | contig 22030 bp, 17 predicted proteins | sample 9199161 | NCBI WGS metagenome assembly CAJIAT01 (sample SAMEA7708281, study PRJEB35096) | sediment metagenome | biome: marine neritic benthic zone biome [ENVO:01000025]; feature: sediment [ENVO:00002007]; material: shallow marine sediment [ENVO:03000034] sea grass bed [ENVO_01000059] ... | reverse complement strand
GGCGCTCGACGCGGGCGCGCGGGAGGTCAACGAGATCAAGTCCTGGACCCGTGCCGGCATGGGCCCGTGCCAGGGACGCAGCTGCGCGGACACCGTCGCCGCCATCGCCGCGGCGCGGCTCGGCTCCCGGGAGGCTGCGGGAACGTGGACCGCGCGCGCGCCCCTGCGCCCGCTCGACGTCGCGGCCCTCACCGGGCAGTTCCGCTACGAGGACATCCCGATCCCGGCGGCGGCGCCGCCGTGAGCCCGGGGACGCAGAGCGACGTGGCGGTCGTGGGAGCGGGCGTCATGGGTGCAACCACGGCGCTGTTCCTCGCCCGCGGCGGCATGCGCTGCACGCTCCTCGACCGGTCCGGCGTGTGCCGGGAGGCCTCCGGCACCAACGCTGGCACCCTGACGATGCACATGACCCGCGCCTCGCTGATCGGCTATGCGCTCGAGGGCTGGAAGATGTGGACCACTGCCAGGCAGTGGCTCGGCGCCGATCCCGGGGTCACGGCAACGCCGGGCCTCTCGCTCGCATTCACCGAGACCGAGCGGGCGATGCTGGAGCGCCGCACGCAGGCGCGGCGCGAGCAGGGTGCGCCGATCGAGCTCGTCGGTCCGGAGCGCGCGCGCGAGGTCGAGCCCGGGCTCGGCCCCGGCGTGCGGGCGGCGGCGCTGTGCCCGCTGGACGGGCACGTGACCGCGAACCTCACCGGGGAGGCCTATCGCCGCGCGCTGGTCGCCGCCGGCGTGAGGCTGCTCGAGGGGACGGCCGTCGACGGCATCGAGCCCGATGGACGCGGGTACCTGCTGCGCGCCGGTGCGAGCCGGCTGCGCGCTGCGCGGGTCGTGCTCGCCGGCGGCGTGTGGCTCGAGGAGATGCTCGGCTGGCTCGGTCTCGTGGTGCCGATCAAGACCCTCGTCAATCAGCTCGCGGTCACCGAGCGGGCGCCCCGCGTGATGCGCACCGTCGTCGGGATCGCGAGCGGCCTGCTGTCGCTCAAGCAGTTCGCCAACGGCACGGTGCTGATCGGCGGCGGCTGGCAGGGCCTCGGCGACCGCGATCGGGGCACCACGGAGATCATCCCGGAGAACCTCATCGGCAACGTGCGCCTCGCCCACCACGTCGTGCCCGCTCTCGAGCAGACGCGGGTGGTTCGCGCCTGGCTCGGGTTCGAGGCCGAGACCGTCGACGCGATGCCGATCGTCGGCGCGCTGCCTCACCACGAGGGCGCCTATGCGATCGGCAGCGTTCACTCCGGTTACACGAGCGGACCGTACATCGGCAGGCTGCTCGCGGAGCACATCCTCGGCCGGGAGCCCGAGCGGGCGCTGTTCGATCCGGGCCGGCTGATCCGTAACGACTCGCAGGGCGCGCCCGCCCCGGTGCACGCGGAGATCCCATGACGACCGAGAACCGCTCGAACATGTCGCTCGAGGCGATGGACCGGGGAGGCCTGGTGCACCCGAACACGGACCTGCGCGCCTTCGCGCACGGCGAGCTCGGGGACCCGCACATCATCCAGGCCGGCAGCGGGATCCACGTGCGCGACCAGAGCGGCCGCGACTACATCGACGCCTTCGCCGGCCTGTGGTGCGTGAACGTCGGCTACGGGCGCACCGAGATCGCCGAGGCGATCTACGAGCAGGCCAAGCGGCTCGCCTACTTCCACGCGCACTGGGGGTTCTCCAACGAGCCGGCCATCCTTCTGACCGACCGGATCCTGCGGATGGCGCCGGCAGGGATGAGCCGGATCTTCTGGGGCTTGCAGGGCTCGGACGCGCACGAGACCCAGGTGAAGATCGCGTGGTACTACAACAACGTCCTCGGTCGCTCGCGAAAGAAGAAGATCATCGCGCGCGAGCGCGGCTACCACGGCCTCACCCTGATGTCGGGCAGCCTGACCGGCATCCCGGCGCTGCACCGGGCCTTCGATCTGCCGCACGAGCGTGTCCGCCACACCGTTGCGCCCTACTACTACCGCCGCGACGACCGCGACATGTCCGAGCGCGAGTTCTCCGCGGCGTGCGCGCAGGCGCTCGACGCGCTGATCGAGGCGGAGGGCCCCGACACGGTGGCCGCGTTCATCGCCGAGCCGGTGGTCGGCGTCGGCGGCATCATCCCGTCGCCCGAGGGCTACTGGGAGGCGATCCAGGCGGTGCTCGCGAAGCACGACGTGCTGCTCATGGCCGACGAGATCGTGTGCGGCTTCGGCCGGCTCGGGACGAGCTTCGGCTGCGACCTCTACGGGATCGAGCCCGACATGATGTCGATCTCGAAGGGCCTGACGAGCGCGGCCTTCCCGCTCGCCGGCAGCGTGCTCGGGGGCCGGGTGTGGGAGGTCATGGAGCAGGGCTCGGAGCGTTTCGGCCCCTTCGCCCACGGGTTCACCTACGCCGCTCACCCGCTCGGCGCCGCCGCGGCGCTCGCCAACCTGGACATCGTCGAGCGCGAGGATCTCGCCGGTAACGTGCGTGACGTCGGACCGTACCTGCTGGCGCGGCTGCGCGAGACCTTCGCCGACCACGAGATGGTGGGCGACGTGCGCGGCGAAGGGCTGCTCGCCTGCGTCGAGCTCGTCGCCGAGCGCTCGACGCCGCGGCTGCTGGACCCTGCCCTGGAGGTCGGGCCGCGGATCGCCGCCGCCTGCCGCGACGAGTCCCTGCTCGTGCGGCCCTTGCCCGACGGCGACATCATCGGCTTCTCCCCGCCGCTCGTGATTACCCGAGACGAGGTCGACGAGGTGGTCGAGCGTTTCCGGCGCGCCGTCTCGCGCGTCACCGACGAGCTGATCCGCGCCGGCGACTGGAGCGCCTCCTGAGATGGCCCCGACGAGCGAGCACCGCTACGGCGGCATCTATGCCGCGACCGTCTGCCCGATGACCCCTGACGCGGCCATCGACGAGCGGGCGCTCCGCGAGCACGTCGCCAGCCTGGTCGCGGTGCCGGGGATCCGCGGGCTGCTGTGCAACGGGCACGCTGGCGAGAACTTCACGCTCGCGAGCGAGGAGAAGCGCCGCGTCGTCGCGCTCACGCGTGAGGCGGCCGGGCCCGAGGCGATCGTCGTCGCCGGCGTCAACCAGGAGAGCAGCCTCGCGGCCGCCGCCGAGGCCGAGGCCGCTGCGGCCGCGGGCGCCGACGCCCTGCTGGTGTTCCCGCCGAACTCCTGGGGCCTGTCCCTCGACCGGCGCACCGTCATTGCCCATCACGAGGCCGTGCGCGCGGCGGTCGGCGTGCCGCTCATGCTGTACCAGGCCCCCGTCGGAGCCGGATCGATGGCCTATCCGCCGGAGGTGATCGCCGATCTGGTGCGGCTGCCCGGCGTGGTCGGGATCAAGGAGGGGAGCTGGGAGAGCGCCGCCTACGAGGCGAACCGTCGTCTCGTGCGCGAGCTCGCACCCGATATCGCCGTCATGGCGTCGGGGGACGAGCACCTGCTCAGCTGCTTCGTCCTCGGCAGCGACGGCTCCATGGTGAGCCTCGCGATCATCGTCCCGCAGACCATAGTGGCGCTCGACCGCGCCGTGCGCCAGGGGGACCTGGCGGCCGCGCGCGCTGCGCACGAGGTCGTCTACCCGCTCGCCCGGGCGATCTACGGCGCGGCGCCGGCGGGCTACGCCACGGCGCGGCTGAAGACCTGTCTGAAGCTGCTCGGCCGCCTCGAGTGCGACACGATGCGCCCGCCCATCAGGGCGCTGGGCGAGGCCGAGGTGGGAGGCCTGCGCGCCGCGCTCGTCGCCGCCGGGCTGCTCGCGTAACGGGGCCCCGGGCCGCGAGGGGACGGCCGGATCAGCTCCCCGTCAGGAGCTGCCGGACCTCGCTCTCGATGTTGCCGAGGTGCGCGAGGACGGCGGCCTCCGCGGCCCGCGGATCGCCGTCCTCCAGCGCATGGAGGATCGCGAGGTGCTCCCGGGCGTCGCGCTCCGCGCGCTCGAACGGCCGCCCGATCTCGAACAGCTGGGTGGTGATGCGCAGGTCCCTGACGGTCTTCGCCAGCACCGCGTTGCCACCGCTGTCGACCAGCCAGCCGTGCAGATCGTTGTCCAGCCGCCAGTGCTCGGGGCTCTGGCGCGCGACCCGCGCGAGCCGCCGGATGCGGGCGCGGAGCGAGGCGATCGCGCGTGGGTCGGCCCGCCCGGCCGCCCTCGCGGCGGCCTTGGACTCGAGATACTGGCGCACCTTCAGGCTCTGGAAGAACTCGATCGCGCTCACCGTTCGCACGGTGAACGAGTGGTTCGCGGGCTTGACCAGCAGGCCCTCGCCCTCGAGCCGCACGAGCGCCTCGCGCAGCGGTGTGCGGGTCACGCCGAGGGCCCCGGCGAGGCGCCCCTCGACGAGCACGTCGCCGGGCGCGAGCTGGCGGTGCACGATCATGTCGAGGACCTTGCGGTAGGCCTGGCCCGCGAGTGAATCCGCCGTCGCGAGCGTGCCCACGGCCCCCGTCGTTGCTGCGCTCATGTTCCGCCCATCCCTTGGCGCCCAACGCCTCGGGCCGAGCCCGAGACCCGAGTGCGATCATATACCGCCCGTATATCATCCACCCGTGCGGCACGGCATCGGTGTCCGGATAAGGCCGCTCCGGTGCGGGCTGCGGGGACCGTCGGCCGCAGGGACGCGGCCGTTCGAGCCTACATGGACGTATTCACGGCGTGTCCCCGCAGCCCGTACCGGGCCGGCCGACGCCCGGGTAGCCGCTCAACCGATCACGAATGTGCGGCACGGCGCCACCGACGAGCACCGGAGCTTCCGGGACTCGGCGTCCAGCGAGAGCCGGCGAGTTACGTCGCGCCGATCCGCGTGTTCGGCGCGCGAACCGGATGCCGCCCCGGGACGCGTCGCCGGAGCCTCGTCCCGGCCAGAGATGATGCAACCGCGGCGAGGCGGCGCTCAGCGCAGGGGCGTGAACGCCTCGCTCAAGCCGAAAGCCTTCGGTCCGAACTGCTCCAGCGCACTGGGAGTCGTCATGATCGCTGGGACGGCCACCGCCATGATCACCACTCTCTGGCCGTATCGCAGCGTCTCGTTCGTGATCGGCAAGGCGGTCTCGGCGTCCATGATCGAGATGATGTCGGGCACCAGCGCGAGGACCTCCCCGTCCTTGCGGGCGATCAGGTTCTCGTTCTGGAATGTGATCCTGCAGCTCTCGGGCCTCGTCTCGTGGCTCTGCACGGTCACGTGCCCGAGGGTGAAACCCTCCGACGTGCTCCGATCCACGTCCACGACCTTGCCCTCGAATATGCGCCGCGCAACGGAGTAGCTGGTCGTCGCGAGGAAGGCCTCGAGCTCCTCGAACGGATCGCGCTTCGTGGCGCGCGAGGTGCGAATGATCCGGCCGATCTCGCGCGCCAACGTCAAGGTGTGCTTCACCGAGGAACGCTTCACCTCGGCCCCGCTCATGGGGTAGTTCGCGAAATAGGCGGTGCCGCCGAAGCGAATGGTGATGCCGCGGGCGATCTTCTCCATGCGGTGGTTGTCCTCGGTGAGGACGGTGGCGACGTCGCCCTTCTCGTCGGATATGCCGAGCGGGGTGCCCTTCACGCCGCTGATGGCGAAGGTCTCCATCTGCAGCTCGGGGAACGCGCGGCCCTGGCCGTCGGCGTCGATGACGGGGATGCCGAGCTGCGCGCCGACGTGGAGCGGGATGGTCGAGTTGATGCCGCCCACCTCGGTGGGCATGGTGGCGTCCGCCGTGCGCCCTAGCTGCGCCTCGACGGCCCGGAGCGCGCGGATCGGCTCCTCGCCGGACGGGACCTTCTCGAGCAGAACAGTCGGGGCGCCCATCATCGCCGTCGGGATGATCAGCCCGCCGTCGTCCAGCGTGTCCGGGTCCACGATGGAGATCCGCTTGCCCGCCGCCAGCGCCCGCTTGACCATCAGGCCGCCGATGTACGGGTCGCCGCCGCCGCCGGCGCCGAGGAAGGCGGCGCCGGTGCACAGGTCGTCGACGTCCTCGATTTGCAGGTCCATGCCTCGCTCCCCTCGCGCTCAGATCGGCAGATCGCCCACGGCCTTCACCCTCAGGCGGGTCGGGTTGCCCGGCAGGTAGCTGATCGGCACCAGCTCGATCTCGAGGATCTCGACGCTCTCGGCCTTCGCGCCGGCGCCGATCGCCTTGCTGCACGCCTCTTCCCGGGCGGCGTCGAGCACGGCCTCGCGATTCTGAGCCGTGATCGGCACGACGCGCTCGCATTCGCCCGAGACCTGCGCGATCGCCGCGCCGACGGCGTTGGCCACGGCGCAGTAGTCGGGGCGCACGACCCGCGAGATCGACCGGACCGGCCAGTCCACGAGGATCGAGCCGCCGCCGACGACGAGCAGCGGGAGGTCCCGCGGCTCGGTCTTCATCTTCTCGATGCTCGCGTCGAGGATGGCGCGCAGCTGCTCGCGGGCCCGCGCAACGGTGGTCGCGGGAATCGATGCCACGCTGGCCTTGTCGCCGATCTCCGCCCAGCCGCCGGCGACGGCGATGTCGGTGGCCGTCAGCGTGTCACCGCCGAAGCACAGGGCCCGCCGGGTGAGCTCGTAGCCGACGGAATCGGGTCCGACGCGGCGGCCGGCGTCGCGCACAATCGAGCCGCCGCCGAGGCCGACGGCCAGGACATCGGGCATGCGGAAGTTGGTCTTGACACCGCCCACGTCCACGAAGTTGGTGGACTGGCGGGGGAAACCGTTTCGCAGCATCCCGATATCCGACGTGGTGCCGCCGATGTCGGCGACCATCGCGTCCCCGATGCCCGCGAGGTGCACCGCGCCGCGCATCGAGTTGGTCGGGCCGGAGGCGAAGGTGAGCACCGGGTAGCGCTCGACCGCCTCGGCCGGCATGAGCGTGCCGTCGTTCTGGGATATGAAGAGCGGAACGTCGAGTCCGAGCTCGTGCAGCGCACGCTTGAAGGCCATGACCACGTGGCCGGCGAGCTCGGCGAGGGAGGCGTTGATGATGGTCGAGTTCTCGCGGGGGAGCAGGCCGAACTGACCGAGCTCGCCCGAGAGCGAGACCGCCACGCCTGGGCACTCGTTGCAGATGATCTCGGCCGCGCGACGCTCCATGTCGCCGTTGATCGGCGCATAGACCGAGGTCACGGCGGCGGTCTGGATCCCGGCCCGGCGCATGGACCGGGCGGCTTCGGCTACCGCCATCTCGTCGAGGGGGGCGATCTCCTGCCCGTCGAACTCGTAGCCGCCGCCCACCTGGTGCACGTTGCCGCCCACCACCTCGAGCAGGTCCAGCGGCCAGTCCGTGAGCGGCGGGATGGCAGAGGCGGCCGGCAGGGCCAGCCGCACGATGCCGACGGGCAGCAGGGACCGGCGAGCGATCACGGCGTTGGTGAACTGCGTGGTGCCGATCATGACGCAATCGATCTGTGCGAGCGCAACGCCGCTCTCGCGGATCGCCCCCTCGATCGCGGTGACGATCCCCGAGTAGACATCCTCGGTCGTCGGGGTCTTCTTCCACCCGGCCACCCCCCCGGGGCCGAGCAGGACCGCATCCGTGTTGGTGCCGCCGACATCGACGCCGATCTTCATCGACCGCATTCTTCCGGGCGCCCGCTCATGGCACGACGGCGACGCTCTCTGCGCTCCAGAACAGCTCCACCGGCTCCCCGGCCGAGAGCAGCTCGAGCTCCGGGCGGTTCGGAACCTCCACCGTGATCGCGTGCGCGCCAGTCTGGACGCGGTAGCGCCGCAGCGCGCCCTGGTACACCCGATCGGTGATCCGGCCCTGCATCCGCGGCGCCTCTCCCGGCTCGGCGGGCCACAGGCGCAGCATCTCCGGGCGCAACAGCAGCCCCACGCGGTCGCCGGCGCCAAGGCCTGCGGTGTCGGGGAGCCGGGCGGTTACAGTGACACCATCACCCAGGTCGACCTCGCACCGGGTTTCGGCCAAGGAGATCACCGTCGCGTCCAGCAGGTTCGAGTCTCCGATGAACTCGGCGATGAACCGGGACGCCGGCTGCTCGTAGATCTCGACCGGCGAGCCGACCTGGAGCATCCTGCCCTCGTTCATCACCGCGATCCGATCGGACATGGTCAGCGCCTCGGACTGGTCGTGGGTGACGTAGATCGTGGTGATGCCGATGGCGTTCTGAATGTCCTTGATCCAGAACTTCATCTCCTCGCGCATCTTCTTGTCGAGCGCGGAAAGCGGCTCGTCGAGGAGCAAGATCTCCGGCTCGATGACGAGGACGCGCGCGAGCGCCACGCGCTGCTTCTGACCGCCGGAGAGCTCGCGCTCGAAGCGCGCGTCGTAGCCTTCCAGCCCGACCTGCACCAGGGCGGCTTCGACCTTTCGCCTGATGGCCGGTCTGTCCACGCCGCGCTCGACGAGCCCGAAGGCGATGTTGTCGAACACGTTCATGTGGGGAAAGATGGCGTAGTTCTGGAACACGATGCCGATGCCGCGCGCCTCCGGCGGGAGGTCGGTGATGTCGCGGCCGTGGACGTGGATGCGGCCGGTGCTGGGCGTGAGGAACCCGGCCAGCATGCGCAGTGTCGTGGATTTGCCGCAGCCCGAGGGGCCGAGGAGCGAGAAGAACTCGCCCTGCTCGATGCTGATGTCGACGTCCTCGACGGCGACCGTGCTGCCGAAGCGCTTGCTGACGCCCTGGAATTCCACGAATGCCATGGTGGTGTGGTCCGCGAGACTCGGGGAAGCGCGGGCCGGGTCGGCCCCGGCCCGCGCGCCGGATCAGAGGCCGAAGATGCTGTTGAGACGATCGGTGATCTCGAGCTTGTTCGCGACGAAGAAGTCCCAGTCGGGCACCCAGAACGCCTCGGTGGCCTCCGGCGTGTTCTCGACCCCGGCTTCGGCGAGCGGAGCGGTGATCGCTGCCTTCGAGCTCGTCGGACGCCACAGGAACTCGTCGCCGAACGCGTTGAGGAACTCCGGCGAGAGCGTCCGGTCGAGCAGCGCAAAGGCCAGCTTCTTCTGCATCGGGTCCGAGTAGCGGCTGATCGTCTTGGTCTGGGTCAGGATCGGGTGGCTGTCCCATTGCCAGACGTCCATGGGGACGCCCTTGCGCTTGAGCGAGAGCGCCTCGCCCTCGATGTGCACCGCGATGTCCACCTCTCCACGCTCGATGAGCGACAGCATGTTGAAGGTGAACTCCGAGATCTTCATCGGCATCGCGTCCTCTAGCGCCTCGAAAGCCGCCGCCATGTCGTACTGGTCCTTGCCGAACTCCTGGGCGGTGGCCATGAAGAACGCGTGCATCAGGCCGTTCTCGGTGCCGTAGGTGCCGCGCTTGTTGGCGAAGCGCGGGTCCCAGAAGTCGCGGAAGCCGCTGACCGGCTCGCCGGCGTCCGTCCGGTACGCGTAGACGTACGGCATGTAGGCCCAGGTGACACCGGCCCCGCTGGCGAAGGCGAAGTCCCAGCAGTGGGCGGTGTTGGGGACATTGGCGCGAATCTCGTCGACCGAGAGGAAATAGTCGCCCGCCTGCTTGGTCTGGGTCAGGTTCGGCAGATTCCAGTTGGTGATGTCGAACACCGGGTCCTTCGCGCCCTGGGTGACGAACTTCGGAAACCAGGGGAAGGAGCTGTCCCAGTTGACCTTGCAGTTGAAGTCCTTCTCGAAGCCATCGGTCAGGGCCTTGCGGACGAACTCCTCCCAGCCCCCGCCCCATTCGCCGACGTTCAGCGTGGCGCCGCCGGCGTCGAATACGCCGCCGCCGTAGGAGACGTCCTGCGCCCAGGCGTGATTGATGTAGAAGCTCGAGGGAACGGCAGCGGCCGTCCCGAGCGTCAGCGCGCTCTTCAGCACCGAGCGGCGGGTGGTCTTATGGGTCGTCATTGCAGGTACTCCTTTGTGGTGGCTATCCGGTCTGGGCCGCCTGGTGCCGTTCCAGCAGGCGACGGAGATTGACGAGACGGTTGGTGAGCAGGACCGAGGCGGTCACCAGCGTGATCGCGAATATCCCGGCTGCAGCGGCGGACGGATCGAACTGGTAGCGCAGGGAGTTGTACATCGCGATCGGCAGCGGTTCGGAGTTCGGAGCCGACAGGAACAGCGAGACCTCGAACTGGCCGAAGCTGACGATGAAGGCGAAGATGGCGCCGGCCTGGATGCCCTGGCTGATGTTGGGCAGCGTCACCTTGCGGAAGGCCCGCATGGGCGACGAGCCGAGGCTGCGGGCCGCCTCCTCGAGAGACACGTCGAAGGCCGCGAGCGCCGCGCCGACCGTGCCGATGACGTACGGCGTGGAATACAGGATATGACCGATCCACAGTCCCCAGATGGTGCGCGACAATCCCATCCCCGTTGATATGTAGAAGGCGAACAGCGCGAAGCCCACGACGACGCCCGGCAGCACGACGGGCGAGAGGAAGAACGCGCGCATCGCCGCGCGGCCGATGAAGCGCGTGCGCGACAGGAACAGGGCCGCCGCGGTGCCGAGTATCGTCGCGACGATCATGGTCATCAGCGCCAGCCGGAACGAGAAGAAGAACGCGCTGAGGTACTTCTCGGACTGCAGGAACGCGATCACCCATCTGAGCGACAGGCCCTCGGGCGGAAAGGTCAGGAACTCGCCTGCCGTCAGCCCGGCGAGCACGACCACCAGGATCGGCAGGAGCATGTAGGCGAAGCCGAGGACCGCGAGGATCAGCATCGGCAGGGGGATCGTGCGCCCCATCAGGCGAGCCCGCCGGAGCTGCGGGCGCCGACGCGCAGGTAGACCGCCACGGCGACCGTGCTCAGCAGAAACAGGATCACCGCGACCGTCGCGCCGAACTGGAACCGCGCGCCCTCGGCGACCTGCTGGAAGATGTGGATCGGCAGCACGCCGACCCGAAACCCCCCCATCAGAGCCGGCACGATGTAGGACGAGATGGACAGGGCGAAGACGAGCAGCGAGCCGGAGAGGATGCCGGGCATCGAGGCCGGCAACGTCACCAGCAGGAAGGTCCGACTGCGGGTGGCGCCGAGGCTGCGCGCCGCCTCCTCGAGGCTCGGGTCGATCCCGCGGATGACGCCCACGAGCGTCAGGATCATGAAGGGCAGCGCGAACTGGACGAGACCCAGGACGACGCCGCCGAAGTTGTACATCAGCTGCACCGGATCGTCGCCGCCGGTCAAGCCGAGGCCCAGGAGGATCTGATTGATAAGCCCGTTGTCACCGAGGATGACCATCATCCCGTAGAGCCGGATCACCATGTCGAGCTGCATGGCCGCCAGCACCAGGATCAGGAGGAACGTGTTGCGCGCCGGATTCGTCGTCTTCGCGATCACGAACGCCATCGGGTAAGCGACGAGCAGCGTCAGCGCCGACACGACCGTGGCGAGAAGGAGCGAGCGACCCGCCGCCAGCAGGTAGTTCGAGCGGGAGAAGAACCGGATGTAGTTGTCGAGGGTGAGATCGGAGGTGACGGCGACCTGCCCGATCCGCTGAGGGTTGAAGGAGCTGGCGAAGATCAGCCCCACCGGGGTGACGAAGAAGAGGACGAAGAAGACGAGGAGCGGCACCACGAGCAGCCATTTCATCTGGCGCTGGTAGCTCGCGCCGCGCCGGGCCGTGCGCGTCGCGGCGGTCACCCGTGCCGCACCATGCTGTCGCGCAGGCGCGGCCATCCGTCGAAGCCCCGGATCTCCTTCGGCTCGGGCGAGGGGTAGACCGACTTGTCGGTCCCCTGGCCCGTGCTGGCGGCGGCGTGCGCGACGCGGACCGCGTGGGGCAGCGGATCGATGACGCGTTCCCCCGCCCATCCGAGCGCCTCGGCGACCGCACGGTCGAAGCCGAGCATGCCGGTGCAGCCGAAGACGATGGCCCGGGCGCGGTCGTCCTCGAGCGCCCGGCGGGACTCGCGGATCGTGGCGGCGATGGAGCCCTCGCGGTCGCGCTCGAGATCGAGCACGGACACGCCGATCCCGCGCACGGACGCCAGGCCTTCGCTCAGGCCGTAGCGTGCCGCAAGGGCGCGGAAGTCCCGTTCCTGGCGCTGCAGGACCGTGACCACCGAGAACGCGCCGGCCGCCGCCGCCGCGCGCATGCCGGCCTCGCCACAGCCGATCACCGGCACCGACACCGCCTCCCGGGCGGCGTCCAGCGCCGGGTCGAGCATGCAGTCGATGACGACCGCGTCCATGCCCTCGTCCTGCGCCAGCAGCGCGGCGTCCACGACGCCGGGGCCGGCGAGAACCTCGTCGACGGCGGATTCGACGGACGCGGGCCCTTTCTCGAGGAATGCCTGCGTGAGCACGCTCCCGGCCGGCACGCAGTCGTGCAATGGCCCCTCGTCGCGAAACCCGCGGGAGATGATCGGTGTGATGACGCGCAGTCTGGGCATACCGGCGAGCCGCCCCCTCTATCGCCGAGACGGTATGCCCGAGCACGATCCCGCTCGACTACCCATTCGGGTAGGCGGTGTGCGTGGTCCGTACTCCCCTTCAGACCTCGACTTCGGGCGTCGCGATGATCTGGAGCCTGTACGCCTCGGCTAGCGCCTGGGTCCTGCTCTCGGCGCGGAGCTCTCGGAAGATGCCTTTGAGGTGATACTTCACGGTGTTCACGGAGACGCCCATCGTGCGGCCGATCTCCTTGTTCGACAGACCCAGCGCCAGCAGCTCCAGGTACTTGCGCTGCAGCCCCCCCGCCGCGGCGTTGCCCTTGCCGATCCCGGGGACCGGAGCGGCCGCCCCCGCAGAAGCGACGGTGAAGGCGTGCGATAGCTCGGAGAGCCGTCGGCGATGCTCCGGGCCGGGGGAGATCCTGACGTGCTCCCCATCGAGCGTCGCCCGGACGATCTCGAGGACGTGCCGTCCCTCGTCGAGCATGAAGCGCCGGAACGGCTGCTGCCCCAGGAGCCGGAGCGCCGAGAGCAACGCGCGCGCCGCGTCGGTCTTCTGGCCGAGGCACCAGTGGGCGGTGCCCCTGATGACTCGCAGCTTTGCCAGCGCAAGGAGCTGCCCGCCGCGGATCGCGAAATCCTCGGCAGGCTCGATGAACCCGAGGGCCTCCCGCGACCGGCGGCTGCGCACGAGCAGCCGCGCGATGGCGACGGCCGTCGAACCCTGTCGCAGGGCCCAGTCGTTGCCGTCGTCGTGATCGTAGTGCGCGGGGCTGAGCCCGACGGCGCGCATCACTGCGGCCGCGGCGTCCGTCTCGCCGCTGAGCGTCAGCGCGCGCAGTCTCTCGATCTGCATCAGGCGCGCGAGCCTGGGCATGTTCCAGTGCTCGGCCATGCGCTCGCAGTGGGCGAGCTCGGTCAGCGCGCCGGGCAGGCCCGACTGCGCGAACGCGAGCCGCGTGCGCACGCGGTAGGCGGCGGCCCGGACGTCCAGCCAGGCATCGTCCTCCTCGACGCTTCCCATCGCGTCCGCGAGCAGCGCCGCGCTGCCGGAGAGGTCGTTCATCTCGTAGGCGACCTCGGAGCGCAGCGCCCGGCTGATCGCCAGCAGGCCGACGGTGTCCTCGGGCAGCACGGCCAGACGCTCCTCCATCTCGGCGTACTGGGCGACGGCACCGATCAGGTCGCCGCGAATGAGCTTGATCTGGCCGAGGTGGGCGTGAAGATGCAGTGAGCCGAACTCCGCTCCACCCTTGCGATAGAGCCGGATCGCGCTCTCCGCATGCTCCTGAGCCTTGTCGAAGTGGCCCATGTGCAGCGCGTGGATGCAGAGCTGGTTCAGGGCCAGGGCCTGCCCGATGCTGTCGTCCGCCGGCAACGCATCCAGCACCCATCTGAGCCGCTCGACATCGCAGGGCGTGCTGTGCCGATCCTCGTAGACCCTGACATGGGCGTCCACGAGCACGAAGTCGGCTCTGAGGCCCAGATCCTGTTCCCGAGCCGGGCGGCCGCGCGCCGGGACGGCGAGCCGACTGGCGACGGCGTCGATCTGTTGGCGGGCCTCCTCCGTCCGACCGTGCTTGGCCAGGACGAAGGCGCGCGCGAGCCTGCGTCGATCGGTCTGCCGGGCTGGCGCTGGTGTCTTGCATACCAGCTCGCGTCCGAGCTCGGCGGCGCACTCGCGCATGAAGACCCGCCAGTCCGGGGGCGACGCCGCGCCGTTCCAACTCCGGGTCCGGATGCCCATGGCGATTCTCCACGCCACATCGTCGTCGTGCGCTCGCAACCGGCAGCATGGCGGGCGGCCGGTGGCGAACTGCGCTCGGCCGACACGCCGGGGATTCGTGCGAAGGCGCGGCCCACGATACCAGATGCGGTGTGGCTGGTCGGCTCGAAGCCCGCCCTTCCGGTGATTGTCCGGCCGCAGGCTCCCGAGCAGACCCCCGGGCTCGCCTACCTGAAGGGCTGCGCGTGCTCGACGAGCTCGTCGATGCGCTCGGCAGGGCCGAGAGTCGTCAATCTGGATCGCCGGCTTCGAGCGACCACCCCGTCGTGCGATGAGTCCTCGCGAGCAGAGCCGCGCGAGGTAGCGCAGAAATCAGCTCGTTGCCTTGCAACTTCGACCGGCGCAGTGCGCGGCTGCCTGGCGCCCTGTCGGAGGTCCCCGGGCGCCGCGCTGAAAGGCGGCGGCGCAGGGGTCTCCTGAGCCGCCGCCCGATCGGCCAGAGAGTCAGCTGCCGATCGCGCCACCATCAGCCTTGGTGATGGCGACGACGGAGGGCCGCGGCGGCACGCCGTCGGCGAAATCGGGCCAGCGGGTCACCGGGTTCTCGAACGTCGAGCCCTTCTCCTCGGCCGGATGCTGCACCGCGACGAACAGCGTCCTCCCGTCAGGAGTGAACTCCGGCCCGCACATCTCGGCGCTCCTCGGCACGCCGTAGAAGAACTTCACCAGCGCCCGCCCCGGGCCCTCGAGATCGCAGGCGTACATGCCGTCGGGGATGTCGTCCTCGACCTGCTTGGAGCCCTGGTCGGTGGAGATCCACAGCCGGCCCTGCGGGTCGAAAGCGCAGTTGTCGGGCGAAGAGATCCACACGTTGGTCTGCGGGTGATAGTCGGCCCCCGACTCCTCGTTGCCGGCGACGATCAGCAGATTCCAGTCGAACACGTCCGCGGCATGATCTGCATCCTTGCCGGCCCCGCCGGGTGGGACCAGCTCTGCGATCTGGCCGTAGCGGTTCTCGGCGCGCGGGTTGATCGCGTCTACTTGCCCGTCCTTGCGCTTGGAGTTGTTGGTCAGCATCACGTAGACGCGACCGTTGACCGGGTTGGGCTCCACGTCCTCGGGCCGGTCCATCGGCGTGGCGCCGACCAGATCGGCCGCACGGCGCGTCTCGATCAGCACGTCAGCCTGGCTGTTGAAGTCGTTCTCGGCGGTGAGCGGCCCTTCGCCGAAAACGAGCGGCAGCCACGTCAGCTTCTTCTCGTCGAACTTGGCGACGTAGAGGGTCCCGCGATCGAGCAGGTCGCGGTTCGCGTCGCGGTTGGACGGATCGTAGGTGCCCTCGGTGACGAACTTGTACAGATAATCGAAGCGCTGGTCGTCGCCGCAGTAGAGCACCACGCGTCCATCCTTGTTCACGATGCTCGTCGCACCTTCGTGCTTGCACCGGCCGAGAGCCGTACGCTTGACCGGGGTCGAGCTGGGATCGTAGGGATCGTATTCGACCATCCAGCCGAAGCGATTGACCTCGTTCGGCTCCTTGCTCAAGTGAAAGCGGTCAACTGTCTTGTGCCAGGGGTAACGTGAGTCCTCCTTGATTCCGTAGCGCTTGTAGTTGCGCGCTTCCGGCAGGCTGCTCGGGTCGCTGCCCCCGAAGTAGTTCTGGAAGTTCTCCTCAGCCATCAGCGCCGTACCCCAGGGCGTCTTACCGCCGGCACAGTTGTTGATCGTGCCGAAGACCCGGCTCCCGGTCGGATCCGCGCCCGTCTTCATGCGCGCGTGGCCGGCCGCCGGTCCGGAGATACGCATCTCTGTGTCGAGGGTGATGCGACGCGCGTACTTGCTGCCTTCGACCACCTGCCACTTGCCGCCTTGCTTCCTCACCTCGATGACCGACCCATTGTGGGCCATCATCTCGACGCGGGACTGCTCGGCGCTCTGCTTCTCCTTCTCCCATCCGGCGAACATCAGCTCCGGGTTGGTGTACTCGTGGTTGACGTGGAGCAGCCCGTGCTCGGAGTTGTCCGAGCCCTGCGGCAACGGCATGTAGGCGAGGAAGTCGCAGTTGTAACCGAACTGCTTGGCCTGGGCATCGGCGGTGAGGGCGCTCGCCTCCCACGCGGGGGCGTCCGCAAGAACCTTGTCGCCCCAGCGAATGAGCACGTCGGCATCGTAGCCCTGGGCGACCTGGTGCGTCTTGAGGATGACGTGCTTCGGCTGCTGGAAGGTCAACGTCGAGGGGTCGCCCGCGGCGAAGGCCGCCCTGCTCGTTACTGCGCTACCCGCTGTCAGCGCGCCACCGGCTGCACCCAGCGCCGCCGTCGCGGCGAAACCCTTGAGCACGGCGCGTCGACTATACCGGGCGTCCATGATCTCGATGAAGGGCCGGTTGTTCGTGGGATTGGTGCTGACGTCATCATCGTCCGTTACCATGAGAGGTTCGTACTTCTCGTCCAGTGTGGTCACAAAGTCTCCCCACGCGGTCTTCCTGCGACCGACGCAATGTGTTAGCTAGTGGATCGGAGCGCCCCGGCACCGGGTGCTGTCCTCGGTTGCCGGCGAGATCCGTAATGAGAACCGCTTCGACCCGGCCGAGCGGTTCCGCATCAGTTTAACCCGCGTTGTTCGCCGATTCACAGTGCCTGCCGGCGCATGCAAGTACCTTCGACTCGGTCATCGTGGCGATCGTCCGACCCCCTGCTCGCCGAGGCCTGGCTGGGCCGACCCTATCTGGACGGGCACCACGACGCGAGACACGGCGTGCGCATCGAGGACAGCCGATCGAGAGATGGAGGTGGAGCTCCCGGTGCCCGATTGCACGACGTTATGACGGCGCCACGTCGTCATCGACACGATTGGGCTGAAGGTCTTCAGCGCCGGCATCGGCACGAGCGGCGATCTCGTGAGAGAATCGCCGGTACAGCTCGCGCCACTGCTGGCACGCGGCGGCGCGAACCACTGGCTCGACCGCGTGGAGCCGCGGCCGGCGCGTGAGTTGTGCCACGACGCCCGCGCGTGGCGTAATGCGTCCGACGCCCACAGCGCGACGATTCCCGAGGCGCCATGAGAGCGAACGACAACTCCGTCCAGGTGAGAGCTCTCTTCAAGTCCTGGGGCCCGGCTCACGCGCTCGCCGACGTCTCCTTCACCGCGAAATCGGGGACGTTCGTCACGATCCTCGGTCCTTCGGGCTGTGGCAAGTCCACCTTGCTACGCGTCATCGCGGGCCTGGAAACGCCGAACCGAGGCACGGTCCTGATAGCCGGCAATGACGTGACGAAGCTGGGACCGGCGGCGCGGATGATCGGCATGGTGTTCCAGAGCTACGCCCTGTTTCCGCACCTCAACGCGGCGGACAACATCCTGTTCGGCCTGAAGCTGCGCGGCTCACCGCGAGCGGAGAGACAACGCCGCCTCGACGAGACGGCCGAGCTCCTGGGCCTGGGGCCCTATCTCGGTCGCAAGCCCAATCAGCTCTCCGGAGGACAGCAACAGCGGGTCGCCCTCGGACGCGCCATCATCTCCGGCCGGCAGATCATCCTGATGGACGAGCCGCTGTCGAATCTGGACGCCCTGCTTCGTCACGACATGCGCAACGAGCTGCGAGCGCTGCAGATCTCGCTCGGCCTCACGGTGATCTACGTGACGCACGACCAGGCGGAAGCGCTGAGCATGTCTGACGACGTCATCCTTATGCGCGAGGGCACGATCGAACAGGTGGGCTCACCGGTGGAGATCTACCGGCGCCCGGCCTCCCTGTTCTCCGCCGGATTCATCGGCGCGCCGCCGGCGAACCTGATCGCCCTGGAGCCGAGTGCGGCCGGAATGACGATCGCCGGAACAGACCAGGTCCTGCTCCCGAGAATCAGCGAGGATCCGCTGAAGCTGGGCGTCCGGCCGGAAGACCTGAGGAAGCCACGGGACGACGATGCGCGCCTCGTCGGTCAGGTGACGCGTCAGGAGTATCTTGGCGCCACGCTTCTCGTCACTCTAGCTCTCGGCGGCGGCGGGACGATCGTGGTCGCGGTGAAGGGCGACGAGCTCTCGTCACTCTCGTCCAATCAGGCGGCGCCCGAGATCGGCATTCCCATCGACGCCATCCATCTGTTCGACGCGCGAACCGGAGCTCGTCGTGACGATCTGACTCGCACGCTCTCGAGCTCGACGGGACGCGAGACCACGGAGGGGTCGGTGAGCCCCTCTTACATTGCCGGAAAGGAGCCAGTCGAATGACGACCAGACGAACGACGAGGCGAGTGGCGACAGCGATGCTGTCGGCCACCCTCATGATTTCCGCAGCCGGTGCGGCCGACCTCGAGTTCTACTTCCCCGTTCAGGTGAGCGGCAAGGCCGGTGAGACCGTCAAGGCCATGACCGAGGAGTGGGCAAGCGCCCATCCCGAGCACTCCGTCAAGGCAATCTACGCGGGCAGCTACAGCGACGCGACGAAGAAGGCCATCGCCGCGACCCGTGCCGGCAAGGGACCCCAGCTCTCCGTGCTGCTCGGAGTCGACATCTTCTCGTTTCTCGACGAGGACCTGATCGAGCCGTTCGACAACGTGATCACCAGTGAGGAAGACAGGGCCTGGCTCGAGTCCTTCTACCCCGCCTTCATGATCGGCGCGGTCATCGACGGCAAGACGTACGGCATCCCGTTCCAGCGCTCGACGCCCGTTCTCTACTACAACAAGGACGCTTTCCGCGCCGCCGGCCTCGAACCCGGGAAGCCGCCGGAGACCTGGACGGACATCGTCGAGATGGGCACGAAGCTGACGATTCGCGACGCCGACGGCAACGTCAGGCAATGGGGCACGCGCATCGCGCTCGGCGTCGGTGCTTTCTGGCTGTTCGGGGGCCTGGTCATCCAGAACGGCGGCGAGCTCGCCAGCCCCGATGGCAAGACGACCTACTTCGACGATCCCCGGGTCATCGGAGCGCTCCAGTATCTGGTCGACCTCTCGACGAAGCATCAGGTGATGCGCCCCGGCGTCATCGATTGGGGCACGACGCCCAAGGCCTTCCTGGAGGGCCAGACGGCGATGATGTGGACGTCGACCGGCAATCTGACCAACGTGCGTAGCAACGCCAGCTTCGAGTTCGGGGTAGCCATGCTGCCCAAGGGCGTCCAGCGCGGTGCGCCGACCGGAGGCGGCAATTTCTTCATCTTCAAGGACTCGACCGACGAGCAGAAGAAGGCGTCGGTCGAGTTCATCAAGTGGATGACCGCCCCCGCCCAGGCTGCCCGCTGGTCCATGGCAACCGGCTACGTGGCACCACGTCCCGACGCCTGGGAGACCGAGGTGATGAAGAAGTACACCGCGGACTTCCCGCAGGCCCTGGTGGCGCGCGACCAGCTGAAGTACGCAAAGGCCGAGCTGTCCACGTATCAGCGCAAGCGCATCGCCGACATCCTCAACGACGCCATCTTCGCCGCGGTGAACGGGGAGAAGACGCCCGAGCAGTCGCTGAAGGATGCGCAAGCCAAAGCGGAGTCGATCCTGAAGCCGTATCGGTAGCCACCAGCCATCACCGGGCCCTCGTCCGAGAGGGCCCGGTGTCAGGAAAGAAGAACGCATGGCTCGACGCGAACGGTTAAGCGCGTGGCTGCTCATCGCGCCCGCCGGGGTGTTGCTCTTCTCGTTCACCTATCTGCCGGCGATCCAGTCACTCACCGGTAGCCTCTTCACGACGCCGCGCGGACGGCGACCGGCGCGATTCGCCGGCCTCGAGAACTACGAGCGCCTGATCAACGACGAGGTGTTTCTCCAGGTACTGATCAACAACGGCCTCTACGCGCTGGTCACGATCCCGGTGGCGATCGCGCTGGCGATGATCATGGCCCTCCTGGTCAACTCGACCATTCCCGGCCGTGGCCTTCTGCGCATGTCGTTCTTCGCCCCGACCATGCTGCCTATGATCGCGGTGGCCAACATCTGGCTCTTCTTCTACGCCCCCGGCTTCGGCTTGCTCGGTCAGATCCGCGCTCTGTTCGGTCTGGAGCAGCAGAATCTCCTCGGCTCGCCGGATACGGTTCTGTGGGCGGTGATGGCGGTGGCGGTCTGGAAGGAGGCGGGGTTCTTCATGATCTTCTACCTGGCTGCGCTGCAGTCGATTCCCCCGACCTATCGCGAGGCAGCGGCGATCGAGGGTGCCAATTCCTGGCAGGTCTTCTGGAAGGTCACCTTCCCGTTGATGATGCCGACCACCCTGTTCGTCGCGGTCAACGCTCTCATCAACTCGTTCCGCATCGTCGACCACATCGTGGTCATGACCGATGGCGGCCCCAACTATGCGAGCGCCCTGCTGCTCTACTACGTCTACGAGACCGCGTTCAGCTACTGGGATACCGCCTATGGAGCGACGTTGACGGCGGCGCTGCTGATCATCCTCGGCCTGATCGCGGTGCTGCAGTTCGAGCTGCTGAGCAGGTGGACGCACTACCGATGAACCGGGATGCCACGAGCTGGCTGACCGTGTGCGGGGGCTGGTCGCTGGGCCTGATATGGGCGCTGCCGCTCGCATACGTAATCTGGACGGCGTTCCATCCGGAGGCGTACTCGGCACGATTCGACCTGTCGGCGCCGCTCATCCTGGAGAACTTCGTCGAGGCGATGGATCGCGCCCCATTTCCCCGGTACTTCCTCAACACGTTCATCCTGATCTCGATCGTCCTGGTGGCGAACTTCGTCCTCTGCACGCTTGCGGCATTCGCCTTCTCGTACTTCACATTCCCCGGCGCCGGGATCGTTTTCGCCCTGATCATGGTTCAGCTCCTCGTCGCTCCGGAGATCCTGATCGTCGAGAACTACGTGATCATGAGCAAGCTCGGACTGGTCGACACGATCTCGGCGATCGCGCTGCCGTACCTGGCCTCCGCCTTCGGCATATTCCTCCTGCGCCAGACCTTCAAGACCGTTCCCAAGGAGTTGGAAGACGCGGCGAGAATCGAGGGCGCCAACACGCTACAGGTGCTGACGAAGGTCTACGTGCCACTCGCGTTGCCGACCTACGTTGCCTACGGCCTGGTCTCGGTGAGCTACCACTGGAACAACTTCCTGTGGCCCCTGGTAATCACGAACTCGGTAGAGACGAGACCGCTGACCGTCGGATTGAGCGTGTTCAGCACCGTGGAGTCCGGTGTCGAGTGGTCGATGGTCAACGCGGCGACCCTGATCACGTCCGGACCTCTGCTCATCGCCTTCCTGATCTTCCAGCGCCAGTTCGTCCAGAACTTCATGCGTGCAGGGGTGAAGTGAATGTGGAGGTACAGTCGTAAGTCGCGCGCATGAACGCCTATGAAACGCTGCGCCTCCCACAGCTCGTGGCGGCCGCACTCTCCGCGCGCACCAATTCATACATGAATCAAGCGGTTAGCGAGCCCGCACGCATCTACGTCCGCGTCGGCCCACCCCTACCGTGGTCGTTTCTTGCAGTGAATGTGGATTTTCATTACTTTCGCAGGCGAGTCGCTCCCCATGACTTCCAATCGCAGACACTGCCCCTCGGGTGCCCGGAGGCTGGACATGAAATCCTTGATGGCTCGGTTGGGCTCGATCGTGATCGGCGCCGCATGGTGCGCCTTCGCCCAAGCGGAGACGATCTCGATCTCCTGCGGCGCCGTGGGGCAGGAGCTCGAGCTCTGCAAGACGGGCACTGCCGCGTGGTCGAAGAAGACCGGCCACGAGGTCAAGATCGTCTCCACGCCCAACTCCACGACCGAGCGGCTCGCGCTGTACCAGCAGCTGCTCGCGGCGGGCGCGAGCGACATCGACGTGTTCCAGATCGACGTGATCTGGCCTGGCATCCTCGCCAACCACTTCGTCGACCTGAAGCCCGCCGCCGGCGCGGCAGTCGACGATCACTTCCCATCCCTCATCTCCAACAACACCGTCGGCGGCAAGCTGGTCGCGCTGCCCTGGTTCACCGACGCCGGCGTGCTCTATTACCGCAAGGACTTGCTCGAGAAGCATGGCAAGCAGCCGCCGGACACCTGGGAGGAGCTGACCGCGACCGCCCGTGAGATCCAGGCCGCGGAGCGC
>CAJIAT010000569.1_pt1 | contig 22042 bp, 18 predicted proteins | sample 9199161 | NCBI WGS metagenome assembly CAJIAT01 (sample SAMEA7708281, study PRJEB35096) | sediment metagenome | biome: marine neritic benthic zone biome [ENVO:01000025]; feature: sediment [ENVO:00002007]; material: shallow marine sediment [ENVO:03000034] sea grass bed [ENVO_01000059] ... | reverse complement strand
GCAACCGGGTCAGCAGGCTGGCGGTGCGACCGATCAGCAGGGCGGGCCGGCGCAGGGCCAGGTGGCGTTCGGACCCCATGGCGGACCAGCGCGCGGCGGCGCCTGGGGCGGCGCGGCCGATGGCAGCGAGCGGCTCCGCGGCCGCGTGGCCGGAGGCTGGGACCGCGCGGACGCGCCGGCCCCGGACCCGGAGCTGCTGCGCGGGCTGCTCTCCTCCGAGGCGCGCTCCCTGGAGAGCGTGCAGCGCGACCTCGCCGCGGCCGGCTACGAGGGCGGCGACGTCGAGGCGGTGATCCGGGCGCTGGCCGAGCTCGCCGAGGGCGCCCGGACGCTCGACGCCGGCGAGATCGCGCGACGGCGCGCCGCCCTCGTCCGCGCGCTCCAGGAGGCGGAGTGGGCACTGCGTCTCGCGCTCGAGACCGAGGGGGACGACGACGGCCTGCTCGCCCGACGCGATCCGCAGGCCGCGCCGGAGCGGCGCGACGCGGTCGCCGAGTACTACCGGCGCCTGAGCGAGTCCCCGGAGCGCTGAGGATGACGGCCGGCCTCCACGGGCCCCCGCCGGTGCGCCCATCGACGCCATAGCGCATGCTCGAGCGCACGACCATCAGCTGCCCCTACTGCGGCGAGCCACTCACCATCGAGCTCGAGCCCGAGGCCGCGGGCCAGCGCTACATCGAGGACTGCCAGGTATGCTGTAGACCGATGGTGATCGACCTCGCGGACGAGCACGGAGGAAGGCCGATGGTCACGGTGTCGAGGGACGACGAATGAGCGGCGAGGCCTCGCGCTCCCGGTGGCTGCGTGGCGCGCTCGCGGCGCTGGCCGCACTGCCCGCCGGCGCGGCCGCGGACGACGCGACGAGCGGCAATGTCTGCGCGCAGCAGATCGGCGACTATCTCGCGCGCAACAACGGTCAGTCGGTGACGGCGATCGAGTTCCGTTACGTCGAGCGCCGCGGCGGCTCGCGCTCCGAGCCACGCACGCTGACCCAGGCGGTCGTCCAGGTGGCGGAGTGCCCGGGCTATCACTTCTTCGAGGTGACGGGAAACGAGTTCGTGTGCGAGCGACAGGCGCACGTGGGCACGGTCCCGAACTACGTCATCTACCGGAGCAGCGGCGACGGCTGCTGACGTCGGATCTCCTCTCCCGATGATGATCGTTCGGTGCGATCCGAGCTACCGGTCGTCGTCCTTGCCTTCGAGCGCCTCGCGCAGCGCGGCGACCTGGCCCTCGAGCTCGCGCAACCTGCGCAGCAGCTCCGGCACGCGGCGCGCGGCGATCGCCGAGCGCCGCTCCTCGGCCAGCGGACCGGCTGGCGTGCCGAAGACCGTTGCGCCAGCGGGGACGTGGTCCGAGACGCCCGCCTGACCGCCGACAGTGGCTCCGTCACCGATCGTCAGATGACCTGCAATCCCGGCCTGCCCGGCGACGGTGACCCGCTCGCCGATGTTCACCGAGCCGGCGACTCCGACCTGCGCGACCAGGATCGAGGCGCGGCCGATGCGCGCGCCGTGGCCGACCACGTTCAGGTTACCGAGCTTGGTGCCGGCACCGATCTCCGTGTGTGCGAGGGTGCCGCGGTCGATTGCGCAGTTGGCGCCGATCTCCACGTCATCGCCGACGATCACCCGCCCGACCATCGGGATCTTCAGCCACCCGTCCTCGTGCGGCGCGAAGCCGAGGCCGTCCTCACCGATCACCGAGCCTGCGTGAACGATCACGCGGTTGCCGAGCTCGCAGCCGTCGTAGACGACCACGTTGGGGTAGAGCGTGCACCGCTCACCGATGCGCACGCCGTCGCCGATGAAGCAGCCCGGATACAGGGTGCAGCCGGCGCCGACCACGGCGTCCCCTGCGATCGTGACCCCCGGGCCGATGTTCGCATCGGCGCCGATCTGCGCGGACGGGTCGACGTGCGCGTCGCGGCTCACGCCCCACTGCGGATGGTTGCGATGGCCGTGAATGGCGACGATCGCGACGGACAGCGCGCCGTAGGGATCGTCGCAGCGGATCGCCGAGGTCCCATCGGGCACCGCGAGCCCGTCGCGCAGGATCACCGCCCCGGCCCGGGTGCCGCGCACGGCAGCGATATACTTCGGGTTCGACAGGAACGACAGCTCGTCCTGGCCGGCATCGCTGAGCGTGCTCACGGCGCGCACGGCCCGGTCCTCGCCGTCCAGCCGCGCCGGGAAGCCGTGCTCCTCGAGCAGCGAGCACAGCTCGAGGAGGGTGAGGGTCTTGGTCTGGCAGGTCATCCGGGCGGGAGAGCACGGCGTTGCGACGCCGCGGAGATTCTAGAGTGACGGTGGCAATAGTGCTACACGTGACGCGATCGCCACTCCTGGCGCCGGTGCGCGAAGACCGTGCGCGCTGAGCCCGCTGGCTGCACCGATCTCGACGACGACGCTCGCGCATGGGCGACGCTGCTCGCCGCGCGGCGGTGGGAGGGCACCGCGCCGGCGGACGAAGCCGCCTTCCGGGCGGGCGCCGGTGCGCGGCTGGCCGCGGTCGGACCGCGGGAGCCTGGACCGGCGATCCAGTGGTCCGCCGGCGGCTGGCGGCACCAGGGCACGTGGTCCGCCGAGGAATCGGCGATGCTCGACCTGTACCTGCCGCTGTGCACGGCGCACGCACGCGGGGACGCCTTCACCGTCGGACACCTCGGCCAGAGCCTCGACGGGCACATCGCCATGGATTCGGGCGACTCGTGCTTCGTCACCGGCCCGGCCAACATCACCCACCTGCACCGGATGCGGGCGCTGTGCGACGCCGTCGTCGTCGGCGCCCACACGGTCGCGTGTGACGACCCGCAGCTCACCACCCGCCAGGTGCCCGGCGACCACGCCGTGCGCGTCGTGCTCGACCCGGGCCGACGCCTGAACGCCTCCCACCGCCTGTTCCGCGACGGCGCGGCGCCGACGCTCGTGCTCTTCGAGGGCGCGGGCCGCGGCAGGCTCGGCGAGGCGGAGGCGATCGGCGTCCGCGGCCGCGAGGGGCTTCTCGACCTCGAAGAGGTGCTCGCCACGCTGCATGGCAGGGGTCTCGACGTCGTCTTCGTCGAGGGCGGCGGCATCACCGTCTCGGGGATGCTCGAGGCCGGGCTTCTCGACCGGCTGCAGGTGACGGTCGCGCCGCTCATCATCGGCGACGGGCGCCCGGGGCTGCGGGTGCCGGCGCCGGCGAGCCTCGAGGAGTGCCCGCGCCCGTGCGCGCGGATCTTCCGGATGGGTGCCGACGTGCTGTTCGACTGCGACCTGCGGGCGACTCCCGGGGGCGAGGCCGCCGAGATCATCGAGCGGGTGCTCTGAGCGCCGGGCCAGGCGCCCGGAGGAGCACGAGCGCGCCGGGCGCGCTCCCGACCAGGATCACCGCCCCGTAGATCAGCGCCGCGGCGGCGCCTGCGGCGGCGTCGTGCCCGAGCAATGGCCAGAGCGCCGCGGCCACCGCCTCGCGCGGACCGAGACCGCCGACGGAGATGGGCGCGAGCATCGCGACCAGCACGAGCGGCACCCCCAGGAGCGCGAGCGACGTGGCCGCACCGGCGTCCCCTAGCGGTCCGAGCGCCCGCGCACCCGCGAGGAAGGCCGCGACGTAGCTCGCGACCACGGCGATCGACAGCAGCGCGACCGCCGCGCACGTGCGCCTGTCCTCGCGCAGCCGGCCGAGGTCGTCCCTGAAGCGCTGCAGCGCGTCGCGCGATGAGCCCGTCGCGGCGCCGAGCGCGGCGAGGACGGCCAGTGCGGTGCCGGCGAGCAGCGCTGCGCCGAGAGCGACCAGGGCGCTCGCCCGCGCAACCAGAGCGCCCTCGCCGACGCCCGTCGAGGCGGCGTGGACGAGGCCCGCCACGAGGACGAGGGCGAGCGCGGCCTGGCCCGCGCCGCGCTCGACGATCGCCGCGGCGAGGGGTCGGGCGAGGCGTCGCGTGCTGCCGCCGTGGCGCCAGACGCGCGCGGCGTCACCGACGACCCCGCCGGGGAGCACCGCGTTCAGGAAGGCGGCGAGGTAGTACTCGCCGAGCGCCCGGCGCAGCCCGATGGGGACGCCGAGCGCGCGCGCCACCACCAGCCAGCGCCAGGCCGAGATCACCTGCATCGGCACCGTGATCGAGACGGCGAGCACCAGCCAGCCGGGCTCGAGCGATCCGAGACGCGCAGCGAGCGCATCGGCACCGACCATCGCGACGGCCGCGGCGAGGAGCGCGACGCTGCCGAGGACCTGCAGCCCCGCGAGGAGCCCGCGCCGGCTCATGGGGGCAGCGCGAGCAGATCGGCGTGCCCGACGCGCAGCCCCGACATCCCGGCTGCGAGCCGGCCCAGCCGTCGCGTTCGCCAGGCGCGAATCGCGTCCCCGCGCCGCGGGGCCATCGCGACGGCGGCCTCGACCCAGCCGTCGAGGAGCGCGCGCTGCAGCGCGCGATCGTGCGGCCCGAGCAGCCAGTCGCTCGTCGCGGTGCGCACCGCGTAGCCACGAGCCTCGAAGCCCTCGACGGCCGCGGCGACGGCGGCAGGCCCGAGGGCCGGGCCGAAACCCTTGTCGCCACGCTGATGCGCGTTGACCAGCGCGGCGACCTCCTCGTCGGCGTCCTCGGGCTCCGACCACTCGATGCGCCCGTCGTAGCTCAGCGCCAGGAGCGCGGGGACGCGCGCACGTGCGCAGCGGGCGACGAGCGCGCCGAGCCAGTCGCGCGAGACGAGATCGAGGAGCGCCGAGGCGGTGATCAGCGCGGCCTCGGCGAGGTCGAGCCCATCGAGGTCGCGGGCGAGGTCGAGCGTGCGAACGGCGACGTCCGGCCGCGCCCCGGCGCCGCAGGCGCGCGCGTGCCGCGAGCGCGCCTGCGCGAGCAGCGTCGGATCGTGGTCGACCAGGATCCAGGGGCCGTCCGCCGCGAGACGCGGGGCGAGGTGTCGCAGGTTCGCGCCGGTCCCGGCGCCGAGGTCGACGATCGGCCCGCCCGCGACGATGCTTCCGGCCAGCGCACGCTCGAGGCTCTCGTCGCGAGCCGCCGAGTCGTACGGCTCGCGGAGATCCAGCCACCGCACATCGAAGCCGCTCATCGCCATCGCCCACCACGGCGGCCCGTCGCGCCCGGGATCCGGGGGCCGGACCTCTCCGGCCCTCGCCCGTGCGCGCCCGCTGTACGCTGCACGACCGGGCGTTGCATCCACCGGCGCGTCCTCGCCATGCGCCGCGCCCTCACCCGGCGAGACGCGCGAGCGCGGCGGCCAGCCGCGAGGCGGCGTCCTCCCAGCGCGGGAGCGTGGCGCGGGCGCGGCGGGCGCCGGCGGCCAGCCGCGCGTGCAGGCGTGGGTCGTCGAGGAGGCTCGCGATCGCCGCTGCGAGGGCACCCGGATCGTCCGGCGGCACCAGCATCCCCGCGTCCTGCGGCACCGTGTCCGGCACCGCACCGACGCGCGTCGCGACCACCGGCAGGCCCCGCGCGAGCGCCTCGGCGAGGGCCATGCCGTAGCCCTCCATGCGTGTGGCGAGCACGAACGCGTCGGCGCCGTCGTAGAGCGCGGCGAGCGCCGGTGCGTCGAGCTCGCCGAGCAGGCGGACCCGCTCGCCGAGGTCGCGAGCCCGCTCTCGTACGGCTCGCGCGCAGTCGGGGTCGCGCTCGGCGCTGCCGGCGCAGGTCAGCCGCCAGTCCCGATCGGCCAGCGTGGCGAGGGCGTCGAGCAGCGTCAGGTGTCCCTTGCGCGGCGTCAACGTCGCGACGCACACGAGGTGCAGACCGGCGCCCTGGCTACCGCGAGCGAGCGGCGCAGGGTCGGTCCCGGGCTCGACCACCGCGACCCGGGAGGCCGGCACGTCGTAGTCCGCGAGCGCGTGCGCCGTCGCCCGGCTCGTGACGACGACGCCCCGGGCAGCGGCGAGCGCCTCGCGCTCGGACTCGCGCAGGGCCCGCTGCACGGACCCGTCGAGGCCGCTCTCGGCCGCGAGCGGATGGTGCACCAGCGCGAGCAGCCGCAGCCGCGCCGCGGCGTCGCCCGCGAGGCGCGGCATCGCGCCGTAGGCGAGACCGTCGACCAGCACCAGCGCATCCGCGGGCAGCGCCGCGAGGGTCTCCTCCGCATGGGCGAGAGCCGCCTGCGTCGGCCGGGGGAAGCTCGCGTAGAGCGTGTGGGTCTCGACCCCCCAGCCGCGCGCGCGGAGCGCGGCCGCGATGCGCCGGCCGTATGCATAGCCCCCGGTGAGCGTCTCGGGATCGCCGGGCACCAGCAGGTGGAGCCGCCGTCGCGGCGTCTCGCCCATCGCGCTCAGGAGACGTCCAGCGCCGCGTCGCCCCGCACCCCGACGGCATCCGCGCGACGTGCCCCTCCCGTGTCCACGCTCAGGGCTTCGCGATCGCGCCCTCGTAGGAAGCGCTCGCCACGTGGGACTCCGCCAGCGTCACGCGCATCTCGGTCAGGCCGTGGGCGGCCTCGCCCAGCTCGCCGCTGGCGATCCGCGCCACCATGCGCTCGAAGACGACGCGCGCGAGGAACTCGGTGGTCGTGTTGTGCCCCTCGAAGGCCACCTCGTCGTCGAGATTGCGGTAGTTGAGCTCGGCGAGCACCGCGCCGAGCGCGTCGCTGGCCCGGCCGATGTCGACCACGAGCGCATCGCCGTCGAGCTCCGGGCGCCGCATCTCGACGTCGACCACGTAGGTGGCGCCGTGCAGCTTCCGGGCGGGTCCGAACACCTCGCCACGGAAGCTGTGGGCGATCATGAAGTGGTCGCGGACGGTGACGGCGTACATCGGTGGCTCCGGACTGGGGTGCCCGCGCACTGTACGGGACCGTGGGTCCGTGCGCACCGCCGCTGCTCGGAGCGAATGGCGTTCAGCGATAGCGGATGCGATGGCACAGGCCCGTGCCCGCCGCGATCGCCGCCATCACCTCCGGCAGCGCCTCGAAGGCGCTCTCGCCGTCGATCAGCGCGTCGAGGACCGGGTTGCGGAGCAGCGACAGGGCGAGCGACATGCGACGCGCGTTGCTCCAGCGGGCGCGGCGCTCCGGCGGCGCCCTCGAGACCTGGGAGGAGACGATGCGAAGCCGACGGGCGTGGAAAGCCTCGCCGAGGGCGACGGTCACCGGCGCCGATCCGAACCAGCTCAGCTCGAGGACGGTCGCCTCGTCGCCGGCCGCCGCGAGGGCGGTGTCGAGCCCCTCGCCCCGGCCGCTCGCGTGGACCACGAGGTCGGCCTCGCCCGGCGCGTCGGCCGGCGCCGCGAAACCGACGCCGAGGCGCTCTGCGAGCGCGCCCCGGGCCGGCTCGACGTCGACCAGGTGCACGGTGCAACCGGGCACGCGGGCGGCGAGCCACGCCACGAGGCAGCCGAGCGCGCCGCCGCCGACGACCACCACCCGATCCCCGACCCGGGGCGGGGCGTCCCACAGCGCGTTGACCGCGGTCTCCATGTAGGGCCCGAGCACCGCGCGCGCGGCAGGCAGGCCTTCGGGGAGCGGATGCAGCGCGCTCGCCGGCACCACGTAGCGACTCTGGTGCGGGTGCAGGCAGAGCACCTCCCGCCCGAGCAGCGAGCCGGGACCGTCCTCCACCGTGCCGACGCTGATGTAGCCGTACTTCACCGGTCCGGGGAGCTCGCCCTCCTGGAACGGCGCTCGCATCCGCTCGCGCTCGCTCTCGGGAACCTCGCCGCGGAACACCAGCGACTCGGTGCCACGACTGATGCCGGAGTACATCGCGCGCACCAGCGCCTCGTCACGCGCCGGCGCCCGCAGGGGCGCCTCGCGGATGACGCCCCGGTGCGGTGCCTCGATCCAGAACGCGCGCGCGCCGCTCATGGGCCGCGGCCCGCGGCCGGGAACAGCTCGGGTAGGATTGCGGTCATGTCCTGAGGATACCGTCCACCAGCGGAGCGCTCATGCACCCGGTGCCGCACCCGACCGAGGACCCCGGCCACGCCGGCACGCTCGGCCGCACGCTCGCGGGCACCGAGCTCGCGCTCGTCGGCTGCGCCGCCGTCGGCGTGGTGACGCTCGCCCTCGCAGCCGCCGCCGCTCGCGCGGCCGCGCTCGGGCCGGGATTCGTCGTGACGGTTGCGGCGTTGACGGCGGCTGCTCTCGGCGCGGCCCTGCTCGGCGCGCGCGCCGCCTACGGCGTGTGCCGGTGGGGACCTGCGGACCACGTGACGGCGCTGCGCATCGGCCTCGCGGCCATCGTCGCTGCGCTGGTGCTCGAGGCCCCCCGCGAGACCGTGGCCTGGGTCGCCGTGTGCGCGTCCGGGCTCGCCCTCGCCCTCGACGGCGTGGACGGCTGGCTCGCGCGCCGCACCGGGACCGCGAGCCGCTATGGCGCGCGGCTCGACATGGAGACCGACGCGGCCCTCGTGCTGGTCCTGTGCGCGCTGTGCTGGCTGCACGGCAAGGCCGGCGCGTGGGTGCTCGCGAGCGGTGCGCTGCGTTACGCGTTCGTCGCCGCCGCGCGACTGTGGCCGACGCTCGACGCCCCGCTGCCACCGAGCCGGCGGCGTCAGGCCGTGTGCGTGATCCAGGTCGCGGCGCTCCTCGCGTGCCTGTCGCCGACGCTCGGGGTCACGATGAGCACGCCGCTCGCCGCGGCCGCCCTGGCGTTGCTCTGCTGGTCGTTCGCGGTGGATGTGCGCTGGCTCGTGCGACGGGAGGAGAACCGATGATGCAGATGACGACGCGCCGCGTGCGCGCCCTGGCGTTCGCCGCGCTCGCCTCGGCGGCGCTCATCCGGCCGGCCTCGGCCGCGCCGGCGCGCTACACCATCGACCCCGACCACCTCGTCGTCGCCTTCCTGGTCGAGCACATCGGCTACGCCAAGGTGCTCGGCATGTTCCGCAAGGCGAGCGGCGAGTTCACCTTCGACGAGGCGACGGGCACGCTCTCGGCGCTCCGCGTCGAGGTCGAGACGAAGAGCGTGGACACCAACCACCGCAAGCGCGACCAGCACCTGCGCAGCCCCGACTTCCTGAACAGCGCCGAGTTCCCGACGATGGTGTTCACCGCCTCCGGCGCTACACGAACCGCCGCAGGCAGCTTCGTCATCGAAGGGCGCCTCGAGCTGCTCGGCGTCTCGCAGCCGCTCAGCCTCGAGGCGACGCTCAACAAGTCCGCCCGGTATCCGATCGACGGCAAGCCCTGGGTGGTGGGGATCTCCGCCCGGGGCGCCTTCGAGCGTGCGCCGTACGGCATGACCTACGGGGTGGACAACGGCTGGGTCGGCAACGACGTCGAGCTCATCATCGAGCTCGAGGCCCGCCGCGAGTAGCGCCCGCGAACCGGCCCCGCCCGCTCCGGGGCAGGGCCGGCGTCGCGCTCACTGCAGCTCCATCCGGAACTCGTACTCCACGCTGCCCCGGTCGCCCTCGAGCCAGGTGCGACGCATCCGGCCCTCGCCGCTCGCCCCGGCGAATCGGCCCGTGCCGCCGATGATCTCGGACTTGCCGCCGTCGATCCCGGCGCGCCCGCGCAGGGTGAATCCGTCCTCGTCGTTCTCCATGAACGTGCACAGGTTGTCGATGGTGACCTCGCCCTCGGGCGAGATGTAGGCGAGGCCCGCGCAATCGCCGAAGATGAAGCCGCTCGACTCGCTCGGCGTGAGCGTGCCGATGACCCGGTTGGTCACGTGCACCGCGGCGCCGCCGTTCGACAGCGGGAGCAGCTCGCGCTGGGCGGTGTAGGTGGCGCTGCCGGTGAAGGTGACCGGCTCGGCCGAGGCGCCCGCGGCCGCCGCCGCGAGCAGCACCGCGGCGGCGCTCGCCGGGAACGTCGAATTGTGCATCTGGACTCTCCTCGTCGCTCGGGTCACTGCACGGTGTAGTTGCGCGCCGCCATGCACGCGCCGAAGGCGCGGCTCCAGGCATCCTGGCGCTGGCGGTACTGGGCCTGAGCCTGGGCCTGCGCCTGCTGCTGCTGGTGGGCCTGCTGGCGCTGCCACTGCTCGTACTCGGCCTGCTGGTTCGAGCGCTTGACGCCGCCGATGAACAGGCCCGAGAGCGCGCCGATCGCGGCGCCCTTGCCCGCATCGCCGGCGATCGCCCCACCCATCGCGCCGATTGCCGCGCCCTTGCCGGCGTCGGCGACGCCGCCGCCCTGCCCGTAGCTTCCCCGGCCGAACAGGCCGCCGGAGCTCGAGGGCGGCGGCTGGCTGTAACCGTAGCCCTGGTCGACGTACATCGGCTCGCCCGGGCGGAATCCAGTCTGACCGGTCGCCCACTGCTGGCACTCCATGGAGTCCCTCGCCTGCTGCTGGGCGTCCTGGCCAGCGTTCGGGTAGGCGAAGGTGCCGCCCTGCGCCTGGGCCGTGCCCGAGCCGGCGATCGCCGCTGCCGAGGCCAGCGCCAGCGCGAGGCTCCTCGTGCGTGCTTTGACCATCTGCTTCCTCCTCGTTGGTGCAAGGCCCGCGGGCGCGCACCGCGGGCAAGCTCTCGATGATACGCGGCTCGGGTTGCCTGGCGTGGTGTCCCGGGCTAGCCCGCATATCTCACCGATGCGCGCGATGATCGCGCAGGACCTGGATGTCCAGTGGATTCGGCGAGCGCTGGACGTACAGGTCGTACTTTCAAGCTCGACGAATCCGCTGGAGATTCAAGGGACAAGCGAGGGCGCGTGCGATCGGCGAGATATGCGGGCTAGCGCCCGTGCTCGCGGTCCAGCAGTCCCGCAGCGATCGCCGCGCGCGCGAGCTCGGTGACTCCCACGCTCCGTCCTCCTGATTGACGCCGGGCGTGAAATTCGGTGCGACCGGAAACGTCTCCCCCGCGAGGCGCGCCATGATACCTGCGACGACGACCGACGACGATCGGCACCGACGCGATGAGCCAACGTGCCCGCCGCGCCTCGTCGATTCGATTCGCCGTCCCCGCATCGCGTAGGCTTGCGAGGGATGGGCGAGGAGTCGGGGGGAGATGGCCGGGCCGTTCAACTTCAAGCAGGAGCTGGTCGCAGCCTTCGGGCAGCCGATCGCCGAGAACCCGACCCAGGCGATGATCGAGGCGGCCTTCCGCCACCATGGCCTCGACTGGCGCTACCTCACCATCGAGGTCGCCCCCGAGGGGCTCGCGGACGCGGTGCGCGGCGCCAGAGCCATGGGCTTCGCCGGCTTCAACTGCACCATCCCGCACAAGGTCGCGGTGATCGAGCATCTCGATGGCCTCGGCGAGTCGGCGTCGCTGATGGGCGCAGTCAACTGCGTGGTGCGGCGGGAGAACCGGCTCATCGGTGAGAACACCGACGGCAAGGGGTTCGTCGACACGCTGCGCCGGGTCCTCGACCCCGCCGGCAAGCGACTGGTCATGTTCGGCGCGGGCGGCGCCGGGCGGGCGATCGGCGTCGAGATGGCCCTCGCGGGGGCCGCGCACGTGACCGTGGTCAATCGCAGCGTCGAGCGGGGCGCCGAGCTCGTCGCGCTGCTGAACGGTCCCGTGCGCGAGGCGGCGCCGGGCGAGTTCTCGGCGGAGCTCGTGCCCTGGGAGGGCGAGCACCGCGTTGCGGCGAGCACCGACGTCGTCGTCAACGCGACCTCGATCGGGCTCTACCCCGACGTCGAAGCACGCGTCGCCGTCGATCTCGACTCGCTCGGTTCGCCGATGGTCGTCGCCGACGTGATCCCGAACCCCCCGCGCACGCGCCTGGTCCGCGACGCCGAGGCGCGCGGCTGCACCGTCCTCGACGGCCTCGGCATGCTCGTCGGCCAGGGGCGTATCGGCGTCGAGTACTGGACCGGCGTCGACCCGGACGAGGCCATGATGCGCGAGGCGCTCGAGCGCGTGTTCGGCGGCTGAGCCAGCAAGACCGGAGCGGAAATGGAAAGTCCAGGAGGCGGCCCGCAGCTCGATGCCCGCGCTCGGCTACGCGGGCACCTACGCCTTCGCCAACATTCTCCTGACGATCGCCGGGGCCCTGATGATTCTGCTCTGAAGGCTCGGCTCCTGATCCTGGTCCAGCTGTCCCGTTCCGGATGTGTCCGACGCACATCACTGCGATAAGCTCACCGGCCACGGAAACGGAGACTCGCCGATGATCCAGATGAAGTCTGGCGCGCACGCCCTCGCTGCCTCGCTCGTCGCATGCGTCGCGCTCGCGGGGTGCAGCGAGGAGGCGCCCCCGCCCGCGGCCGAGCTGGTGCGCTCCGTCAAGTCGGTGACCGTGGCCGACGCGAGTCAGTTCGGGCGTCGCGAGTTCCCTGGCACCGCCCAGGGCACTCAGGAGGTCGAGCTCGCCTTCCGGGTCGCAGGCCCGCTCATCGAGCGACCGGTCAACGTCGGCAGCGAGCTCGCGCCGGGCGATCTGGTGGCCCGCATCGACCCGCGCGACTTCGAGGTGGCCCTGCGCACGGTCGAGGGCCAGCTCTCGCGCGCCCGCGCGGCGCTCCAGCGCGCGCAGGCCGACTTCCGCCGCTCGCAGAGCATCTTCAAGGAGGACCCGGGGGCGATCAGCGAGACCGCAGTCGACCGCGCCCGCGAGGCGCGCGACCGGTCCGCCGCGGACGTGCGCTCGCTGCAGGCATCGGTCGACGCCGCGCGCGATCAGCTCGAGTACACCGAGCTGCGATCACCGCTCGCCGGCACCGTCGTCGCCACCTACGTGGAGAACTTCGAGAACGTGCGCGCCAAGCAGGCGATCGTGCGCGTCGTCGACGACTCGAAGGTCGAGATGGTGATCGCCATCCCGGAGAGCCTGATCAGCTACACGCCGGAGGTCACGGACATCACGGTGACCTTCGACGCGTTCCCGGACGTACGGGTTCCCGCCACGGTCAAGGAGATCGGCACCTCGGCCTCGACCACGACGCGGACCTATCCGGTGACGCTGATCATGGATCAGCCCGAGGAGGCGAAGGTCCTCTCCGGGATGGCCGGTCGCGCGACCGCGAAGCCCCCCGAGAGCTTCAGCGAGGCGTCCGTCGTGATCCCGGTCGCCGCGGTCTTCTCGCCGAGCGAGGGCGAGCGCTTCGTGTGGATCATCGACGAGGCGGGCGTGGTGTCGCGCCGCGCGGTCGAGGTCGGCGAGATCACCGCCGGCGGCATCCAGATCCTCGAGGGCCTCGAGCCTGGCGAGACGGTGGCGGCAGCCGGCGTGCACTACCTGAAGGAGGGCCAGAAGGTCAGGCCCTTCGACGCGGCCGAGGGATGACCGACCGATGAGCCTCCCACAGTTCGCCATCGAGAACAGGGCGCTCACCTACTTCGTCGTGGGGCTGCTGCTCGTCGCGGGTCTCGCCAGCTTCTTCAGCCTCGGCCAGCTCGAGGACCCCGAGTTCACGGTCAAGACCGCCGTCATCGTGACGCCCTACCCCGGTGCGAGCCCCGAGCAGGTCGAGCTCGAGGTGACGGATCGCATCGAGCAGGCGATCCAGGAGCTCGCGGAGCTCGACTACGTCGCGTCCGACTCACGCGCCGGCGTCTCGCTGGTGACCGTGGAGATCGAGTCCCGCTACTGGTCCGACCAGCTACCGCAGATCTGGGACGAGATGCGGCGCAAGATCCGCGACGTCGAGACCGAGCTGCCCCCGGGTGCTGGCCGGCCCGTCATCAACGACGACTTCGGCGACGTGTTCGGCTTTCAGCTCGCGGTCGTCGGCGACGGCTACGACTACGCCGAGCTCGAGCGCTACGCGAAGAGCCTGCGCAAGGAGCTCTCCGTCGTCGAGGGCGTGGCGAGAGTGGATCTCTGGGGCGAGCAGACCAAGGTCGTCTATCTCGACGTCAAGCAGTCCCAGCTCTCGCAGCTCGGGATCACCGACAAGAACGTCGTCTCGACGCTCAACCGGCAGAACATGGTCGTCGACGCCGGCAACGTGGACGTGCAGGACCTGCGCTTCCGCATCGCGCCGACCGGGGAGTTCACCTCGCCGGAGGCGATCGCAGATCTCACGGTGCGCGCCTCGCTCGCCGACGATCTGGCCAACCTCGCCGGCTCTGCGACCGGCAAGGCGCAGAGCCGCTCGAGCGAGCTCATCCGCATCCGCGACTTCGCGAACGTGCGCCGCGGCTACCTCGAGCCACCGCAGTGGCTCATGCGCCTCGACGGCCGGACGGCAATCGGGATCTCGCTCACCAACATCGCCGGGGTGAACGTCGTCGAGGTCGGCAATCGCATCGACGCGCGTCTCGCCGAGCTCACCGCGGCGCTCCCGATCGGAATCGAGGTGCACAAGGTCCACTGGATGTCCGACGTGGTGGCGGACGCGGTGAACGGTTTCCTGGTGAGCTTCGGCCAGGCGGTGGCGATCGTGCTCGTGGTGATCGCGATCGGCATGGGCGTGCGCATGGGCTTCATCATCGGTGTCGCGCTCATCGCCACGATCCTCGGCTCCTTCATCGTGATGGCGATCGTCGGCATCGACCTGCAACGCATGTCTCTCGGCGCGCTGATCATCGCGCTCGGCATGATGGTGGACAACGCGATCGTCGTCGCGGACGGGATCGCGGTGCGCATCCAGAAAGGGATGGACCGCAAGCAGGCGGCGATCGAGGCGGCGCAGCAGCCCGCGATCCCGCTCCTCGGCGCCACCGTGATCGCGGTGATGGCCTTCTACCCGATCTTCGCCTCGGTCGAGAGCGCCGGCGAGTACTGCCGCACGCTCTTCACCGTGGTCGCGATCTCCTTGCTGGTGAGCTGGCTCATCTCGATGACCATCACGCCGCTCCAGTGCATGGACATGCTGCCGGACCCGAAGGAGGGCCAGTCGAAGGATCCTTACGCGAGCGGTTTCTTCCGCGGCTACCGGGCGCTCCTCGAGGGAGCGATCCACATGCGCTTCCTCACCATCGGCGTGCTGGTCGCGATGCTGGTGGTGGCGGGCGTCGGCTTCGGCGGCGTCAAGCAGCTCTTCTTCCCGGACTCGTCGATGTCGAAGTTCATGGTCGACTACTGGGCGCCGCAGGGGACGCGCATCGAGCAGGTGGCGCAGGACCTGCGCGCCGCCGAGCGCCACCTCCTCGACGACGAGCGCGTGGAGAGCGTCGCCGCCTTCATCGGCCAGGGGCCGCCGCGTTTCTACCTCCCGGTCGACCCGGAGGCGTCCTACGCGTCCTACGCGCAGCTGATCGTCAACGTGCACGACTTCCGGGAGATCGACGCTCTGATCGGTGAGCTCGAGCCCTGGCTCGAGGAGCGCTACCCCAATGCACAGGTGCCGATGCGCAAGTTCGGGGTCGGGCCGAGCAACACCTGGAAGCTCGAGGTGCGCATCAGCGGACCGGCCGTCGCCGACCCCACGGTGCTGCGAGGCTACGCCGCGCGTGCCGCGGAGATCCTCGACGGCGAGCCGCTGTCCGGCATCCACCGCAACGACTGGCGCGAGCGCACCGCGAAGCTGGTGCCCCGGTACAACGCCGAGCGAGGCCGCTGGGCCGCGATCAACCGGGACTCGCTCGCGGATTCCACTAAGCGCGCATTCGACGGGATCTCCATCGGGCTGTACCGCGAGCAGGACGACCTGATCCCCATCGTGCTACGCCACGTCGAGGAGGAGCGCGAGCACGTGGCGCTCGGCACCGTGCAGGTCACCTCCGAGCTGTCGGTGGACTCGGTGCCGGTCGACCAGGTCGTCGACGGCATCATCACCGAGTTCGAGGACGGGCTGATCTGGCGCCGGGACCGGCGCCGCACGATCACGGTCCAGGGCAACCCCGCCTTCGGCGAGACGCTCCCGACCCTGCGCGCGGCGGTGGTCCAGCAGTTCGACGCGCTCGCCGCCGAGCTCCCGCCGGGGTACCGGCTCGAATGGGGAGGCGAGTACGAGGACACGGTCGACGCGCAGGCCGGGCTGGTGCCGGGCGCGATCCCGGCCGTGCTGATCATGGCGGTCATCATGGTCGGGCTGTTCAACGCGTTCAAGCCGCCGATCATCATCGTGCTGACCATCCCCTTCGCGCTGATCGGGATCACCGCCGGCCTGCTCGCCGTCGACGTGCCCTTCGGCTTCGTCGCGCTGCTGGCCGCGATGAGCCTCGCAGGGATGATGATCAAGAACGCGATCGTGCTCCTCGACGAGGTCAACGCGAACCTCGGGCGCGGGCTCGAGCCCTACGAGGCGGTGGTGCAGGCCGGGCTCTCGCGCCTGCGCCCGGTGGTCCTCGCCGCGGCCACCACCGTGCTCGGCGTGGTGCCGCTGCTGCAGGACGTGTTCTGGATCGGCCTCGCCGTCACCATCATGGCGGGCCTCACCTTCGGCACCGTGCTCACCATGGTGCTGGTGCCGACGCTCTACGCGACGCTGTTCCGGATCCCGTCGCCGGCGCGGTAGTCTCGGGCGGTCGGACCGGTCCCGGCGACCGGAGACCCCACCGTCGCGGGCCATCGAGGTGTCGACTTGACCCGACGCGGACGCATCGTCGTCACCCTGGTGCTCGCCGTGCCGGTCGCGCTCGCCGCGCTGGTCACGGTGGGACCGCGCCTCGTCGACTGGCGCTTCCTGGTGCCGCGCATCGCCGAGACGCTCCGCGCGACGAGCGGCCTGGAGCTGCGCGTCGACGGCCCGGTGTCGCTCGAGCTCGTCCCGGAGATCCGCATCCGCGCCGAGGGGCTGCGGATCCTCCCCGCCGAGGGATTCCCGGAGCCGACGGTCGCCGTCGCGGCGGTGCGCGCGCGGATCGCCCCCTGGCCGGCGCTGCGGGGCGCGCTGGCGGTCGAGGAGCTCGTCGTCACCGGGCTCGACGTCGCACTCGAGGTGGACGCGACGGGCGCCAGGAGCTGGGTCGGCGACCGGGCCACGGAGCGCGCCGGGAGCGATGCCGCGCGCGCAGGCGACGCGGACCCACCGCAGGAGACCGTGCCGGAGAGCGCCGGACGGATCGCGCCGGCCGATCTGTCCCTCGGCGACGTGCGCATCGACGGCGGAACCCTGCGCTACCGGGACGCACGGAGCGGTCAGAGCATCGCCGGACGGGACCTCGAGCTCTCCCTGTCGCTCACGGGCCTCGACCATCCGCTGGTGCTCTCGGGCAGCGCGACGCTGAACGACCAGGCGCTTCGCGTGGCCGGACGCATCGAGCCCTTCCGTGCAGCGCTCGAGCGCGCACCGTCCCGGCTGCTCCTGCGCGTCGACTCCACCCACCTCGCCGCCCGGCTCGAGGCGGACGTGCAGACCGCGCCGATGCTGGGCCTCGACGGCACCGGGACCGTCGACATCCCCTCCGTCGGTGCGCTCGCGAGCTGGCTCGACGCGCCCCTCGAGACCAATCCGGGCCCGCTCCGCGCCCGGGCGCGGTTCTCGAGCGAGGGCGCGAAGGTCGCCCTCGAGGAGGCGGTGATCGAGGGTGACCACCTCTCCGCCGAAGGGTCGGCGAGCATCGAGCTCCGCGGGGACGAGGTCCACGTGCTCGGCGAGCTGAGCGCAGGCGTGCTCGATCTCGACCGCTACCTGCCTGCCCGCGAGCCCGCCGGCGAGCCCGAGCCCCCGGCGTCGATGGCCGAGCTCCGCGAGGCCTATCTCGCGGCGGTCCCCGACACGCCGCTCGATCTGCGCGCCTTCGACCGGCTGGTCGCGGAGCTGAGCGTGCGCATCGGGGGGATCCGGCTGCGCGGCTACGAGCTCGGCCCCATCCACGTCGAGGCGCGCGCGAGCGGCGGTCGACTCGAGGTCGTGCTCGGGGAGCTCGGCGCCTACGCGGGCACGGTCAGCGGAACGCTGCGGCTCGAGACCCGCGGGGATCGGCTCGCGGCCAGCATCGCCGTCGACGCGGCCGACGTCGACGCGACCGCTATCGCGAGCGTCGGAGCGCCGGAGGCACCCCCGGTCTCGGGCACCGCATCCGGGCGTCTCGAGCTGCGCGCAGAGGGCCGCAGCCCGAAGGCGCTCGCACAGGGCGTGCTCGGCAAGATGGTGCTCGCGCTGGCGCCCGGGGGACGGGTCCAGGGTCTCGAGGGTCTCTCGGCCCTCTCACTCGTGGTCGAGCGACCCGGGCTCGATGCGCGCGTGCGGCTCGCAGGCGCGGTGACCTACGCGGGCGAGGCGCTCGAGTTCGACGTGAGCGTCGACCCCCTCGACACCGTGCTCTCCGGTCAGCCCGTGGACCTCGAGGCCGAGGTCGTCTCCGAGCTGGTGCGAGGGCGCTACGCAGGCACCGTCTACCACTCCCCCGTGCCGAGCCTCGCCGGCACCCTGGACGTCGCCACGCCGTCGCCGGCGCGTCTGGCGCGCTGGCTCGGGCACCCGCTCGGCGCCGAGCCCGGTCCCCTGCGGCTCCAGGGAACCTTCGAGAGCGACGGGAGAACCGGGACCGCTCGCGAGGTGCGCCTGAGCGGCGAAGGCGTGGAGCTCAGCGCGACCGGGCGCTTCGACAGCCGCGGGGACGCGGTCGACGCCGATCTCGACGTCGCCGGCGCGACGCTGGACATCGCGCCCTACCTGCCAGGCGACGGACGGGGCAGCGCCGGAGGCACCCGGGCTCTGCTGGCATCGCTCCCCGACGAGCCGCTCGGCCTCGACGCCCTCCAGCTGCACTCCGGGCGGCTCGCCGTCGCGCTGGACGGCCTGCGCATCCCGGGCTTCGAGACCGGCCCGGTGACGCTCGTCGCGACCCTCGACGCCGGGGCCCTGGACCTGCGCCTCGACCGGCTCTCGACGCCGGGCGGCGTCCTCGCCGGCTCGGCGCGGGTCGAAGGCGCGGGCGACGCGCTGAGGGTCCAGGCGAACGCTCGCCTCGCGGAGCTCCCCGCAGAGCGGCTTCGCGCCGCCGTCGCGCCGCTCGGCGCCCTCCCCGACGCGACGACCGAGATCGCCATCTCCGCATCGAGCCGCGGCAGCACGCTGCGACGGCTCGCCACCGGCGCCACGATCACCGTCGACGCGACGCTGCCGCGCCTCGAGCTCGACGCGGGGCCCTTCGCATCCCTCGACCGCGCCGATGCAACGATCGAGATCCCCGGCATCGACGCACGGCTGCGCGTCGTCGCGCGGGGTACCCTGGCCGGGCGCGACCGGGAGCAGACCTATCCGCTCGAGGTCCGCGGCCGGCTCGGCACGCTCGAAGACGTCCTCGACGAGAGCGCGGCGCTACCCCTGGACCTCACCGCGAGCATCGGGGAGACGACGCTCACCGCCGAGGGCGAGGTCGCGGCGCCGACCGCGGCGGAGCTCGACGTCTCGCTGCGAAGCCCGCGCCTGAGCGCGCTGTGGATGGACACCGCCGGCACGCTCGCCGACGTCGGACCCGTCGACCTCGCCGGGACGCTCAGCGCCGGAGCGCGTCGCTATCGGGTCCTGTCGCTGGAAGCACGGGTCGGGCGCTCCGACCTCGCCGGGAGCGCGACCGTGTCGCTCGAGGGCGAGCGCCCCAGAGTGAACGCGCGGCTGCGCTCGGAGCACCTGGATCTCTCGGAGCTCGTGCCCTACGAGCCCGCCGCCGAGGGAGACGACCCCGCGGCGCCGATGGTCTTCCCGGACGATCCGCTGCCGCTCGATGCGCTCGGCGCCGCGAACGGCGAGCTGGGCTTCGAGATAGCCCGGCTCACCCTCGACATCGGCACCGAGATCGACCAGGTGACCGGGACCGTCACGCTCGAGGACGGGCGCCTGGAGGCCTCGCCGCTCGAGGGCAGCTACAAGGGCGGTCGCACCGAGGCGCACCTCGTGCTCGACACCGGCGAGAGCCCGGCGCGCTTCGAGCTCCGAGGCGAGGAGCACCAGATGCTGCTCGGGACCTTCGTCCCGCTCGTCAAGCCCGACGGGGAGAGCCTCGGGCGCGCCGACGTGGATCTGCGGGCGAGTGGCACCGGCGACAGCCCCCGCGAGATCGCGAGCGGGCTCGATGGCCACCTGCGGGTGATCGGCGAGGGCGGCGCCGTGGACAGCCGGATGCTCGGTACCCTCGCCTTCGGCATCGGCGACATCCTCTCGCCGTTCACCGAGCGCGACGGCACCACCGCGCTCAACTGCTTCGTCCTCGGCATCGACTTCGACGACGGCGTCGGGACGAGCCGGGCACTCCTCGTCGACTTCCCGAACCTGTCGATCATGGGCCGCGGCGAGGTGGACCTGAGAGACGAGACGTTGAATCTGCGCTTCGCCTCGAATTCGAAGACCGCGTCGCTGGCGACCTTCGCAGTGCCCTTCGTCGTCCGCGGCACGCTCGCCTCGCCGCAGGTGCGCGCGGACAGCGCGAGCGCGGTGGTGCGCGGTGCGGGCACCTGGCTCAACCCGCTCGCTGCCTTCGGCACGCTCGCCACGCTCGGCGCCGGCCGCGCCCTCGGCGAGAACCCCTGCGTGGCGGCCATGCGCGAGGCCGCCGTCGCGGCGGGCGAGGCCGGCGGGGACGAGCAGCCGAGCCAGGGCCGCGGCGGCCTCGGCGGCGGCCTGCGCCGGCTGTTCGGCCTGCAGTGAGACCGGCACCGGGCCGGGCCTCGTCATGACGGGCACGCCCGGCGTCCTTATCATCCACCGTATGTCCTTCCCGACGAGCTGAGATGGCGGCGACGACGGTCACGAGCTGGGCACGGCTGCTCCACGGCGCGCTCGGGCGCAACGGTCTCGACGCGGACGCGATGTTCCGCCGCGCCGGCCTCGACCCGGCCAAGCTCGAGCAGCCCGGCGCACGCTACTCGCTCGAGCGCATCCAGGCGCTCTGGCGCATGGCCGTCGCGGAGACGCGCGACGAGGACTTCGGACTCGAGGCGGCGCACTGCTGGCACCCGACGAGCTGGCACGCGCTCGGCTACGCCTGGCTCGCGAGCGTCACCCTGCGCGACGCGTTCGAGCGGATGATGCGCTACGGCCGGCTGGTCACCGACGCCCTCGTCATCGAGATCGTGCCGACGGCGCGCGGGGCCTGGGTGCAGGGGCGCAAGCGACCGGGCCTGCCCGACCTCGTGCGCGCGGCGCAGGACTCCGCCCTCGCCACCGTGGTCTCGATGTGCCGGCTGAGCCGCGGACCGGACTTCCGACCGCTCGCGGTGCGATTCGCCTATCCGCGCCCCGAGCGCATCGAGGCCCTCGAGGCGTACTTCGGGGCGCCGCTCGAGTTCGGCAACGCGCGCGGCGGACTGGAGATCGCGACGGCGGACATGGAGGCGCAGCTGCCGAGCGCCAACGCCGAGCTCGCGCGGACCAACGACCAGGTGATCCGCGACTATCTCGCCCGCTTCGACGCGTCGAGCGTCGCCCAGCGTGCGCGCGTCGAGCTGCTCGAGGAGCTCCCCTCCGGCAACGCCTGCGAGACGTCGGTCGCCCACGCGCTCGGCATGTCCGAGCGCACGCTCCAGCGCCGGCTGCGCGAGGAGAACACCAGCTACAGGCAGATCCTGGACGACGTGCGCCGGGAGCTGGCCATCCGCTACCTCAGCTCCGGGTCGCGGTCGGTCAACGAGATCACCTACCTGCTGGGATTCGCCGAGCCGAGCAGCTTCACCCGCGCCTTCAGGCGCTGGACCGGCGTGTGCCCGAGCACCTTCCGCGACGAGGGTCCCGCGAGCCGCCGGGCAGGCTGAGAGGAGCTCCGGGTCGCAGATCGAGCGCGTGACCCGATGGGCCATCCTGCGACCGTGCGCAGCAGGGATGCTGCGCCCGAGCCCACATGGATGTGTTCACGGCGCGTCGCGCGATGGCCCATCGGGTCACGCGCTCGATCTGCGACTCACAACCTCTGTCTTGCTAGCGCTCGCCGGTGAGCACCCAGTAGACGGTACCGTCGGGCCCGCGCACCGGGTACGCCCGGCGCGTGCGCGGCATCGCCTCGGTCACCAGGCGCAGGAACAGATCGTCGAAGAACTCCGGCGTCTCCAGGCTGAAGTTGTGGAAGTTCCGCGTCCGGTTGACCGGCGTGACGTCGACGAGGGTCACGAGATCGCTCCCCGCCTCGACCAGCCCGGCGGCGGCCGCCGCCGCGGCGAACTCCTCCTCGGAGAGCTTGCCGAGCGTGCTCTCGCCCCGGCGCCGCCCGCGGTTGAGGATCCGGCTCATCAGCAGGGCGCGGTCGTTGGAGGAGACGTAGACGGTGAGGTTGTCCGCGAGCGCATTGATCTCGGCCTTGAACTGCTCGTCGAACTGCTCGTGGTCGACGTCCGGCGCGGTCAGGACCACGTTCTCGATCTCCGTCTGCACGTCGGCGAGATCTCCGTCCTGG
>CAJIAT010000335.1_pt1 | contig 22108 bp, 15 predicted proteins | sample 9199161 | NCBI WGS metagenome assembly CAJIAT01 (sample SAMEA7708281, study PRJEB35096) | sediment metagenome | biome: marine neritic benthic zone biome [ENVO:01000025]; feature: sediment [ENVO:00002007]; material: shallow marine sediment [ENVO:03000034] sea grass bed [ENVO_01000059] ... | reverse complement strand
CTCCAGCGGGCGGCCGGCGAGCGGCGCGAGCGGGCCGCGGTTCCACTCGACCACCGCCGGGAAGAGCTCGGCCACGTCGACCGCCGCGTCCGCGGGCAGGAGATCGAGGACGGCGCGCAGGGTGAACCCCATCCCGAGACCGCCGACCAGCACCCGCGCGCCCGCGCGCCCGGCGAGCCGGGCGCAGGTGAGCTCGGCGAGCATCTCCTCGGAGCCCGAGGTCTCGCTCGACATCAGGATCTGACCGTCGACGCGCACGAACCAGCGGGCGCCGTCGCGGCTCAGGCGGACGACGGCGCCCTGCTCGGTCCTGGTCTCGGCAACGATCTCGACGTCGGGCACCGGGCTCGGCTCGCGGGAGGCGCTGGGCAGCGCGTTGGGCAGCGAGCTGGGCAGCGGGCTGCGCACCGGTGAGCATGGTAGCGCGGGCGTCGCCGGCGCGGGCCGGGCGACGGTCGCGAGGAGCTCCGGCGGCTATTCCTTCAGCACGTGGACCTCACCGCCGCGGATCTCCAGCACCTGCACGGTGCCGCCGTAGAACGCCGCCATCCCGACGTCGATCCGCCACACGCGCTCGTCACAGGCAGCGCTGATCCCGTGCTCCTGGACCGTGTGGCCGACGACCATGCGCGTGACAGCGAGCCGCGCGAGGAGGCCCTCCAGCAACGCGCAGTCCTCGGGGTGCGGGTCGCCGGCGTAGCGCCGGCTCCAGACCGGACCGTCCGGGTGCAGGATGACGTCCGGTGGGCGCGCCAGCCGCCCGTCGAGCCACGCCTGCGCCTCCGCGTTGATGGCCTCGAGCTCCCCGTCCCTGTAGCCGGGGGAGAGGCCGCCGTGCACGAACAGGCTGTCACCGACGATCTGGATCACGTTGCGGCTCGCGAGGCGCTTCGCGTACGGGCCTCCGGGCCAGAACGCCGCGAGACGAGACCGGGCGAACGGCGGCACGTCACCGAACGCGTCGGCGTCGACCTCGACGTCCTCGAAGTCCGCGAAGCCGGCGCGCGTGACATAGCGAAGATCTCCCAGCGAGTTCATGAACTCGTGATTGCCGTTGAGCACGTAGACCGCGCCGCCCGCAGACCGGGCCTGCACCGAGAGCCGCTCGAGCAGCTCGAGGAGCTCGCGTTCGCGATCCCCCCGATCGAGCTGATCCCCGGTCTGCACGACCACGAGCGCGCCGCCCACCCAGCGGTCCCCGGAGTCGATGGCACCGGCCAGGCGAAGGGCACGCCTGGCCGCCTCCAGATCCCCGTGCAGATCGCCCACGGCGACGATCCGCTCCGCGCCGGGCGCTCGCGTCGGCGGGCCCGCGGCGGGCGCGGACGAGGACGTGCCGATGGTGGAGAAGAGGAGGACCAGGAGCGCGCCGCGAACCCATCCGGAACGGCGAGTGGAGGGACGGCGCGGTCCACACGAGCTCATGGCGACTGTCTCCAACGTGCTTGCACCCGATACCGCGCGCGGGCATTGGCCCAGGGTACACGGCGCTCCACCTCCGCGAGGTGCGGCGCGCCCCCGGCGCCGGGGCGGAGTCGGCTCCGCCGCCGGCGCCATCGGTCCTGATCTCGGCGACGGTCTCGACGTCGGGCGAGGGCTCGGCTCGCAGGTCGGGCGGCAAGCCTCACCGCTTGCCGCCGACGGCACAGGATCGCGACGGCTCCAGGGCGGACCCGACGCCCCGGGCCCGCTACGAGAAGCCGCAGAACCTCGCCGTCGGCCGACCACCGGTCACCGCGGCGACCTGCAGCCTGCGGCTCGGCGCTTCAGAACCGCTCGAGCGTGAAGCCGCGGATGTCGTGCTCGGCGTGGCCGGTCGTGATCAGCTCCGCGGTGACGCGTCCCATGATCGGGCCCATCGTGTAGCCGTTGGCGCCGACGGCGTTGTAGAAGCCGGGGTGGCCCGGCGCCTCCCCGAGGATCGGGGCGCCGTCGATGGACACGCCCACCGCGGCCCAGGTGCGGATGACGTTCAGCCCGGCGACGGCGGGGACCACCCGCCGGGCCGCCCAGAGGTTCCCGCCGATGCTCTCGGGCAGGGTGACGGGGCGGCCGAGGGCCGGGTCGAAGCCCGCGAACCAGCCGCCGCCGATGATGAGGTTGCCGCTTCTCGCCTGCTTCATGGTCAGGTGACGGTGGGCGTGAGCGAGCAGGTGGCCGACCAGCGGCGCGGCGGGCTCGGTGACGATCATCTGCTGCGGCGCGCTCAGGACCGGCAGGTCGAGGCCGGCCAGGGCGGCGATCGCGCGCGACCAGCCGCCGGCCGCGTTGACGATGCGCCGGCAGCGGATCGCGCCGGCGTCGGTGGCGACGAGATAGCCGCCCCCGGCGCGCTCGATACCGGTGACGGCGACGCCGAAGCGCGTCGCGAGGCCTGCCTCGCAGGCCGCGGCGAGGATCGCCGGGGTCGCGGCGAGCGGGTTGATCTTGCCCTCGCCCGGGCAGTACGCGGCCCCGATCATCGCGCTGGAGACGGCGGGGGCGAGCGCGCGCAGCTCCGCGGGGCCGATGACCTCGGCCTCGACCCCGACGCTGCGCTCGGCGGCGGTCTTGCGCTCGAGGAAGGCGAGATCGGCGGCGCTCTCGGCGACCATCAGGCCGCCGGTGATCTGGAGCTCGAGATCCGCGCCGAGCTCCTCGGCGAGCGCCTGCCAGAGCGCGATCCCTTCGGCCTGCAGCGCCAGGGTGCGGAGCGCGGGAGAGCGGGTCTCCGTGGCCCCCGCCGCAGCGTCGAAGGACAGGAGCTGCAGGTGCAGGCTGCCCGCGTTGCCGCCCGAGGCCTGGCCGTTCGGCGCGCCCCGATCGACGAGCAGGGTCGAGACCCCGGCGCGGGCGAGATCGTAGGCGGCGCAGATGCCGACGACGCCGGCGCCGATGACGAGGACGTCCGCGTCGGTCCCGGGCGCGGCTCGCGCCCGCGGGATCGCCCCCACGGGCGCATCGACAGGCGCCGGCCGGTAGCCGCTCCACTCCGGCCTCTCGGCGGCGAGCGCGTCGACCGGCACCGGCTTGGCCGGCACCTGGGGGGCGAACAGGGCCCGCGCGTCGGGCAGCGCCCCGGTCTCGCGCTCGAGCAGCCGTGCGAGGTTCGCCGTGCAGTACCGGCCCTGGCAGCGGCCCATGCCGGCGCGGCTCGCGCACTTGAGCGCGCGCAGATCGCGTGCGCCGCCGCGCACGAGCGCGCGCACCCGGGCGAGCGACACGCTCTCGCAGCGGCACACGAGGGTGTCGTCCTCGGCGAGTTCCAGACCCGGATCGGGCGCCGCGAAGAGCGCCCAGAGGGCGCGCTGGAAACGCCGGTGCCGGGCGAGCGCGCGCTCCGCGGGCGCGTCCGGGGGCACCGCGACGCCTGATGCACGGAGCGCGGCCGCCGCGGCGAGTCGCCCCTCGGCCATGGCGACGCGGGCGCCGCCGAAGGCGCCGCCGTCGCCGACGAGGAAGACGTTCGGGACCGTGGTGCGGCCTTCGCCCCCGCGCCGCGGGACCAGGTGGCCGGGCCCGATCGCGTCGAACTCGCAGCCGAGCAGGCGCGCGATCTCGTTGCTCGGGAGGAAGCCGTAGCCGACGCAGACGGCGTCGACGTCGAGCGTCCGGCGCGCGCCCGCGCCGTCCACCGGCTCGAGCAACGCCCGCGAGACCCGCCCCTCGCCCTCGACGGCCGCGATGCGATGGCCGTGCAGGACGGGCACGCCGCGGGCGCGGAGCGTGCGCCGGTAGGCGAGACCCGCCCACACCAGCGCCGGGGCCTCCCACAGCGCCCGGAGGGCCGCCCCCGCCCGCTTTGGCAGCGGCGCCGGCGCGGTCTCGGCCACCGCGACCACGTGCACCCCGGCAGCGATCAGCTCGCTCGCGACCTGGAGGTTCAACGGCCCGTTGCCGGCGACCAGCACCCGCTTGCCCACCGCGACCCGGTAGGACCGGAGCAGGCTCTGCGCAGCCCCGGTCGTGACCACACCCGGCAGCGTCCAGCCGGGGAACGGCACGGCACGCTCGTAGGCGCCGCTCGCGACGATGAGCTGCCCCGCGCTCACGAGTTCTGGACACCCAGATCTCTGCCGGTCACCCGGCTCTGGATCTCCACCCAGCTCCGGGCCTCCACCCAGTTCTGGACACCCAGCTTTCTGCCCGCTTACGAATTCTGGACACCCAGCTTCCTGCCGATCACCAGGCTCTCGATCCCCCCTCAGTTCTGGACACCCAACTTTGGGGGGCTCTGCCTGTCCAGAACTCTGCCTGTCCAGAACTCCCGGCCTTGCGGGTTCTGCCTGTCCAGAACTCTGCCTGTCCAGAACTCCCGGCCTTGCGGGTTCTGCCTGTCCAGAACTCTGCCTGTCCAGAACTCCCGGACTTGCGGGTTCTGCCTGTCCAGAACTCTGCCTGTCCAGAACTCCCGACCTTGCGGGTTCTGCCTGTCCAGAACTCTGCCTGTCCAGAACTCCCGGCCTCGCGGGCTCTGCCTGTCCAGAACTCTGCCTGTCCAGAACTCCTGGCCTCGCGGGCTCTGCCTGTCCAGAGCCGGGGGGCGGTGCCTGTCCAGAACTGGGAGGTGGTGCCTGTCCAGGACTGGGGGGTGGGTGTGGGGAGCTGGTGAGGGCGAGGGTGATCTCGCCGGACTCGGCGCGGTGGGCGCTCCAGGCGGTCGCGCCGGAGATGATCTCGGCGCCGGCGGAGAGCGTGCGCTCGAGGAGGGCGCGGCCCTCGGCGTATTGCTCGTCGGCGGGGCGTCCGGCGCTGAAGGCCTGGGAGGGGGCGAGGGGCTTGAAGTACTGGCCGCCGGGCTCGGGGCGCTCGTCGACGACGATCACGGTGCGCCCGTGGCGCGCCGCGGCCTCGGCGGCGGCGAGGCCGGCCGGGCCGGCGCCGAGGATGAGCAGGTCGCAGCGTCGGGCCGGCCCCTTCTCGCCCTCGACCTCCTCTCCCTCGACCTCTTCGCCCTCGATCCCCTCGTCCTCGAACCCCTCGCCCTCGACCTCCTCGCCTTCGACCGCCTCGTCCTTGAACCTCTCGCCCTCGACCTCCTCGCCTTCGACCGCCTCGTCCTTGAACCCCTCGCCCTCGACCTCCTCGCCTTCGACCCCCTCGCACTCGACTCCCTCGCACTCGACCCCCTCGCACTCGTCCTCCTCGTCCTCGGCGCGCTCACCCTGGTGGCGCTCGTCGTTGGCGCGCTCGCCCTGGCGGCGATCGTCCGCGCGGCGCTCTCCCGCACCGGTCTCGCGCGCGGCGCGGCTCTCGGGGATCGGGGCGGGCGAGGCGTCGAGGGCGACCCGGTAGTCGAGGCTGCGCACGCGCATGCCGGGCGCGACCTTGGCGAGGCAGGCGCGCACGCCGGGACCGCCGTCGACGGAGACCAGGCACTCGAAGCACACGCCCATGCCGCAGAACAGGCCGCGGGGGTTGCCGTCGCGATCGTGGCCGAGGGTGTGGCGGCCGGCGGCGACCAGCGCCGCGGCGATGGTCTCGCCCTCGATGGCCTCGACCGGCTCGCCGTCGAAGGTGAGCTCGACGAGGGCGCCCTGGCGGTGGAAGCGGGGGTCCTCGGTGCGGCTCACTCCCGGGCGGCGGCCGGTGTCGCCCAGCCGAGCAGGGACTCGACCGCGCGGAAGAGCACGAGCGCGCCGTCGACGAGCTCGGCGACGGGGATCGACTCGTTGGCCGCGTGGCCCTCGCTGCCGGTGCCGGGACCGAAGCCGACGATCTCCACGCCGTCGCCGGCAAAGTAGCGGCCGTCGCTCACGCCGATGGGCGAGGCGAAGGCCGCCGGCCGGCCGCACTGCGCCTCGATGGCGCGCGCGAGCGCGGCGGCGAGGGGCCCGTCGGCGGCGCCCTTGTAGCCCTCGCTCGCGCGCAGGCGCTCGATGCGCACGGTGCCCCCGGGCTCGCCGGCGGCCGCCACCAGATCGCAGATCTCACCATACGCGTCGTCGGCCGTCTCGCCCGGCAGCAGGCGGCGATCGATGCGTGCGACGCAGTGGCTCGGCACGACGTTCGGGGTCTCGCCGCCGGCGATCGTCCCGAGGTTGATGGTCGAGCGCATGTCGCCGTCGACGCGTGTCGCGAGGCGCTCGGCCATGGCCGCCTCGACCGCGCCGGCGACGCGGAGCATGCGCGCGATGGCGTTGTCGCCGGCGTCGGGCTCGCCGGCGTGGGCGGGGCGCCCGGTCGTCGTCAGCTCCACCCACAGCACGCCGCGCTCGGCGACGAACAGGGTGTTCTCGGTCGGCGCGCCCATCAGCAGCATGTCCGGCGCGACCGCGCCGCACGCGCGCAGGTGCGCCATGCCGGCGGGCCCGAGGCTCTCCTCGTCGGTGACGAAGGTGAAGACGACCTCGCCGCGCGCCGGGCCGCCGCTCCGTGCGATCTGCTCGGCGAGCCAGAGCTGAGCGGCGGCGCTGCCCTTGCAGTTGACCGCGCCGAGCCCGGAGACGACGCCGTCGGCCACCCGCGCCTCGAGCGGCGGGTGCCGCCAAAGAGACTCCTCGCCGGGCCCGACGGTGTCGACGTGCGCGTTGAGCACGAGCGACGGCGAGCCCGAGCCGAGGCGCGCGACGACGTTGTCCAGGCCCTCGACGCAGGCGTGCACGCCCACCTCGTAGCCCGCGGCGCCGAGCACCCGCGCGAGATAGGCCGCCATCTCGCGGGTCTCCCCGGGCGGGTAGCCGGTGGGGATGGCGATGAGATCGGTGAGCAGCTCGGTCACGCGCCGCGCGATCCGCTCCTCGGGCTCCGGCACGCTCACGTGCGCTGCTCTCAGGCGCGTCGCGGGCGGGCGGGCTGCGGCGGATCGCACTGCAGGAACTCGCCGCGCCCGGGCTCGACGACGCAGCGCCCCTCCTCGGCGACGATCTCCCCGCGCGACATCACCAGCGCCGGCCACGCGGAGAGCTGCATGCCCTCGTAGGGCGTGTAGTCGACGTCGTGGTGGAGCATCTCGTTGGTGAGGGTGAAGCTGCGCTCGGTGTCCCAGACGACGAGATCGGCGTCGCTGCCCGGTGCGATGGTGCCCTTGCGGGGAAACAGGCCGTACATCTGCGCGGGTGCGGTGGACGTCAGCGAGACGAAGGTGCGCAGATCGATTCGATCCTGGAGCACCCCCTCGGACATCAGCAGCGCCATCCGCGTCTCGATGCCGGGCACGCCGTTCGGCACGTCGCGAAAGCGCGCGTCCTCGCCCGCCGCGCGCTTGCCGTCAGCACCCTCGTAGCGAAACGGCGCGTGGTCGGAGGAGAAGATCTGGAACACCCCGGTGCGAAGGCCGCGCCAGATGTGCCGCTGGTCCTCCTTCGATCGCGGCGGCGGGCTGCAGATGCACTTCGAGCCCTCGAAGCCCGGGCGCGCGAGATCCTCGGCGGTGAGGAAGAGATACTGCGGGCAGGTCTCGCCGTAGACGCGAAGGCCCCTCGCCTGCGCCTGCTGGATCTGGGTCATCGCCTCGTTGCCCGAGACGTGCACGATCAGCACCGGCACGTCCATCAGCTCGGCCAGCGAGATCGCCCGGTGCGTCGCCTCGCGCTCGACCACGGGCGGGCGCGAGGACGCGTGGTAGCGCGGCGCGGTCTGTCCGGCCATCTCCAGGGTCTCGGTGAGCCACGCGATGCAGTCGTCGTTCTCCGCGTGGATCATCGTCATCGCGCCCTCGCGCCGCGCGAGGTGCAGCACGTCGAGCACCTGGCGGTCGTCGAGCTTGAGGGCGTCGTAGGTCATGTAGATCTTGAAGTGCGTGTAGCCGTCGCGGATGAGCGCCGGCAGCTCCTGGCCGAGCACGCCGGCCGACGGATCGCTCACGATCAGGTGGAACGCGTAGTCGACCACCGCCTTGCCGCGGGCCCGCCGGTGGTAATCGTCCACCGCCGCGCGCAGGCTCTCGCCCTTCACCTGGCAGGCGAAGGGGATGACCGTGGTGGTGCCGCCGCAGGCGGCGGATACGGTGCCGCTGGTGAAGTCGTCGGCCATCACCGAGCCGTCCCCGGTCGGCTGATCCAGGTGGCAGTGACCGTCGACACCGCCCGGCGTCACCAGCCGCCCGCCGGCGTCGATGCGCTCGCCCGCGTGGCCGGAGAGATCGCCGAGCAGGGCGACTCGGCCGCCGCGGATCCCGATGTCGCAGGCGAAGGAGCCGCTCGCGGTCGCGAGATCGGCGTTCTCGACGATGAGATCAAGCTCTGGCAACGGCCTGCCCTCCGTCCACGGTGAGCCCGAGCCCGCGCACCGTGCGCTCGGCCCATTCGAGATCCGCGCCGGCGGCCGGCAGGCGCGGCGGGCGCGGCGGCCCCATGGCGAGGCCCATCAGCTCGAGCGCGGCCTTGGTCGCCGTCACGTAGCGATGCCCGCCGACCAGCTCGATGACTGGAAGGATCTCCGCGTAGAGGGCGCGCGCAGCGTCGACGTCCACGGTCTCGACGCACAGCCGGTACATCTCGGCGAAGGCCGCGGGCATCAGGTTCGAGCCGACCGCGACCCAGCCCTTCGCGCCGTTCAGGTACGACTCGTAGCCCATGATTCCGCCGAACACCGTCATGCGCTCGCCGCACAGGCGCACGATGTCGCGCACGCGGGTCACGTCCATCGTCGACTCCTTGATGTAGGAGACGTTCTCGATCTCGGCGAGGCGCGCCACGAGCGGCGGCAGCATGTCGACGTTCGACGTCGCGGGATTGTTGTAGACCATCACCGGGATCCCGATGGCGTCGCCGATGGTCCTGTAGTGGTGGTAGAGCTCGTCCTCGGTGGGCGTGCAGTAGAAGGGCGGGATGATCATCACCCCGTCAGCCCCGAGCGCCTCCGCCTCGCGGCTGTAGGCGACGGCGTCCCAGGTGCTCTCGGCCGCGGTGCCCACGAGCACCGGCACGCGCCCGCGCGCGCGGGCGATCACGAGCTCGGCGACCCGCGAGCGCTCGTCGTCGGTCAGCGAGAGGAACTCGCCGGTGCTGCCCAGCGGGATCAGGCCGTGGATCCCCTCGTCGATCTGCCAGTCGACGAAGCGCTCGAGGGCGGCCTCGTCGACGGTGCGCCCGTCGGCGGCGAAGGGCGTCACCATGACCGTGTAGGTGCCGTGGAAGCCGGCGCTCATCGATCACCGGCTCCCTGCGAGTGGGTGCTGTGCATCCGTCGTCTCCCCCGTGTCGATGCGCGCGATGGCTGCGGGCCGGACGCCGCCGCTACCTCGTCGGCGCGCCGCACGCGGCGCGCGGGCGCCGGGCGGTCTGGGTCGTGTATACCACGGCGCGCGAGCGGAGATCCCTTCGCACCTGCCGGGCGCTGCGGGCGCCCAGGCGCTGGACCCGTCCGCTCCCCAACGGGCCGACGAGCGTGCCGCCCCGGGAGCGCGGGCAATCACCCGGGCGATCGGTTAGCGTTGCTGGTGCGGGGCGCGTCACCGTCCCGGAGCAGCCGCGCACATGACCTTCGTCGACGACAGCGCGCAGTTCGTGACGATCGCCGACGCGCTCTACCGCGTCGAGCGGGGCTGGGGCGATCTGCCGCCGGAGACGTCGCTCGGGCTGGTGAGCACCGTCGCGGCCACCGCCGACGAGCGCGTCCTCGTCTACCAGCGCGGCGGGCCGCCGGTCGTCTCCTTCGCGCCCGACGGCAGCTACGAGGGCCCGTGGGGCGAGGGGCCGGTCGCCGATCCGCACGGGATCAGCGTCGATCCGCTCGGGCGCGTGCTGCTCGCGGACCGCGACGCGCACCAGATCCACGTGCACCGTCCCGACGGCAGCCGGGCGATGAGCCTCGGCGAGCGCCACCGGCCGCGCTTCCAGCGCCCATTCAACCACCCGACCGCGGCGGCCGGTGCGCCGGACGGCGAGATCTACGTCGCCGACGGCTACGGCAACTCGGCGATCCACCGCTTCAGCGCCGCCGGCGAGTGGCTGGCGACCTGGGGCCGCCCCGGCGACGGGCCCGGCGAGCTCTCCACGCCGCACGCGATCTGCGTCGATCGCCGGGACCGGGTGCTCGTCGCGGACCGGGAGAACGATCGCATCGAGGTATTCGATCGCGAAGGGGCCCATCTCGCGAGCTGGACGGGCTTCCATCACCCGATGGGCCTGTGCGAGGACGGGCGCGGTCACGTGCTGGTGACCGATCAGAGGCCGTGCCTGAGCGCCCTCGACGCCGAGGGCCGGCTCGTGGGTCGCTGCCGCCCGGTCTGGAACGTGCCCCACGGCGTGTGCGCCGCGCCCTCGGGCGCGGTCTTCCTCACCGAGATGAGCCCGAGCTCGATCGTGCGCCTGACGCCGGCCACCTGACGCCGTTCCCCTGACGCCGTTCGCTTGACGCCGTTCGCCAGATCCGTGCGCTGGGCCGCTCCGCCGAGCCCTGCGCCACGCCGGCCACCTGACGCCGTTCGCCTGACGCCGGCCACCTGACGCCGGCCACCTGACGCCGTTCCCCTGACGCCGTTCGCCAGATCCGTGCGCTGGGCCGCTCCGCCGAGCCCTGCGCCCGAGACGAGAGCAGGCTCAGGGATCGATCCCGTAGATCGAGCGCGCCGCTTCCGGCGAGATCAGATCGCTCTCGAGATCGGCGACGACCGCGTCCCGGTCGCGCTCGGCGGGCGGGCGGTAGCCGCCGCCACCGGGAGTGTGCACCACCAGGCGCTCGCCGGCGCGGATGACCTGCGTGCCCTTGCCGTTCAGCGTGGTCCCGGAGGCGAGGAACACCGCGCCGCCCTCGCCGGCCTCGCCGCCCCGGCGACCGCGCGCCGGGTTGTCGATCCGCTCGTAGGCGGCCAGCAGCTCGATGTCGGCGCCGGTCGAGCTCTCGACCTCGATCGCCTGACCGAGGCCGCCGCGGTAGGCTCCCGCGCCGCCGGAGTCGCGACGGAACTCCTTGCGCCTGAAGATGACCGGCGCCACCGACTCGTTGATCTCGACCGGCGTGCCGCGCACGCCGCTCGGATAGGCCGTCGCCGACAGGCCGTCCTTCATCGGACGCGCGCCGGTGCCGCCGTTGGTCACCGCGGTGACGGTGAACAGGCTCGCCTGGTTCGACCGCGCGCGCGCCTCGCCGCGGAAGGTGAGGTTCCAAAGCGCCGAGGCGCCCTCGGCGGGCACGCGCTCGGGCACCGCCTGCTCGAAGCAGCCGAAGACCACGTCGGGCAGCATCTGACCGATCACGTGCCGCGTGCACACCGCCGCCGGATAGGGCGCGTTGAGCACCGACCCCTCGGGCGCGGTCACGCGGAACGGCGACAGCGAGCCCGCGTTGTTCGGCACCCCCGCCGAGACGATGCAGCTCATGCCGAAGCAGGTATAGGCGGTCGTGTAGGCGTGGGGCACGTTGATGCCGTAGCGCGACATCGCCGAGGTGCCCTCGTAGTCCATGGTCATGCCGTCGGCGCCGATGGTCAGCTCGCCGACCAGCTCGAGCGGGCGATCGTAGCCGTCGATCCGCATCGCGTTGCGATAGCTGCCGCGCGGCAGCTTCTCGATCTCCGCGAGCACCGCGGCCCGCGACTGATCGCAGATGTAGCTGCCGAGCGCATCGAGGGTGTCGAGGTCGAACTCGTCCATCATCTCGACCAGGCGCCGCGCGCCGATGTCGTTGCAGGCGGCGAGGGAGTAGACGTCGCCCTCGGACTCGACCGGCTGGCGGGTGTTCGCGCGCACGAGCGCGAGCAGCGTCTCGTTCATCACGCCGCGATCGGCGAGCTTGAGCATCGGGATGTAGATCCCTTCCATGTGCACGTCGGTCCCGTCCGGACCGGTGCCGACGCCACCGATGTCGGTCAGGTGCGAGGTGCACGAGAACAGGGCGACGAGCTCGCCGCGGCGAAAGCACGGCGTGGTCAGCACGAAGTCGTTCAGGTGCCCGGTGCCCATCCACGGGTCGTTGGTGATGTAGATGTCGCCCTCGCTCATCGTCTCCAGCGGAAAGTGGCGGATGAAGTGCTTGACCGACTCCGCCATCGAGTTGACGTGGCCCGGGGTGCCGGTGACCGCCTGCGCCAGCATCCGGCCGTGGGTGTCGAACACGCCCGCGGAGAGATCACCGCACTCGCGCACGATCGGGCTGAACGCGGTGCGCAGCAGCGTCTGCGCCTGCTCCTCGACCACCGCGATCAGCCGGTTCCACATGATCTGCATGCGGATCTTCTCGAGCCCGCCCGCCTCGCTCATGTCCTGTCTCTCATGTCCTGTCTCTCGTGTCCGATCTCTCAGGGCCGATCTTTCATGGCCCAATCTACCCGCTCGACGCGACCCGCTCCGCGACGATGCTCAGGTTGCTCGCGATGCGCGCCTCGAATCCGGCTGTGACGAAGGTGGAGGTCTCGTCCTCTGCGATGATCGCGGGGCCCGCGAGCGCCATGCCGGGGCTGAGGTCGGGGCGCCAGTAGAGCGCGATCTCCTCGCGCTCGCCGCTCACCGGGTCGAACACGTGACGCGCGCCGGCCCTCGGCGCCCCGGCGTCACCGTCGGGGATCGAGACCGGCTCGCGGCGCGCCCGCCGGCTCGAGACGGTGAGCGCCCAGGTGAGCACCTCGACCTCTGCGCCGGGGATGACGCGATTGTAGAGCGCCTCGTACGCCTGCTCGTAGGCCTCGTGCAGGGTCCGCTCGTCACCGGCCTCGAGGGCGCGCACCGGGATCGGCACCAGGATCTCGTGACCCTGGCCGACGTAGCGCATGTAGGCGCCGCGGGTCTCGTCGAGGGGCTCGCCGGGCGCGCCTGCCTCGACGACGGCCCGCGCCTCGGCGCCCATCTCGGCCACGATGTCGTTGGCGAGCCGGTGATCGAATGCCCCGAGGCGCATGTTGCGGCTGCGCACGACCTCGTAGGCGACCGGCGCGCGCAGGAAGCCGATGGCCGAGCCGACGCCCGCCGAGGCCGGCACGACGATGCGCTGCACGCCGAGCTTCTCGGCCAGGCGCCCGACGTGCAGCGGCGCCGCCCCGCCGAAGGCGATGAGCGTGTACTGCGACGCGTCGGCGCCCTGCTCCACGGCGTGCACGCGGGCCGCGTTCGCCATCGCCTCGTCCACCATCTCGGTGATGCCGTAGGCGCCGAGCAGGCCCGAGAGGCCGAGCGGCGTCGCCACCGCCCGCTCGATCGCGGCCGCGGAGAGCTCGGGCGCGAGGGTGACCTTGCCGCCGGCGAAGCGCGCCGGATCGATGCGCCCGAGCACGATGTCCGCGTCGGTGATCGTCGGCGCCTCGCCGCCGCGCGCATAGCCCGCAGGGCCCGGATCGGCGCCGGCGCTCTGCGGGCCGACGGCGATCTGGCCGAGCTGATCGACCCGTGCGATCGATCCCCCGCCCGCTCCGATCTCCACCATCTCGATGACCGGCACCCGCAGCGGCAGGCCGCTGCCCTTCAGGAAGCGGGCGGCCCGGTCGACCTCGAACTCCCGGGCGCTCCTCGGCTGGTGGTCCTGGATCAGGCAGATCTTGGCCGTCGTCCCGCCCATGTCGAAGGAGATCACCCGCCCGAAACCCATCTCCTCGGCCACCCCGCTGGCGAGGATCGCCCCGCCGGCGGGGCCCGACTCGACCAGGCGGATCGGGAAGCGCATCGCGGTCTCGATGCTCGTGAGCCCGCCGCCGGAGGTCATCAGCAGCAGCGGGCAGCCGAGGCCGAGCTCGCGCAGCCTGCGCCCGAGGCGACCGAGGTAGCGCTCCATGAGCGGGCGGACGTAGGCGTTGGCGGTGGCCGTGGAGAAGCGCTCGTACTCGCGGACCTCGGGACAGACCTCGCTCGCGAGCGTCACCGACAGATCCGGGCGATGCTCGGCGAGGAGCTCGCCCGTGCGCTCCTCGTGGACCGGGTTCGCGTAGGCGTGCAGGTAGCCGACGGCAACGCTCTGCACGCCGAGCGCATCGAGCGTGGGCAGCGCGTCGAGAACGTCCTGCTCGACGAGCGGCTCGACGATCGCGCCGGCGACGTCGACCCGCTCTCGCACCGGGAGCCGACGGGTGCGCGGCACCAGGGGCACCGGCTTGTCGATGAACACGTCGTACTGGTCGTAGCGGCTCTCGTAGCCGATCTCGAGCACGTCGCGGAAGCCGGCGGTCGTCAGCAGCGCCGTCACGGCGCCGGTGCGCTCGAGGATCGCGTTCGTCGCGAGGGTGGTGCCGTGGATCGCCACCGCGACGCTCCCCGCCCCTACGCCCGCCTCGTCGAGCACGTCGCGGGTGCCGGTGATGACGGCGTCGTCCGGCGCCTGCGGCGTGGTGAGCACCTTCGAGGAGATCAGCCGGCCACCGACCTCGAGCACCACGTCGGTGAAGGTCCCGCCGATGTCGACGGCGAGTCTGGCGGGCTGATCCAAGGTGACTCCTCCGAGGGGCGTGCGCCTGGCCGCATGCTGTCAGGTGTTGCGAGGGGCGGCGCACCGCGCGCGATCGTTGCCGAGTCGCTCGCGGAGGATCAAGTCCGATCGGGTCCGCCCCGGCGGCCCCGGCGCCCGTCGATCGTTCGGGGGCGCCGGTCTACAGTGACCGCCGGCGGATGGAGCGTTCACGTCTCGCGCGGCCCGCGCGCGTCGCATCGCGAGCCGCGGGACGGAGGGCGGATCCCGGCGCCCGACTGAGGACGAGGACGAAGGACCGGGAGCCAAGGCCGAGCATCGAGGACCGGGGACCAATGAAGATCCTGATCGCCAATCCCAACACCTCCTCCGGGATGCTGGACCTGATGCTGGAGGAGGCGCGGCGGGTCTGCCGGCCGGGCACCGAGCTCGACGGGGTGGTCGCGGACTTCGGCGTCGCCCAGATCGCCAGCCGGAGCGAGCTCGCCATCGCCGGCCACGCCCTGCTCGAGTCCCTCGCCAGGCACCTTCGCGACCACGACGCGGTGGTCGTGGGCGCGTTCTATCACGCGCTCGTCCCCGCGGCGCGTGAGCTCGCGCCGGTTCCCGTGGTCGGGCTCGCCGAGGCTGCCATGCGCGCCGCCCAGACGCTCGGGACCCGGATCGCGATCATCGGCCTCGGGTCGCCGGAGCGCGGCATGTACGAGACGCTCGTCGCCGAGCTCGGCATGGCCGGCCACTACGCCGGCAGCCGGATGCTGCCGGTCGCCGGCTCCGCGCTGGTCGACGACCAGCCGGGGGCGGACGATCGCGTCGTCGAGCTCGGGCTCGCCGCGGTCCACGAGGATCGGGCGGACGTGCTGGTGCTCGGTGGCGCCGCCTTCGCCGGTATGGCGCCGCGGATCGCGCCGCGGCTCCCGGTGCCGGTGGTCTCGCCGATCCACCACGCCGTGGGGCACGCCGAGCTCGCGGTGCTCTCGGGCTGGCGAAAGCCGACGGCCGGGCCCTGGGCGCGCCCCGCCGGGAAGCCGAGCCGGGGGCTGGCGCCCGAGCTCGCACGCCTGCTCGGGGACCCCCCGAGCCGGTGAGTCGAACGCCGGTCACGCCCCCCGCGCGGTGACCGTGGTCGTGGCCGTGACCGGCACGGTGCCGTGCCGCGCCCACAGCCGCTCGGCGACGCGCTGGGCGTCGGCGACGATGCCGTCCCCGTCGAAGGCGACCGGGCGCCCGCCCTCGATCAGGATCCGGCCGTCGACGAGCACCGTGTCGACGTCGCCGCCGCGAGCACTGTGCACCACGATGCCGTAGCCGTCGATCACCGGGGCGAGGTTCGGATGGCGGGCGTCGAGCAGGACGAGGTCGGCCTTCCTGCCCGGCGCGATGGTACCGATCTCCGCCTCCAGCCCGAGCGCGGCGGCGCCCGCCGTCGTCGCCCAGCGCAGCACCTCCGGCGCCTTCGGCTCGTAGCGCGCCCCCCGGATCCGCGCCGAGGCGATGGCCGCGCGCATCGCCTCGAACAGATCGCCGGACTTGGTATCGGTGCACAGCGTGATGCGCGCGCCCGCCGCCTGCAGATCCAGGATCGGCGCGGCGCGCCCGGAAGCGAGGTTGCCGACCGGCGAGTGCGCGACCGCGATCCGGGCCCCGCCGGCCCTCGCCACGTCCGCGTCGCTCATGTGGATGCAGTGCGCGGCGAGGAGGCGCTCGTCGAGCACCCCGGCGGCCTCGAGCGTCTCGACGGGGCTGCACCCGTCGCGGTGCCGGACGTAGTCCACCTCCAGCGCGCTCTGGCAGAGGTGCGTGTGCAGCATGCGCCCGCGCCGGCGCGCCTCGGCGCCGACCTCGGCGAGGAGCCGCGGCGAGCAGGTGTCCGGCGCGTGCGGCGCGAGATCGCACCGCAGCCGGCCGTCGGCCCTGCCGTCCCACGCGTCGATGAGGTCGAGGCTCTCTCGCAGGTGCCGCTCGCCGAGGCCGGGGTCGTGCGCGCGCTCGCCCCCGGCGAGCATCCCCGAATCGACGTCCATGATGCGCCCGCAGACGACCGCGCGCACGCCGATCTCCGCCGCCGCCTCGGCAAGGGCGCTCGGGTGCAGGTAGTAGTCGACGATGGTCGTCGCGCCGGCCGCGAGCGCCTCGAACACGCCGAGGCGCGCGAGGGCGAGCGCCTCCTCGTGCGAGAGCGCGTCGCCCTGGGGGACGCCGGCCATGTAGGCCGGGGCGAACCCGCGGTCCTCGACCATGCCGCGCACGATCATCAGCGGCGAGTGGTTGTGGCTGTTGACGAGGCCGGGCAACGCGACCCCGCCGCGGCCGTCGATGGTCCGCCGGGCGGAGAAGCGGCCCCTCACCTCGGGAGACGGGCCGAGCGCCGCGATCCGATCGCCGACGACGGCGATCGCGGCGTCGGGGACGATCGGATCCTCCGCGCGCTGGGTGAGCGCGAGCACGTGGTCGATCAGCAGATCGCAGGGAGATGTCGACATGGTGCGCTCGCGCCGTGCAGGTTGAGGCATTCTAGTGCTCGTCGACCCGATTCGGCGCGGCTGCGCAGCGGAGATCCATCTTGAGCACCCCGAGCCCCGACAGAGATTTCATCGGATACGGCGACGATCCCCCGGACCCGCAGTGGCCGGGCGGCGCGCGCGTCGCCGTCTCCCTGGTCGTCAACGTCGAGGAGGGCGCGGAGCTGTCGATCGCCGACGGCGACGAGCGCAACGAGACCGTGCACGAGGTCTTCGAGGTGGTCGAGGGCGCGCCGAATCCATGCCTGCAATCGCACTTCGACTACGGGACGCGAGCGGGCTGGCGGCGGGTGATGCGGGTGCTCGAGCGCTTCGACGCGCCGTGCACCGTGAGCGCCTGCAGTCGCGCCCTCGAGCGCTCGCCCTGGCTCGGCGAGGACGCGCTCGCGAGGGGGCACGAGATCGCCTGTCACAGCTACCGCTGGGAGCGGCACGCAGGGATGGACGAGGCGAGCGAGCGCGCGGTGATCGCGAAGGCGGTGGCGGCGCTCCGCGCCTCGACCGGCGCGCGGCCGATCGGCTGGCACACCCGCGGCGCGTCGACGCCGAATACCCGCCGGCTCCTCGTCGAGGAGGGCGGCTTCCTCTACGATTCCGACGCCTACGACGACGACCTGCCGTACGTGGTCGGGGTGCAGGGACGCGAGCACGTCGTCGTCCCCTACGCCTTCGACACCAACGACATGCGCTTCCAGGCGGGCGGGCTGTTCGTGCACGGCGAGGACTTCTCGCGCTACTGCATCGACGCCTACGACGCCCTGTGGCGCGAGGGCGAGCGGCGCCCGGCGATGATGTCCGTCGGTCTGCACACGCGGCTCATCGGTCGCCCGGGACGGATCGCCGGTCTGGAGCGCTTTCTCGCCCACGTGCGCGAGAGCGCCGGCGCCTGGCTCGCGCGGCGCATGGACATCGCCCACCACTGGCGGCGGCGGCTCGGGCTGCCCGAGTGGCAGCCGGACGACGTCAGCGGCTGATCATGAGCTTCGGCAGGAAGGTGACGATCTCCGGGAACACGGTGATCAGGACGATCCCGACGATCATCAGGAAGAAGAACGGCATCGAGGCCTTGGTGATCTGCACGATGTCGCGCCCGGTCATGCTCTGGAGCACGAACAGGTTGAAGCCGACCGGCGGGGTGATCTGCGCCATCTCCACCACGATCACCACGTAGATCCCGAACCACAGCAGGTCGATCCCCGCGTTCTGGACCATCGGCAGCACGACCGCCGCGCTCACCACCATCATCGACACGCCGTCGAGGAAGCAGCCGAGCACGATGTAGAAGGCGGTCAGCGCGATCAGCAGCATGTAGGGGGAGAGGTCGTAGCTTCCCACCCACGCGGCCAGGGTCCGCGGGATCCCCGTGAAGCCCATCGCGAGGGAGAGGAACGCGGCGCCGACGAGGATGAAGCTGATCATGCACGAGGTGCGCATCGCGCCCATCAGGCTGTCGACGAAGGTCCTGCGGGTGAGCGTGCGCGAGGCGAGGGCGAGGATCAGGGCGCCGAGCACGCCGATCGTCGCGGCCTCCGTCGGCGTCGCCACGCCGCCGTAGATCGACCCGAGCACCGCGGCGATCAGGCACAGGATGGGGATCAGGAGCCGCGTGCGCGGCGAGAGCTGCGACAGGGCGATGGTGCCGACGAGCCCGAGGGAGAAGGTCACCATGGCGCCGGAGATCGTGTCGGCGTCGAACTCCGGGTTCGCCTCGGCGAGACCGCGCGACATCGAGTCGGCGAGCTCGGCGCTCAGCGGTGCGAGGAGCCAGAGCGCGGCGATGAGGACGGCCTCGAGGCCGATGAACCAGAGGTCCCGGCGGCTCAGGGTGATGTCGCTCTTCGGGATCTTCCCCGGGTGCGTCCAGGTCCAGACCATGACGTAGGCCATGAAGATCCCGACCAGGAGGGCGCCGGGGAGCACGCCGGCGATGAACAGCCGCGAGATCGACTGCTGCGCGATGACGCCGTAGACGATGAGCATGATCGACGGCGGGATCAGCAGGCCGAGGGTGCCCGACCCGGCCAGGGTGCCGATGGCGAGCCCTTCCGGGTAACCGCGCCTGCGCAGCTCCGGGACGCTCATGCGCGCGACCGTCGCGCAGGTCACCGACGAGGAGCCGGCGACCGCGGCCATCACGCCGCAGCCGACGATGTTCACGTGCAGGAGCCTGCCCGGAAGCCACGACAGCCACGGCGCGAGCCCGTTGAACATGTCCGCCGACAGTCGCGTGCGGAACAGGATCTCGCCCATCCAGATGAAGAGCGGGAGCGCGGTCAGCGCCCAGTTCCAGCTCGCGTCCCAGACCGTCGTCGCCAGCAGCGACCCGGCCGGAGCGGGGGAGAAGACCTCGAGCGCGAAGAACCCGATGGCGAGCAGCGACATGGCGACCCACATGCCCGAGGCGAGCAGCGCGAGCATCAGGCCGAACAGGATGACGGTGATGACCCCGGGCTCCATCGACGTCACCCGGCGCCCGCGCGCGCCTTCGCCCCCACCCCTGGCCCGCTCATCCGACCGCGTCCTCCGGGTGCGCGTGGACGTCGTCGGCCTCGTAAGCGGGCTCGGCGCCCCGGAGCACGCGCACGAACTCGTCGACGAGCGCGATCGAGAGCACCGCCAGACCGGCCACCATCGCCGACTGCGGGATCCAGAGATCGATGATGATGAGACCCTTGGTCTTCTCGCCGAAGCGATAGGTGTCCCAGACCATCATCGCCGTCTGCACGGTGAAGTAGCTCATGGCGACGGCCGCCGCGCCCGTGCACCACAGCTCGACGACGCGCTTCGCCGTGCCCTTCAGGCCGCGGATGACGAGGTTGACCCGGATGTGCGCACCGTGCTTGAAGGCGGCGGCGAGTCCGAAGAACGTCGAGGCGGCCATGCAGAAGCCGGAGACCTCGATCGCGTCGATGGCGACTGCGAAGAAGCGCCCGACGATCTGCGCGACGATGAGGGCGGCGATCGCGGCGAGGAAGAACGCCGCGACGTAGCCGCTCGCCCGATAGAGGAGATCGAGTGCTGCGCGCATCGTCAGGCACCCGCCGCGGGGCGCGCCATGGCGCGCGCCCCGCGAGAGTCGATCGGCGTGTCGGTCGCTACTGGATCACGGCGAGGTAGCGATCGAGCACCTGCACGGCCTCCGGGCTCGCGCCCTTCTTCCACTCGGTCATCATCGCCCCGCCGATCTTCTTCATGTCGTCGATCACCGCGCTCGGAGCGTTGGCGGTGGTCATGCCGTTGCCCGAGAGCGTCTTGATCTGCGCGCGGGTCGTCGCCGCCGACAGCTCCCAGCCCCGGAGCTCGGCGCGCCGGGCGGCGTCCGTGATGGCCTGGCGAGTATCGGCGTCGAGCCGGTTCCAGCTCTTGAGATTCACGATGACCGCGTTCTTCGAGTAGATCGCGCCCGCGTAGGTGAAGTGGCTGGTGTTGTCCCAGGCCTGGATGTCGATCCCGGTCTGCGGGCTGGTGAACAGCGCCTCGATGAGGCCCGTGGAGAAGGCCTGAGGGATCTCGGCGAAGGGCAGGATGGTCGCGTTGAAGCCGAGCATCTCGCCCATCTGCTGGGTCGCCGTGGAGTAGATGCGCAGCTTCTTGCCCTTGAAGTCCGAGCTCGCCGATACGGGGAACTTGGTGTAGAAGCCCTGCCCCGGCCACGGCGTGTAGTACAGGATCTTCATGCCGTTCTTGGAGAACAGCTCGTCGAAGTACGCCTTCTGCATGTCCTTGAGCAGCCAGGCGGTCGCGTAGTCGGGCGCGATGAACGGCAGGCCCGCGAGGATGTACATCGGATCCTCGTTACCGTAGACGCCGAGCCGGATCTCGCCGATCGGGATCTGCCCCGCCTGGACCGCACGCTTGATCCCGTCGAGCTTGATCAGCGTGTCGTTGGAGTTGAGCGTGATCTTGACCTTGCCGGACGTGCCCTTGTCCACGTCGGCGATGAACTCGCGGATGTTCTCGGTGTGGAAGTTGGCGTCCGGATACCCGCTCGCCATGATCCACTCCTCGGCGGCCGCGGAGGCAGCGAGAAGCGTGACGCCCGCCAGCGCCGCCAGGTTGCGAATAAGTAGATTCCCCATGTTTCGGCTCCCTCAAGTTATGTCACGCCACGGCCGGGCCGCCTCGCGCTCGACGTTGTCGGCTCCCTCGCTCTTCGGCGAAGTCTCCCGCCGAATCCATGCGCCTGTCCAGCCCGAGCCGCGCTCGCCCGGCAGGCGTCGCTCCCGCGCGTCGCGGCCACCATCGGCGTCGGGCGACCCCCTGCGCCCTCACCGCCCGAAGGTCAGCAGCCGGCGCGGCGTGGCGACGAGAATGGTGTCGATCTCGTCCTCGGTGAATCCCTTGCGGCGCATCAGCGGCACGACGTTGCGCAGGACGTGCCCGTAACCGTGACCTCCGTAGGTGACCAGGCGGGTCTTGGTGCAGATGTCCTGAGAGACGACGATCTGCTCACCGTGGCCGCGGTCGATGAGCGCACGCATGTAGCCGAGGCGCATGTAGTCCGTCGGCAGATCCGAGTCCGCGAACCAGTAGTACGAGGTCTCGATGCCGAAGAAGTCGTACTCGACGACGCAGCCGCTGTCGGCGAGCCTGAGCACCTCGTCGGTGCTGAACAGCGTGCGATCGATGTGGCTCATGACGAGGCGCGTCAGATCGCCGCCCGCGCCGGCGACGATGTCGAGGATCTCCGGGAGCGCGTCGGCGTGCCGGCCCGGGTGCACGTTGATCGCGGCGCCCGTCTCGCGCTGCGCGACGGCAGCGGCCTGGAGCGACTTGCGCTCGAAGTCGCGGAGCGGCCACATGCAGCCGATCTCGCCGATGATCCCGGCGCAGACATCGGTCCCCCAGCAGCCCTCCTCGACCTGCGCGACCATCTCCGCGGCCAGCGCGTCGACGCTGCGGCCCTTGAACTCTTCGGGGATGTACTCGTCGACGTAGTAGCCGGCGCCCTGCACGATGGTGACGCCAGACGCCTTCGACAGGCGCCGCAGGCCCTCCGGATCGGGTTCGAGGCCGAAGTTGCTGAGATCGACCACCGCCGAGCCCCCGGACTCGCGCAGGCGCACGAGCTCTGCGAGCGCGACGTCGTGGTCCTGGTTGTGCTGGTTGCCGTAGTCGAGGATCGAGCGGCGGTTGATCTCCCACACCGTCTCGAGAGTGATCTCCACCTCGTCCTCGGCGCCGCAGGCGGCCCGCACCTCCGGGCGCGTCACGTCCCACAGGATGTGCTCGTGCATCAGCGTCGGGCCGAGCGCCTCGGGCTCGATGAGCCCGCACACGGTCTGGATCCTGCCGCGTCGCTGCTCGGCGTCCGCCATCGATGGTCCGTCGGGGTG
>CAJIAT010000013.1_pt1 | contig 22482 bp, 23 predicted proteins | sample 9199161 | NCBI WGS metagenome assembly CAJIAT01 (sample SAMEA7708281, study PRJEB35096) | sediment metagenome | biome: marine neritic benthic zone biome [ENVO:01000025]; feature: sediment [ENVO:00002007]; material: shallow marine sediment [ENVO:03000034] sea grass bed [ENVO_01000059] ... | reverse complement strand
GGGTGGTCGGTCGGTTCTTCAAGCGAAAGATCGGCGTCGAGTGCTGCCCGCTGCTTCAGGAAGACGATTCTTGCGGTCGCGGTTGTCTGACGGTTCCGCTCTGAGAGCCGTATCCGGTGCGGGCCGTCGATCCGGCCCGCATCTGGACAGCTTGCGGTCCTTGCACGACATCGAGTCGGGCGAGAGATCTGGTCGGGAACCGGTTCTCGATCTCGATCGATCGGGGCCCGACGCCGCGAGCCTCATCGGATCGCTCGGGAGACGCCGGTTGATTCGACCGGACGGGCTCGGTCCGACCCGGGCGGGAGCTCACGGCTGAGCGAGCGACGCCCGGCGCTCGGCAAGGGCTCCGAGGTGCTCGAGCACCGAGGCCGCGAGCGCCTCCAGCTCGTATCCGCCTTCGAGCAGCGAGACCAGTCGACCTCCTGCGTGACGATCGGCGATTCCCACGACGATTCGGGTGAGCTCGCCATAGCCGGCCGCCGTGAGAGCCAGCCCCGCGAGGGGATCGTCTCGGTGCGCGTCGAAGCCCGCGGAGACGAGCACCAGATCGGGGCGGAACGCATCGGCAGCTGGCACGAGACGCTCGCGGAAGGCCGAGACCACCTCCTCGTCGCCGGCGCCGGCGGGCAGCGGCACGTTCACGGTGAGCCCCTCGCCCTCACCCGTCCCGGCTTCGCTCGCCGCGCCGGTCCCGGGGTAGTGCGGCGCCTGGTGCGTGCTGAAGTAGAGCACCGTCGGATCGGCGTAGAAGGTCGCCTGGGTCGCGTTGCCGTGATGCACGTCCCAATCGACGATCAGCACGCGCTCGAGGCCGTGCCGCTGCTGCGCGTAGCGCGCGCCGACCGCGACGTGGTTGACGAGGCAGAAGCCCATCGCGCGGTCGGCGAGAGCGTGGTGTCCGGGAGGCCGGGCGGCGACGAAGGCGTTGCGCGCCCGGCCCTCGACCACCGCATCGATGGCGGCGAGGACGCCGCCCGAGGCGAGCCGCGCAGCGCGCCAGCTCGCTGGCGAGACCACGGTGTCGGGATCGAGCCGAGCCGGCGGACCGGCCTCCGTGCGCGCGAGCAGCTCGAGATAGGCGGGCTCGTGAACCGTGCGGAGCCAGCGCTCGGCGGCGGGCCCCGGCGTGATGCGAAGCAGAGCGTCCCCGAGGGGAGACTCCTCGACGCGCCGCACGATCGCGACGAGACGCTCGGGACGCTCCGGGTGTCCGGATCCGGTGTCGTGGAGCAGGCAGTCCGGGTGATGGACGAAGGCGGTCGGGGCGAGCGCGCCGTCAGCGGACTCCGCCAATGGCGAGCCGGCGAGGAGCACCACCAGGATGGACAACGCGTGCCGAATGCGCATCGCGAACGCCTTCATGTCGGCCGCAGTTGCTCGTTATTCTTCCACCGGGCACGCGCGGGCGGCAACGGGACGCGGGCAGGTCGACTGAACAATGGAGCAGCGAACGATGGACGCTATCAATGGCATCGCCCACGTCTTCCTCAGCGTGGGAGACTTCGAGCGCAGTCGCGCCTTCTACGGCGAGTTGCTGCCCGAGCTCGGGCTCGAGCTCGTCTTCGACGGAGACGACATGTGCTACCACGTCGGTGGGCGCACGGCGATCGGGATCCAGCGCTGCGAGGCCGCGCACGCGGGTGAGCGCTTCGAGCAGGGGCGCGTGGGCCTGCACCACGTGTGCTTCCGGGCGCGGGCGCGCGAGGACGTCGATCGGGTCCACGCGCTGCTCGGTGCGATGGATGCGACCGTCGTGACACCGCCCAGGGAAGGGCCCTGGGCCCCGGGCTACTACTACGTCCTGTTCGAGGATCCCGACGGCATCCGGCTCGAGGTCAACCACGTCCCGGGCAGGGGCGTGCTCGCCGACGGGGTCGAGTTCGATCCCTCCGTCGACTACGGCTGAGAGACGGTCCCGGGCGCTCCTGTCTCCCTACTCCGCAGCCTCGGCGACCGTCGCCTCGGGCGCGGCGTCGAGCGAGCCGGATACCAGCGCCCCGCCCTTGAGGACGAAGTGATGGTGGGCGCGGTCGGCGACGCGCTCGATGTCCGCGAGCGGGTCCCCGGAGACCGCGAGCAGATCCGCGATCGTGCCTTCGGCGATCCGCCCCTGCTCGGTCAGCCGCGTCAGGGCCGCCGCGTTGCCGGTCGAGATGACGATCGCGTCCATCGGAGCGATCCCGAGCTCGACCATGTGGCGGAGCTCCTGGGCGTTGGCGCCGTGCAGATTGAACGGGGTTCCCGCGTCGGTGCCCATGGCGATCTTCCCGCCTGCCTCGTAGTACATCCTGATCGAGCGCACGTGGGCGTCCGCCACCCGGTGCGTCTTCTCGATGACGTAGTCCGGGATCCCCTTGTCGGTCGCCGCGACGATGTTCTTCAGCGCCGCGATCGTCGGCACGAGATAGGTGCCCCGCTCGAGCATCTCCTCGACGCATTTCTCGTTCATGAAGATGCCGTGCTCGATGGAGTCGATCCCGCCGCGCACCGCGTTGAGGATCCCCTCCGCCCCCTGCGCATGGCTCGCGCAGGGCTTGTGGAAGCGGTGGCCCTCGGCGATCCCGGCAGCCATCTCCTCGGCGCTGTAGTGCGCGTCCTCGGGGTTGACCCCAGGGGTCATCACGCCGCCGGTGGCCATGATCTTGATGAGATCGCTGCCGGCGTGAATCTGCTCGCGCACCCCTTTGACGACCTCGTCGACGCCGTCGGCGACGCGCCCGAAGCGGTTGCCATGACCGCCGGTCATGCACAGCATTCGCCCGGCGGCGCGGATCGTCGGGCCCGCGAAGCGCCCGGCGTTGCAGGCGTCGCGCACCGCGAACTCGATGTAGTCGTGCCCGCCGCAGTCGCGCACCGAGGTGGTCCCGCCGGCGACCGTGTCCCGGGCATGCTCGAGGGCGCGCACGGCGATCTCCGCGTGGCTCATCTTCTCGACGACCGCTGGCGGGTTCGCCTCGCCGGCGTAGAGCAGGTGGACGTGGCAGTCGACGAGGCCGGGCAGCAGGGTGTCGCCGGCGAGATCGACCGTCTGCCCCGCGAACCCGTCGAACTCACCCTCGGGGGCGAGGCGCGCGATGCGTCCCTTCTCGATCAGCACGGCGTGTCCGTCGAGGCGCCCCCCGAGCCCGTCCAGGACGACTGCGTTGCGGATGAGCATGGACATCTTCGGTGTGACCTCCGGACGGTACGGCTCGGCGAGGGGCGAGAAGACGCCGCCCGGTGCGCTCCGGGCGCTCGCTCGCTCGGACTCAGTGTACCGCGCGCCGGGGCGGATCGGCGCCGCTCAGGCGGCGAGCGGCAGCACCTCCTCGACGAACAGGCGCATGCTCGCCTCGGAGGCGGCCGCGTCGGCGCGCTGGAAGTTGAACAGCAAGGTGGTCACGCCCAGGTCGCGCAGCGCCGCGATGTCGCTCGCCACCTGCTCGGAGCTGCCGGTGAGCAGGTGGCGCTCGCCGGTGTCGGTCGCGACCTCTCCTCGGCCCTCGTCGTACCAGTTGCCCCAGTAGGTCAGCCCGATGCTCGCCGGATCGCGTCCCGCCTTCTCCGCCTCCGCGTGGAGCTTCGCGATCCCGGCGGCGAGCCGCCCCGGCGTGTCGTAGGGGTGGCGCGGGTTGGCGCCGATCGGGTACCAGGCGTCCCCGTAGCGCACCGTGCGCCGGATGGCGGGGCCGCTCTCGCCGCCGACCCAGATCGGCGGGTGGGGCCGCTGGACCGGCTTGGGCAGGAAGGAGATGTCCGCGAAGCGCGCGTAGCGGCCCTCGAAGCGCGGGTCGTCCTCGGTCCACAAGGCCTTGAACACCTCGAGGTACTCGTCGGTGACCGCGCCGCGCTCGGCGAAGGGCTCGGTGCCGATGGCTTCGAACTCCTCGCGCATCCAGCCCGCGCCGACGCCGACCACCAGCCGCCCGCCGGAGAGCACGTCGGCGGTGGCGAGCGCCTTCGCGGTGAACACCGGGTTGCGGTGCGGGACCACCATCACCGAGGTGAGCAGCTTCGCCCGCTCGGTGATCGCCGCGACCCAGGCAAGCGTCGTGAGCTGCTCGATGCAGTCCCCGCTCGCCTGGCCAGGGTATGCTCCCGTCCCGGAGTAGGGATACCGCGACTCGATGTCGCGCGGGATGACGACGTGGTCGGGGAAGGCGAGCCAGTCGAAGCCGAGGGACTCGCCGAGGCGCGCCATCTCGGCGATGGTCTGCGGCGTGGCGAGCTGGCCGCGCACGGGAAGATTGAATCCATACTCCATCGGACGCTCCCGGACGGGTGAGGAGCGCGCGATGCTATAGAGCCGTTCGCGAAGACGCTACACCGAGGAGCTCTCGACCGAGCACTCGCCATCTCAGACCTCCAGGGATGGAGGAAATGCCGGGAATCGTCGGGAACAATCCCGGCCGCCTCCCCTCCCCGGCCCTCCCCTCGCTGGGGGAGGGAGCTCGTTGTTCCAGCCATATGGAGCGTTGTTCCCATCAGCCAGTTGTCCGAGCCGCAGCGCGCCTTTCTACTCGAGCACCGGGTGGGTCGCCTCGCGACCGCCGACGGCGCCGGGCGGCCCCACCTGGTCCCGGTGTGCTTCGCGGTCGCGAGCGACTCGGCCTACGTCGCCGTCGACGAGAAGCCCAAGCGTGTGCCCGCGCGCGCGCTCAAGCGGCTGCGCAACATCGGGGAGAATCCTGCGGTGGCCCTGACCGTCGATCGCTGGGACGAGGACTGGAGTCGTCTCGCATGGCTGATGATCCAGGGCACCGCGGAGATCCTCGACCGGGGCGCGGAGCGCGATCGCGCCCACGGGCTGTTGCGCGAACGCTATGCGCAGTACCGCGAGATGAGCCTTGGCCCGGTGATCGCCATCCGCATCGAGCGCGTGGTCGAGTGGCAGGCGAGCGCGGCCGCGGAGGCGGGCCGGTGAGCGCGACCTGGGCGGTGCTGCCGATCAAGGATCTCCACGACGCCAAGCAGCGCCTCGCGGGCGTGCTCGCCCGGGAGGAGCGCGAGGCGCTGTTCCGGGCGATGCTCGGCGACGTGCTCGAGGCGATCACCGCGGCACGGCGCCTCGACGGGTTGCTGGTGGTGACCCGCGACCGGGAGGCCGCGGCGCTGGTCGCTCCCTACGGTGCAGACATTCTCGGCGAGCGCGAGAACGCGGGGCAGACGACGGCGGTCACCGCCGGCGTCGAGGCTCTCGCCGCACGCGGCGTGGAGACCATCGTCACCATCCCCGGCGACGTGCCGCTGGCGACCGGCGAGGAGATCGACGCGGTGCTCGACGCCCACGGGGCGGCGCCGGCGATCACCATCGCGCCGGCGCACGACCGGCTCGGCTCCAACGCGATCGTCTGCTCACCGCCTCGCGCGCTGCCGCTGCGCTTCGGCGACGCGAGCTTCGAGCCCCACGTGGACCGGGCGCGCGGGCTCGGCATCGAGCCGCGCATCGTCGAGCGTCCCGGCCTCGCCCTGGACGTCGATCACCCGCGGGATCTCTCGGCGCTGCTCGCGGTGCCGGCCGATACCCGCGCGCACCGATACCTCGCCAGCACCGACGTGCGCTATCGCCTCCGCGCGAGGTAATGGGGACGGGTTCCTGCCCCTTCACCCGAAGCGTTTGCGCAGGAGGGGGAGCACCCGCTCGGCGTAGAGCTCGAGAAAGCGCGCCTGGTCCGGCCCCGGCGCGTGGAAGACGAGGTGGGTGAAGCCGAGGTCGACGTAGGGGGCGATGGCCTCGACCTGGTGCTCCGGGTCGTCGCCGACGATCCAGCGGCTGGCGGCGCGCTCGACCGGGAGTGCGTCGGCGAGGCGCTCCATCTCGATCGGATCGTCGACGCCGGTCTTCTCCTCGGGCGAGAGGGCGAGCGCCGCCCAGTGGCGCGTGTCCTCGAGGGCGCGCCTCGCGTCGGTGTCGAAGGAGACCTTCACCTCGAGGAGCTTCTCGACCGTGGCGCCGTCGCGGCCCGCCTTCTCGCAGCCCTCGGCGACGCTCGGCAGCAGCGTCTCGCTGTAGAGCTCCGGCGCCTTGCCGCTGGTGGTGATGAATCCGTCGCCGACGCGCCCGGCGAGGCGCGCCGCAGTCGGTCCCGCCGCGGCGACGTAGACCGGCACCGGCTCGTCCGGGCGATCGTAGATGGTCGCGGACTCGGTGCGGTAGTACTCGCCCTCGAAGGTGACGCGATCCTCCGACCACAGTCGGCGCATCAGCGCGATCGACTCCTTGAGCCTGGCGAACCGCTCCTTGAAGGCCGGCCACTTCACCCCGATCGCCGGCACCTCGTTGAGCGACTCCCCGGTGCCGACGCCGAGCATGACCCGGCCCGGGCTCAGCGCACCCAGCGTGCCCATCGCCTGGGCGATGATCGAGGGGTGGTAGCGGAACGTAGGCGTCACCACGCTGGTCCCCATCATGATTCGCGAGGTGCGCTCGCCGAGCGCGGCGAGCCAGGCGAAGGAGTAGGGCGCGTGGCCGCCAGTGTGGCGCCAGGGTTGGAAGTGATCGCTCACCATCACCGAGTCGAAGCCGAGCGATTCGGCCAGCATGGAGAAGTCGAGCAGCTCACGCGGGGCGAACTGCTCCGCGGAGGCCTTGTATCCGAGTTTCAGCACAGCGCAGCTCCCCCGACCCGGCGCACGCCGGTCGGGGACAATTCTGCTGCGGAGCCGCGTGATGCGAAAGGTGTGCGGCGCTCGCGGGTGGGTCGCCTGCCAGCAGGCCCGCCGAGGGGACCGGCTACCGGGTGTCGCTGTCGGCGCTGAGCGCCGGTCCCCAGGCGAGTCGCTCGACGGCGCGTCGCATGGCCTCGTCCGCGTCGATTCCGGGGGCGCGCGAGTACTCGTAGCTGATCAGGCGCTGCATCTTCGACCGATCGCCCAGACACAGCCGCAGCAGCGTCTGCTCGGGCGTCGTCGCGCCCTCTGGCCAGCGCCCGCCGGTCAGGCCGAGAATCCACAGCGCGGCGCAGAAGATCACCAGTACCACGACCGTCATAGCACCCATCGTTCCCCCTTACGGTGTTTCTCTTGCACTTCTCGGCTGCCCGCGGTGCGATGCGCGCGCCGCCGCTCCTCTCGTTCGCCTCTTCATCCGGTCCTGCTCATCCGCTCGCGGCGGGGCGGCGAATCCACGGCCGCGCCGGCAAGTCGGCGGCGAGACGCCCGCGCTGCTCGAGCGCCGCGCGCTCGATGGCGCGTCGGGTCGCGCTGACCGCGTCGAGGCCCGGCGCGCGGGCGCGCTCGGCGCGCACCCGAGCCCGCATCGCGGCCCGATCGCCGAGGCACAGGCGCACTAGGTCGCGCTCGAGCGCTCGTCGTGTCATCTGATGCTCGGTGGGGATGATGTCCGGCAACAGCCAGGCTGCGGCGTAGCAGACCGTCAGCAGGATCAGCCCCATGGTCATCTCTCATGCCTCCCTGGCAGCATCCGGGGCGCGATCTCAGCGCGTCCGGCGCCCCGCCGCGGTGCGATTTCGCACAATCGACGGCACGGCCCGTCGCTGCTGGCGGGGCCGCGAGCGATGGGCGGGCCCGGGGGGCGCGTCACCTCGCCCGCGGGCGGACGGGACGGCCGGAGCGGGACGGCGGTCCTGACGGTCGGCGCGCTCCCGCCACCGGCGGTCGACACTGCGCGGCGAGCGCTCCTATAGTTCGCGCTTTGAGGCCCCGGGACGCAGCGCCCATGCCCGACCACTGGCGGGATCTCGTCGCCACGCCGCGACCGCTCGACGCTGGCGAGGCGCTCGCGCTCGCGGCTGCAGACGACGTGCGGGCGCTCTCGCGTGCCGCCGCGGCGGTACGCGATGCCGCCCACGGGTCGCGGGTCACCTACTCGCCGAAGGTCTTCATCCCGCTCACGCGCCTTTGCCGCGACGTGTGCCACTACTGCACCTTCGCGACCGCGCCCTCGCGCCTCGCGGCGCCGTACCTGGGCCTCGACGAGGTGCTCGGGATCGCCCGCGCCGGCGCCCGGGCCGGCTGCCACGAGGCGCTCTTCACCCTCGGCGATCGCCCCGAGGCGCGCTACCGCATCGCCCGCGAGTGGCTCGACGCCCAGGGCTTCGCCTCGACCCTCGAGTACCTCGCGGTCGCAGCCGAGGCCGTCCTCGAGGAGACGGGGCTGCTCCCGCACGTGAATCCCGGGGTGATGGACCGCGAGGCGCTGGCGCGCCTGCGCGCGGTCTCGGTCTCCGCGGGACTGATGCTCGAGAGCGCCGCCGATCGCCTCTGCGAGCGCGGTGGCCCGCATTTCGGCTCGCCGGACAAGCGGCCCGCCGTGAGGCTCGAGACGACCCGGCTCGCCGGCGAGCTCGCCGTGCCGTTCACGAGCGGGATCCTGGTCGGCATCGGCGAGACGCGCGCCGAGCGCATCGAAGCGCTCCTCGCGCTGCGTGCGCTCCACGAGGCGCACGGCCACCTGCAGGAGGTCATCGTCCAGAACTTCCGCGCCAAGCCCGGCACCGCGATGGCCACGAGCGCCGACGCGAGCGAGGCGGAGCACCTGTGGAGCGTCGCCGTCGCGCGCCTCGTGCTGCCGCCCGAGGTGAGCGTGCAGGCGCCGCCGAATCTGAGTCCCGGGAGCCTGCGCGCGCTGCTCGAGGCGGGCATCGACGATTGGGGTGGGGTGTCGCCGGTCACGCCGGACCACGTGAACCCGGAGGCAGCCTGGCCTGCAGTGGCCGCGCTCTCGCGCGAGACCGAGGCCGCCGGCAAGACCCTCGTACCGCGGCTGCCGATCTACCCGCGCTACCTCGCCGAGCCCGCGCGCTGGCTCGCTCCGGCGCTGCTCGCGCCGACGCTGCGCCACGCCGACGCGGCGGGTCTCGCCCGCGAGGACGCCTGGCACGCAGGCGCGCGCAACGCCGCGCCGCTGGGCCCGGCGGCGAGCCCGGCGAGACCGTCCTCGGCCGTCGCGCGCACGCTCGCCCGGGCCCGCGACGGCGTCGATCTCGGCGAGGCGCAGGTGGCAGCGCTCCTGGACGCCCGGGGCCGCGACGCGTCCGCGGTGCTCGCCGCCGCCGACGCGCTGCGCGCCGAGACCTGCGGCGATCGGGTGAGCTACGTCGTCACCCGGAACATCAACTACACGAACGTGTGCACCTTCGGCTGCCGCTTCTGCGCCTTCTCCAAGGGCGCGGTGCGTGAGCACGGTCGCGAGCGGGGCTACGCGCTCGACGTCGAGGAGGTCGCCCGGCGGGCGCGGGAGGCGTGGTCACGCGGCGCGACCGAGGTGTGCATGCAGGGCGGGATCCACCCCGAGTACACCGGCGAGACCTATCTCGAGCTCGTCGCGGCGGTGAAGGCGGCAGTCCCCGCGCTCCACGTGCACGCGTTCTCACCGCTCGAGGTGACCGAGGGCGCGAGGCGGCTCGGACTCGGCCTCGAGAGCTACCTCGCGCGCCTGAGGGCCGCGGGCCTCGGCTCGCTACCCGGCACCGCCGCGGAGATCCTCGACGACGAGGTGCGCGCGGTGATCTGTCCGGACAAGGTCGACGTGCGCGGCTGGGAGGCGGTGATGGAGGCCGCCGCGTCGGTGGGCCTGCGGGCGACGGCGACGATCATGTTCGGGCACGTGGAGACGCCGCTGCACCAGGCGCGCCACCTGCTCAGGCTGCGCGCGCTGCAGGCGCGCACCGGCGTGTTCACCGAGCTGGTGCCGCTGCCCTTCGTCCACATGGAGTCGCCGGTGTACCTGCGCGGGCGTGCGCGGCCGGGTCCGACCTTCCGCGAGGCGCTGCTCGTGCACGCGGTGGCGCGGCTCGCGCTCCATCCGCTGCTCGCCAACGTGCAGACCTCGTGGGTGAAGATGGGCCCGGACGGCGCGGCGGCGTGCCTCGCGGCGGGCGCCAACGACCTCGGCGGCACGCTGATGAACGAGTCGATCACCCGCGCCGCGGGCGCCGCCCACGGGCAGGAGATGACGCCAGCGCGCATGGAGGCGCTGATCCGCGGAGTCGGCCGCGAGCCGCTCCAGCGCACGACCCTGTACGCGGACGCGCCGGCCGAGCGCCGCGTCGCGGCCCGCGCCGCCGCGCCGCTCGCCGTCGACGATCCGCCTGCGCTGGAGCTGCGAACGAGCGCATGAGCGCCACGCGCCTCGAGATCGAGGCCGTGCCCGGCATGCCCGAGGTGCGCCCGGGGGACGACGTCGCGGCGCTCCTCCACGCTGCGCTCGAGGCCGCGTCGCTGGCGCTCGGCTCCGGCGACGTCGTGGTCGTCGCCCAGAAGGTGATCTCCAAGGCCGAGGGCCGCATCGTCTCCCTCGCCGGGATCAGCCCGTCGTCGCGCGCCGAGGCCCTCGCCCGCGAGGTCGACAAGGATCCGCGGCTGGTCGAGGTGATCCTCGGCGAGTCGCGCGAGGTGGTCGCATCCGGGCCCGGCGTGCTGGTGGTCGAGCACGTGAGTGGGCACGTGATGGCGAACGCCGGCGTCGACCGCTCGAACGTCGGCACGCCCGCCGAGGACCACGTGCTGCTCCTGCCCCGGGACCCGGACGGCGCCGCGGCGCGCCTGCGCGAGGAGCTCGCGGCGCTCGCGGGGGTCGCCCCGGCGGTGGTGGTGAGCGACAGCATCGGCCGGCCCTGGCGCAACGGCACCGCCGCGGTCGCCCTCGGCGCCGCCGGACTGCCGGCGCTCCTCGATCTGCGCGGGCTGCCCGACCGGGACGGGCGCGAGCTGCAGGTGAGCCTGGTCGGCCTCGCCGATCAGGTCGCCGCGGCCGCGGCGCTGGTCATGGGCGAGGGCGCCGAGGGCACGCCCGCGGCCATCGTGCGCGGTCTCGCCCTCGGCGGCGACGAGGTCCCGGCGGCCGCCCTGCTGCGCCCGCGCGAGCGCGATCTCTTCCGGTGAGTGCGGTCGTCGCGCTGTCGGGCGGGATCGGTGGGGCGAAGCTCGCCCTCGGCCTCGATCGGCTCCTCGCGCCGGGTGCGCTCACCGTCGTCGCCAACCCCGGTGACGACTTCGAGCATCTCGGCCTCACGGTGTGCCCGGACCTGGACACGGTGATGTACACTCTCGCCGGGCTCGCCAATCCCGAGACCGGCTGGGGGCTCGCCGGCGAGACCTGGCGCTTCATGGAGGCGCTCGAGCGCCTCGGCGGCGAGAGCTGGTTCCGCCTCGGCGACGGCGACCTCGCGACTCACGTCGAGCGAAGCCGGCGCCTCGCCGCCGGCGAGTCGCTGAGCGCGATCACCGACGACCTCAGGCGCCGGCTCGGCGTGCGCTCGGAGATCCTGCCGGCGACCGACGACGCCGTTCGCACGGTGGTCGAGACGCCCGACGGACCGCTCGCGTTTCAGCACTACTTCGTCCGTGACGGCTGCGCTCCGCAGGTGCGCGCGCTGCGCTACGAGGGCGCCGCCACCGCGACCCCCGCGTCGCTGGTGTGTGAGCGCCTCGCCGACCCTGCTCTCGAGTGCGTGGTGATCTGCCCGTCGAACCCCTTCCTCAGCATCGATCCGATGCGCGCGGTCCCGGGTCTCGCGGACGCGCTCGGGGCCTGCCCGGCGCCGGTCGTGGCGGTCTCGCCCCTGGTGGGCGGTGATTCGTTGAAGGGGCCGACGGCGAAGATCATGGGCGAGCTCGGGCTCGAGATCTCGGTCGCGACGATCGCCCGTCACTACGAGGGGCTCGTCGATGTCTTCGTCGTCGACCCCGCTGATGCGCCGGAGCTCGAGCGGCTCGGCGTCGCCCACGGCACGACCGATGTCGTGATGCGCAACGCTGCCGACCGCGACCGCGTCGCCCGCGCGGTCCTCGCGCTCGCGGAACGGGCTGCGCGCGGGCGCGCGTGAGCCGACGTCATCGGTCTTCGAAGATGTCCTCCGGGAGCAGCGCGGAGACCGTGACGTTCGGAAGGTCCACGGCGTTGCTGATCCGCAGGTCCGCCGCGACGCTGCAGATCACGTAGGCCTGCTCGCGGCTGAAGCCACGGCGAACCAGCAGGTCGATCATCGCGAGCAGGGCGTTGCGGGCGGCGAGGGTCAGGTCCTCGCCCTCCTGGGTGCCATCGGCCGCGATCGGCATGCCGGTGGTGGCGACGAATCCGCGTGCACCCCAGCGCGCGGCGTGGGGGTCGGGACCGATGCGGGCGAAGCGGGGGAAGACGATGCCCTCGCGCTCGGCGCGCCCGGCGTGGAGGTGAAAGCGCAGCGTCGCCGTCGCCCCCATCTCGATCGCCGTCACGCAGCACTCCGAGTCGCCCTGGGCGTAGTGCGCGTCTCCGGTGGAGAAGCGCGCGCCGTCGACGGCGACCGGGAGCAGCAGCCGCGCGCCCCGCGTGAGCTGTCGAACGTCGAGATTGCCCCCGTTCTCGCGCGGTGGCATCGTGCGCAGGCCCTCGCGCGCGACGGAGCCGCCCGCAGGCACCGCGTCGGTCGGGTCCGGGCCGAGCACCAGCCCGCCACGGCGCGCGAGATCGGCCTCGCGCGCCGCCCAGGACTCGAGCTGGAAGTGTGACGGGGCGACGCCCGCGGTCCCCATGAAGGCGCCCTCGGGGATCCGCACGCCAGGGATCTCCGCCGAGGTCGCGTGGCCGTCGGCCATGTGCCAGTGTGCGAGGAAGTCCACGGGGAAGTGCTCGCGAAGAAAGCCGATCCCGGGGCGGATGCGGGTCCACCCGTAGTCCTCCGGGACGACGTCGACGAACTCCACCTCGAGCAGATCGCCCGGGCGAGCCCCCTCGACGTGGAGCGGGCCGGTCAGCGGGTGGCCCACCTTCGCGTCGAGCCCGGCGAGATCCTCGACCGTCATGCCCGGCCGGATCTGTCCGTCGGCCGCGTCCCGGGTCTCGAGCACGATGGTCTCGCCTGGGGCGACGGTCGCGATCGGCGCGATATCCGGATGCCAGCGGTTGTGACCGGTGTCCGGCTCGTCGCGGAGCCGCCCGGCCCGATCGATCGCGATCCGCTGCCCTGCGCTCACTGGAAATCGGCTCACCGGAAGTCGAAGCCCATGCGCGCGAGCGCCGCGCGCAGACCGTCCCGCGGGCGGGCGGCGAACTTCGCGGCGACGTCGTGGGTCCAGGAGTCGTCGCTGGTCTCGCGGCCGCTCGCGCGATAGTGCTCGGCGAGCGCCGTGTCGTAGGGCTCGAGCGCCGCCGCCGAGGCCGTCGCGTCGTAACGCTCGGCGTGCACGACCGCGGCGTAGGGCATGCGCGGCTTCTGCTCGGGCACCGTGTCGGCGTAGCCGAGACACATGCCGAACACGCAGTACACGCGCTTCGGCAGCTCGAGGATCTGCGCCACGGCCTCGGGATCGTTGCGCACGCCGCCGATCATCACCCCCTTGAGGCCCACCGAGTCCGCCGCGAGGTAGGCGCTCATCCCGACCAGGGCCGCGTCGATGGTCGAGACCAGTCCGATCTCGTGGTTGTTGTCCTCGAGGTCGTGGCCGTTGCGACGCATCGCCACCTCGATCCGCGTGAGATCGGCGCAGAAGGCCAGGAAGACCGGGCACTCGGCGACGTGGCGCTGGTTTCCCGCCGCCGCTGCGAGGTCGCGCTTCGCGTGCGGGTCGCGCACCTTGATGACGGTGCACGCCTGGATGTTCGAAGAGGTCGGCGCGCGGAGCGCGGCGCGCAGCACGGCGTCGATCGCGGTCTCCGGCACGGGACGGTCGGCGAAGCGGCGCACGCTCACCCGCGCCAGCAGGGTCTCGATCGTCTCGCTGGTGGCCTCGTCGCCGGTCTTGCCGGGGTTTGCGCGCATTGTCCCGATGCTCGTGGTGCTCATGGTGCTGTCGACTCCTCCTCGGCTCGAATCGTCCGAGCCGCGCCCGGGACCAGACGTCCGGCGCGGCGCGCTGCGGCGGGCGAGTGTAGCGCGCCTGGCGGTCCTGACCGCGTGATATCGTCGGGGCCGGCCGGTGGCGTGCGTCCGCCTCCGCCCGTACGCTCGTGGAGGACTGGATGCGCATAGCCGTTTTCGGAAGCGGCGGCGTCGGCGGCTACTTCGGTGGCCGGCTCGCCGAGGCAGGCGTGGACGTCAGCTTCGTCGCCCGCGGCGCTCACCTCGCGGCGATCCGCGAGCGTGGCCTGCGGGTCGACAGCGTCGCCGGCGACTTCACGGTCACGGCGGCCCGGGCGAGCGACGACCCCGCGGAGATCGGGGTCGTCGACGCCGTGCTGCTCGGCGTCAAGGCCTGGCAGGTGCGCGAGGCGGCCGAGGCCATGAAGCCCCTCATCGGCCCGGGTACCGTCGTCGTGCCGCTGCTGAACGGCGTCGAGGCGCCGGCGCAGCTCGCCGAGATCCTCGGCGAGGGGCCGGTGCTCGGGGGCCTTTGCGGCGTCATGGCCTTCATCGAGGGACCCGGCCACATCCGCCACGCGGGGATCGATCCGTTCATCCGCTTCGGTGAGCTCGACAAGGCGCGCAGCGAGCGCGTCGAGCGGCTCGCCGAGGTCTTCACCGGTGCGAAGGCCGTTCGCTGCGAGATACCCGAGGACATCCACGTCGCCATGTGGCGCAAGTTCCTGTTCATCGCCGCGAGCGGCGGCGTCGGCGCCCTCGCGCGAGCGCCCTTCGGCATCGTGCGCGACCAGCCCGAGACCGCCGCCCTCGTCGAGGCGGCGATGAAGGAGATCGCCGCCGTCGGCCGCGCGCGCGGTGTGGCGCTGGCCGAGGACGCGGCACCCAAGGCCTTCGCGCAGTACCAGGCCTTGCCCGCGGGCGGAACGGCTTCGATGCAGCGCGACATCGTCAGCGGGCGGCCCTCCGAGCTCGAGGCGCAGAGCGGCGCGGTGGTTCGCCTCGGCGCAGCGGCTGGCGTCCCGACGCCGGTCAACGCGTTCGTCCACGCCTGCCTGCTCCCACTGGAGCGGCGGGCGCGCGGCGAGGTCGAGTTCGACTGAGCACCGGCGTCGTTCGGGCTCCGCGTTCCAGAGCAGAGGATTGCCATGAGCACCGTGGGTTTCATCGGGATCGGAAACATGGGGCGCCCGATGGCGCGCAACCTCGTCGAGGCGGGCCACGCCGTGCGTGCCTTCGACCGCGCCCCGGCCGCGATGGACGGCGCGGTCGCGGCGGGCGCGAGCCCCGCGGCGAGCGTCGCCGAGGCCGTCGCCGGCGCCCAGGCCGTGATCACCATGCTGCCCGAGGGCGCCCACGTGCGCGCGGTCTATCTCGACGACGACGGCATCCTCGCCGTGCTAGATCGCTCGACCCTGCTCGTGGACTGCTCCACGATCGACGTGGCCACCGCTCGCGCAGTCGCCGACCGCGCGGAGTCGAAGGGACATCGCATGCTCGACGCGCCGGTCTCCGGCGGCACCCGGGGCGCCGAGGCGGGCACGCTCACCTTCATGGTCGGCGGCCCGCAGCCCGCCTTGGAAGAGGCGCTGCCGCTCCTCGAGGCGATGGGCCGCAACATCGTGCACGCCGGCGGTGCCGGCAACGGTCAGGCTGCAAAGCTGTGCAACAACATGATGGCGGCGATCAACGTGCTCGGCGCCGCGGAGGGCTTCGCCCTCGGTGAGTCGCTCGGCGTCGAGCGCTCGGTGCTCTACGACATCGTGTCGAGCTCCTCGGGCAGCTCGTGGATGCTCACCAACGCCTGCCCCGCGCCGGGCCCGCTGCCCGACGCGCCGTCGAGCCGGGGATACCCGCCGGGCTTCAAGGCGTCCCTGATGGCCAAGGACGTGCGCCTCGCGCTCGCTGCCGCAGGGCAGGCGGGCGCCACGACGCCGCTCGGCGCGCTCGCCTCGGCGCTCTACGAGCAGGCCTGCCGCCAGGGCCTGGGCGATCTCGACTGCTCGGCGGTGTTCAAGCTCGTCGAGCCGCGCGACTGAGGCCCGTGCGCGGCGCCGGCGAGCAGCGGCTCCTCGGGGCGAGCGCCGGCGATCGCTGAGCCGACGAAGCCGGTGCCCGACGCCGACCACCCAGCTGCCGATGTCGGGCGGGGCATCGCGTGGATGATCCTCGCGACCTTCTTCTTCGTCGCTCTCGATACCGTCGGCAAGTATCTGATCGCGCGCTACCCCGTCGAGCAGGTCGTGTGGGCGCGCTTCGCGTTCCACCTGCTGCTGTTCGCCGCGTTCCTCGGCCCGGGCCTCAGGGCGGCGATGCGGTCGCGGCGCCCGGGCCTGCAGGCGGTGCGCTCGGCGCTGATGCTCGGCGCCAACGCCGCCGCGTTCCTGGCCCTTCGCAGCATGCCGCTCGTCGAGGTGTCGGCGCTCATCTTCACCTCCCCGTTGATCGTCACTGCCCTGAGCGGACCGCTCCTCGGCGAGCAGGTCGGTGCGCGTCGCTGGGCGGCGGTCGGCGTCGGGTTCGTCGGCGCACTGATCGTCATCCGGCCAGGGCCCGGAATCGCCCAGGGCGCCGCGCTGCTGCCCCTCGCCGCCGCGCTCTCGTTCTCCCTCTACCAGATCGCGACGCGCAGGCTCGCCCGCCACGATCCGGCCCGCACGACTCTGCTCTACACGCCGGTGGCGGGCGCGGTGGTCATGAGCGCGCTGGTACCCGGCGAGTGGCACACGCCCGACGCCGCCGGCTGGGCGATTCTGGTGGTCGCCGGGGCCTTCGGCCTCGCCGGCCAGCTATGCCTCATCCGGGCCATCGAGCGCGCGCCGCTGCCCGTCATCGCGCCGTTCAACTACCTCGGTCTGCTGTGGTCGGCGCTCGCGGGGTTCCTGGTCTTCGGGGATCTGCCCGATACCTCCACGGCGATCGGCGCCTCGGTGATCGTGGCGAGCGGGCTGTACGTCGTGCACCGCGAGCGGGTTCGCACCCGGCGTCGCGCGCCGGGGCCTTGAGCGGCGCTCGTCGGGCGAGCCGCGCGCGGGACCATGGGCCGGCCGGTCGCTCCTCGAGATGTTCTGACAGGCCTCGGTGTGTGCCTCGAGTTGCCCGACCGATCCGCGGGGCTCAGCTCCCGAGGACCGCCCGCACCGACTCGGCGAGGATCTCCGGGATCCGGTCGATCGTCTCCTCGGGGGTGACGATCGGCGGCGCGATGCAGTAGACGTCGCCCCGGACCCGGCTGAACATGCCGCGCTCGACGGTCGCGGCGTGCACCTTCGGGCCGATGCCCAGCGCCCCGTCGAAGGGCTTCTTCGCGGCGCGATCCTCGACCAGCTCCACCGCGCACATCAGTCCCTTGCCGCGGATGTCGCCGACGTTCGGGTGATCGCCGAGCGCATCGTGCAGGCCCTTCATGAGCCGTTCACCCTTCGCCGCCGCCTGGCCGGGGAAGTCCTCACCCTCGACGAGGTCCATCATCGCGAGCGCGATGGCGCAGCCGACGGGGTGGCCGCTGTAGGTGTAGGCGTGCATCCAGGCCTCGCCGCTCTCGTGCATCGCGTCGGCGATCCGGTCGCTCACGCCGATCCCGCCGAGGGGGAAGTAGCCCGAGGTGATCGCCTTGGCGAACTGGATGAGGTCCGGCTCCACGCCCCAGTGCTCGAGCCCGAACATGCGCCCGGTGCGTCCGAAGCCGGTGATCACCTCGTCGGAGACCAGCAGCACGTCGTGGCGATCGCAGATCTCGCGGATGCGCGGGAAGTAGTCGTCCTGGGGAACGATGACGCCGCCCGCGCCCTGCACCGGCTCGGCGATGAACATGGCAACGGTGTCCGCTCCCTCGGCGAGGATCGCCTTCTCGAGCTCGTCTGCCGCCGCGATCCCCTGGCTCGCGGCGCCCTCAGGGGCCTCGTACCAGTAGGGGTACGGGGAGGGGATGTGCACGAAGCCCGGGACCCGCGGCTCGAACATCGGCCAGTAGCTGCCGATGCCGGTCGCCGACATGGCGGCGAGGGTGACGCCGTGGTAGCCCCAGACGCGGGAGATGACCTTGGTCTTCTCCGGCTTGCCCATGAGCTTCCAGTAGTAGCGGGCCATCTTGATGTTGCTGTCGGTGGACTCGCCGCCGCCGGAGGTGAAGTAGAAGTGGTTGATGGACGGGTAGGTCATCCGCGAGAGGCGCTCGGCGAGCTCGATGGCCCGCGGATTGGAGCTGCCCGTGTAGCCGGAGGCGTAGGCGAGCTCCGAGAGCTGTGCCGCGCCGGCCTCGGCGAGCTCGCGCCGGCCGTTCCCGGCGGTGTTGTTCCACAGCCCGGACAGACCGTCGATGTACTCCTCGCCGTTGGCGTCGACGAGCGTCGCGCCGTGACCGCCCACCCAGACCTTGCCACTGGAGTGCGCGGCGCGGTTGTGGAGCGGGTGGATCAGGTGCTCGCTGTCGCGATCGATCAGCGCGGCGTTGGCATCGTTGGACATCTTCGTTCTCCTGACTGGGGCGTGCGTGGGCGTCCGAGCGCCCGCATCGGGCGAGGATACGCCGAGCCCGCGTCCGGGTCAGTCCGGGCGGGGCAGGGCGGCCTCGAGCGCGGCGCGCACCGCCGGCGCCGGCAGCGTCGAGCTCCGGGTGGCGACGTCGAAGAACACGTTCACCGCCTCGCTGGTCGCCAGGCACTGCGCGTCCCGGAAGACGCCGTAGCCCGTGGTGACCGACTTCCTCCCGAGCGAGAGCAGGCGCGCGCCGATCCGCAGGGTGCCGGGGAAGCTCGTCTCGCGCAGGAAGTCGACGGTGATCCGCGCCAGCACCGTGTCCACACTCTCGCCGCCGAGGTCGAGGAACTGGCGCAAGAACATCACGCGCGACGCCTCGAGGTAGACCAGGTAGGCGGCATTGTTCACGTGGCCCATGGGGTCCTGATCGGAGTAGCGCAGGGTGACGTCGGTCCAGTGGCGGTAGGTGCCGGGATCGGCGAGGTCCTCGCCACTGCCGGTCGGGGTGCTCATCTGGGCGTTCTTCCGTGGTCGGTGCCTAGCCCGGATATTGCACCAATTCTCTGCTGCGGCCGCCGATCCACCTGCATTTCCAGGCCGTACTCGCTCGGCTCGGGCTTCCTGCTTCGCCCTACCTCGTCCATCCATGGACTCGTGCGGACTCCTCAACGTAGCGTCAAGCTACGCCTTCGTCGTTCCTCGCTCCGTGCGGCCTGGAAATGCAGGCGTCTCGACGCCCTCGCGACGAGAACTGGTGCAATATCCGGGCTAGAGTGTCAGGATGTCGAGCGCATGCCGATGGTCGGTCCTCGCAGCCCTGGGCCTCGCCCAATGGCTCGCCCTCGGTGCGCTCCCGGCCCGGGCGGACATCTGGAAGCTCGTCGACGAGAACGGTCACGTGCACCTGTCCAATCGCCCCCTCGGCCCCGGGTCGCGCCTGATCGCGCGCAGCGCCGGGAGCCGCGATGCGGCGCGGCGAGCCGACCTGGCCCGGGAGAACCGGCGCCGGTACGCACCGCTCGTCGACCGCGTCGCGGCGCGCTACCGGATCAGCGCCCAGCTGGTGCACGCGGTGGTCCGGGCCGAGTCCGCCTACGACCCGCGCGCGGTCTCGCGCGCCGGAGCCGTCGGCCTGATGCAGCTCATGCCCGAGACCGCGGCGCGCTATGGCGTGCGCGATCGGCGCGATCCGGCAGCGAACCTCGACGGGGGCGTGCGCTATCTCATCGATCTGCTCGAGCAGTTCGACAGCGTGACGCTCGCGCTCGCCGCCTACAACGCCGGAGAAGGCGCCGTGATTCGCCACGGCAACCGGGTGCCGCCCTACCCGGAGACCCAGGGCTACGTGCGCAAGGTGCTCGTCTACTACCGGGAGCTGCGCTCGACGCCGGACCCGTCCTGATGGGTGTGGCAGCCCGGGAGCATTGCGATGGCGCGCGCTGAGTTCGCGCTCATCGCCGCGCACCTCACCGGTCTCGGCGCACCGCGCGACGACGTGGTGCTCGGCGTCGGGGACGACGCCGCCCTGGTGCGCGCGCCGGCCGATGCGATCCTGCGCACCGCGATCTCCAGCATCCGTCCGCGTCCGGGCGAGGACCCGCAGACCCTCGTCGAGCGGGCGCTCCACCCGGCGCTGCGCGAGCTCCGCGAGGCGGGCGCACGGCCAGCGTGGGCCACGCTCGCCCTGACCCTCGCACCGCGCGACACTGGCCGGCTCGCCGCCCTGGGCCCGGCCCTCGACCGCGCGGCGCGCGAGGCCGGCGTCGCCATCGTCGGCGGGGACACCACCAGCGGGCCGACCCGCGTGACGATCACGGCGCTCGGCGTCGCGCCCAGGTGAGCAGGCGACCGGCACCGCCGCCGCGCGACGAGGCAGAGCTGCTCGGCCGCGCCGAGGCGCTCGCCGGCCTGACGCTCGCTGAGATCGCCCGCGACCGCGGCGCTGCGGTACCCGACGACGCCCGCGCCGCGAAGGGCTGGAGCGGCCAGCTCCTCGAGGACTGCCTCGGCGCCGACGCCGGGTCGCGCTCGGAGCCCGACTTCCGCGGGCTCGACGTCGAGCTCAAGACCCTGCCGATCGGCCCGTCGCGGCGACCGCTCGAGTCGACCTACGTGTGCACGGTCCCCCTCGAGCAGCCCGCCTCGCCGCGCTGGGAGGACTCGGCGGTCTGCCGAAAGCTCTCGCGCGTGCTGTGGGTCCCGCTGCTCGCCGAGCGCGGCGCGCCGGTCGCCGGGCGCCGGGTCGGCGCGCCGCTGCTGTGGAGCCCATCGAGCGAGGAGGAGGCGAGCCTGCGCGAGGACTGGGAGGAGCTGATGACGCTCGTGACCCTGGGACGGAGCGCGGAGATCACCGCGCGCCACGGCGCGGTGCTCCAGATCCGGCCGAAGGCCGCGGACTCCCGGGCGCGGCGCTGGGGCACCGACGGGCAGGGGCGCCGCGCGCGGGTCCCGCCCCGGGGCTTCTACCTGCGCACGACCTTCACCGCAGCCCTCCTCGCCAGGCACTACGCCGCGAGCGGCGTGGTCGGCGGTTGACCGGTGCGGGCGTTCACGGTTCCCTACGCCGTCCCGTTCACCGCCGCGCCGAGCCAGATGCCACGCCGTCCGACGCCCAGCCGTGCCCTGCGGCCCCAATCCCGGCGAGCCGCATGAGGCGGTTCCGCTGCTCGTGCCCGCGCGCACCGGAGCTGTTCTTCGGCAACGACCGGTGCCTCGCCTGCGGGCGCGAGGTCGGCTTCGATCCGGCGCGCATGGCGATCATCCCCCTGGACCCCGCCGCTGGCGATGGAGCGCCCCGCCGGTGCCGCAACGGCGTCGAGCACGGAGTCTGCAACTGGCTCGTCGAGGCGTCGGCGGACACCCCTTTCTGCATGAGCTGTCGGCTCAACGAGACGATTCCGAGGCTCGCCAAGGCCGGCAACCGGGACCGCTGGGCCGCCCTCGAGTACGCCAAGCGCCGGCTGCTGTACTCGCTCCTCGCGCTGGGGCTCGACTTCGAGGCGGAGAGGGAAGGCGCGGGGATGCGCTTCTCGTTCCTCGAGGACCGTCGCACCAATCCGCTGGTGCTCGAATCGACGGTGATGACCGGCCACGCGGGCGGCCACATCACCGTGAACGTCGCCGAGGCCGACGCGGCCTATCGCGAGCGCGAGCGCGAGGCGCTCAACCAGAGCTATCGCACGCTCCTCGGGCATCTGCGCCACGAGAGCGGCCACTACTACTTCGACCGGCTGATCGCGAGCCATGCGCTCCTCGAGCCCTTCCGCGAGCTGTTCGGTGACGAGCGCGCCGACTACGAGCAGGCGCTGGGACGCTTCCACGCCGAGGGCGCCGTCGCCGGGTGGGAGACACGGCACGTGAGCGCCTACGCGTCGGCGCACCCGTGGGAGGACTGGGCGGAGTGCTGGGCGCACTACCTGCACATGACCGACACGCTCGAGACCGCCGTCGCGTACGGTCTGATCGAGCCCGCGCGACCCGACGGCGGAGCGACGATCGCGCGCTGGCGAGCGCTGACGGTGGCACTCAACGAGCTCAACCGCTCGATGGGGATGCCGGACGCCTATCCCTTCGTGGTGAGCCCGGTGGTCGAGGAGAAGCTCGCCCTCATCGAAACCGCGATTTGCTCGGCGTCTGCCCCCAGGTGATCGGCGGCACCGAGTCGAAGGCCTCGGTCAGACGCTGGTTCCACAGCCGCTTGACCTCGAGCAGGTAGGGGTCGTCCTCGTCCAGGGAGACGTAGGCGCCGAGGGCGAGGGCTCCCTGCGAATAGCACATCAGCTCGATCGGCGGCCCGACCGTGGCGTTGCTCCGCGCGGTCGAGTCGATGGACACGAGCGCGCACTTCGCGGCGTCGTCGAGGCTCGTCGAGGGATCGACGATGCGATCGAGGATCGCCTTGCCGTACTTCGTCTCGCCGATCTGCAGGAAGGGCGTCTGATCGGAGCTGGTGATGTAGTTGCCCTGGGGATAGACGAGGAAGATCGACGGCGGCGCGTCGGCGATCTGGCCTCCGATGATGAGGCTCGCCTCCGCGCTGAATCCTGCCTTCGCGACCGCCTCCTCGTGCTTCGCCTCCTGCTCGTGGAGCATCTCGCCGAGGTACTCGGCCGCTTCCTCGACGCTCGTCACGGAGGCGAGGCCCACCTCGGCGTCGGCGCGCTCAACGTCACGCCGGATGCGCGCGACCACGGCCTGGGTCGTCGCCAGATTGCCGGCGACCGAGGCTGGAAGCGAGCCGAACGGTTGAGGACGCGCGCCCGGTCCTTGACCACCTTCG
>CAJIAT010000418.1_pt1 | contig 22803 bp, 16 predicted proteins | sample 9199161 | NCBI WGS metagenome assembly CAJIAT01 (sample SAMEA7708281, study PRJEB35096) | sediment metagenome | biome: marine neritic benthic zone biome [ENVO:01000025]; feature: sediment [ENVO:00002007]; material: shallow marine sediment [ENVO:03000034] sea grass bed [ENVO_01000059] ... | reverse complement strand
GCCCAACACCGTGGCGATTGCAATGATCGGTGCGTGAGCGCCGCCGAGCCCGGGTGGCGGGCATCGGGGGCCGCTCGGGGACCGCGTCGGAAAACCGCGCCCACCTGCGGCCGAGCGATCGGCGGGAGAGGGGCGGCGTCAGCGTGGATCAGAGCGCCGAGAAGACCTCGTTGGCCCAGGCGATGCTCTCGGCGTAGAGTGCTCCGATCTCCGGTGCGCTCGCGCCAGGGAACTCCACCCCGGACCAGTTCTCCTCCTCGAAGGCGAGCGCGCACCGGAGCGCCCCACCGAGCACGCCTTCCTGGGCGAGCAGCGCGCGCTCGAGGGCAGCCGCGAGGGGCATTTCCGCCACCGCCTGCTCGAGGGGGCAGTCGGTGAGCGCGTCCAGTCCGGAGAACAGGCCGACCGTGAAGGCTCCACCCGGGTCGGCGCTGTCGGTCTCCTCGCACAGGCGCTCGCACAGGCGCGCTCGCACCAGCAGGGTGCGGGTCAGCTCGCTCGGCTTGTCGTCGACGCTGGCCACCACCATCAGGCTCGCCCATCGCTTGATCGCGGCCAGGCCCATGAACACCACCGCGCGATGGATGGAATCCACCTTGCCGGGAAGGGAGAGAAAGGCGGAGTTCATGAATCGCATGAGCTTGTAGCTGAGCCCGGCGTCACGGGCGACGGCCGACGCGACCTCGTCCACCTCGGCGTCGGCATCGTAGAGGGTTCCGAGGATGCGCAGCGTCATGAGCTTGCTCGCGCCCACGCGGGTGCCCGAGACGATGTGCGGTCGCGCGAAGAAGTATCCCTGGAAGTACTGGAGCCCGTGGGGCTCGAGGCTCGCGTGCTCTTCCTGGCTCTCGACGCGGTACGCGATCACGTCGCGCCCGAGCGGGAGGATGAGCTCGGCCTGGCGTGCGGTCTCCTCCAGGCCGAGCGCCTGCACGTCGAGCTTGACCGCGTGGGCGCGCTTGACCAGCGCGAGGTTCTGCGACGTCACCCTGCCACCGTCCATCACGAGCCGGTAGCCTTCGGTGCGATAGTGGTCCAGGACGTCGAGGAACTCCCCGTCCGGCTCGACGTCGCCGGGGAACTCGAGCGCCACGCGCTCGGCGGGGAGCGCCATCGGATCGCGGCCAATCAGGAAGTCGCGGGTGACGTTGAGGTGGACGAGGCCTCGGTCCACGAGTCGGGACAGGCCGATGTCGGTGAAGCCGCTGGTGATGACCTCCGCGCTCGCCGCGTCCGGGTCATCGAAGCAGGCGGCGGTGCTGCTCGGCGTCCGGTGCAGCAGCTCGTAGCCGTGCACCTCCAGATTGCGGTCGAGAATTGGCTGCCGGCCGACAATGACCTCGCTCAGCGAGACGTCGGGGCGCTGCTCCGGCGCGGTGCTCGAGTGGACGCTCATTGGTGACCTTTCGAGAGGGCTGGGCAACCGGACCGCCCCGCATGCGTCGGTCCGGACGTCGGGGTCGATATCGGCCGAAACGGCCCCGGCTGTAGCGCCCCGCCGCCGGTCGCCGGCGAGGGCTCGACCTGGCCCCGCGATCGCTCGAATCGGAGGAACTGAAGGTATTCGATACCCAGGTCAGCACAGCGAAGTTTCCCCGGTCTCGCCCCGGCCGCCCGAGGCTCATGGCTCCACGATGACGCTCCTCACGAGCCGGCGCAGCTGCTCCGAGGTGGCGGGCTTCTCGAGAAAGGGGCGGCCGCTCGATTCGAGGAACGCCTCGGCGTGCCCGCCCAGGAGGTCGCCGGTCAGGAACACGATGCGCTCGGCGAGCTCGGGGGCACCGCCCTGGAGCTGGGCGAACAGCGCGGGCCCATCCATCTCCGGCATGCGCAGATCACAGACGATCGCCGCGTACGCTCTGTCTCGAATCCGCGCGAGGGCCTCGACGCCGTTGCCCGCCTCGTCGACGTCGTGCCCGTCCATCGCGAGCACCTCGGCGATGTACTCGCGCACCTCGGGCTCGTCGTCCACCACCAGCACGGCGCCGCAGACGGCACCGCCATCGAGCTGGTCGCCGTCCTGGTCCGGGCGTGACGCCGACGCCGCGCCGGGCAGCGTCACCACGAACCGGGCGCCCCCATCGTCGCTCTCGCCGACGTCGATGTGCCCGCCGTGCCCGCTCACCATGCCGTGACACACGGCGAGCCCGATCCCCGTGCCCACGCCGTGCGCCTTGGTGGTGAAGAACGGCTCGAAGATGCGCCCGCGCAGATCCTCCGGGACGCCCGGCCCGCTGTCGCTGACCTCGACGAGGAGCCGGCGCTCCCCGTGCTCGAGGCGCGTGCGAATCGCGAGTCGACGCGGACCCTCCCCATCCATCATCGCCTGCTGAGCATTGACGACGAGGTTCACGAGCACCTGGGTGAGCTGGTCCGGGTCCGCGTCGATCTCCGGGAGCTCGGGGTCGAGCTCGATCCCGACCTCGATCCCGGCGCTGCGCAGCTGGTACGCGAGCAGATCGAGCGCGCGCCGGACGAGCTCGTTGAGCTGGGTCGGTGCATGCACGGTCGAGCGCTGGCGCGCCATCGCGAGAAACGTACGGACGATCCTGGCGCAGCGCTCGGCGGCGGCCCGGACGCGCGCCGCTTGCTCGCCCTGGCGACCGGTGAGCTGCTGCTCGAGCAGCGTGCCGACGCCCACGACGACTGACAGGGGGTTGTTCAGCTCGTGCGCGACGCCGGCGAGCAACGTGCCGAGCGCGCTCATCTTCTCGCTCTGGTTGAGCGCGTCGCGCTGGCGCTGCAGCTCCCGATCCGCTTCGATCCGCTCGGTGACGTCGGTGTGGGTGCTGACGATGGTCCCGTTGGGCAGACGCTGGCGATGGACGTCGATCACTCTCCCGTCCACGAGATGGTCGAGCGTGTGCTCCCGGGTCATCTCGTCGTACTGGCGGAGACGGCGCGCGATCAGCGCTTCGAGCGACGCGTCATCTGGCTCACTCTCGCGACGCCGGCCCTGGCCGATGCGGAACCGGATGTACTCGCTGACGTGGGTACCAGGGCGTGTCAGCGCCTCGGGCAGGCCGTAGATCCGCGCGAACCCCTGGTTGGCGAGCACCACCCGGTGATCAGGGCCGATGATGGTGATGCCCTGCTCGATGTTCTCGAGGATCCCCTCGAGCTGCGCCGTGCGATCCTCGAGCGCGCGTTCGAGCCGCGCCTCGCTCTCGCGAAGCGCCGCCTCCGCGCGCTTGCGCTCCGTGATGTCGGTTCGCACGCTGACGAAGCCGCCCGACCGGGTGTGCTGCTCCTGCACCAGATCCCATCGCCCGTCGGGCCAGTTGTCCTCGGTGAGCGTCGAGTCGTTCTCCCGGCGCCACTGGACGAAGTCCCGGATCCAGCTCTCCGGGTCGCTGTACGCTCTCGCGTCACGCACCGCATCGTTGCGCACCGCGAGCCGCACCAGCTCCGCCATCTTCGTGCCCTGGATCCGATCCTGCGGCGGAAAGAAAGGGAAGGCCTGGTGGAAACGCCGGTTGCTCAGGACCACTCGCTCATCGGCGTCGTAGAGCACGAAGGTGTCGAACAGGTTGTCGACCGCCTCGCGCAGCAGCATCTCGGTTCCGCGGCTCGACACCTGCTCCGTGACGTCCGACAGCGACAGCATCTCCGCAGGGCCGCCGTCCCAGTCGACGCGCCGGGCAACGGCCTCCAGCCAGAACAGCGCGCCGTCCTGCGTGAAGCACGGGAACCAGCGCGGCCTTCGAGGCTCGTGTCCTGCAAGGATCTGGCTGTGATGCTGAGCCGTTCGCGCGTGCCACTCGACCGGAAGGTGGACGAGCATCGACGGGCAGCGCAGCAGCTCGCCGACATTCCCGTAGCCGAGGAAACGCGCAGCGGTGTGGTTGGCGTAGAGCGGGGTGAAGCTGCGGTGGATGACGACCCCATGACCGAGCTGATCGAGTAGCGCGCAATCCACTCTCGGCCGGGCCGGAGCCGGGTCCGCGTCGAGCGCCGCCGCGACCAGCCAGCCGACCTGCTGGCCGTCCCGGTCGCGAAGCGGCTGGAAGTCCAGCTCGAGCGCAGCGCGTCCCTTCGCTGCGGCCGGCGAGCGGATCTTGGTCCGGAAGCTCCGGCCCGCTCGCAACGACGTCACCACGTTCGCGTCGCACTCGCCCAGCGCCTCGAGCACGACGTGCACCGGCTGCTCGATGATCGCCCTCGCGCCGCCGGCGACGAGCGTCGCAAAGGCTCGATTGCTGTGCCGAACGGTCGGGACGCCGCGGGCGCCACGCTCGCTGACGACCGCCACCGGTCGAAGAGCGTGAGCGCACACGGTCTCCAACGGTTCCCCGACCGGCCCCGGAGCACGCCTAGGCGATCCGTCCGACATCGTCTGAGGGCGCCTCGGCGCGGTTCGCGGCCGTACGCCGCTGCTCGTCGACCGGAACTGCGCCTGTGAACAATATCAATGCCTGTCCGCGCCGCGATTGCTAGAAAGACCGTCCGACCATTGCGTCTTCGCGGCGCACTTGCAGTTCGCGCTGTTCGTCAGCCTGCGAACACACCGGAAAACGCGCTCACGCTGCGCGACGAGCGTAGCCGAGGTGTGGGAGCGGCACAATCGCAAGGATGTGGAGGAATGAGCCATGGAGAACTTCCCGCTTCAGTTGAGACACCCCTCTGGCCAGATGATGTCCCTGGAAAGAGACCGAGTCGTCGTATCCCTCGGCAATGGCGCCGCCAGGGCTGCGCCTTCGAGCGTGTTGACCGACCTCGGCCTGGTGCTGGAGACCGCGGACGAGCCACGAGGACCCGCGCTTGCCGAGGGGAGAACCGCACCGCCCATCAGAGTCAACCACACCGCCTCTCGTTTCTGGACGCGAACTCAGGATGGAACGGCGTTCACGGCGGACAAGCTGACCAGTGCCCGGGCATCCGCCTCCGGCGACTCCCTCGAGTGGGTTGCCCCCGTGTACAGCATGCAGGCCGGTGGCCGCACCGAGTACGTGGCGCTGCTGCCCAACGTCCTGGTCGTCAAGCCCAAGGCGGATGCTCGCATCGAGGACGTTGCGCGCTATCTCGAGAGCTTCGGTCTCGAACAGGACCCAGAGCGCTCGAGATACCTCGGCGACCAGTGGTGCTTCGTCATTCCCGAGCCCCTGGAGCACACCTCGGTCGAGATCCAGACCAGGATCGCAGCCGAGGCCGGCGATCTCCTCGATGAGATCAGGTTCGAGTCGATGCCGATGTTCGTGCCCACGGCGCTGGTACCGAACGACCCGATGTACGGCACCCAGTGGGGCGTGCAACGGATCCAGGCCGGCGGAGCCGGTGACACCGCGTGGAACATCACCCGCGGCGATCCGAGCGTCGTCGTCTGCGTGCTCGACAGCGGGTGCGATCTGGGACATCCGGACCTCGAATACGCCGACGACGGGATCAACCTCGGAACGATGCTCCCGGACGGAGGTCCGACGGGCAACCACGGCACGGCGTGCGCGGGCATCGCCGCCGCCAGCATCGGCAACGGTGCGGGCGTCGCCGGTGTGGCGGGCGACTGTCGAGTCCTGCCGGTCGCCTTCGAGAGCTGGACCGACGTGGAGGTCGCAAGCGGGATCCGATACGCGACGCTCAACGGAGCCCGGGTGATCAGCATGAGCTTCGGCTGGAACCCCTGGGATCCGGGCATCATCGACCCAGCCATCCAGGAAGCGTTCGATGCCAACGTGGTCATGTGCGTGGCGACACACAACCACAACGCGGCGATCACCTACCCGGCCACCAACCCCCTCGTGATCGCGTGCGGCGCGTCCGACCAGATCGACAATCGCAAGTCGCCTACCTCTCCGGATGGCGAGGGATGGGGATCGAACTTCGGTCCGGAGATCTCCGTCGTCGCACCCGGCGTCAGGATCCCGACGACCGACCGACTCGGAGACGACGGCTATGGCACGGGCGACTACTTCGCGCTGTTCAACGGAACGTCGTCCGCGACGCCTCACGTGGCAGGTCTGGCAGCGCTGCTCCTGTCCCGGGATCCGTCGCTGACCAACGTGGCCGTTCGGGACGTCATCGAGCGGACCGCCGACAAGGTGGGCACGGTGCCGTACGCGAATACTCCCGGATACCCGAACGGGACCTGGAATCAGGAGATGGGGTACGGCCGCGTCAACGCCTTCAGCGCGATCGAGGCGGTGACGCCCCGCTCGGCGAAGATCGTCTGTGGACGGACGTCGAACGCCGTCACCGACGCCTGGCACACGGTCCACTTGTGTGCTGGCTTCGACAGTCCTCCCATCGTGCTCACCTCGATCGAGACCTTCGACGGCCCGGACGCCGCCGGGACGCGGCTGAGGAACGTCACGGCGAATGGTTTCGAGGTCAAGATCGAAGAGGAGCAGTCACAGGACTCCGAGACGACGCATACCACCGAGGCCGTGGGCTACGTGGCGCTCTCTCCGGGAATCGTCGAGGACGCGATCGGCAACGCCGTCGGTGAAGCGGGAACCGTGTCGGTGGGGCAGTCGAGCGGCTCGCAGTGGCACGACGTGACCCTTCACCGCAGCTACTGCAACCCGATCGTGGTGATGCAGATCATGACCTTCAACGGGAATCAGCCGTGCCACGTTCGAGTGAGGAACGTGCTGGGCAACACCTTCCAGTTCCAGATCGAGGAGTGGGACTATCTCGACCAGAGCCACGTCGTCGAGCAGATCGGCTACCTGGTGATCGAGGGCAGGCGTCACCAGCTCCCATTCGGAAAGGTCGTGGAGGCGGGCAAGCTCGACCTGGACCACGAGTGGGCGAGGGTGGAGCTCGGCTTGCCCTTCTCCTCCAGCCCGGTGGCGTTGAGTCGATGCCAGACGAGGGCGGGCGGCCAGGCCGTCGTCACCAGGGAGAGGGACGTGTCCGCCACGGGCTTCGAAGTCCGGCTCCAGGAAGAGGAGGCGAACGACGACGTCCACGTGACCGAGGTGGTCGGCTACCTGGCCATCGAGCAGCGGTAGCCTGGAGATCGGACGCACCTGCCGATCGACGCGCAACGGTGCCTCGAGCGCTTCAGACGAAGCTCGGCCCGTTCAGTGCCGTCGCGGCGGGTGCGCTCCCCTGTCTCGTCGGAGGCTAGAGATTCGGTCGAGGGCTCGGCCATCGTGCGAGCCCTCGACCGCGGATCGGCACTCTGGCGAGAAGCCGGAAACCATCGTCGCGCGGCGTCGCCGGTGCCGGTGCCATGGGCCGAACCGATCCGGACGACCCCCGGAACGAGTCGAACCGTCGCCCGGACGCAGAGGACGGTCCAGGGCCCCCCGCTGATGCGCGGAGCGCGGCTCGTTGAGCGCGGGTTCCTCAGGGCGCGAGCGCGTCGATCACCCACTCGTGGGCCGGGTCGTTCTTGAAGCGCCACGCGCGGGTCGGGCCGGCCATGACGTTCAGGTAGTAGAGCTCGTAGCCCGGCGGTGAGCCCACCGGGTGATAGCCCCGCGGCACCATCACCACGTCGCCGTCCTGCACGGTGAGGGTCTCGTCGAGGCTGCGGTCGTCGGTGTACACCCGCTGCACGGCGAAGCCCTGGGCCGGATTGAGCCGGTGGTAGTAGGTCTCCTCGAGGAAGGACTCCTCGGGCATCGCGTCCTGGTCGTGCTTGTGCGGCGGGTAGCTGGACCAGTGGCCGGCCGGGGTGATCACCTCGACCACCAGCAGGCTCTCTGCCGGGTCCTGCTCGGGCAGGACGTTGCGGATCTTTCGCGCGTTGGTCCCGTGGCCCCGGTCCTCCGCGCCCACCTGCTCCGGCGTCACCAGCCGGGCCGGCAGCGCGCCGGTCCCGGGGGCCTGACACAGGGCGATCTCGAGGTCGGTCAGCGCCAGCACCTCGAAGCGATCGCGCGCGGGCACGTAGACCGAGTGCGGCGGCCCCTCGAAGACGCTGGCGCGGCCGCCGACGTCGGCGAACTGCGCCTCGGCGGTCTCGACCGCGGCGCGTCCGCTCAGCAGCACGAGGCAGAACTCCCGGTCGCCGGTATCGCGCGCGAGGCGCTGCCCCTCCCCGAGGCGGTAGACCTCGAAGCCGACGTGCTTCCAGCCCGCCGAGTCCGGGGTCACCCGCAGCACGTTGCCGTCGCCGTCGGGGGCATGTGTGGACTGCTTGAGCTCGCTCATCGATTCTCGCTCCGCTGACTGCAGGCGTGACTGCCGGGCGCGCGCCGACTCAAAGGCCGCCCCGCTCGTCGACGAACGCCATAACCTGATCGTGGGTCGGCATGAAGTTCGCGCATCCGTGCTCGGTCACCACGATGGCGCCGCAGGCGTTGCCGAGCCGGGCCGCGTCGCGCCAGCTCCAGCCCTTGACGTAGCCGTAGATGAACCCGGCCCCGAACGCGTCCCCGGCGCCGAGGATGTTGGTGATCTCGACCGGGAAGCCGGGGGCGTCGATGACCTCCCCGCCTGCGTCGCCGTCACCGGCGACGTGGATCCGTGCGCCCTCGGCGCCGATCTTCTCGATCACCGCCTTCGGGCCGAGGGCGAGCAGGCGCGCTATCGCCGCGGACACGTCACCGCTGACGCGCGCGTCGGAGATCTGCGAGTGGGTCACGTCCACCTGCTCCGCATCAGAGAGCACCGCGGCGTTGATCTCGTCCTCGGTGCCGATCACCACGTCGACGAGGCGCATGCACGAGCGCACCGCGACGCCGAAAGCGCGCGGGTCGTCCCACTGGTCGGGCCTGAAGTCGACGTCGAAGACGACGTCCTTGCCCGCCTGCTTGGCCACCTCAGCGGCGAAGATCGTCGCGCTGCGCGACGGCTCGCGGCTGAGGTTCGTGCCCGCGAACTGGAAGACCCGGGCGCTCGCGATCGGGGCGGCGAGCACGTCGTCGATGCTGAGCGCGCTGTCGGCGCAGTTCTCCCGATAGAAGACCAGCGGGAAGCGGTCCGGCGGCTCGACGCCGAGCACGACGGCGCTCGTGCGGTTGGCTGGCTTGCGCGGGATGTACTCGGTGATGACCCCCTCGCGGTCGAGGAAGGCGAGGACGAAGTCACCCACCGGATCCTCACCGATGCCGGTCAGCAGTGCGCTGTCCAGGCCGAGCCGGCGTATGCCCACGCTGATGTTCGTCGGCGAGCCACCGACGTAGGCGGCGAAGCGCTCGATGTCCGGGAAGGGCGAGCCGACATCGGCGCTGTAGAGGTCGATGGACGACCGGCCCATGTGAAAGGTGTCGATGTGGGGCGTGCTCATCAGTCGCGCGGCTCGGTCCGGGGCTGGCGGTCATGCCGGCTCGGCCCTACGCCTCTTTCGGGTCCGAGGGGCCACCGCCGGGTCGCCGGATCATATCGCGATTCCAGGGTGGCTCTAGCCCGGATATCTCGCCAGCTCGCGTCGCGAGGACGCCCGAGACGCCCGTAGTCGAGCCCGCGGTCCGCGCCGACGAGCCGCTAGCGGGTCGCTATCCCGGCGACCACTCGGGGTGCGCCCCGGCCACCGAGACCGAGCGGGTCTCGTAGAGCTTGAGCAGGAGACGAGCCGGTCGAGGTCGAGCCTGCACAGTGGAATCGACATCGTGAATGTGCTGGATTCAATTATTCATTTTGACGATAAGTTACCTGAGCGCGATGATGGCTGCCAGCTCGGGCCCCGGCGCCCGTGAGCCGAGGCACGCGCGATGGAACGGTCCTTTGCCCGCGAGATCGAGAGCCTGAAGCTCGGCGAGGGCGAGACCTTTCACGGCGAGGGGATCCTCGCCGTGACGAAGGCACTCCTGCAGTCCGGCGTCTCCTACGTGGGCGGGTACCAGGGAGCACCGGTGTCGCATCTCATCGACGTCATGGTCCAGGCCGCGCCGCAGATGAGGAAGCTCGGCGTCCACGTCGAGCCGTGCACGAACGAGGCATCGGCCGCGGCCATGCTCGGCGCATCGATCATGTACCCGGTCCGCGGGGCGGTGACCTGGAAGTCCATCGTCGGTACCAACGTCGCCGCGGACGCGCTGTCGAACCTCGCCTCGCCCGGCGTCACCGGCGGCGCCCTCATCATCATCGGCGAGGACTACGGCGAGGGGGCCAGCGTCATCCAGGAGCGCACCCACGCCTACGCGATGAAGTCGACGCTGTGGCTCATGGATCCACGCCCCAGTCTCGAGCACATGGTGCGCTGCGTGGAGAAGTCCTTCGATCTCTCCGAGGCATCGGGGACGCCGGTGATGATGGAGCTGCGCATCCGCGCCTGCCACGTGCAGGGCAGCTTCGAGGCAAAGGACAACGTCGCGGCGGCGATCTCGATGGAGAACCTGCTCGAAGCGCCGGCGCCGCACGACTACGACCGCCTCTCGCACCCGCCGGTCACCTTCGCGCACGAGAAGCGCAAGTACGACGAGCGTATGCCGGCGGCGCGCGCCTTCATCCGCGAGCACGGCCTCAACGAGGTGTCCGGGGGGCGTCATGGCGAGGTCGGCCTCGTCGTCCAGGGCGGCCTGTACAACGCCCTGCTGCGCGCGCTCGGCGAGCTCGGGCTGGCGGACTCGAGCGGCCGCTGCGACGTGCCGATAATGACGCTGAACGTCGTCTATCCCCTCGTGCCGGAGGAGATCCTCGCCTTCGCCGAGGGCAAGGAGGCGCTGCTCGTTCTCGAGGAGGGCCAGCCCGAGTACATCGAGCACGAGATCGGATCGATCCTGCGCCGCGCGGGCTCGCCGGTCGTGCTCTCGGGCAAGGACGTGCTGCCGATGGCCGGCGAGTACAAGTCCGAGGTGATCGTGAAGGGCGCCGCCGAGTTCCTGCGCCGACACCTGCCTGCACTCGGAAACATGCTCGGTGATGGGCGCTACGCCGAGGAGATCGAAGCGCTGCGCGACGAGGCGAAGCACCTGCTCGGCGCCCCAGTCCCTCCGCGCCCGCCCGGGTTCTGCACCGGCTGCCCGGAGCGCCCCTTCTTCGCGGCGCTCAAGCTCGCCGAGCGCGAGATCGGCAAGGTGCACTACTCGGCCGACATCGGCTGTCACTCCTTCGCGACCTTCGCCCCGTTCGAGTTCGGCAACTCGATCCTCGGCTACGGCATGAGCCTCGCCTCGAACGCCGGGGTGGCGAGCTTCCAGGCGAAGCGCCCGCTCGCGGTCATGGGCGACGGCGGCTTCTGGCACAACGGTCTGCTCTCCGGCGTCACCTCACGCCTGCTCAACGGCGGCGACGGCGTGCTGGTGATCATGAAGAACGGCTACACCTCGGCGACCGGGACCCAGGAGGTGATCTCCTCGCCCGACGACTCGGACAAGCTGCGCGCCGCCGAGAAGAGCGCGACGGCGAAGGAGAGCACGATCGAGGACGCGCTCGAGGGCGTCGGCGTGAAGTGGCTGCGCACGGTGCACACCTACCGCGTCGCACAGATGCGCAAGACCCTGCTGGACGCGTTCAGGACGCCCTTCGAGGGGCTGAAGGTCATCGTCGCCGAGGGCGAGTGCCAGCTCGAGCGCCAGCGTCGGGTGAAGCCGCTGCGCGCCGCTGCGCTCGCCGCCGGCGCACGCATCGTGCGGACCAGGTACGGCGTGGACGAGGATACCTGCACGGGGGACCACTCCTGCATCCGGCTCTCGGGCTGCCCGACGCTGACGGTGAAGACCGCGACGGACCCGCTGAGGAGTGACCCGGTCGCCCACGTCACCGACGGCTGCGTCGGCTGCGGGCTATGCGGAGAGGTGGCCCACGCGGCGACCCTGTGCCCGTCGTTCTGGCGCGCCGAGATCATCACCCATCCGAGGGCGATCGACCGGCTCGCCTCACGGGTGCGCGACTGGCTCACCGGGCTGCGCCAGCCAGGGCTCGAGCCACCGCGGCTCGAGCCACCCGGACTCGGGCAGCCCGAGACGCAGTCATGAGCGCGATCGAGGCGAGCCCCCCGCTGCGCATCCTGATCGCCGCTCTCGGCGGGGAGGGCGGGGGCGTCCTCATGAACTGGATCGTCGAGGCCGCCCGCAGGGCCGGCCACGTGGTGCAGGCGACGTCGGTGCCCGGGGTCGCGCAGCGCACCGGCGCCACGAGCTACTACCTCGAGATCGCCTCCGAGACGGGCGAGCCGCCGGTCGCCGACGGCCAGCCTGGCCCACGCACCGGGTCCCGTGCCGTCCTCGGCCTCGTGCCGATGCCGGGGCGCGTCGACGTGGTGCTGTGCAGCGAGCTGGTCGAGGCCGCCCGCGCCCTCGCCGCAGGCTTCGTCTCGCCGCAGCTGACCACGCTGATCGCGTCGACGAGCCGCGTCTACACCACGGCCGAGCGCATCCAGATGGGCGACGGACGCTACGAGGCGGCGCGCGTCGAGACCGCCGCCCACGCGCTGGCCCGGCGATGCCACCTCCTGGATCTCGCGGCCCTCGCCGACGACAACGGCACCTTCATCAGCGCGACCCTGTTCGGCGCCCTCGCCGGCAGCGGCGCCCTGCCCTGGCCGGCAGCGCGCTCGCGCGGCGTGGTCGGCGAAGGTCGGTCGGCGGCGGCGAGCCTCGCCGGGTTCGACGCCGCGCACGCCGCGGTCGCCGGCGAGCGCTCCGCAGACGCGCTCGCGAGCGCGGCTCGCGACGAGCCAGCCAACGCAGCGCCGGCGCTGCCCGAAGGCTCCGAGTACTCGAGCCTCCCCGAGGCGCTGCAGGCCATCGTCGCCCACGGTCACGACCGCGCTTGCGACTTCCAGGACGCCGGCTACGGTCGACTCTACCTCGAGCGCACCAACGCCCTGCTCCGCGCAGGAGATCCGTCGGACAGCGTCATCCGGCACGCGCTCGCGGAGGCCTGCCGCCGGCTGGCGCTGTGGATGGCCTACGAGGACATCGCGCGGGTCGCGGATCTGAAGACGCGCCCCGAGCGCTTCGCGCGCATCCGCGCCGAGGCCGGCGTGCAGCCGGGGCAGATCCTGAAGGTGACCGAGTACCTCAAGCCTCGCACCGAGGAGATCGCGGCGGTGCTCCCCGCTGCCATCGGACGCCTCGTCATGCGCCACATCGACAGGGGCGGTCGCTTCCCGCTGCTCGGACGCGGGATCCACGTGCGCTCGAACGGGGTGATCGGGTTCTGGATGCTCCGCCTCGTCGCGTCGCTGAGACACCTGCGCCGGCGCTCGCTGCGCTATCGAGAGGAGCAGGCGGCCATCGAGAGCTGGCTCGATGTGATGAACGGGTCGCTCCCGCGATCCCCAAACTTCGCCTCGGCGCTCGCCGAGCTGCCGCGGGTCCTGAAGGGCTACTCGGATACGCAGGCTCGCGGGCTCCGGGCCTACCGCCGGATCATGGACGAGCTCGTGCAGCCCGCCATCGCGGCCGGCGGCGAGGAGGCGGCGGCGCAGCGCCTGCGCGACGCGGTGCGCGCAGCGCTCGCCGACGAGCACCACGGCGCGCTGGATCAGGTGGTCGCCCCGCCCTCGCGCAAGATCGCCGTCGGGCTCGAGGCGAACGCCCATGCTCACTAGCCATCGCACGGTCACGATCGAGTGGGGCGACTGCGACCCCGCCAACATCGTCTTCTATCCCAGATACTTCGCCTGGTTCGACGCGTCGACGGCCCATCACTTCGCGGCCGCGGGACTGCCAAAGCCCGAGCTCGTCGTCCGCTACGGCGTCGTCGGCTTCCCCATGGTCGACACCCGCGCGCGTTTCCTCGTGCCCTCGAGCTACGGCGACGAGGTCGTCATCGAGACCGCGATCACGGAGTTCGGCCGCTCGAGCTTCCAGGTGCACCACCGGCTGCTGCGGGGCGAGACGCTCGCCGTGGAAGGGTTCGAGAAGCGCGTGCTCGTCAGGCGACGGGCCGACGGAGAAGGCATCGAATCCTGCCCGATCCCCGAGGAGGTCGTCGCCCGCTTCGAAGCCTGAGCCGCGGGAGGCCCCAAGAACCACTTCGGGAGCCGTCGATGACTCCTGGCGCAGTGCCTGCACCGAATGCCCGTCTGAAGTCGCAGATCACGCTGGACGCCGTGACCCGATCGGCCATCTCGCGACTCGTATTCAGGCCATCCCCACCTGCGGCAGCGCGTCCTCGCGCGCGTCGTCCGGCCGGCTGCGGATCATGTCCGTGAGCTCGTCCCTCGTCGCCTTCGCGCCAGGGTCCTCGAAGCGGTTGTCCATCTCGTCCGGGTCGTTGGTGAGATCGTAGAGCTCACCGGCGCCGGAGCCGAGCTCGAGGGTGAGCTTGTGGGTGCGCGTGCGCACGGTGCGAAGGGCGAGGTCGACGCCGCAGCGCGAGGCGAGGAGATCCCACTCGTTGAAGGCGAAGTCGCGGCTCGCGTCGCCCTCGACGAGGGGGCGCAGGCTGGTGCTGTGGGTCGGGTCTTCCGCGGCGACGCCAGCGTAGTCGAGGAAGGTCGCCGGCAGGTCGAGGGTCGAGATCGGGTCGTCGACGACCTTGCCGGCGGGCACCCCCGGACCGCGCAGGATGCAACCGACGCGCAGCAGTCCCTCGTAGTGCATCGGACCCTTGAGCAGAAGGCCGTGGTCGCCGAGCCAGTCGCCGTGGTCGGTGCTGTAGACGACCAGCGTGCTCTCGGCGAGGCCCAGCTCGTCGAGAGCGACGAGGATCCGGCCGACGTTGTGGTCGATGAGGCTCAGCATGCCGTAGTAGTTCGCGGTGATGTCGCGGAGCTGGCGCTCGTCCTGGTCGGGGGTGCGCGAGTAGGTCATGCGCTGGTTGCGCAGCTCCTCGTCCTGCATGTCCGGGACGCTCTCGAGCGCCGCTCGGTGCCACCACGGGCGCCGGTCCAGATCCTTGGTCCGGTGCGCAGGGATGTCGACGTCGTCGGGATGGTGCAGCCGGCTCCAGGGCTCGGGCGCATCGAAGGGATGGTGCGGGTCCGGGAACGAGACCCAGGCGCAGAAGGGCTCGTCGCGGTGCGCATCGAGATAGCGCACGGCGATGTCGCCGACCCAGCTCGAGTGGTGCAGCGCGACGGGCAGCGCCGAGTGCCAGGTCTGCGCCGCGTCGGTGAGCGGCTCGAGGCGGGTGCGCCACTGCTCGATGCGCTCCGGACCGCGGCCGTCGCGACCGAGGAAGGCCTCGTAGGCGAGCCCGTTCGGCGCGAAGCGCATGCGTCCGAGATGATGGCTGACCACGACGCCCTCGAAGTGCTCGAACCCCATGTGCGGGCCGCGCCAGCTCTCGGGGTAGTCGGCCGAGCTGTAGCGGCACTCGGGGCTGCCGGTGGGACCGAAGGTGTTGTGCGTCGAGAAGTGCGCCTTGCCGAGAAAACCGGTGCGGTAGCCGGCGCGGGCGAGCGTGCCCGCGAAGCCCTGCTCGCCGGACTCGGGTGGCAGGTCGATGCCGTTGTCGTGCACGCCGTGGGTGCGCGGGAGGAGACCGGTGAGGATCGATGCGCGCGAGGGCTGGCAGACCACGTTCGGGGTGATGCACGCGGAGAAGCGCGTCCCCTCGGCGGCCAGCGCGTCCAGGTGAGGGGTCTTCACCCGGCGTCCCTCGAAGCCGTAGCAGTCACCTCGCTGCTGGTCGGAGGTGATCAGCAGGATGTTCGGTCGTGCAGCCATCGAGTCGTTCCTCCTCTCGGGCGCGAATAGGTCGCTGCGCGCGCCCACGGATTGTCGACGATCTTGGTGCGGGACGGCTCGTCCCGCACCAGGCGGGCGTTCTACTTGTAGACAGCCCGGTGCCCAGAGCGGTATACAGAAACGGGCGCGGGGTGGAGGCGATGGCAGACAGACCGACGGTGGCCGTCATCGGCGCAGGCATGGTGGGCACCTGCTGTGCCCTGCACCTGCAGCGCGCCGGGTACGACGTGACCGTCGTCGACCGCGGCGGGCCCGGGGAGGCGGCCTCGTCGGGCAATCTCGGCGGCTTCGGCATCGCGTCCTGCCCGCCCGCGGCGATGCCGGGCGTGCTCGCCAAGGTGCCCGCCATGCTCCTCGACCCCGAGGCACCGCTGAAGCTGCGCCTGGGGCATGCGCTGAAAGCCCTGCCCTGGTTCGTGCGCTTCGTCGCCAACGCCCGCCGGGACCGGGTCGAGGCGAACGCCGCGGCCCGCCAGAGCCTGCTCGACAAGGCGCACGAGGGGATCGATCCGCTAGTCGCCGAGGCGAACGCCGGTCACCTCATGAGCCAGACCGGGCTCATGTTCACCTTCGAGAGCGAGGAGACCTTCCGCGCGGCCGAGTACGCCTTCGACCTGCGCCGGCGCAACGGCGTCGCGCTCGACCTCCTCGACGGAAACGAGGCGCGTCAGGTCCAGCCGGCGCTGTCGCGGAACGTGGTGCGCGCCTACCGCGTGGCGGGCTTCAGCCACACGCGCGACCCGCTGCGCCTGGTCCAGGCCCTCGCGGAGCTCTTCGAGCACAGCGGCGGGACGCTCCTGCGTCGAGCGGTGCGCGGCTTCGAGCTAGGCCCGGACGGAGTGCGCGCCGTTCGCACCGAGGACGGCGACCTGCCGGTCGAGCGCGTGGTCATCGCCGCCGGGGTGTGGTCGCGCCCCCTCGCGGCGATGCTCGGCTCGCGGGTGCCACTCGAGGCAGAGCGCGGCTATCACACCATGTTCAACGGCACCGACGTGAAGATGAACGGCGGCATCATCTCGGTCGAGCGCAGCGTCGCGATCACGCCGATGCTCGACGGGATCCGGGTCGGCGGCGTCGCCGAGTTCGCCGCGCCCGATGCCGCGCCGGACTGGCGCATCGCCCGCATGGTGCGCCGCCACGCCGAGGCGCTGTTCCCGGGGATCGCGAGCGACGACGTCACCGAGTGGATGGGCCCGCGACCCTCGCACCCGGACTCCAAGCCCGTGATCGGCCGCTCGCCGCGCCATCGCAACGCCTGGTTCGCCTTCGGCCACGACCACCTCGGCCTCACGATGGGCGGAATCACCGGCAAGCTCGTCGCGGAGCTGGTTGGCGATCGCACACCGAGCGTCGATCTCGCGCCGTTCCGCCCCGACCGCTTCTGAGCCGCGGCAGCCGACAGGAGGGAGACCATGGAGTACAACTGGGACTTCCACATGATCTTCGCGGGCTACGAGGGCTGGTGGCTGAAGGGCCTGCTCATCACCCTCGCCTACGCCGTCGCCACCGTCCTCGGGGGCCTGCTGATCGGGGTGACCTGCGGGATGGGGCTGCTCGCGAACCGCCGCTGGCTGACCGTTCCCATCCACATCTACGTCGAGACCTTCCGGTGCACGCCGGTGCTGGTGCAGATCGTCTGGTTCTTCTTCGCGCTGCCGGTGGTGCTGAGCGCGCTGTTCCCGGGCTCGAAGATCGACCTGCCCGGGTGGCTCGCGGCCGGGATCGGGCTCACGCTCTACATGGGCTGCTTCGCCACGGAGATCTTCCGCGGCGGCATCATCTCCATCGACAAGGGCCAGTGGCAGGCGGCGCGGGCCATCGGCATGACCTACGGCGAGATGATGTGGCACGTCATCCTGCCCCAGGCGATCCGGCGCATGGTGCCGCCCTTCGTCAACCAGTCGGTGATCCAGTTCAAGAACACCGCCCTGCTCTACGTGGTCGCGGTCCCGGACATGATGTACACGGGCTACCTCGTGGTCGCCGACACCTACCGGCCGCTCGAGGTCTACACCAGCGTCGCCATCGCCTACTTCGTGATCCTCTATCCGCTCACCCAGTGGGGCAAACGCCTGGAGGCGCGCAGTGACCGCTGAGACGACCGCCGGCGCGGGGGCGCGCGCCGACACGATGCTCGCCGTGCACGACCTGCGCAAGAGCTATGGTGAGGTCGAGGCGGTGCGCGGCGTGTCCTTCGACGTGCGCGCCGGCGAGGTCGTCGTCATCATCGGCCCGTCGGGCTGCGGCAAGTCGACGACCCTGCGCTGCCTGAACCTCCTCGAGGAGCCGACGGGCGGGCGGCTGCGCCTCGACGACCGGGAGTTCGACTTCTCGCGCAAGGGAGGGTTACCGACCGGACGGGACCTCGCGCGCTTCCGCGCCCGCTTCGGCATGGTGTTCCAGCAGTTCGACCTCTTCGCCCACAAGACGGCGCTCGAGAACGTGATGCTCGGCCAGGTGGTTGTGAAGAGGACGCCGCCCGAGGAGGCGCGACAGATCGCCCGGGACCTCCTCGCACGGGTGGGCCTCGAGGGGATGGACGATCGCCGGCCGCGCGAGCTCTCCGGCGGCCAGCAGCAGCGCGTCGCCATCGCCCGCGCCCTCGCGGTGTCGCCGGAAGTGCTGCTCTTCGACGAGGTGACATCGGCCCTGGATCCGGAGCTCGTCGGCGAGGTCCTCGAGGTGATGCGGGCGCTCGCGGCCGAAGGCGCGACCATGGTCGTCGTCACCCACGAGATGGCCTTCGCCCGCGACGTCGCGGACCGCGTGATCTTCATGGACCAGGGACTCGTGGTGGAGGACGGGATCGCGGCGCAGGTGATGGTCGATCCGCAGAACCCGCGCACGCAGACTTTCCTGGCCCGCTACCACCGCGACGCTGCGGAGGGGCAGGCCACGGAGCGGTAACGCAAGGGGCCTGCTTGCCGACGGCAGCGCACCGCCGCATCGGTGTTCGGATAAGGCCGGTCCGGTGCGGGAAGCCGGAGGATGGCTCTCAGGTGCCCACCTTGGCCAGGACGTCGGCCTTCAGGAAGCGCTCGATGAAGAGCATGAAGCCGACCGACGGGACGAGCAGGATCAACGCAGTGATCGACGCGATCTGGTAGTTGCCCTCCATGCTGGCGGTGAAGAGCAGCAACGGCAGCGTGGTCACATCCGGCACTCCCACGAAGTACGTCCCGGTGAACTCGTCGAGCGACTCCAGGAAGACGAAGATGGCGCTCGCCATGATCCCCGGCGCCGCGAGCGGCAGAGTCACCGTGAAGAACGTACGCAGCGCCGACGCGCCGATGTTGCGCGCCGCCTCCTCGAGCTCGCGGTCCACGGCGGCGAAAGCCGCGGTCGCGATCCACACCGAGAACACCAGGCCATGCGAGGTGTGGACGAGCACCACGCCGGTGATGGTGCCGTTCAGACCGAGACCGTAGAAGATGCGGGCGATATTGATGAATACCGGAACAGCAGGAAACGCCTGGGGCAGCAGGAAGGCGAGCATGATGAGCGTCCGCCAGGGCAAGGCGCGGCGCGCAAGCGCGTAGCCTGCGGGGATCGATACCGCCAGGCAGGTCAGCACCGTCAGCGTCGCGACCAGCAGGCTGTTCCACAGCGACTCCATGGAGTTCCCGGTCGGCTTGAAGACCTCGCCCCAGTACTTGAGGCCGTAGGTCACCGGCAGCTTGTGCGGGTAGTACCAGGTCTCCGCTGCCGCCCAGAAGAGCAGGTTCACCAGCGGTCCGAAGACGAAAAGCGCGACCAGCGCCAGTAACACGGCGCGCGGTATCCAGCGCACAGCACGGTTCATGGAGCTCGCCCCCCGCGCACGCCGTGGCGCAGATAGATCCACGCAACCATGGCCGTGAGCAGGTAGGAGATGAATCCGAGCGCATTGGCAACCCCGTAGTCACCGTAGAAGTTGATCCGGAACGCCATGTCCACGGTCATCATTGTCGGCGACTCCCCGCTGATCATGAGCGGCACGGAGAGCACGGACATCATGGTTACGAAGGAGAGCACGAGACCGACGACCAGGGTCGCCCGGACCTGCGGCACGACTATCTGGCAAAGGATGCGGATGCGTCGCGCGCCGAGATTCCGCGCCGCCTCGATGGTCGACGGGTCTAGCGCGGCCATGGCGCCCGAGACCAGCAGCGCGACGAAGGGCGTCTGCTTCCACGTGAAAGTGATGATCAGCCCCTGCCAGTCGAGGAGGCTGGCGGTCTGATCTGCGTCGAGCACTCCGCTTGCCACCAGCGCGTTGTTCATCATGCCGTTCTTCGCGAGGAACGAGCGCATGATCTGCCCCGCGACGATGAATGGGATGAACAGAGGCCAGCGATAGAGCCACCGCAGCAGGCTCACGGCGCGCGGATTCTGGCCGAGCACCAGGTACCCGCCGATGCCGATCGCGAGCACGCCGATGATCAGCGTCGAGACGGCGACGATGAGCACGGTGAAGACGATATCCCGGGCGTAGAACTCGAAGGACTTCGCGAAGTTCGCGAGCGTCAGGACGCCCTCGGCGTCCAGGAAGGCCGTGACCAGCGAGTAGCCGAGCGGATACACGAAGAGGGCGACCAGCAGCGCCAGCGCCGGAGCGATGAGCGCCAGGGAGACGATTCTCGAGTCGCGCATGGGGTTCGGCGCCGGACGAAACGATGGCGATGAAGGGTCGAGGCGCCCCTTCATCGCCTCACCGGCTCCTGGGTCCGTTACTTGGCGACGTTGCGCTCGTACTCCTCCAGGATGTCGTTGAAGTACGGAGCGATCGGGAACGTCTTGCCCTTCGACGCGAGTTCGTCAGGGGTCACGTCCGCGAACAACGCCTGCCAGGCCTGCGGGTCGAGCGAGCCCTTGACGTGGACGGCGTCGATCCCGGGGTACCAGTTGAACTTCGTGACGATGCCTTCGGCCTGGACCTTCGGGCTGGTAGCGAGGGCCACGAACTCCCGGGCGAGCTCCTGGTTGGCTGCCTTGGCCGGGATCACGTAGTACATCGGCTGCCCGGGCATGCCCGGGCCGATCAGCTTCAGCTTGACGTTCGGCGGAACGCGCCCGTCAGCCTGCCAGGTGTAGAACATGTCGACCCAGACCGGCCCCATCGCGATCTCGCCGCGGTTGAGCATGTCGAGCGTGCCGGCGTTTCCCGCGGTGAACGTGACGTTCTCGTTGAAGGACTTGAGCTTGGACCAGGCATCGCCCCAGGTGGCCTTCAACGACGGGTCGTAGGGGCCGTTCATGAGCTTCTCGCCCTGCCCGGTCTGCGCGTAGATCCAGCCGGTGACGAAGCTGACGCCGGACATTCCGCGCTTGATGCCGTTGTAGCCGAACTTCTTCGGATTGGCGGCGGACCACTGAACGAGCTCACTGTACGAACCCGGCGGGTCCTGGACCATCGCCGTGTTGTAGGCGATCGCCGTCTGGCTGTGGAACATCGGCATCACGTAGCCGTCCACGTCGGTTCCGAGCGCCATCTTGGCCGTGTCGCGGCTCACGAGCTCGCCAGTGTCGATGCGTGACCTGTAGCTCGCCAGCAAGCCCTTGTCGACCATGTTTCCGGCCATCTTCTGGTGCACGACGGCGACGTCCACGTCCCAGCTTCCCTTTCCGGCCTCGCTTTGCGCGGCGAGCTTCTCGTAGATCTTCTGCGAGCCAGCGTCGCCGGGTCCGGTGCCGACTGCACGCACCTTCACCCCGGGATGGGTCTTCTCGAACATCGGGCCCAGGTAGTCGGTGACGTAGTCGACCATGTTCTGCGAGCCCGCGGTGGAGACGTTTAACACGGTCTGGGCCCCAGCCATGCCGCTGGACAGCCCCATCGAGATCGCCAGCACCGTGCCGGCGGTTGTGAGCTTCGTGATCTTCATGAGCAGGTCCTCCTTGAACTTCGTTACCGATGCTGACGGCGCCGCGTGGCACGAGTGCCAAACGCGGTCATGCGCCGCCAGAATCGTCGATCGCGCCGATCTTCGGCTGCGAGGCTGGATACAGGTGAACGTGATCGGCCCGCAGGCTGACGCCCACGGCCGCACCGACGTCGAGGCGCCTCGAGTCGTCGACAAGGAAGCGACGCTCGCCGACCTCGACGGCATAGCGATAGAAACCACCAGGATAGGAGCTCTGGGTAATCGTTCCGCGCAGCGTCAACGCCGCATCAGGCGCCTCGCCGCCAGGCACCAGGCGCGCGGACTCGCTGCGAAAGTGCGCCGAGGCGTGGGCGCCGATCTCGACGCGTAAGCGCACCCCGAGCGCGGAGCCGGCGTCGGCGCGCGGCAGCCGGGCCTCGTGAACGTGCTCCGCTCCCGCGACGTGGATCGCGCCATCGACCGAGAGGATCTCCAGCGGCATCACGTTGTTGGCGCCCATGAACGAGGCGACGAAGGGAGAGGCGGGATAGTTGTACACGTCCTCGGGCGTGCCCACCTGCGCGATCGCACCCGCTTCGAGGATGACCAGCCGATCGGCCATGACCATGGCCTCCTCGCGATCGTGGGTGACGTGAATGGTGGTGATCCCCAGCCCGCGCTGAAGCGCCTTTATCTCGTGGCGCACGTCGAGTCGAACCTGCGCGTCGAGATTGGAAAGTGGCTCGTCGAGCAGCAGGTAAGCCGGATTCACTGCCAACGCGCGACCGAGCGCCACGCGCTGACGCTGGCCCCCGGAGAGCCGCGTGACCTGTCGATCCCCGAGACCTTCGAGCTTGAGCATCGCGAGAATCTCGTCGACCCTCCGCCGGATGTCGGGTCCCTTCATCCGCCGAAGCTTCAGCCCGTAGCCGATGTTCTGCGCTGCGCTCATGTGCGGCCATAGGGCATAGGACTGGAAGACCATCGCCATGCCGCGTCGATCGGGTGGGGCGTGGGTGATCTCACGCGTGCCCGTCAGCACCCGACCGGAGCGGACCGGAACGAAGCCCGAGATGGCGCGCAGCAGCGTGGTCTTGCCGCAGCCCGATGAGCCGAGGAGTGCGACGAACTCGCCCGGCGCCACGTCCAGCGAGACGCCATCGAGCACCGGATCGCCGTCGCCGTACACGACCGTGACGTCTTCGATCGCAAGCGACTCGCCAGCCACGCCGCTCCCCCATCGTCGCAAGTCACGCGCGGGGCCCGTGTGGGCTCTCGCGCCGAACGGAGACCGCGACCATCTTAGGCCAATCGAGGGCGGCCGGCACGTCGGACGGCATCGGTGTTCGGATAAGGCCGGTCCGGTGCGGGTTGCGGGGACCGTCGGCCGCAGGGATGCGGCCGTCGAGCCTACAGGGACGTATTCACGGCGTGTCCCCGCAGCCCGTACCGGGCCGGCCGACGCCCGGGTAGCCGCTTAACCGATC